>Ga0209654_1000687_pt1 | contig 31425 bp, 21 predicted proteins | sample SaaInl1SG_22_DNA_FD_184646 | JGI IMG/M metagenome (GOLD analysis project Ga0209654, IMG submission 184646) | Marine microbial communities from expanding oxygen minimum zones in the Saanich Inlet - ESP_161SG_22_DNA (SPAdes) (version 2) | ecosystem: Environmental > Aquatic > Marine > Intertidal... | reverse complement strand
ATGGTCTGGATGAACGCAGAGTGCCGCCCCTGATTTTAGGGCATGAAGCGGTGGGAACTGCCAGAAATGGACGTTTTGCCGGCCAGCGTGTTGTGATTAACCCGCTTATGGGTTGTGGCAGCTGTTCTGCCTGTACCAGCGGGTTCGAGCATCTTTGTGCCAGCCGGGAATTAATGGGCTTGCGAATACCGGGCGCGTTTGCCGAGCAGGTTATCATGAAAGAGGATAATTTAACGGCCATATCAGATGGGCTGAAAGATAGGGATGCCGCCCTGGCTGAACCTCTGGCCTGTGCGGTCAATGCCGCACAATTGGCGATACATCATATCCCCGACAGGGATGCATCTGTGCATGTGATTGGCGGCGGGGCAATCGGCCTGCTGGCCGCGATGGTGTTTGCTGCCAGGGGGTTTCGGTATATCCATATCGCAGAAACAAATGCCTTGCGCCGCGATATGCTGGCAAAGGCAGGGGATTTTATTGCCTATGATCCGCGCGATGCGATACCGAATTCAGGCCATATTGATATTGTTCTGGATGCGGTCGGCTCGGGGCGGACGCGTGCGGCGGCCAGTGCGATGGTGCGCCCTGGCGGGGTTATCTCGCATATTGGCCTGCAGGATAATGAGCCAGGCCTTGATACCCGGCGCATAACCTTGCAACAGATCCATTTCACCGGCTCTTACTGTTATAGCAAGCTGGATTTCACCGAAGCGGTGCAATTGCTGGAAGACGGTAAAATCACAGGGGAGGGCTGGGCCGAGTTACGCGACCTGGAAGCCGGGGTGCAGTCATTTATCGATATTCACGATGGAAACGCCCCGCCAAAAATTATCCTGCGTATCTGATACAGGACAAGATAAAATATTTCTCTGAAATCAGGTGAAAAACAATATGTACCTACCTGAAATATTTAAAGAAGAAGATAAAAAAGAAATAGATGCAATCATCGATCGGAATAGTCTGGCGACCGTTGTGGCTCTGACAGAGAACGGGCTGACTGCCCATCATCTGCCTTTGTTGCGCGAGGCAGAAGACAGGCTTGCCGGGCATATTGCGCTGGCCAATGATTTGCATCGCCAGCTGCAAGACGGGACAGAAATTCTGGCAATCTTTCGCGGGGAGGAGGCCTATATCTCTCCCAACTGGTATCCTAGCAAGGCAGAACATCACCGCCATGTGCCTACCTGGAATTATCAGGCGGTGCATGTGGCCGGATCTATTCATTTTCTAACAGATGATAAATCAAAGCGGGCGATTGTTGGCCAGCTTACAAAAAAGCATGAAATACAGGAAAATGGCGAGGCGGCCTGGCGGATGGCAGATGCCCCTGCAGATTTTATGACCGATATGCTGGAAAATATCGTCGGGTTTCGGATTAACATCACCCAAATCAGCGCGAAATCCAAATTAAGCCAAAACCGCGCAGCAGAGGATTTTAAAAGCGTTGCAAACAAGCTGGAAGCGGCAGGAAAAAAGGCTCTGTCTGCCCGAATGAAAGCGATAGATGATGCGCGCGGCCGCTGATATTCGCTTCGCCGTGCCAGAAGTTGCCGCCGCTTTGGTTGCGATAGCAGAAGCCGCCTATCAGCCCTATATCGCGGAAATGGGGCGCAAGCCAGCACCTATGGTAGCTGATTTTGATGCCCATATCGCACAGGATATTTGTCTGGTGCTTTGGCTGGCGGGGGAAGTTGCTGGCTATGCGATTATTCTGGACAGGGCAGATGGCTATTGGCTGGAAAATATTGCTGTCCATCCCGCACATCATAAAAAGGGGCTAGGGACGGCGTTGATAGAGGCGGTGGAGGCCTTTATTCGCCCAAAGGCAGGGCATTATCAGCTTTATACCAATATTGTGATGCAACGTAATGCACGCTGGTATCTCGCTTTGGGTTTTGCGCAAACAAAACAAGCGATGGAAGATGGCTTTCACCGCCTCTATTTCAAAAAAACCCTATCGCAAGAGATAGATGAATATGACAAATAGCTAAAAAAGCAGATGGACTTATGCGATAGCTTCATCGTATGAGTTAGATAGGAGAGTGTTTTTTTACCTTTCCTTCCTGGTTGTTTTTTGCTGGCTGTTTTTGCCAGATTTTATTATTCGGTTTATTTGTCATGCTCACTTTTGCCCTAGCGGTTCTATTGCTGATCGCCACGCCTGGACCTGGTGTTTTATCTACCGCAGGGGTAGGGTCTGCGTTTGGCTGGCGCCCGGGTCTGTCTTATGTTGCCGGCCTTTGGGCAGGGACTAATCTGGTCTCTCTTGCGATTATCACCGGTCTGGCAGCGATTATATTTTCCGTGCCGATTGTGCGCACCATTCTGCTATTTGCCTCTTCTGGCTATCTGGGCTATCTGGCGCTTCGGATTGCGCTGGCAGGCAGTAAAATAACCTTTATCACCGCGACCAGGCCGCCTGGTTTTTTATCCGGCCTGTTTTTGCAATTTATCAATCCAAAGGCCTATGCGGTAAATACCGCCATGTTTACCAGCTTTGCCTTTTATCCTGAAAATCTGGCGGTTGAGCTGGCCGCCAAACTGGTGATTATGAATGTGATTTGGCTGCCTTTGCATCTGCTCTGGCTATGGGCAGGGGTGAAATTGCACTCTCTTAATCTGGCGCCGCGCACCCAAAAAATTGTGAATATCATTATGGCTCTATCGCTGACCGCGGTGGTGGGTCTGTCATTATTTTCTGTCCTGGCACAGAACAGCTAACCACAGTGGGGGGACAGGCAAGGGTGATGTGGGCAAATCTTCCTAATGCGATAAAGGCAGGCTTCTGGATGATGGGGGCAATGATATCCTTTACGCTGATGGCGATATCGGGCCGTTCTCTGGCGGACAAGCTGGATACGTTTGAGATTATGACCTTTCGCTCTTTTATCGGTATTGCGATAGTGCTGTTTTTTGCCTATCGGGCAGGGACGGTTAGCCAGATCAGAACCCGCTATCTAAAGCTGCATATTGTGCGCAATATCTTTCATTTTGCCGGGCAGAATTTATGGTTTTTCGCCATTTTATATGTACCGCTTTCACAAATGTTTGTGTTTGAGTTTTCCACGCCCTTATGGGTGGCGATATGTGCGCCCCTTGTGCTGGGCGAACGCCTGACCCCGATAAGATTTATGGCGGCCGCCATGGGCTTTTTTGGCATTTTGGTGGTGGCGCGCCCGGATTTTTCCGATATTAATCCGGCTATTATCGCCGCTGCGCTATGTGCGGTTGGCTTTGCCGGGGCAACCCTGACCACAAAGATACTGACCCGAACCGAGACCATTACCGCTATTTTATTCTGGCTGACTGTATTGCAAGCTATCTTCGGGATTGTGTGTGCCGGCTATGACGGGGTAGTGGATATCCCCAGAGGCAGTGAATGGCTATGGGTGGTTATTATCGGTATTTGCGGGCTTTGTGCGCATTTTTGCATCACCACTGCCTTGCAGCTTGCCCCTGCGACCATTGTGACGCCTTTTGAATTTTTGCGCCTGCCGCTAATTACCTTTGTGGGGGTGGTGTTATATGGCGAAGCGCTGGAATGGCCTGTCTTTATCGGGGCATTTGTGGTGCTGGCGGCAAATATTTTAAATATTCGGGCAGAAACACGAGCAGAAACACGGGCAGAAACACGGGCTAAACCCGGGGCAGAAAATAAACCTGTTTCCGGCTGAATGCAGCTGTATTATTTTTGCCGCCTCTCGAAAAACGGTTATTTTTGAGACCAGGGACGCTATTCCCTTTCAAAACCGGAAAAAAGTGAAAAATTTTGCATAGATAATTTGACCTCAATTATTTGTAAAATTAGTGTATTAGGCTCTGGCTTCTTACTTTTTTGAGTATTTTTTTCTGGTAAAATAACCGTCATGACACAGCATAAAATCAACACTTCGCAAAAAGTTTCAGACGAGGTGAAAAAAACCACCTGTTATATGTGCGCCTGTCGGTGCGGTATTAATGTGCATTTGCGCGATGGCAAGGTGCGCTATATTGAGGGCAACCGCGATCATCCGGTCAATCAGGGCGTGCTATGTGCAAAAGGTAGTGCCGGGATTATGCAGCATTATGCCCCGTCACGCCTGAGAACGCCGATGCGCCGGGTGGGCGAGCGCGGCGAGGGCAAGTTTGAGCCTATCAGCTGGGAAGAGGCGCTGGCGACCGCTACTGGCTGGCTAGACCCTATTCGCAAGCAAGACCCGTCACGCCTGGCCTTTTTTACCGGCCGCGATCAGTCACAAGGTCTGACCGGATGGTGGGCACAACAATTCGGGACACAAAATTTTGCCGCTCATGGCGGCTTTTGTTCGGTGAATATGGCGGCGGCTGGCATTTATACAATGGGCGGCGCGTTTTGGGAATTTGGCTCGCCAGATTGGGAGCGTACCAAGCTGTTTATGATTTTCGGCGTGGCAGAAGACCATGATTCCAATCCCATTAAAATGGGGCTGTCGCGGCTGAAAGCACGTAAAGCAAAAATTATCGCGGTTAATCCGGTGCGTACCGGCTATAATGCGATCGCTGATGAATGGGTTGGTATTACGCCCGGAACAGACGGGCTATTTGTCCTGGCCCTTATTCATGAATTGATGGGGGCAGGCAAGGTGGATATTGATTATCTCTGCCGCTATACCAATGCGCCCTGGCTGGTCATTGATAACCCCGGCGGGGCAGATGATGGCCTGTTTGCCCGCAATGCCGAGGGTGATGCCCTGATATGGGATAAAAAAGCTGGCAAGGCCTGTAGCTATCGTGAAAAAGCCATCACGCCCGAGATGAGCGCGGCTGTAACGCTGGAAGATGGCCGGCGTGCGCGCCCGGTATTCCGCCTGATGGCCGATAAATATCTGGATGATAAATACAGCCCGGATGCGGTGGCTGAGGCTACAGGCATTCCGGCCAGCCAGATTAAATCCATTGCCTATCAATTGGCACAAACCGCCTTTGAAGAAGAAATTGTGATAAAGCAAAAATGGACAGACTGGAAAGGCGAGCAGCATAATGAAATGCGCGGCCGTCCGGTGAGCTTTCATGCCATGCGCGGCATTTCTGCCCATTCCAACGGGTTTCAGACTTGCCGGTCTATCCATTTGTTGCAAATCTTGCTGGGGTCGGTGGAATGTCCGGGCGGTTTCCGTTTTAAGCCGCCTTATCCCAAACCCTCTTCTGCCCATCCGGCACCTGGCCGTCCAAAAGGCCCCCAAACCCCGCTTTCAGGCCCGCCACTTGGCTATATTCATGGGCCGGAAGATTTGCTGGTCAATGAAGATGGCAGCCCCCAGCGTATTGATAAAGCCTATAGCTGGGATGCGCCTTTTTCCGCCCATGGGTTGATGCATATGGTGATTTCCAACGCTTTTGCAGGCGACCCGTACCCGGTGGATGTTCTGTTCATGTATATGGCCAATATGTCGTGGAATTCCTCGATGAATTCCGGCGGCGTTATGGAAATGCTGAAAGCAAAGAAAGCGGATGGCGAATATGTTATCCCGAAGATTATCTATTCGGATGCCTATGAATCCGAAATGGTGGCTTTTGCTGATCTTATTCTGCCAGACACCACCTATCTGGAGCGTCATGATTGTATCTCGCTGTTGGACAGGCCGATTTGCGAGCCGGACGCGGTGGCAGATTCCATTCGCTGGCCAGTGGTTGATCCAGACAGGGATGTGCGCGGCTTTCAGTCTGTATTGCTGGAGCTGGGCGGGCGTTTGGGGCTGAACGGCATGACAGCCGAAGATGGCAGCCCCCTTTATAAGGATTATGCCGATTATATCATCAACCATCAGCGCAAGCCGGGTATCGGGCCATTGGCCGGGTTCAGGGGCGAGGATGGTACATCATCCGGACGCGGCGCGCCTAACCCGAACCAGCTGGATGCCTATATCGATAATGGCGGCTTCTGGATGGAAGAGCTGCCCGAAGCTGCGCGTTTTTACAAACACGCCAATCAGGACTATCAGGAATGGGCGGTTAAGATGGGCTTTTTTGATGCCCCTCAGCCAGTGATTTTCCAGCTTTGGCTTGAACCTCTGGCCAAATTCCAGTTGGCCGCAAATGGCCATGGCACGCATATCCCGCCCGACCATATCAAAGAGCAGATTAAAAATTGTTTTGATCCCCTGCCAGACTGGTATGCCCCTTTTGAAGGGGAAAGGCTGGCAGATATAGATAACTATCCCTATCATGCGATTACCCAGCGTCCGGCTGCGATGTATCATAGCTGGGGGTCGCAAAATAGCTGGCTGCGGCAAATCCACACTAAAAACCCGCTTTATGTACCAGGGCCTATCTGTGATGCGGCCGGGCTGGCAGATGATGACTGGGCGTGGGTATCCTCGCATCATGGCCGGATAAAGGTTCAAATAAAGCGGATGGAAGCGGTAAACAGCAAAACCATGTGGACATGGAATGCTATCGGCAAACGGCGCGGGGCCTGGGCGTTATCGCCGGATGCCCCGGAAGCAAAAAAGGGCTTTTTGCTTAATCACCTTATCCATGAATTACTGCCCGGCAAGGGCGATGGGTTGCGCTGGTCGAATTCTGACCCCATTACCGGTCAGGCTGCCTGGTATGATTTGCGCGTCAATATTGAAAAGGCCGAAGAGGGCGAGGGGGTAAGCGAGCCTGTCTTGCCTGCCCAGCAGCCGCTAAAACAAACCTCTCAGAGCGACCTTCGTTATGGACAGGAGTGGACAGAATGACAATGCTGCCGCAAACGCCAGCTAAAAAACTCGGGCTGGTTATCGATTTGGATATCTGTGTTGGCTGTCATGCCTGTGCGGTTAATTGCAAGGAATGGAATACCGGCGGCTATGGCAATGCGCTGTCTGATCAGGATCCCTATGGTGCAGAGCCAAGCGGGACATGGCTGAATCGTATCCATAGTTTTGAAGCTATCCCGATGGATGACGCTGGCAAGGCTGTGCCTTCTGATGCGCGGATTGTGCATTTCCCAAAATCCTGTCTGCATTGCGATGATGCCCCGTGTGTAACCGTATGCCCGACAGGGGCGTCCTATAAGCGGGCAGAAGATGGCATTGTGCTGGTCAATGAAGATCATTGTATCGGGTGCGGGCTATGTGCCTGGGCTTGTGCCTATGGCGCGCGCGAGATGGATGAGGCGGCCGGGGTGATGAAAAAATGCACGCTTTGTGTTGACCGTATCTATAATGATAATCTGCCAGAAGAGGACAGAGTGCCAGCTTGTGTGCGCAGCTGCCCCGCAAATGCCCGTCATTTCGGGGATTTGGCTGATCCGCAATCAGAGGTATCTGTTATGGTAGCCGAGCGCGGCGGTGTTGATCTGATGCCAGAACAGGGTAATCGGCCGGTAAATAAATATTTGCCGCCCCGCCCGAAAACAGCTTCCTGCCAGTCGGGGGCGCAAGATGAAGCGCCCAATCTGGTGAAACTGGCACAAGAAAATACCAGCAGCGCACAAGGCGGCTTTCTTGGCTGGCTTGATACAGCGCTTTCGCGTCTCTAACCGGAAATTCAAACTCTTTATCTGCGGAAATTTAATCTCATGCATCCAGCTAAATCGGTTATTTTCTTTACCACTATTTCAGGGGCAGGCTTTGGCCTTATCGCGCTATTATCGCTGGCACTATCATTCGGGATGGCACAATTTGATATTGGCCTGTTTACCGCTGCGATATTTGCGATTGTGCTCAGCAGTGCTGGCCTGATTTCCTCAACCTTTCATCTGGGTAATCCGCAGCGGGCATGGCGTGCCTTTAGCCAGTATCAAAGCTCGTGGCTGTCACGCGAGGGGGTGCTATCTGTTCTCACCCTTGGCTGTTTTGTGCTGTGGCTGGGAAGTGCCTATCTGGCCGGGCAAGCCCCTGTCTGGATAGGGGTGCTGGTGGCCTTTTTATGCGCTCTGACCATCTTTGCAACGGCAATGATTTATGCCCAGCTGAAGCCTGTGCCGCGCTGGCATAGCCATTTAACCCCTGCCTGTTATCTGGGCTTTGCTATGTCCAGCGGCATGATATTATATGCTCTTGTTACACCAGAAGATATGGCTTCTGGCCAGATTGCGATGGCCAGCCTTTCTCTGGCCTGGGGGGTAAAGCTGTTATGGTGGCAACGGGCAGATAAAACAGGGCGCGATGCAGATGGCTCAACGCTGGCCACGGCGACCGGGCTGACAGGCTATGCAGAGCTAAAATTATTTGAAGCCCCGCATCTGACAAAAAATTATCTGATGAAAGAGATGGTGTTTGAAATTGGCCGCAAGCATGCAACAAAATTGCGCTATATTTCTCTGGGGCTAGGCTTTGTTTTGCCGTTTATCCTGCTGGTACTGGCCGGGTTTTTCAGCGCGCCTGTCATATTATGTGCGTTGCCGGCTTTTGGCTTTCATATGGCCGGGCTGTTTGTGGAACGCTGGCTGTTTTTTGCCGAAGCAGAACACGTGGTTGCGCTGTATTATGGCAAAATAGCCAACCCTGTTCATAAACCATAAAAAAGGGGCTGTCATCGATACAGCCCCTTTTGATTTCAGATGATTTACCGACCCCTAAAGATGGGCATCCAGCGTTTTGCGGAATTTATCGACAATCTCGTCAATATGGGTGCGCTCTGCCACAAAGGCAGGGGCGAGGATAGCGTTATCGCCGGTAAATTTTACGTGCAGACCGTTCCAGAACATATCTTTTTGCATCTGTGTGCCACGGCGACCGCCAACCCCGTCATGGTGCAGCTCAACCCCCGCCATCATGCCAAAACCGCGCAAATCCTTTACCAGAGGGTGATCTTGCAAAGACCAGACAGCCTCCAGGAAATATTCTGACATATTCGCTGATTTTTCGAACAGGCCTTCATCTTCATAGATTTTCTGTGTGGCAATGCCGGCTGCACAGGCCGCTGGATGGGCAGAATAGGTGTAGCCATGGAAAAACTCGATGGCATTTTCAGGCGAGGCATTGGTAACCGTTTCATAAATTTCATCTTTGGTGGCCACCGCCCCCATCGGGATAGCCCCGTTGGTCAGCGCCTTTGCCATGGTGATGATATCCGGGGTTACCCCATAGGTTTCGGCAGCAAAGGCTTTGCCTGTACGCCCGAAGCCGGTGATAACCTCGTCAAACACCAGCAAAATGCCATGCTCGTCACAAATTTCGCGCAAACGCTGCAGATAGCCAACAGGCGGTACCAATGTGCCTGTCGAGCCTGCAATCGGCTCAACAAAAACAGCGGCGATGGTGCTGCCGCCATAGGTCTCGCAAATGCGGGTTAAATCTTCTGCCAGCTCTGCCCCGGTTGCCGGCTGACCTTTGGTAAAGGCCTGTTCTGGTGTGTGGGTATGGCGCATGGTAACAATATTAGGCAGGGTTACCGGGAAAGTTTCCCTGTTCTTGACCATCCCGGCCAGCGATACACCGCCCATATTCACCCCGTGATAGGCACGCTCGCGGCTGACAAAACGCAAACGCTGCGACTGGCCATTTGCCCGGTGATAGGCCATGACAATCTTCATGGCGGTTTCCACGGATTCAGACCCGGAGTTTACGAAAAACACATGGTTCATCGGCTCAGGCAGCAAACGCGATACGCGCTCTGCCAGCTCGAACGAGCCCGGGTGACCCAGCTGGAAATGCGGCGTGTAGTCATTTTCCAGCATCTGTTTATAGACCGCTTCGGCAATTTCGGTGCGCCCATGGCCGGCAGGGGTGCAAAATAAACCGGATGATCCGTCAATTAATTTGCCGCCCTTATAATCCCAGCAATACATACCTTCTGATTTGATAACCAGACGCGGATTGGCTTTGAAATCACGGTTGGCGGAAAAAGGCATCCAGTGATTTTCGAGAGAATTGACATCAAAAGGCATACGACCCTCCTGCTAGCAATTATGGTGATTCACACAAAATCTGGCGCATCCGAAAACCCGAGCTGGATGCAGACCTATATCTTAAGGGGGGCAGCGAGATAAAAGTCAACTAAATTTCGCTTTAAATCGAGCTTTTTCAGCTTCTGAAATATGAATCGAGGAAAGTTCGAATTTTCTGCTGAAAAGTGGTTAATTATTGATATTTTTCGGCGGCGATTTACGGGTTTTGCCGCCGGTTGAAAAAGGCGTGAAATTCTATGTCCCGATGGGCTTGACATACCGATATGACATCTACATAGCTATAGGGCAGGAACCTGCCATTTGTCCCTGTTTTATGCGGTTATTATTTGGGACTTCGGGGTTTGGTTCGGGTATTTTCACGCCCCTTTGCCATGATAAATAATGGCACAAACGGGGGGCAGGGATGGCAGGTTCATCCAGCGCATAAATAGATTTAAAAAAGGAGCACATCATGAAGATGACAACCGAAGAAGCATTTGTGAAAGTGTTGCAAAGACATGGAATTGAACATGCTTTTGGGATTATTGGCTCGGCCATGATGCCTATTTCCGATCTGTTTCCAAAAGCGGGCATTACCTTTTGGGATGCCGCCCATGAATGTAATGCCGGAATGATGGCAGATGGTTATACCCGTGCGTCTGGCAAGGTATGTATGATGGTCGCCCAGAACGGGCCTGGCATTACCAATTTTGTGACCCCTGTAAAAACAGCCTATTGGAACCATACGCCTTTATTGCTGGTCACCCCGCAAGCGGCCAATAAAACCATCGGCCAGGGCGGTTTTCAGGAAGTGGAACAAATGGCGCTGTTCAAGGATATGGTCGCCTATCAGGAAGAGGTGCGCGACCCATCGCGTATCGCAGAAGTATTGAACCGGGTGATATCGCAAGCTATCCGCCTGAGCGCCCCTGCACAAATTAATGTGCCACGCGATTTTTGGACACAGGTAATTGACATTGAAATTCCGGACGTGGTGCGCTTTGAGCGCCCATCCGGCGGCGAGGAAGCGATTGCCCAGGCAGCCAAGATGCTCTCGGAAGCAGAATTTCCGGTATTGCTGAACGGGGCAGGTGTGGTCATTGGCGGGGCGATTGAAGCCTCTATGGCATTGGCAGAACGCCTGGACGCCCCTGTATGTTGCGGCTATCAGCATAATGACGCCTTTCCAGGCTCGCACCCGCTTTTTGCCGGCCCGCTTGGCTATAATGGCTCAAAGGCCGGGATGGAATTGATCGCCAAGGCCGATGTGGTTCTGGCATTGGGGACACGGCTGAACCCGTTCTCTACCTTGCCGGGATATGGCATTGATTACTGGCCAAAAGATGCCAAGATTATTCAGGTGGATATCAATCCGGATCGTATTGGCCTGACCAAGCCTGTGAGCGTAGGCATTGTAGGCGATGCAAAAAAAGTCGCGACCTCTATTCTGGCAAAGCTGGGCAGCAATGCTGGTGAAAAGGGACGCACCAGCCGTCAGGCTGTCATTGCCCAGACCAAATCTGCATGGGCGCAGGAATTAACCTCTCTTACCCATGAAGATGATGACCCGGGCACAACATGGAATGAGCGGGCACGCACCAGAGAGCCAAACAAGATGAGCCCGCGCATGGCATGGCGCGCTATCACCTCGGTCTTGCCAAAGGAAGCGATTATCAGCTCGGATATCGGCAACAACTGCGCTATCGGCAATGCCTATCCAACCTTTGAAGAGAGCCGTAAATATCTGGCGCCCGGTCTGTTTGGCCCATGTGGCTATGGCTTTCCTGCGATTGCCGGGGCAAAAATTGCTCAGCCGGATGTGCCGGTTGTCGGGTTTGCCGGTGACGGCGCTTTTGGTATCTCGATGAATGAAATGGTTTCGGTTGGCCGTAATGAATGGCCAGCTATCACCATGGTCATTTTCCGCAATTATCAGTGGGGCGCAGAAAAGCGCAATACAACCCTGTGGTTTGACGATAATTTTGTTGGCACAGAGCTGGATACAGATGTCACCTATGCCGGTATCGCCAAACAATGCGGCCTGGAAGGGGTGCAGGTGGATAGCATGGATGCCCTCAGCGAAGCCCTGGACAAGGCGATCACTGCCCAGATGAAGGATAAAAAGACAACCTTTATAGAGGTTATTCTGAATCAGGAATTGGGCGAGCCTTTCCGCCGTGATGCGATGAAGACACCTGTGGCGGTGGCAGGGATTGATCCGGCTGATTTCCGTCCGCAAACCGTCTAGAACCTCTCTGGCCTGTCCTTTGTAATGACTTTAACGCCCTCAGACACGAAAACGCCTGCACAGAATTTTATCCACCCTGTGCAGGCAGAATGCCCGCAAGGGTTGCTGGCGGCGGCACGCGATAAGGGCAGGCTGAACCTGTTGGTGGTACGGGCATCAGCCCCTCTGCCTATGGCAGCGGCCTTTGATGCCTATCAGGCAGGGATTGCCCGGCCTGTTTTGGTTGGCGAAGCCGACGCGATTGAGGCAGAAGCTGCCGCGCTGGGCTGGGATCTGTCTGATATTACAGTGATTTCAGCAACAGGTGAGGCCGAAGCTGCGTCTGTGGCAGCAGATATGCTGAAATCCAGCTTGAGCGGACAATCTGACCAGCCTATCGGGGCGGTGATGAAAGGCCAGCTGCATACAGATGTATTTATGGCCGCCTTGCTGAACCGCGAGGTGGGCTTGCGCATTGGCAATCGTCTGGTGCATATTTTTGCGATTTATCCGCCGGATAGCGGGGCAGGGCCGATTTTGGTATCGGATGCGGCTGTGAATGTAACGCCGGATGAAAAAACCCAGTACCAGTCTATGACCGAGATGTGCGCACTGGCAAAAAAGCTGGGCCATACGCGCCCGAAACTGGCGATATTATCAGCCACAGAAACACCAATAGCATCGATGCCAGCCTCTATGGCGGCAGCCGAGCGCGCAAAATGGGCAAAAACCCATCTCGCCGATATCGATATATCAGGGCCTTTATCTTTTGATCTGGCCTTATCTGCCGATGCGGTTGCGGCCAAGGGGATTACAGGCGATGCAGTAGCTGGCCATGCAAATTGTCTGCTTGTCCCTGATATTGTTAGTGGCAATATCCTGTATAAAGCGCTGGTCTATCTGGGCGGCGGCTGTGCGGCCGGGATTGTACTGGGGGGGGCTGTGCCAATATTGCTGACCAGCCGGGCTGACCCGCCTGCCGCGCGCCTTGCCTCTATCGCCCTTGCCGCCGTGGCAAGCTAGGCTTACCCCTTCATCTTCTCGCCGGTTGGGTCATAGAGCGGTTTCAGGCTGGCTGTGGCGGCACACAGCTTTCCTGCCACATCTATCTGATAGCTGGCTGCCAGCATATCGGCCGCACTTTCTGCTCGCTCGCAGGCCACATAGCCCAGACCCACAGCCCCGCCCAGATAATGGCCATAATTGCCAGAGGTTAGATAGCCGGCAATTTTACCATCTTTTAAAATTGGCTCATTGTGATAGAGAAGGGGGTCTGCATCCTGTAGCTGGAATTGCAGTAAGCGCTTCTCCAGCCCGGTTTCCTTTTTACGCAATACCGCATCACGGCCGATAAATTCGCCAAATTGAGAGGGGGTTTTCTCTGTCTTCACCGCAAAGCCCAGCCCGGCTTCCAATATATGATCCTCATCACTGATATCATGGCCAAAATGGCGGAACGCCTTTTCCATACGGCAACTATCCAGCACATGCATCCCGGCCAGCGTCAGCCCTTTATCTGCGCCAGCTTCCATCACCACATCAAAGACATATTCGGCCATTTCAGAACTGACATAAATCTCCCAGCCCAATTCCCCGACATAGGATACACGGTGGGCGCGGGCTATCGCCTGGCCGATTTCAATTTCGCGTGCCTGTCCAAAGCCAAAATCATCCTTTGCCAGTGACTGAGGGATAACAGCTTGCAGGATATCGCGTGCATTTGGCCCCATCACAGCGATAACCGCTTCGCAAACCGTGACATCTATGGCCATGCAATGAGCCTGTTCAGGAATATGGCGCTTAATCCAGCCCAAATCGCGGCGAATAGTGGCCGCAGGGGTGATAACCAGAAATTCTGTTTCCGATAGCCTTGTAACCGTAATATCAGCCTCAATCCCGCCCCGGTCATTCAGCATCTGGGTATAGACAATCTGGCCAACAGGGACAGCCACATTATTGGCACATAAATGCTGGAGAAGATTTTCAGCATCGCGCCCCATCACCTTTATCTTGCCAAAGGTGGAAAGATCAAACAGCCCGGCCTTTTGGCGTACCGCCAGATGTTCATCATGGGCATAACCAAACCAGTTTTGCCGCCCCCAGCTATAGGCATATTCAGCCTTCTTGCCTGCCGCGCGCTCTGATTTAGGCAAAAACCAGTTGGCACGTTCCCAGCCATAGGTCTCGCCAAAACAGGCACCATGCTCTGTCAATTTATGATGAAGCGGGGTTTTACGAATATTGCGGGCAGAGGCAAATTGCCGATAGGGAAAATGGTCAGCATATAACAGGCCCAAAGTCTCTGTCACCCGTGCAGACAGATAGTGCCGATTGGTCTGGAAAGGGTGGGTGCGACGGATATCTACATCCCAAATATCCATTTGCGGTGTACCGGCATCCATCCATTCTGCCAGTGCCTTTCCAGCCCCGCCAGCCGATTGAATACCGATAGAATTAAACCCGGCCGCGACAAAAAAACGCGCCAGCTCCGGGGCTTCGCCCAGCAGATAGCGATCATCGGGGGTAAAACTCTCAGGGCCATTGAAAAAGGTTTGAATACCCGCGCTTTCCAGGATGGGCAGGCGGCTAACCGCCTTTTCCAGAATGGGTGCAAAATGGTCAAAATCATCTGGCAGGGTGGTGAACTCGAAATCCTCTGCAATGCCATCCCCGCCCCATGGCTTGGCAACCGGCTCAAACGCGCCTAACAGCAATTTTCCCGCATCTTCTTTATAATAGGCACATTCATCCGGGACACGCAAAACAGGCAAATGACGTTTTAAATCAGGGATTTGCTCGGTGACAATATAAAAATGCTCGCAGGCATGTAACGGCACAGAAACGCCTGCCATCTGGCCAATATCGCGAGCCCACATACCCCCGCAATTCACCACATATTCTGCTGCGATATCGCCCTTATCCGTGGTAACGCCTGTCACTGCGCCATCTTTTTGGGTAATAGCGGTTACCTTTACCCCTTCAAATATTTTTGCGCCCATTGCGCGTGCGCCTTTGGCCAAAGCGTGGGTAATGTTTACCGGATCGGCTTGCCCGTCCTTTGCCAGAAACACCCCGCCCTTACAGTCAGACACATTTAATCCTGGATAATATTCTGCGATTTCAGACGGGGTAATCTCTTCAATTTCCACGCCAAAGGCACGGGCCATGGCCGCCCCGCGCCGCAGTTCTTCCAGCCGGGCATCGCTCAGGGCGGCGGTGATAGAGCCGTTCTGGCGGAACCCCGTGGCCACCCCTGTTTCGGCTTCCAATTGGGTGTACAGCTCTTGGGAATATTTTGCCAGACGGGTCATATTCTGGGTCGCGCGAAGCTGGGCAATCAGACCGGCAGCATGCCAGGTTGTACCGCAGGTCAGCTGTTTGCGCTCCAGCAAGATGATATCCCTCCATCCCAGCTTTGCCAGATGATAGGCCACTGAACAGCCCACCACGCCGCCGCCAATAATAACCGCTTTTGCCGCCTGTGGCAGAGAGATATCCTGCATCATTTAACCTTTCAAAAGGGTGTTATCGCTATCATAGATACCGCCATTTGCCAGAATAGTGGCTTTGCGGGGGCGGCCAACCACCTCTATCATCAGCTCGCGGCCAATCGTTGCGTCCTCGCCTGCTTCCAGAACCGCCAGGGCAATAGAGGTTTGGGTGCGATGGCCATACCCGCCTGACAGTACCAACCCGGCAATATTATTTCCATCCGGGTCAGAAAAAACCGAAGAGAGATAAACTGCCTCGCCAAAGGGAATATCGCTATTGCCGGGGTCATCCAGCCCCAGCGTGACAAATTGCCGGGCAGGGGCATCCTTTTGAGCCAGCAACGCCGCACGGCCAACAAAATCAGGCTTGCTGAAATGCACCCATCGGCGCAAGCCCGCATCAAACATATTATAATCAGAGGTTAAATCGCCCTTCCAGGAACGATAGCCTTTTTCCAGCCGCATCGCCTCCAGTGCCAGCATCCCAAAGGGTTTCAGATTGAACTCTGCTCCTTTCTGGCGCAGCAGGGTATAAATTTTATCGGATTCTGCCACAGGGATATGCAGCTCCCAGCCGAGCTCGCCGGTAAAGGATACCCGCATCGCCGCACAATTTATCCCCTCAATCTGGATAATCTGATGGGTAAGCCAGGCAAAGCTGTCATTGCTGAAATCTGCCTCTGATAGGGCAGAAAGGAGGCCGCGCGATTTAGGCCCGGTGACCAGAAGCGTGGTAAAATCGCGGGTTTCATCCTTTAATGCCACTTCCGGGAAGTCTGCCACAGCCGCGGCCAGCAAATCGCGATCATGCCAATAGGCGCCCGCCCCAAAAATAAGCCAGAAGCGATCTTCGGCAAAGCGTGCCACCGACATTTCAGAAACAATCTTGCCCCTCTCGGACGCAAAATAGCCTAGCGAAATACGCCCAACAGCCGGCAGCTTGTTGGTCATCAGCTTGTCAAGACAGGCAGCCGCCCCTTTGCCGGACAGGGCAAAGCGGGAAAATCCGGGCAGATCCAGCACGCCCACATGGCTCTTTACATGGGCACATTCATCTCCGACAATGCCGAAAAAGGGTTGCCGGTCATAGCTATCAACCTGTTTATGCTGGTAGTTTTCGGGCGCAAAAAACTCCGCCCGTTCCCAGCCGCCATAGACCCCCATTTCTGCCCCTTCTGCGATATGGGCATCATAAAGCGCGCCTTTTTTAACCCCGCGTCCGGCTGGCCACTGAATGCCGGGAAAATGGATAGCATATTCATGTCCATAGACCTCCAATGCCTTGGCTGTGCAATAGGCCGGATTGGCATGATCGGTAAAGCGGCGCGGGTCAACCGCCCAGCTATCTGTTTCAGTCTCGCCTTGTGTAATCCATTCAGCTATCAGCTTGCCAGCCCCGCCTGCCTGGACAATCCCAAAGGTAAAGGTACACGCCTCAAAGGCGTTCGGTACACCCGGCATGGGCCCGATAAGCGGAAACCCGTCCGGGGCATAGGGAATAGGGCCATTTACCACCCTTGTGATACCGCCACTGCCCAGAATTGGCACACGCGCTATCGCATCTTCAATATACCATTCCAGGCGTTCCAGATCATCGGGATAAAGCTGGAAGGAAAAATCATCCGGCATCGGATCGTCCCTGTCTACCCAATGGGCGCGGCAATGCCGCTCATAAGGGCCCAGCAATAGCCCGTCTTTTTCCTGGCGCAAATAATAAGAGCTGTCGGGATCGCGCAACAGGGGCAGTTTTTTATCCCGTGCGGCCAGCTCGGCTATCTCTTCGGTAATCAGATATTGATGGGATAGCGAAATACAGGGCACATCCCGGCCAAACATTGCGCCTATCTCTGCTGCACGATAGCCTGCGGCATTGACCACATATTCAGCCTCTATCATGCCTTTTTCGGTTTGTATCTGCCAAAGGCCATTTTTACGGGCTACCCCGGTGACAGGGCAAAACCGCACTATTTTCACGCCTGTCTGGCGCGCGCCCTTGGCAAAGGCTTGCGAGAGCTGGGCAGGGTCTATATCGCCGTCATATTCATCCCATAATCCGCCGTGCAAATCATGGGTTTCCAGAAAAGGATAGACATCTTTCATGTCCGAGAGGCTCATCATTTCCAGATCAAAACCCATTTGCCGTGCCATTGAACGCACATGGGCGAACTCTTCCATACGCTGGCGGCTATGGGCAAGCCGCACCGAGCCGGTTACATGATAATTCATCGGGTAATCTGCCAGCGCGCCAAGCTTGCGATAGAGCTCGGTTGAATAATGCTGCATTTTCATCACTGTCCAGGAACCCACAAAATTGGGACAGTTTCCGGCCGCATGCCAGGTAGAGCCGGAGGTCAGCTCATTTTTTTCCAGCAACACCGTATCGCTCCAGCCTGCCTGACCAAGATGCCAGGCAATCGAACAGCCAACCGCACCGCCGCCAATGATAACCACCCGTGCCTGTGAGGGCAGGTGCGTGCCTTCCTTGTTTTGCGCTTTTGTCTGCTGTTCCATTTTTCCCCGCTCCGATTTAAGTGCTATCGAAAAGCCTAAACCATCTTTGACGTCAATAACATTATTTAAGTGATTATCCTTTGCCAGCTATTGAAAAAAAGCGCATCTTATTAGCTATTTTGCGCCTTTTTGGGGGATAGGCTGGAAGGGGCAAAAAAGAAGGCGAAAAAAGGATGGCGGTAATGTCTGAAAAACCCCTGCGCCCGGTTGGGTTAATCGGCGGGATGAGCTGGCAAAGCACACAAAGCTATTATGCGCACATAAATCAGGGCATATCTGCGCGTCTGGGCGGCAATCATTCTGCCCCATTATGGATGTATTCCTTTGATTTTGCCGAAATTGAAGCCTTGCAAGAGGCCGGGCAGTGGGCGCTTGCAGCTCAGGTGATGGCCGATATTGCCCGCCGCCTGGAAGATGCCGGGGCACAAGCCCTGCTTATCTGCACCAACACCATGCATAAGCTGGGCGATGCCGTGCAAAATGCCACCACTATTCCCTTGCTGCATATTGTGGATGCCACTGCCAGCGCAATATTGGCATCCGAGGCACAAAACAGCTTGCTGCTGGCCACACGCTATACTATGACGCAGGATTTTTATCGCGCTCCGCTCGGGCAAATTCTGGCCAGGGATAATCGCTCTGTCATGGTTCCACCCATAGCCGATCAGGAAAAAATCCATACCATTATTTATGACGAGCTATGTCGCGGCATAATCGGTGATGATTCTCGCAAAATCTATCAGGAAATTATCGACCGTGCCGCGACAGAATTTGGCTGTGATAGCGTTATTCTGGGCTGTACGGAAATCGGATTGCTTATAGGCCAGCATGATACCAATTTACAGGTTTTTGATACCACTGCCCTGCATTGCGATATGGCCATCGACTTCATCTGTTCCTGATGGGCAGGGCCAGGCAAGGGGGATAGCTGACCCTGTCTTGCAAAACACCTTAAAAATGCGTACATCTTGGGGCGCTATATCTGTATTGTTTTGTATAAATATTTAAAAATGAAAGCTGGATATGAAAGAACTTAATATCGCCATTGCGGGCCTCGGGGTTGTTGGCAGTGAAGTTGCGCGTATTATCACAAAAGAGGCTGAAATGCTGGCCAGCCAGGCAGGGATGCGCCTGCAGCTGGTCGCGGTAAGTGCGCGTTCAAATCGTGATAGAGGCTTTTTAATGCACGGCATTGATTTCGTGGCAGATGCCGCGCAATTGGCCGCCCGAAAAGAGGTGGATATTGTTGTCGAGCTAATCGGCGGCGCAGAAGGGGTGGCCCTTGATTTATGTCGTTCTGCCCTTATCAATGGCAAGCATGTGGTGAGCGCAAACAAGGCCATGATCGCCCATCATGGACATGAGCTGGCCTTATGTGCCGAAGAGCAGGATGTTCAGCTGTCTTTTGAGGCAGCGGTCGCAGGCGGTATTCCGGCAATTAAATTACTGCGCGAGGGGCTATCGGCAAACCGGATTGAGCAGGTTACCGGTATTTTAAATGGCACTTGTAATTATATTCTGACAGAAATGACCCAGACCGGGCGTTCTTTTGCCGATGTACTGGCCGAAGCCCAGGCAAAGGGCTATGCCGAAGCCGAGCCGAGTTTTGATGTGGACGGTATAGATGCTGCCCATAAGCTGGCTATTTTGGCAGCGATAGCCTATGGCCAGAAAATTGATTTTGACCAGGTGCAGATTGCCGGCATTCGTGCCATCTCTGATATAGATATCGGTTTTGCGGCCGATTTGGGCTATGTCATTAAATTGCTGGGCAATGCGGTGCGGGGTGCGGTGCCGGGCGTTCAACCCTGTCTGGTCGCACAAGACAGCCAACTGGCCAAAATTGACGGCGCATTAAATGCTGTTGCCTATAGCGGTAGCCCGGTGCAATCAGTTGTCTGTACAGGGCCGGGGGCAGGCGATGGGCCAACCGCCTCGGCTGTTTTGGCTGATATTATTGATATTGCCAGAGGCCACCGCGCCTATCCTTTTGGCAGGCCGGTCGCCACTCTGGAAGATAAAGCCAATCGCCGTGAGATTGCCCCGGGTCGTTATTATTTGCGGATGATGGTCGAAGACCAGATAGGGGTATTAAATGCCGTTACCGCTATTTTGCGCGACCATGATATTTCGGTCGAATCCATGCTGCAAAAGGGGCGTTCGGATAATGCGCCGGTGCATCTGGTGCTTACCACCCATGCCACAAAAAAACAGGCAGTAGAGGCGGCCTGTGACAGCTTGCGCGCGGCTTCTTTTATCGCCGGCGATATTCTGGCATTGCCCATTATGGCAGGGGAATAGTTTTCAGGACATAAAATGGACACGCCAAAAACCAAACAATTTATCCAAGCTTCCCTATCCGGGGCGGTCTGGTATCTGCAAGGCTCTGTCTATTCTATGCCGGAAACACAAAGACGCGCCGAAGGGCTGGCGGCTGCCCGTGCGATGCCAGCGGCACTTGCCTGGTATCTGGCTTGTAATGGTATCGATGGCGAAGGCATGGATGGTTTTTTATCGCCGCGCCTTCGTGACAGCTTGCCTGACCCGCATATTATGCAGGATGCCAAAAAGGCTATAGACTTAATATGTAACGCGATAGAAGCAAAGCAACCTGTTGGAATATTTGGTGATTATGATGTAGACGGTGCCTGTGCGGCGGCGGTATTTCGTGCCGTTTTGCCCCGGTTTGGCTGTCCTGTCTATTGTCATATACCGGATCGTTTTAGCGAAGGATATGGGCCAAACATCACCGCGTTGCAGGGGCTGAAGGCACAAGGAGCAGAGCTTATCCTGACAGTGGATTGCGGTATTACTGCCCATCAACCGCTACAAGCGGCCGCGGATGCAGAGATGAAAATTCTGGTCATTGACCATCATAAAGCCGGGCCTGTCCTGCCCCGGGCAGAGGCGGTGGTTAATCCAAATCGCCTGGATGATGATAGCGGGCTTGGCCATCTTTGCGCGGCGGGGGTATGTTTTCTTATTCTGGCCGGGGTGATGCGGGAATGTCGGCAACGCGGCCTTGTGCCAACAGATGGCGTAATGCCGGATTTATTATCGCTGCTAGATATGGTCGCGCTGGCTACAATTTGCGATATTGTGCCGCTAAAAGGGGTTAATCGTGCCTTTGTAAAACAGGGGCTTAAGGTGCTGGCACAGCGACAGAATACCGGTTTGCGCGCCCTGATGGATGTGGCGCGGCTGGATCAGATGCCTACCACTCATACGCTGGGGTTTTTGCTGGGCCCGCGCATTAATGCCGGCGGGCGACTGGGACGCTCTGATTTGGGTGTCCAGCTATTGACCAGCTATGACGATGGTGTGGCAGAAAGCCTGGCCCTGGAGCTGGATGAGCTGAATATGGAGCGCCGAATTACCGAAAAACAGGTAGAGCTGCAAGCCGAGGAAATGGCCTTGCAAAAGCTGGCCAAAAACCCGGAGCTAACCGTGCTGGTTCTGGCAGCAGAAGGCTGGCATGAGGGGGTTATCGGCATTGTTGCCGGGCGCATAAAGGACAGGTTTAATCGGCCTGCATTGGTGATTGCGCTGGATAAGCACGGGCTGGGCAAGGGTTCCGGGCGCAGTGTACGCGGCTTTTCACTGGGCGATGCGATTATGGCTGCCCGCCAGCGAGGTTTGCTGGAAACAGGGGGCGGACATGATATGGCCGCTGGCCTTGGGGTGCGTGCCGAAAAGCTATCGGAATTTGAAGAGTTTATTCTGGCACGTGCGGGCGATGTTTTTGCCGGGCCACCACAAAAATCCTATCTGGCCTGTCATAGTGTTTCGGTAGCTGGTCTGGATTATGATTTTACGCAATGGTTGGAAAAAATAGGGCCTTTTGGTTCCGGCTTTGCCGAGCCACGCATTTATATCACCCATTGCCAGCTGAAAAACCATCACTGGATGGGCTCAGAAAAACAGCATTTATCGGTCAGTCTGGATGATGGCACAGCTGCGCCATTGCGCGCGGTTGCCTTTAATCTGGCCGGCACACCGCTTGGCAAGGTATTACAGGACACACCTGACCCTGGCCTGGTGATGGTGTTGGGTACTTTGCGGCCAGACAGTTTTCGCGGCGGCAAGAATATCCAGTTTATGATAGAGGATATTGCCCTTCACCCTTAAACAAATGTGCAAAAAGACAGCAAGGGATAGCGTGATAAGGTTGTTAGTTGCGTTTTTTTTAATAAAGGGTGATATGCGCACTTGATCTCTTACCTCTTTTTGAGTAGAAACCAAGAAAACTGCTTGCGTCCCGTTCGTCTAGTGGTTTAGGACACCGCCCTTTCACGGCGGCAACACGGGTTCGAATCCCGTACGGGATGCCATTTTATTCTTATCCAGTAAGCGTGATGGCAGATAGCCTTTAAATCGTCAGCCTAGAAGGGCAGGGTGGCGGTCAAAGGATAATGTAATGCGCCATAATTTGCGTGAATTCGGCTCTCTTTGATATTCAGGGATGCACGTGTTTTGGTTTTGCCCCCTTTTTTCCCCTGAACTGTAATAAACAGAGCAAAGTAAACATAAATGACAAGTGATGTATTAGATTTTAAATCCCTGGGTATTTCCGAGACGCTCATGGCGCGGCTTGCCGAGCAGGGTATTGACAGACCAACCCCTATCCAGCAACAGGCTATCCCTGTATTGCTATCGGGGCAGGATTTAATGGGGCTGGCACAGACAGGCACAGGTAAAACCGCTGCCTATCTATTGCCGCTTATCCAGAAATTAAGTGAAGATGAAACAGCGAAGGGCCCGCGCCGTCCGCGTGTATTGGTGTTGGCCCCGACAAGGGAGCTGGCCCATCAGATTTCCATCAGCCTGCGCGATTTCAGCCGCGGCGTTACCTTGCGCTATGTTACCATTTGTGGCGGCGAGCGGTATAATAATCAGATATCTGCCTTGAAAAAAGGGGTTGATTTTATTGTTGCGACCCCTGGCCGATTTGAAGATTTGCAACAAAGAGGGGTAATCGATTTATCCTTTATCGAACATATTATCCTGGATGAAGCCGATCAAATGATAGATTTGGGCTTTTACCAGCCGATTAAGCGGATTTGTGCATCGGCGCCCAAACCCTGCCAGACCATCTTTTTTTCCGCTACCATGCCGGCAGAGATGAAATCGCTGTCAGATGAATTTTTGCATGATCAGGTCACCATAAGGATTGAGAGCAAAAACATTACCGCCGATACCGTTAGCCAGCGGGCCATTATGGTCTCGGATGCCCTGAAAAGAGAGACACTTGGCAAGCTGTTAGAAGATGTGGATGGCGATCAGGTTCTGGTATTTGTTGGCACCAAGCGGCGCGCGGATGCGCTGGGGCAGTTTTTATCGGCTCAGGATATCCAGGCAGATGTGTTGCATGGCGATATGCGCCAGAATATCCGCAGTAAAGTTTTACGAAAATTTAAATCCGGGCAATTACAAGTGCTGGTCGCCACTGATGTGGCCGCCAGGGGGATCGATGTGGTCGGCCTGAATTGGGTGATCAATTATGATTTGCCGCAAATGCCGGAAATCTATGTACACCGTATTGGCCGAACAGGCAGAGCCCAGCAATCCGGCCGGGCAATTTCTTTATGTTCGCCCACCCAGCGCGCCTTGCTGGTAGCGATCAGCCGCCATGTAAACGGGGTCATCAATATTGTAGATGCACAAGGCGAAGCCATCGAAATTGATAGCTTGCAAGCGCCAAACCGGCAACGCCGCAAAGGCGGCCGCCCCTTTGGGGCAAAACGTCCCGGCCAGCCCAAAGGCGCGCGCCGGCGTACCGGCGAGGGCGAATTTAGCCCGCGTCGCCGCAAAAATGAGGGGAAACCGCGTCCCGAACGTACCCAAAATAGCGAAAATAGCTGGCATCCGGCGGATAAAAATGACCGCCCGGAACCGGGCAAGAAACACGCTGTTGCAAAGCCAAAAAACAAGTTCAAAAGCGATAAATTTAAGGGCGATGAATTTGGCGGCGATAAATTTGGTGGCGGTAAATTTGGCGGCGGTAAATCCAAGTCCAATAGCTTTAAGTCCAATAGCTTTAAAAAGAAAAGAGATACAGAAAAGCCTGGCCGTGACAGCTTTACACAGGAAGCCGCGCCTCGTTCAAACAAGGCTAAAAAAGATGGCTCAAAGGGTCAAAACAAACCTTTTCGCGGACAATCTACTGCTGCCAAAGAATGGACAGAGCGTCCGGCGCATAAAAAGACAAATAAAGCCCGCCCACCTGCGCCAAATGGGTCTGCCGGACAAAAGGATGGCGGCAAATTGCGCCTAAAACGTCCAAAAAACGCGAAAAAAAGCGGAAAATTTTAACAAAAGAGCCTTTTAAACCAAAGCTCAGGGTTACAATTTATCGTGTTGCCCCACCAGGCATAAAAATAACCCTTGTTAAGTGTTTATCGCCAGATAATCAGGCAATACTGCAAGGCCATTAATTTGCCGCGCCCTCTCAAAAGCAGCTCATTATCATATCCAGCGGTTTTTTCTGTGTGGATGCTTGCGGAATAGTGGCATTTTCTGCCGGATAGCCCACAGGCAGGATCATCATCGGCTTTTCGTGGGCAGGGCGGGCGCACATCTGATTTAAAAACCGCATCGGGTTCGGGGTATGCACCAGGCTTGCCAAACCAGCCTGATGCAGAGCGGTGATTAATATGCCAGTGGCAATGCCGACACTTTCCGGGACATAATAATGCTTATAGCGTTGATTGTCCGGCGTCAGCCCGTAACGCTGGGCAAATACCACAATCAGCCATGGCGCATCGGTCAGGTGCGGTTTATGGGCAGTTGTGCCAAGCGGCTCTAGCGCGCCTATCCATTCATCGCCGCCGCCGCCAGCATAAAAGGCCTCTTCTTCTGCCTCTGCTGCGGTGCGAATACGTGCCTTCATCGCCTTGTCCTGAATAGCAACAAAATGCCAGGGCTGCTGATTGGCACCGGAAGGCGCGCGTCCGGCTGTCGCGATGGCTTGCTCTATCAGGATGCGCGGCACTGGCCTTTGGTCATAATGGCGGATAGAATGGCGGGTCTTCATGGCTTCCAGAAAGTTTTTGCTGGCCATTTGTGAGGCGCTATCGGACATTTTTTGGAAGTCTGGCACAGGAATAGGGGTGTAGCTGGAAGGTTTCATGTTTATATGCCCCCGTTTTGATTATTTGGCTGGCCATAAATAGCTGGTCTATACTAGTTTAACGCATCTGGTCAAAGATTTACAGACGATATGGTTCGGGATTATATGTGGCCAGGATTAGATATGGCCGACATGACATTTTATACAGATTAGAAGAAAGTGAAACGGATATGGTTAACAATATTCCAGCTTCGGTTATGACAGCCCTTGCACCGCATGGGCGGCTGCGGGCGGCTATTAATATGAGCAATTTTTTACTGGTGTCTGGCCGTGATAGTACAGGCGGGCCGGATGGGGTGTCGCCGGATTTGGCAAAGGCGATTGCGGCGCGTCTGGGTGTGCCAGTGGAATTGATCCCCTATGAAGGGCCTGGCCAGCTGGGGGATGATGTGAATGGCGATGTCTGGGATATCGGAAATATCGCCATTGAACCGGAACGCGCCCAGACAATCGATTTCAGCCAAAGCTATGTGCATATTGATGCCAATTTTATGGTGCGCAGGGATGCGAGCTATCACAGCAATGAGGATATTAATAAAGAAGGGGTGGAAATTATCCTGTATAATCGCAGCGCCTATGATTTATGGCTAACCGATAATTTTACCGCGCCGAGCTATCTGCGTGTGGCCTCTATTTCAGAATCGCATGAAGCCTTTCATGCCGGGCGCGCAGATGTGCTGGCCAGTCTGAAGCCTAAATTGGTAGAAGAGATGGAAGCCTCGGATGCGTTTCGTATCATTGACCCGCCCTTTACCGCTATTCGCCAGGCAGTAGGGATTGCCAAAAATAAACCGGAAGCCTTGCACTTTATCAATGAGGTTATTTCCGAGCTTTCCCAAAACGGGGATATCGCGGCATCCCTGGAAAAGCATGGGGTGAATAAAAAGCTGAGCCTGCCATTATAATTTTAGGGGCATCATAATTTTAAGGGCATCATTTAGGGGCAGATTGGGTGTATTTTTTTGCTGAATAAATCGGCAAATGCCCGAAAATCGACATATCGAGGCTGAATTTGTATAAACGAGCCGCAAAATAACAACGATTATTTTAGTTAGCCATGAATAAAGGTTGAAAGTTTACCCTAAAACTGCAACGGTTTTATGGGGCGCATGTTTGGTTTTTATACATGGCCATTAAAACAATCCGGCCTGAAACTTCATCGGCTGGAATTTATTTGGGAGATTGAGGAATGAAGAAGTTTTTGAAACATGCCTATGCAGGGCTGGCCAGTGCGGCCTTATTAGCATCTGCAACCGCCGCACAGGCAGCTGATAGCGTGAATGTAGCGTTCTTTCTGGAATGGGCTACCCCCAATCAGATAGCAAAGGTGGATAAAGCCTATGATGCGGCGATGGGTGTGGATGTAAACTGGACAGATTTTTCTACCGGTGTAGCGATGACCGAAGCGATGTTGGCAGGCGATATTGATATTGCCTATTCACAAGGCCTGGCACCGTTTGTAACCGCTATTCAGCAGGGCGCACCGCTTAAGATGGTGGCCATCGCGGTTGTATATGAAGCAAATGATTGTTTTGTGCGCAACGATTTGGGCATTTCTTCTGCAAATGCCACAGAATTGGAAGGCAAAACCGTTGCTGTTCCACTAAATACAATGGCGGATTTCTCATTCAGAAAGCAAATGGCGGCATTGAATGTAGATATCTCTACCATGACCATTGTGGATCAGGCACCCGCAGATGGCGCAGCGTCTCTGAATGACAGTTCTGTAGATATGGCCTGTATCTTTGGCGGGGCTTCTGCCAAAATCGCTGGCGAGGCCGGTACCCCCATCATGTCTACTCAGGAAAAGAAAGATGCCGGTATTGGTTCTTTTGATGTGATTTCTGTGACAGAAAAATTTGCTTCAGAAAACCCTGGTCTGCTGCGGACTTTCCTGGAAGTGACGGCTGAGGCAAATGCTGCCTGGACAGGCTCTGTTGCCCAGATAACCACAGTTGCAGCAGATGCCGGTATGGATTTCAGCACCACTCAAAATCAGATGGCTGGCTTTGTTTTCCCGACGGTAGAAGAACAGCAGACAACCTATTTTGGTGAAGGCGGTGTTGCCGCAGCGGCAGCTGAATCTCTGGGTGCGGTATTTGTGAAGACAAATATTTCAAACTATAAAGGTTCGCTTGCCGCAACAATTGACGGCTCTTACTTGCAGTAAGGACGCGCCGATAGCCTTATGTTAAAATAAGGAAAAGCACATAAAAACAAGACCCTTTTTTTAAAGGGTCTTGTTTGATATCTGGCATATATTGATTTGGCATATATTGATTTGGCATATATTAAAAAGTGTGAAAATGGCCGATTTATCCTGTAAAAACCTGTCCATGACCTTTACCAACCCGGCAAATGGCGCGGTTGTCGAGGCATTAAAAGATATTAATTTTACCCTGAAAAAAGGCGAATTGCTCTCGGTTCTGGGCCCGTCTGGCTGTGGTAAGACAACCTTGTTGAATATGATTGCCGGTTTTTTAAACCCTTCTTCTGGCAAGCTGGCTCTGGGAGATAAAGCTATTCAGGGGCCGGGGGTTGAACGCGGCATGGTTTTTCAGCAAGGCGCCCTGTTTGAATGGCTGCCGGTGGCCAGAAATGTTGATTTTGGCTTGCGGATGAAAAATCTGGACGCAGAGGCAAGTGAAAAGCTGGTAAATAAATGGCTGGATATCGTTGGGCTAACCGGTTTTGGCGATACACCCACCTATCAGCTATCCGGGGGGATGCAACAGCGCGTGGCACTGGCCAGATGTCTGGTTAATGACCCGGAATTGATTCTGATGGATGAGCCTCTGGGCGCGCTGGATGCGCTAACACGAGAAAAGATGCAGTCTCTTATTCTGGAATTATGGAAAGAGACAGGCAAAACCATTATTATTATCACCCATTCTGTAGAAGAAGCCCTGTTGTTGGGCGAGCGGTTATTTGTGATGGCCCCGCGCCCCGGGCGTATTCATAAAGAATATAATCTGCCTTTTGCCGAGCGGGGTTTGAAGACCTCTCTGCGCGAAATTAAACAACAGCCGGATTTCAGCCAGGTGCGCGAGGAAATCCTGACCATGATTTGGGATATGGAAGAGGAGATCATGGGCAATGTCTGAGTTCTTATCCAGCCATCGTGCCGATATTGCCGCGATTGTTATTCTTATCCTGACGGGCCTGTTTATCTGGTCTATTTATTATGGTCTGCGCCGCACCCGCACATTGGATAACCAACAGGTCTTTGGCGATCCGGAACGCACACTTGGCGGCTGGTTCTGGGCGGTTTGCGGGGTATCCAGCCTGTTGCTGGTCTGGTTTTATTTTTCCTGGGGGACAGCGCGCGCCTTTTTCCCCAATGCGGCAAATGAAATGTGTCAGGTTGCTAAAGTGGATGAGGCGCTGACACCGATTACCTCTAAATTACCGCTTGGCGACCGTTATTATAAATCGACTGAAATTCTGGTGCGAAACCGCCAGCAAATCATCGATCTGGAAGAACAGATGCCGGCTGGCGTCTATGCTTCGACAGAAGAAAAAATGCTGTTCTCTATTCTGGATAGAAACAAGGATCTGCTTGCCATTTTTTCAGATAGCAGCCAGAAAAGTTCGGCAACCCGGCAAGCGCTGGAAGATATCCATTTACGCCTGGTTGGCCTAAGCGAAGCGATAGAGGCAGGCTATAAAGGGTTGGCCCCAACCCCGGAAGCCCTTGCCCAGCCACGCTGGGGCGTGACCGATAGTGAAATCCCGATGCTGCCGCAAACTGCCAGAGGGGTTTTGTTTGATAATAGCGCCGATCAGGCCAGAAAAATTGCCGCAGATTTTCTGAAAATACGCAATCTGCCAGATGGCGCGGCTACTATTATTGCCAGTGTAAAAGCGGATATTGAAAGCCTCAAACAGGCGGATAAAAATTATAGCGGCACAGAACAGGATTTAGCCAGCCGCAAAGCCTATCTAAAAGCGGTGGAGCGTATTTTTAAACGGCTGGATGATGGCACCATTTTCCCCTCTGCCTCTATGGCACAGATTAATCTGGATATCGCCCAAATCCAGGACAGCGTGAAATCACAAACAACCTCTTTGCGGGTAATTGATGCGCTGTTTTTGCCAGGCGAGGGCGTTGTTAAATCGCGCACTTTATGTGTCGAGCAGGGCTCTAGCCGATGGTTGCCAAAACCGACCGATGTGGTGGCAAAATTCGCTCTATTGGCGAACCCTGATCTGGAAAATGGCGGCGGCTATAAAGGGACAGTTTTGTTCTGGTGGAAATGGCTGGAAATTGCCGATGTGGTGGATTTTCTGATCCCGGACGGGCTGATAGATATGCTGCCGGGCGATTACGGTATTCATAATGACCAGGCAGAGTTTGTTAAAACCTATAAAGATCATTTGCTGGCACTGGCGCAGGGCGATGTGTATCTGGGCGTTGTGCCGATGCTGGATGGTCATATCTGGGATTCGATGTTCCGCGTGATTGTGGCGATGGCTTTTGGTGTATTGCTGGGCGTACCGCTGGGGATTTATATGGGCGTATCGCGCTTTTTCAAATCCTTTTTTGACCCGCTTATTGAATTATACCGGCCGGTTCCGCCTCTGGCATGGGCGCCTTTGATCCTAACGATTTTCGGGATACAGGATGATGGTAAAATCTTCCTGCTGTTCATGGTGGCCTTTGCGATTATGGTGATTTCTGCGCGTACAGGGGCGTCTGGAACCCAATTATCCAAGATACGTGCCTCTCACTCTCTGGGGGCAAGCAATAAACAGATTATCCGCCATGTGATATTGCCGAATGCCTTGCCAGAAATTCTGACCGGGGTTCGGATTTCTATCGGGGTATGCTGGGGCACATTGGTAGCCGCAGAAATGCTGGCCGGGACAACCGGTATTGGCTTTATTGAAAATGTGGCTCGCACTGTATCTGATTACGAGCTGATCTGGGTTACTATTCTGATTATGGGCTTGTTGGGGCTGTTATTTGATTTGGCCATGCGCTTTGCGATATCGGTATTAATCCCGTGGCGCGGCAAGGGCTAGGCCAGGCCAGGATAGGCCAGGATAGGCCAGGATAGGCCAGCAAAAAGACAGGCATTAGCCAGGCATAAAATGCTTGACCTGTAATGTGAGTTGGGATCAAGGTTGACAGGTGACAATTTGTCATTTGGTTTCATCTTAACGCAGGAGCAGGCGATGGATGACGTAACAGTAAACGCTCAGGCAACCAGCCGCAGAGCAGGTGGCCGTAATGCCCGTCATAAAGCCCGCAATGCCCCGCTTGCCAAAGAGTTACAGCCTGTTCACGCTGGCCTGATGGGCGGGCAATATCGCCCCCTGACCCCTGAAAATGTATTGCGGATTGAACAAACTGTTTATCAATTGCTGGCCGAAATAGGTCTGTCACAAGCCCCGCAAAGCGGCATAGACTATATGACCCGTGCCGGGGCGGTGCTAGGCGATGATGGGCGACTGCGTTTCTCGCGCGCGGTGATAGAAGATACGCTGGCAAAGGCGGCACGTCATCTGACCATTCATGCCAGAGACCCGCAATATGATTTACATCTTTCCGGCACAAGGGTGCATTTTGGCACAGCCGGGGCGGCTGTTCATCTGGTGGATATAAAAGGGCATAGCTACCGCGAATCCCGCTTGCACGATATTTATGATGCCGCGCGTATTGTCCAGCAGATGGATAATATTCATTTCTTTCAGCGTCCGATGGTTGCCCGCGATATTGAAAATCCGTGCGATCTGGATCTCAACACGCTTTATGCCTGCCTTAAAGGCACAGACAAACATGTTGGTACCAGCTTTACCGAGGCAGAATGTGTGGCCCCTGCCATCGCCTTATTGCATGATATCGCTGGCGGTGAGGCGGCATGGCGGGCGCGTCCCTTTGTTTCCAACTCCAACTGTTTTGTTGTGCCGCCTATGCGTTTTGCCACCGAATCCTGTCTGGTGATGGAAGAGGCGGTACGCGCAGGCATGCCCCCCCTGTTGCTTTCCGCTGGCCAGGCAGGGGCAACCGCACCTGCCTCTATCGCCGGGGCGGTGGCACAGGCGGTAGCAGAAGTGCTGGCAGGGCTGGTCTATGTCAATGCCATATCGCCAGGGCACCCGGCCATTGTCGGGACATGGCCATTTGTATCTGACTTGCGGACAGGGGCGATGTCTGGCGGCTCTGGCGAGCAGGGCTTGCTTACCGCCGCCTGTGCACAAATGCTGCAACATTTTGACCTGC
>Ga0209654_1000685_pt1 | contig 31482 bp, 58 predicted proteins | sample SaaInl1SG_22_DNA_FD_184646 | JGI IMG/M metagenome (GOLD analysis project Ga0209654, IMG submission 184646) | Marine microbial communities from expanding oxygen minimum zones in the Saanich Inlet - ESP_161SG_22_DNA (SPAdes) (version 2) | ecosystem: Environmental > Aquatic > Marine > Intertidal... | reverse complement strand
AATATACATTTCCTGTACTATATCTTCTGATATATTTTTAGGACACCCAAAGGAGTTTACTACATTTATCCAAGTTTGGTGTTTCTCTGCTGCTTTTTTAATTAATTTAGACATTGTTTGATTATTTAAAAAGGTATTTCTTTATTTTTAAAAGTATATTCTTTATTGTAATTTAAAGAGTTATCTGTATCATTTATTATGTATGGTAACCCTGAATTATCTAATTTAAAATCGAATTGTTCAAAAGGTGTATTTCTACTTCTTTTACAAGTAACTGTTATACAACCTAATTTATTTGGGTCTTTTTCTAATTGTATTTGTGTTTCTGCTTTTTTCTCAAGAAAACTTCCTAAATGTCCTGTTGGCTTATCACTACCAAAATTACTATGAATTACTGTAACTATATGGCAATTATAAAGACTTGTCCATTGCATTATTTTTTGAACAACTGCAGAACTTTCCTCTAAATTATTTGCATCACTAACTAAATCAGCTACACCATCTAAAATAACCAATCCTACTTCTTTGCCATCTTCTTTTAAACCCTCTAAATAATATTCTATAAAATCAATCCTTGAATTATAATTGATTTGCCTTAAAGCAAAGGTGTGATAAAAACCTAAATCAAAACCTTTATTCATCCATTGAATACGTTTAAATACTCTTTGAGAGTGCCATATACCTTGTTCGGTATCTATATGTATAAATTCCTTACCATCTCTAAAAGAACACATACCTTTAGTATATGCACCATTTGAGTTTGTATATGCACTACCTAATAAACTGCAAAAAAAAGTTTTCATTGATTTAGGTGGTGCTTGTATAAAACTAAAATTTCCATAAGTTCCGATAGGGATTGGGAATTCTTTTGTTTCTCCATTTTTTAATACTACCTGTTTTGTTTTAAAACTAATTGCCACAGGTGGGTGTTCTATTTTTTTATTAATATCTACTTTACAATCTTCCTCAATTGATTGCATAAACATTAAATGGTCGTTATTTTCTTGTAATTCTTGTTCTGTCATTTTATGTAATTAATTTTGTCATTAAATTTTTACTAATATATAAAAAAAAAGGGTAGCTTTTACACTACCCTCTAATTATTAAAATGGTAAATCAGTTGTTTCTAATTCTTCTGTCGGCACTCCTATATCAGTAGCAGGTGCATTAGCATCAGATTTAAAAACTTTCCAAGCAGATAAACTTACATAATATTTACCTTGATACTCATTACCTCTAACGTTAAATGAAACATCTACATCAGTACCAACTTTATTATATTTTATAAAATCATCTACTTTATCTTGTACTATTTCAAATTTTACATCTTGTGGGTATTTATCGTTTGTTGTAATAACAAATTCTACTTTTTGAAAACCACTATCAAAGGTTTGTTTTTCTCCGATTAATTTAATTTTTCCTGTTAATTGTAAACTCATAATATTTCTATTTTAATTTAGGTTAATATACTTAATTATTTCTTTTTAAAACTTTCGCTTTCATCCTCACCAAATACTCCTAACTCGTAGAAACCTGTTAATTTTAAAACTGCTCTACTCATTGCTCTTTTCTCTGCCATTTCAGCTACATACCAAGAATTAGTATTACCATCTTTGTAACCCTCTCCTTTTAATGCAGAGCCAAATGTTTCTATCATCTTACCCTCTTTTTGTGCTTTAGCTTTAAATACTGCAAAGTTAGGTTCGCATCTTATTACTTCATAACTAACGTACATCTGTTCTTTAGCCTGTATCTTATCAATACCTTGTCTTGTAATAATAGTGTAATGTTGGTGTTTAAAGAAATCTTCTTTGTCTAATTCGTACTTTAAATAAAGTTCTTTTAATTTGTTGTTGTTCATTTTAATTAATTTTTAAATTTAATATTCTTGTTATTAATGTTGTAAATATAATACAAAATACTAATATAATAATTATTTCAACAATTAAGTTAATTAATTTATTTAGTATCTTATATATTATTTTCATTTTATTACCTGTTTTAATTCTAATAATTTAGTTAAAGTTTCTATGTCTAATTTTTCATAAACTTCATAAAGTTTTTTTCGATACATTAATGGTTCGTGTAAATATACACCACTTTTTAAAAAACCAATTTTTCTATAAATAGATGTATCTAACAAAGTAATTTTGTTTATTAATTCTGCTTTATTCATTTTATCATCTGTTTAGATACCTCTAATTGTGCCTCTAAAAACTCTACTCTCTTTTCTAAAGCATTTATCCTGTAATGTAAATATTCTTGGTAGTCGTTTTCTTTAATTCTTTTTATATCTTCTGCGTGTGTCATTGTTATTGTTTTTAATTATCTATTCTGTAAAAAAGTTATAAGGAGAAATATGTGTATCTAAAATAACTGATAATTGTATAACTGTATCATATTTTAAATCACCTACAAATTCTGCTCTTTCTAAATCATCTAAAATATTTCCAACAATAACAGGATATTTTATATTAGCTATTCCTAACTTGCTTCGATAAATTGGTTTTAATCTGTCTACTAATTTCATATTCTTGTTTTTAATTATCTATTGTTACTCCTAATTTTAAATAATTTCTTGTACCTATTTTTGGTATTCTAACTTGATAGTTAATTGCTATGTCTGTTAAGTTAGGGTCTTCTTTTAAATGATACTCAATCTGTTTTTTTAATTTTTCCCAAGCATCATTGTTTATTTTACTCATATCTTTTGTTTTAAATAATATCTTCATCTGTATAATAAAATTCAGCGTGTTCTCCACAATCTGAACATATATCTGTTTCCCATAGTGGTAATGCACCACAACAATCGCTTTCTCTCATAACTTATATATTATCTGTAAATAATTCAAAAGGACTAAATACGTTGGTAAAGAATTTTATATCCATCCAAATACCAAATGGTATGTCTGATACATATTCTAACTGCTCAAAACAATTTATAATTCTTTCTATAAGTGAAGAATATTCTAAATTATTCTTTTCAAAAACTACTTTGTACTCGGGTTTTAATTTGTCAATTAATCTCATATTCTTGTTTTTTAATTATTACTATGGTACAAATATATAAATAATATTTTAATTACCAACAATAAATGTTAATTATTTTTAAATAAGCACAAAAAAAAGAGTTCCAAATTAATGAAACCCTTTTAAAACAAGGATATTGAGAAATATAGTAATTAAATGACAATTCAAATATAGTACTTATAAATCTTTTATATATATATAATTATGGTAAGTTATTAACCTTATTTGTGTATAATTCTATTAAGTCTATTAAATCAGTATCTGTAAACTTTTGTATCTGTCTACTTTTAACTAATAAAGCATCTGCTTTAGTTTCTCCTAAATGTTTAGCAAATAAATATTGTTCTCCATATCTATAAACGTTACAAACCATACATTGTACCTCTACATTATCTTCATCCCACCTTGTAGCATAATGTTTCCTACTCATAAAATGACCATTCTGCATTTTCTTCCAATGGTCTTGCTTCCCACAGGTGATGCATTGTGCAATATCATTTATACTATTTTTTCTTCTTATATATATACTAAATATAGTATCTAACTTCTTTACTAATGTTTTTCTACTTGGTTTTTTAGGCATAGATAATATTTCAGAACTCTTATATTTTTATTTTATATATATTTATTATTTTTTTTATATATGTTTTTATAACAATATTTATAAATATCTTTATATAATTATTTTTATATAAGTAGTAATAATAAAAAATACAAAGTTATATATTTTTTTTTAAAAAAACAAGTAAAATTTAAATTATCTATTAATAGTAATGTTCTTTGCTACTTTCTCTACACTTCTACCAATAACATATCCACCAATACCTAACTCTAATAAGTTCCAAAATTCATTCTCTAAAGGTGGTATAGGTAAACTAAATAAAGGTGCAACAAACTTTACATAAATAACTATAAAACCAAAAGCTAACATTAAGATAGGTCTCCAACTTCTTTGTAACCAATTACCTTTAGCTTCTGTAACTATTATTTCTGTTTGTAGTTTCTGTAGTTCTAATTGCTGTTCCTGGAGTACTTTAATTATCTCATTCTTCGCTTTTAAGCGTTCTTCTTCTGTAGTAAATAGATTATCTACAACCTTACCTACTTCTTTTATTACACCTCCTGTAAACCAATTTAAAATCTTATTCATAACCTACCATTTTAATTCCACCTAAATTGGAGTTGTATAAAAAATAAAAATAAATTAACCTCTGAATAATCAAAAGTTTCATCTGGCTGATAATATTGCCAACCAATTAACATAGCTTCTGGTACTAATAAGATTAAGTTTATTTCCATATTCACGTTTAGTTATAACTATTAATGTATTATGTACCCTCGTAGTACGTATAAGAGTAATATGTACCCTTGTTTACTTTTTTATCCCTTTACAAACTATTAGTTTGCTATAAGAAAACTTTTTAAACTTTTCTATACATATTGGTCTATATCTGATAAGTTTATCGCTTAATCTTTACTAATAAGTCCAAATTACTTTATTGCTTTTATCTAAATCTAAATCTACGTGTATAAATGTATCTGCAATACCTATACGATTAAAACCAACCTTAATTAAAGCATCAACTATAATAAAACGTGTTCTACTATCAGTACACTTAATATCTACCGCTAAACCTTTAATATGGCTTGAAGATGGATTTTTAATAGATAAAGGATGTTCAGGACTTCTATAAGCAGAATTTATTTTAAAAGGTAAACCTGCAATACTTCTTGCTTTATCCAGCTTATGTAAAAAGTTAGCATCCATATTACCATCATCTATCTCTTTAAAATATTTACTCATCTTTTTTTTTATTTTTTAATTCAATAATCTTTTGAATAGTATAAATAATAGATACAACTAATAGCGTTAATTTAAGCCATTGCTCTACATTACTAAAACTAATTGTAAAAGTCAAAAAATTAATCAACGCTATCTTTATATCCTGCATTTCCATTGTTAGAATTTATATGAGTTGTAACTTAACCCTAAAAATGAATGTACTCCATCGCCATCAATATCAACTGCATAAGACTTCCAACCATAAGGGTGGTCAATAACACCATCTTCATCTGCTTCTAAACCTTTCCATAAAACATCAACGTGCCATTTATCAGATAATACAGGTGCAACTGTTTCGTTACCCTCTTCATCGTATTCGCCCTGTTCTAACACAATATTACCTAATTGAACAATAGTATGTTTATGCGTTGGGTATTCGTTACCGTTTTCATCTTCAGCTACTCCTAAACCTTGTATTTTAGTTTCTGCTTGTTCTTTGTTTAAAAATTCATATTTCGCTATGCGTATCATAATTTAATTTATTTACTCTTGTTAGTTTAATAGGTGTAATTGTTACCCTTATGGTTATAACTATTAGTGTTTATATGTATAGTTTTTTTAATTATCTTATCTTATTGTGTTTGTTATGTAAAGAAAATTAACTTGTTAATGCAATTAATTCTTGGTCTGTTAATCTTGTGTTGTAAAGTTTAAAATCTCTATTAACATCTCCTAATTGATTTGTTCCAGCAGAACCATTTAAGAAAATTTGAGCAAAATTAGTTACTCCAAAGGAATTATTTTTAAAACCAGTTTGAATACCATTAACATATATTTTTGTATCTCCACTTTTATAAGAAATTGCAATTTTATATCTTCCTTTAGTTAAAGCTGAACTAAAATAATCATCAAACAAAAGTGAACCACCAACCTTCATACCACAATTTAATCTACCTTGATAAAATCCAGCAAATAAATATCCATTGTTACTTCCTTGCTCTCGCACAAAGAAAATTTGATTTGTTATTGCTTCGGTTACTCCAACAAAATTAACATCTGCATAAACAGTACCCTCTGTTTGTCCTATTATACCACTTGGTGGAGTTTGCTCACAACTTTCAGCATCTCTTGTAACTGTACTTCCGTTTGTTGGTATGTATGATGTTGGATAAGAGCCTACTTCTAATTGCACTCCCCAAATTAACAAATCTCTTGCAGTTTTATTACCAAAAGTATTTATATTTATAGTAGAATTACTTACTGTATCTGAATAACTTAATCTTTGCCATTCTCCATTAAGTAAAAAATTTTCATCAGAACCTGATGCCATAGAAATATTTATAGTTTCTCCCTTAACACCTTTTACATAAATACTATAACTTAAAGTGCCATTTGTTCCAATATTTTTAGATAAAGTTTGACTTGTACCTGTAAACAACAATCTACTTGCATTTTGTGAACCATCAGGAGAAATACCATAGTCAGAAGTTATATAAGAACTTGAATTTATCCAAGATGTAAAATCTTCTGAATACTGTACTAAATTAGTTCTTGCAGGCTCTAACAATAAACTTGGACACCCACTTACAACACCATCTATCATAGGATAGTTTAGTCTTGATACATTACTACTTACTGTTTCAATTAGTCCATCTTTATTTATCCTTGTAGCACTTCCACTTCTTGAGAAATCAAAGTCTCCTGTACCATCAGCAGGTAATACTGAATATACTTTATTTGCTTTTACACCACTTGGAATAAGTGCTAAACTTGGTTTTACTGCCATATCTTTATTTTATTACGTTTATACACATTGAGTTTTCTATAACACCACCATCTGCAATTACTCTATCTACAAAATCTTTTCTTACTTTATTATTGTAGTAAACAACACCCCAAAAGATGTCATTTATTACTCCAATACCCCAATAGGTTGTATTATATATTTTTCCCCAATTTATCATTTTTATCTTTTTTATCAGTTAAATATTTTTCTAACTTTATAATGTTAGATTGTTTCGGTTTATATGTTATAGCACCCATCCGTTAAACAAATCATTTGTATCAGGACTTATATCCTCATTGTTATTACTATTGTATTCAGGGAAATCTTCTTCGTGAAAACTAATATAATCTATAAATCTTCTTGTATAATACTCTGCAAAGTTTCTTTGTTTTTGTACTAAATAATCTACTTCTTCTTTAGATACACCATCTGCATTTTCTGAATTGTGTTTACTAATTCCACCATTCTTTATTTGATATGCAGCAAAAGGTAAATACTCCATCATAGCATAATGTATTAACATAGGTTGTACATAATCTTCTACTAAAGCTAAATAGTTTCCTGTTAATGTACCTGCTAATATATCTGCACTTATTTTATTATATAAATCAGTACCTAAATAATTCTGTATGTTTATCTGTTGTGCTACCTTAATAAATTGTATAAACTTATCCGTATCTGTGTTACCATCAAGAATACTGTTCTTTACTAAATCTGTTCTATTTATAAATAATGCTGTTGCCATATCTTATCCTTTATTGTTAGGGTGTCTTCCATTATTAGGCATATCCTTTGGTGCTATTTCTGCAGTCTTATATTCTTCTCCTTTTGGTACATAACTCTTTGGTATGTTATCTACTTCTTTACCTTTTGAGATATACTTTTCTGTTTTAGATTTTAATCTGTATAAATTCTCACTCCAAAAATGTCCACAGTTTACACCTCCTTTGTATTTAAATAAAGAATAGTTATTACCTTTATGTCCAAAAGATTTGTTTACACCACTAAAACTTGCTTGGTCTATATCTTCTTTTCTATACACAACACCTTTAGCAGTTCTACCCATCATATTTTTACAAAACTTTCTTGAATTACCACTTGAATACTTTTCTGAATATTCATATCGTATTTTATAGTAACTCTTATCTAACTTACTTTTGTCGTTAGGTTTTGATTTTATAAAGTCTGCTAATTTATTTAATGTACTTTTCTTTTCTTTTATTAATTTATCTGCCCAATCTTCTACACTTTCATTATCTTCTGAATATTCTCTTTTTTCTACAAGTTCCCATTCATCAGAGATTTCTTCTCCATCTAATGCATCAAGCATTTCTTCATCGTTGAAATCTTGGTTTTCTTTAGATAACTTAACACCTGTTTCTTCTTCTCTTGTTTCTTCATCTACTACATTATCTAACTCTTTAAATTCTAAAGGTTGTAATGTCTTAAAATAAAGGTTTAAGCTAATATCATTGTAAGCTAATATATCATCAAAGGCTTTTATTAAAAGTGTCTGAAATGGTCTAATAACTGTGTTATCCATTAATAAAGATGCAGTCTTTAATTCATCTGCATTATTACCCAATCCACTACTATCTTTTATACCTAATAACATAGGACTAACAACTCGGTGTGCTACCATTATTTTACGCATACTTTCATCAGAAAGGAATTGGTATTGGTTATGTGCATCACTTAACTGTATTGGTTCTATACTTGCAGCAGTATTTGCATCATCATTAAAAGATAAAATAAACTTACCACTATTAGAACTACCACTAAACTTTTGATATATTCTATTTTCTATTAATTGTCTTTGTTCAGGGTCAGGAGTACCATTATTAAAATTGATTAACATACTTGGTGCTAACCCATTCATAATATTATTTATATGATAATTAGATATTTCTTCTTCTAACTCTGCATATTGAATACCACCTTGATAATCTACAGGAGAATAATATTTATAACCTGCCTTATAAGGTTTAATATAATATATTTGTATTGGTTCTTTACCATAACCAAATGCTTCTATTCTTTTTAGTGTATCGTTCTTTTTATAGTTTGCCCAATCAGGGTGCATATAGTACGCTTCAATTTCTCCTTTCTCGTTACATTTTTCTGCTCTTAACGTTTCAACAGGTATATGCTCTACTCTTGCTATTGTCTTTCTATCTTTAGAATAAATAACTTGCATTGCACATTGTCCCATTAACTTTAAATCAGATGCTAATCTTCTTACACAGTCATCGTGGAATAAAGTAATCATTTGTGCATAGGCTTCAGGTTTTCTATTGCTATCTGTAGCATCCAAACCTCTACCGAATATCATTTCTGACATTCCATTTATAATAGCATTATTTGTTGCACTACCATTATATCTATCAATTAAAAACTGAAAGTAGTTGTTGTCCTCTCCATAAGAAACAAAGTTATCTGTTTTCGTTTCTTTTATTTTAGGACTTGTATAAGTCGATAAGTTTAAAACTCTTAAATCATTCATATTATAAAACTATATAATCGTTATTACCATCTTTACTTACATACTCATTTTTATTAACTGAATAGTAATCATTGGTATCTTGGTTTATTGTTTGGTCTGTACAAAACACTCTATCTAAATATATTACATCAGAACCATCTAAAAGTGTTAAATCATAATATCTACCCTCTTTTAAATTAAATGCATAAGATAAACTTAAATAGTCTTTATCAGTAACAGTATTTATACTTGCAGTAGTTACCTCATTTGTGCTATCATCTCTTAATTTTAAAGTAACAGATGCAACATAAACTCTCGGTATAACTTTTATAGTTTGTGGGTTTGTACTTGTCGTTAATACTTTCATATTTAAAAACTTCGTTTTGTAATAGTATATAGTAATAAAAAGTATTTTTTGTGTGTGTTAGTAAAAAAGCATAGCTTTTAGAATAAAAAAAGGGATATCAATTAAGATACCCCTCTTTTAAAAATATAAATAATTATTATGCAGTTGGGTCAATCTGTACCGAAGACGCATCATCTGTTACTGCTGATGGAGTTACAAAATAAGGAGGTGCAGTTTCTTGTGCTACTATCGTTAAAGAGTAACCACTTAAATCTCCCATTGCTGCCCCTGTAGCAATAGAACCACCTGTTACCTCTGCCCCGTGTTCTAATCCTAATAAGAAATAGTTTCCGTTATAGTCTTCTACAACTACGTGAGGTCTTGCGTGTGCAATTAATTTTAATTCTTCTTGTGTTGCCTTATCTTGAAAAGTTAAAGACATAGTTAATGTACTTTCGTAGAAAGTTGTACCATTTTCTCTTGATGAGTTAATAGCAGTTTCTAAAGCAGAACTACCTTTTACATCAAATTGGAAAAATTCAGGAGTACCTGCAAATGCAGTTATTTCTCCTGCAGATATGGTAGCATCTCCTAAAGTTCCATAATCAGCAAAGTAAATAGTTTTTATACCACCTACTGCCGATTTACAAGGTACTTTTCTACCTGTTGTTAATGAACAAGCCATATTTTTATATTGTTTTAAATAAAAAAGGGCAGGTTATTTTACCCACCCTCTTTAATGATTATTAATTAATTTACTATGAATAAAGAACGATATCTCCACCGAATACGTGTTGTACCCCTGCAGTAAATCTCATTATTACTCTTACATTTTGTGAACCATCGATGTCTGACATATCAATTACTTTCACTTCGTTTTGGTCGTTTAAGATACCTGTTCCGAAATATAAGTTTGATTTTTGTGCAGCAATCATAGTGTCATCTGCTAATCCTTTAGCAACAAAAATGTTGATACCATCGAAAGATAACTCTCCACCATTGTACCATTGAGTTCCTTTGTTATCAGAACCATTTGCACCGATAGTTGCAGCGAAACCTCCTAATGCTCTAATGTATGCTCTTGCTACATTTGAAGAAACATATAAAGTTAAATCTTCTTGTCCGTAAACTGCAGTTGGAATAGCATCTACTACTTTACCTAATTCAGCGATTACGTTAGCAGAAGTTACAGTTGCAGCAGCTACATCAATTACATCACTATCAGCAGTTAACTTTGCAGTAAACCCATCGAATTGTCCACTTGTTGCAGTTGCTCCACTCCAAATGTTTTTCTCTGTTCTATCAGCTACTTTAGCAGCAACGTGAGAAATTACAAATTCAGCGAAAGATGGTGCTAAATTATCAAATGCAGAATAACCCATTTGAGCAGCTTCCCAAGAGTTATGTAAATCTTTCTTACATAATTCTAAATTTACTTGAAATTCTTCAGGTTGTAATACTGCTTCTGTTAAAGTTAAAGTTCCTTGATTAGTTACAAAATCACAAGATGCATCTTTTACGATGTCATCAGTTGCTCCTTTTTGGATAACAGATTTAAATTTTACGTTTGGTAGAATTGAAATAGCACCACTATCTAAAGTTGATGCAGATAATAATGCAGCTGCGATATACTTACCACTAAATTCACCTGCATAAGTTGATGTTAAAGATACACTCATTTTTATTTAATTTTAATTTATTGTTTATTAAAGTTTATTTATTTTATTCATTACTCTATCTAATGTAGACATCTTTCTTTTTGATGCTATATTAAATTTTACTTCTGTTTTAGAAACTTCTGCGTTTGTGTTAATTGGTTCAGCAGCAGGTTCAGATAATTCTTGTTTTACTTCTTCAGGAATTTCGTTTACAACATCAGAAGATAACTCTTGTTTTTCTTCTTTTGGTTCTTCGATTATTTCTTCTTTAGGCTCTAACATTGCTTTTATTTCTTCAATCATTGATTTAACCTCTGCAAGTTCTTCTTTAGTAGCATAACCCATTTCTTCTTCTTCTTTTGCTTCTACTTCTACCTCTACTTCTTCAGCTTCTTCGTTTTCAGATTTCATTTCTTTAATGATACCCTCTTCTTCGATTACTAAAGTTTGACCATCTTCTAAAACGTATTCTCCAACAGGTAAAGCTACTTTCTCATCTTCTGTTACGATAAAGATTTCGTTTCCTGCCTCGAATTTATCTGCTTCTAAAACAGTTCCGTTTTCTAATTTCATTTGCTCAAGTTTTACTTCAACCCCTAAAAGAGTTTTTACTTGGTCTAACATTTCACTTGGTTTCATATAATTATATAGTATTAAAAAAATTAATTTGTATTTTCGTTTATATAGTAGTTGATGTCCTACCTATTCCTTGTGCCTGTAAGCTACCATCACAACACTTTTTAGAGTATTTACCATCCTTACATAAGCAACCTCTTTTACTTGCTCTTGGACTTGTTCTACTCGGTGTACTATTGTTATTTTTCATTCTTATTGATTTTGCTTTCTGCCCAACTCTTTGCAGACTTACCTCCCCATAGTAAATAAGATATATAACCACAAGCCTCTGTATCTCCTGTTTTGTAGTATTCTTCTGCTCTACTTAAATATGAATACATACGTTTAATAGTTTCCATACTTACAGGTTTTCTGTCTGCTAATTGTTGTGCTCTTACCTTACCAACCTGTGTAGCACATTTATTATTTACTTTCTTATTTAGTTCGATACCTCTTTTAGCATTATTACTTACAGATTGTGGGTAATCAGAAAAACTTTCCATTTCTGTTCTTTTACCTTTCTTTAATCTTTTATCACTTTTAATAACTGCCTTTATTTGAGATAGCATATACTCTGCCTCTGCTTCTTCTATCTTACTTAATTCCTCTTGTAAATTTTCTTTAGGTCTTTCCATTTTATCAGCAAAATATCCTTCAATACTTAAACCTTTGTAAATTCCTTTCTTTACATCTTGCCATACTTCTTCGTTGTTTATTCTCATAACAACTGCCCAAGCACCTTCTACTGCATTTAAACCATATAAAGCAGTCTTATCTTTTTCTACATCTTCAACTATCCAACTTTCAACAACACTTACACCCTCTACTTTTATTTCGTGTTCTAAAGTAGCATTATTACTATTGTGATTTTTAAGATATAATTCTGCAGATTTTCTAACTGTATTTTTTGAAAAGAAAACATAATACTCATTATCCCCACTCTTTCTATAAATAGGTTTATTAGGTATCAATGCCAAACCAACAACAATTCTTTTATCTTTATCTATTGTTTTAAATTCTGTTTTTTGGTTTTTTAAGGCAATAAAATCTTCTTCTATTGCAGGGTGTTCTACCAAACTTATAGCTTCTACTCCAATAGCATCTTCATCATCGATAATCAATTCAATCACATCCATTTTAAATCTGTTTTATTTGTTTATATATACTATTGCCATATCCGTATATAGTTATTTTATAATTATTTTGCATTTTTAAATACTTGCACCATCTACAATATTTCTATCCATACTTTGTGCAGTTGTAACATCATTAGAAACTACATAAGCTTTAACAGGTTCTTTTGTTTGACTACCAATAGCATCTGCTAATTGATTAGTACTACTTGCACCTACTACATTAAATGCAGGTGGTTGAGATACACTCGGTGCTGAACCACCACCACCTGATACACTCGGTGCAGAACCACCACCACCTCTTCCTTTAGGTGTTTTAGTTGATGCTATTTTTTTAACATTTGCCACACCACTTGCTATGGCTGCACCTGCTGCTGCAAAACCTAATGCAGGACCTATAATAGGAATACCCGACAATGATTTGTAACTATCCGTTGCAGATTGATAAGTACTTATTGTAGCACTTGCTATTGCTGCTGCTTTTCCTGCTGCACTTTCTTCTCCTAAAATAGATGTTAAGTTATTTAAGCCTTGTGTTATTACTTGTGATTTTTCTTGTTGTGTTAGTTTCTCCCACTGTATTTCATTTTTAGAAGTGGTTTGATTTAATTTATTTAAAGCCTTTGTTTTAGCTTCTTCTAAAGCAACAGTACTTAAACCCTTTTGTTTTGCAAGTTCTATTAGCTTATTGTAATGCTCTGTTGTTTTTTCTATTTCTAATAACCTGCGTTCTTCTTCTGTTACTGCTTCTGCATCTTTTATTTGGTTTTTTAAATCTAATAATGCTTTAGCTTTTTCATTTTCTTTATCTTGTTTTGCTTTTCTTTTTCCTTCATCTTCATTATCAAATTTTTCTTGTTGACTATCAATAGCATTTTTTTGTGCTTCTCTTAAAGCTAAAACTTCTTCACTTTCTTCTCCGTAATATTTTTCAGCTAATTTTATTTTTTCATCATAATCAGCTTTTATTTCTCTTAATTGCTCTTTTCTTCTTTTATCTTCTGTATCTATTAATGCTTTTCTTATTTTTTCTAAATCATCCGAATTTTGTTTTTCTCTTTCTTTAGTTTTATCTACATCTCCTTTTTTTCTATCTACGGCATCTTTATCAATTTGTGCTAATTCCAAGTCAATTACACCTGTCAGCTTTTTAGCTTCATTTAATTTTTCTTGAATTTCAATAGATTTTTTAGAAGTTCCATTAGTTGCTTTTGCTATTTGTTCTGCCTGTAAACCAATACCAAGTTGTCCTGATGCAGCTATTTTTATTTTTTCCCAAAGTGTAACTTCTTTATTCTTACTTTCTTCAATATCTAATTGTGTTTGTAGATTTTCTAATAAAGCAATGTTTTGTTCACGTTGTATTAATAACTGCTTTTTATATTCAGCTGTTAGTTTTGGGCTAAAACCATTTCTTAATTCCTCAATAGCTATTTGTTGTTTTAATAAATCTAATTGAAGGGTTTGTGTCTTTAATTGTTTTTTTAAATTTTCCTCTTGGTATTTTAATTTTCTATTAGCACCATCTATAAGTTTAGTTATGTCATCCCAATAAGCAATAACAGTTCCCAATGCAACAACTAATGCACCTACACCTGAAGCTATAAGTGCCTTTTTAGTACCCTTTAAAGAAAAGTTAAATAGTTTAGTAGCTTCATATGCATCTCTAACTCGTGAAGCTAAACCACCTGTTAAACTGTCAAGGATAGCAATAGCACCACCGTTATCTTTCACTTCCTCAAAACTTGATGCTAATTTTTTCGCACTATTAGAAGAACTATCTAATGAACTTGATGCATTATTTAAACTATCAGATGCATCTTTAGAAGATTTTGATGTATTATTAAGTTCTTTATTTAGTTTTTTAATATCATCTATTGCCTTGTCTGTTTTAGCTTCTAAATCTATTATTATTTTTTCTGCCATCTTATTTCTTGTTTTATTGCTTTGTAACCATCTTTTAATGTAATAGGTAGTTTATTCTTACCTTGTGCTATTCGGATGTTTTCTGTTTGTCCGTTTGCGTATTTTAAAAGGTCTAATATATTTTTAATCATAAATCATTTATTAGTTCTAAATTGCTTTCTCCTGTTTGTAAATTAGTAGATATACTATTTATTTTGTATTGGTTTCCTGCTATAACAAATCTATCTCCTAAACTATAATTAAGTAAAATCTTCATAGGTAAATATGCTTTTACTTTTGTTAGTCTTTGTTTAGGATTAAATACACTTGTTATATAGTTCGTATAGTACTCCGAGAATAGTGTTTCGTCAAACGAAGTATCTAAAGTCCATTCACTAAACTCTCTTGCAAAATTCAACTGATGCGGATTAGTAGAAGCCAATAGTGCAGGGCTATTAAAAGGTAAGTTAGCTTGTGTTATAGCTTTGTGGCTTGTAGCTTCATCGTCTGCGTTTACGCTATCTACAAAACTTATCTGTCCTGTACTTACCAATATAGGATAAAACAATAAAGGGCTACCTAAATAAGCGTTTTGGCTTTTATCTACTGACCAACCCCATTGTATGTTCTTTTGTGTGCCACCGCTTACGTCATTTAATCTTTCAAATAACATATGCCCAAATGGTGCTTCTACTTTATATAAACTACCTGACAAGTCATCACTACTATCATTGTAATTTGTTTCCCCCCAAGTTTTATTATTTATCTCTCCGTATTTCTGCGCTAAAAATGTAGCTGTATCTTTAAACTTAAATACAACCTCTTTATACGGAAGTGCTACGTCTACCTTGCTGCTCTCTACGTCTACAAATTCTGTTATGTCGTATGTCGTTGGGCTTGTAAAGAAATCATCTAAAGGCTTAACTACTATTATATCGTTCTCTACATAGGCTGTAAGGTTAAACGTCTTAAATAGCCCTGTAAGAAAGTCTAATATTTTCATATCAGGCATCTGTTTAGCTACGTTAAAAGTAAACGAAGCATCAGTAGTAAATGAGCCTGTATCGTAATCTATTGATGTTGGTGTGCCTAATTCGTTTTCAGTTGCTCTCCATACAATAGCACTAAATGTTATTTGTGTTTGCGCTATGATATAAACATCGTAATCTCCCTCTTCATATACAAAGTCCCCTGCAATAGCATCTACATTTAGATTGCCTGTGTGGTTTGTTTTGGTGTATACCGCATCGCCATTTAATTCTATGCGTACATCATAAGGGTCAGTACTTGCGGTTACAAGGTCAAGTTCAAACTCTATAACAAATTCCAGAAACTGCTCACTTGTAAACGTTCTTGTGTCTATATAAAATACACCATCGTCTTGTGGTGTCCAACCGTCTACGTGAGTGTCGAATTTAGTACCACCTGATAAATCTTCTATCTTACCTGACTTTCTATGTAGCCATAAAAACAAATGGTCAAACTCTTCTAAACTTGTGTTCTTAAAAAAGTCGCTACTAAACTCTAAACCATAGTCAGCTTCTATCTGCTCAATTATTTTGTTTACTCGCATAGCGTACTTTAGTTGGTTCCACTTTACACCGTGTAAGTTGCTTCCTGAACCTGTGTGGTAGTATAAATTACCATTATTGTTTATATGTTCTACGCTATCGTAAAATAATCTTTGTGTGTGTGTAATTAAAGGACAGATAATATGGTTACTACTACTCTGTGCTGTTGTTAGTTTAGTTTCTACATTTGTAGGGCTATATGTTAAGTCGTATGCTGCTAAATTAAGGTCTGACAGTTTCTTTTCTCCTAATTTGTCTTTAAGGTCTACAATATCTCCAAAGAAAACAATTCTATAAGCAGTAGGTTTATTATTCTTTAAATCTACCCCTTCTAACTTTACCTTTCCTGTTCTAAATGGTAAGTTGTTTAGTTCTATTGTAGCAGATACTTTTTTACGTGCATCAAACCCACCAACTATATCAAAGTTGTAGTAGTGTTTAAATATCTTGTTATTTACTTTAGATGCAGGAATACTAAACGTTTTACTAAAGTCTGTAAATACCTTTGCTATGTCTTTTACATTCTGTATTGACTGCGTAATAGAAACACTTTCGTCTTTAAATAAATCTATTCTTTGACCTTGTATGTATAATTGTAGTTCCTGCATTTATCTTACATTATTTATAACTGAAAAAGAATATTCTAAATCTAACGAGTAATCTACTAACTTATCATTAACACTTGTTTTGAAAGTTAGACTATTTGCTTTTACATTCATTGGTGTTACAACATCATCCATTTTCATCCAAACGTATTCTGACTGCATTAATTCTTGCATAATAGCATTATAACTTTCATCTACATAACCTGTGTTTAGCTTTATTGATTTTGTTGCACTTACATTAAAATCTTTTCTTTGATGGTCGCTTGTATTGTAAATACCTCTTTCATTAATTGAAAATCTATTAAACGTTTCTCTTTTTGCATTTAATGTTTCTATTGATTTCTTAAAAAACCATACGTCTTGTATAGCACCAAACTTATTTACAAAAGAAACCTTTGCAGGTGTAAACTTACACTCTTCTATATTTTTTACTTTGATTATTTCTAAATCTCCAAAAGTTGGCACTATTCTAATTTCATCGACTTCACTTATTTCAAACTCATCTAAAAAGTCTGATATACATTTTGTTTCTTCATAAGTACCACCATCAGATAAAACCCTATCTTCAAAACTATCCGAACTATTGCCTATATATTGAAAAGCATAATCAGTACTTGATGTTACTGTTTCTGAACTTACTATCTCTCCTTTAAATAAATAAATTACACTATCTGTTGCATTTCTATCTATTGGTATTCTAACATCTGCATCTGCATACTTATAAATTATTTTATTAGTTTGCATTAGACCAACATTATTAGAAAACTTACCATCATCTCCATCTTCAAAGTAACCATAACCATCAGAAAAAAATGAAGTTCCTGATGCTATATTATTAATAATATTCCCTGTACCATTTAAGCCATCATAAGTAGTAAAAGTATATTCAACATTTATACTCCAACTATCAGGATTATCATATTCAATTTCTATGTAATCTCTTAACAACTCTGCGTATTCTATTAACACATTATTGTTAACATAATTTTTTGTAATAGTATATCTTACAACACCATCAACACTTAATACAAATTTTAATGATTGTTCTGTAGATGTTTTAGGTAACCAAAAGTATCTTGGACTTCTTGCAAATATAACTGCCATTTCTTATTTTTTTAAATTATCTTTTATCGTTGTTTCTAATAAGGTTTCCATATCTAAAGCAAACGATTGTACTAACTCTTTTGGTAAATTCTTAAATGCTTTCTCAAATGGTTTGGTAAAGAATAAACTTGGTTTAATTCCTTGCCTAAATACTGCATCTCTAACTGCGTAAGCTGATAAACCTTTTCTTTTAGACCATTCTTTAAAATGCTTTACAGATGGCTTTCTACCCTCTTTAAAACTAAAAGGACTATTACCACCCTTTTGCTTCCAAATCTTACCTTTGTTATTTCTTCTATTAAATTTACTTGTTGTTTTCCTTACACCACCTGCACCTCGCACACCCTTATCTTGAAAAATACCATACTGCTCCATTAGAAACTCTAATTGAAAGCTATTTTTAGAAACCTTTACTTCACTATCTAAACTGTTATAAAGTTCTTTAGATGCATTCTTTTTACCTTTAGTTAAGTTACTTCTACTTTGTTGTATAACATATTTAGCAAACTTATTTAAGGCTTCTTGTGTTTGTTTTAACTGCATATATCAATATCATTTTGAATAAATACATCAAACGTACACGCCCATCCTGCTAACTTGTTTTCAAACCTCTCATAAAAAGGCTCACAGTTTGGACTACCATCTAATTGATATAAATCAGTATGTAAGTTTCCTTTTCTTAATACCATTGTTAATCTATTCAATACTGCTAACTGTGTATTTAAAATATCCTGCTCATTATCATTACCTCTGAATATATCTTCTGTGGGTTCTTTACTTTCATCTACAACATCCATAGCCATAACTGTAATGTTAAAAGATAAATACTGTTCTTCTGTGATTACATTGTTTACTATAATATGTGATAAAGGGAATATAGTTTGTTTAGATAAATCTATTTCTGTTATATCTCCTGTGGTTACTGTATTGACATTTACATCATTTAGTAACTGCTCTTTTATCTTTTCTGTAAGTTGGTAAAACCCTCTAATTCCTTGCATTAAATTTATTTTTTATATTACTTGCTTCTATTTCTTGTTTTTCTTTTTCAAACGTTAAGAATAGTAAACATTCGTGCATTTTTAATTTAGTGATATCTTCAAATCTCCTAATATCTGATTGAGCGAGTGCATAAACTGATGAGTACCAACCCCATTTTGTTCCGAATTGAGATACTCTTGTAAGAGTGTTTCCTCCGTTTGTCCCAAAGAGTTCATCGTAACTTGACACAATTCGTTCCCTAAATGATAAAAAAAAAGTATAGAACCCAATACTGCATCCAATGGCATATCTTTTAAATGCTCTGTATCTCCTGCATCATATTCTTTTATATGATACCTATTACCTTTTCTTATTTCTATTGGTCTGTATAAAACACCCATTGCCTTATCTATGTTATCCCAATCTCCTATATTAGTATCAAGGTCTATATATTCTCCGAAAGACATCTCATCAAGATTAGGAATAAAGCCATACTCAACGCCATTTAATTTAAAAGTATTTACTAAACTCGGTTTACTTTCAAACATATTAGAAATGATATTTACAATATCTGCTACATCATTTGCTTTTATGCATCTAATATATTCAAGCTTTACATTACAAAATATCTCAATCATTTTAAGAGATAGTTCTATATCTGTTAAATCTTTTAATTCAGTTAATTTTAAATACTCTTGGTATTGACCTAAAGTAATCTCGTTTAAACTATTTGGTACTGTTAATTCAACTTTCATATATGTATATAGTTATTTTTTAAATATTTTAGAAACAAAAAACCCCTACGATTTGTAGAGGTTAATTTTATTGGATAGCATATTTACCAAAGTTAGGTTTACTTAAAACAGAATAGGTAGCATATCTTACTGCATCAATAGTATGGTTATTTTTATCTATTGGTTTGTTTATCATCTTACCACTTCTATCTTCTTGCCATTTGTAGTTCCTAAATTCCTGTATGCAATTATGACTATCTTTTTCAATATGTATTTTAAAACGTTTTAAGAGGTCTATTCCCGCGTTGATACTATCAGCACCTTTTAAACTTGGTCTTACGTTAAAACCCATTCTACGCAATTCCTCAATCAATCTTGGTTCGGCACTATCAAAGTATATTGTTTCTCTTTGTATTCCTATCTCTTTCCACTTCCTACTAATATCATAAGTAGTCATTTGTGTTTGGTATATATGTTCTTTAATGTAGAGGTTGTGTTCTTTTCTATAAACAGAAACTAAAGTAGTAGGGTCATTTGAATATCCTGCATCTGCTCCGTAACTTATAAACTCTGCATCGTGTGGTATATGGTTAACCTCTGTATAATTAAATATAGTGGCTTTAGAAATACCTTTTAAACCTAAACCATAGATTTGCCAATACGTTTCATCTGTATCTTTTAAACGCTCTATTTCTTCTACAATACTTTTATTTAAAAACATATTGTCTAAATAAGTAGTAATGTAGAAATCTGCATCATCTCTTGGTATTACTTTATCGTATAACCAATGGTATTCATCTGATGGGTTGAAGTCAATTATTATTTTATCTTCTGTACGGAATACTAACTGTTGCCAATCTTCGTAATCTAACTCGTTGGCTTCATTTATAAATAATAAGTTTCTTTTTCTACCTCTTACCTTTTGTGGTTGGTCTAAAGATATAAACTCTATAAGGTTTTCATTCAGTTTATATTCGTGGTTTGATTTATTATGTAACTCTTCTGAATAAGATTTATATTGTTTTAGTATATCTAAAAAATCTCTCATAACAGAAGAACGAACTGCAGGAAAAGTCTTTCTACAAATAGTAATAGTTTTACCTGTATTCTCTAAACAGTATTTAAAAATAATATAAAGCAAAATGTTATAGGTCTTTCCTGACCTTGTACCACCTTGCTCTATTGTTATCTTTTTATCTGATTGTAATAAGTGTTCAAAAACAACATTAGTTTTTATCTTCACGCTTTATTATTTCTATTTCAAATTTAGTAGGCATACCATCTGCACCTGTTATTTCTTGCCTTTCTACATAACCTCTATTCTTTCCCTTTGTCTTTAGGTAGAATATTGTTTCAGATGTTTTACCATTCTTTATGTTTTCAAATAATTTACTTTCTACAAAATCTAAAGCTATGTTATCAATATCCTTTACTTGCTTTGCAAATTCCTCATCATCTTTTAACCATTGGTAAAATGTAGTCCTACCTATACCTACTATCTTACAAGCAGTTGTAACAACCCCTAAAGATTTCTCTAATGCTTCTATTATTGCTTTTTTATGGTGTTCGGTTCTGTTTTGGTTTTCTTTCATAATATCCATTTGTATATCCCTAATATATCAATACTTAAAAAAAATATATTAGCACTTACATAACTGTATTCTTTTTGTTTTATAAAATTTATAATATATATTAAATGTCCTATAAAAAATAATATATAACTGCACTCAAAATATTTAAACTTACCTGAAATTAAAATACCTGCCGATATTAAAAATATAGACCCTATCCAATCAAATATCTTTTTTGTATGAATTTTTTGCATCATCGTATGCTTTTCTCCTGCTTTTTTCATTTTTATTAAAAGTGTAGCAGTAACCATCTTTACCTTTCTTATAAGCCATTTTACCATTTATTTCTGTAAGATATATCTTTTCCATATTTTTTTAAACTATTCCCCATTCAGCAAATTTTTCAAATCCACCGATTGAATTTATATAATCTCTTGATATTTCAACTATTTCGCTATAATCTTTTCCATCTACATTTTCATCTCCAATAGCACAACAAATATCTATTATTTTATTTTCTTTTTGTGCTTTTAAATGTGCGTAAATATTTACAGATACATCTGCCTTTGATAAATCCTTTCCGTGTAAACCTCCACCTGTTACTGCTCTACCCATATCAGAACCTAATTTTCTATTAGTTGCTCCACTATCAACATCAATACCTCCTATCCAATAACCTAAAGGGTTTACTATTAAATCATATTTATTACCAATATATTCTTCTAACTCTTTTGATTTTGCATTTGATTGGCAAATAATAACCCTACCTTCTTTTTTATCTAATATATATTTTCCATCTGTTGGATATTTTTTATATATACTTCTTGATATTTTAGAAAGTTCTTTAACTTCATCATCAATAGGTATTCCTTTAAAAATACCATTATCTCCTGCTTTTGTTTTTTCTGATTGATTACTATTTAAAAATACATCTTGTGGTACTTCTATGTAATTAACTTTTAATTTTCCTGCTATTCTTTTAACGATATTATCTACTATGTCTTTTTTTGTTTTAACAGTTGTTTCAGATATAATAGTGCAGTATCCGTGTCCTATTAAAACCTCTACTGCAATCTTTGGATTTTCATTTATACTGTAAGCATAATCAACCAATGCACCTGCTATTCGGTCTGCTAATTTATCAGGGTGTTGTGGGTTTACTTTCTCTATCATTTTTTATAATTTAAATTCGTTGTTAACGTTAACACCATTTCTTTTTACTTTTAATGTAGGGTCTAATTTAATCATTCTTTTTATAATTACATCACAATATTTAGGGTCTAATTCCATTCCGTAACATTTTCTTTTTAGTTGGTGCGATGCTACCATTGTAGAACCACCACCTAAAAAACTATCGTAAATTAAATCATCGTTCTTACTACTATTTTTTAGAGCCCTTTCTACTACTAATATAGGTTTTTGAGTTAAATGATATTCATTTTGCTTATCTTTAGGAAACTCCCAAACAGTTTTTTCATCTGTTGGTCCATACCATTTTATAGTATTACCACTTTTAAAACCATAAATACAAGGTTCATAATTAGGTATGTATTGTGACATAAACGCTCCCGAACCACTTTTTACTTTATACCAACATATTACTGCCCTAACTTCAATTGGTGTTTTAGATAATCCTGAATAAGTTTCTTTAGATTTACCTCCTGCATACCAAATATAAAAAGGAGATGTTTCTTTTGAAAATATACAAGCATTATTTATAGCATCTTCAAATAAACTTGATAATTCTTCGTTTTCAAATTCATCACTTTTAATACCCTCTCTTTGTTTTTTGTTGTGTCCTCCTGTATAACTAACTCCGTAAGGTGGGTCAGTAAACACCATATCTGCTTTATTCCCATTCATTAGCTTTGCTACTTGGTCGCTATCCGTACTATCTCCACAAAGTAACCTGTGCTCTCCTATCTCGTATAAATCCCCTAAAACTGTTTTAGGTTGTTCAGGTGGTGCTTCGTTAAAATCATCTTCTTTAGCTTCTAAAACTTCTTCTTCTTCAAATGGCATAAATTCTAAACCCCAATCTTCTAACTGTTGCGTGTTCCATTCATTACCTAATACATCCCAATCCCATTCTCCAAAACCTACATTGTCTTTTACTATAAATTCTCTTTGTTGTTGTTCTGTTAAGTCATCTGCCTTTAGTATATAAACTTCTTTTAATCCTGCTTCTTTACACGCTTTTAAACGCATATTACCACCAAGCACTACCATATCGCTATTTACTACGATAGGTCTTAACTTTAGCATTTCAGGAAACTCTTTAATTGATTTTACAAGTTTTTTAAATTTATAATCTTTTATAAATCTTGGATTGTTTTCGTTAGGTTTAACCTCTTGAATATTTATTAGTTGCATATTAGTATATAGTTAATTTTTATTATTTTTTAAAAGATATGCTTTTCATTAATCTAACTTTAGAAAGTCTGCAGATGCGTTTTTCATAAACCATTCTTGATTTTCTTTGTATTTATCTATTATAGCATCAATCATAACAAGGTCATCTACATCAGAGTTTTTTATCTTGTCTATCAACGTTCCAATCTTTATTAAAACGTTTGTAGTCATCTCTTGGTTGTTTAAGTACACAGTATTGTAATCATCCTGTACATAACCCTCTAACATCTTTAGAAACTTATTACCTTGATTTTTTAAGTTCTGTTTGTATTTATTTGTATGTTGTAAGTCTTCTATTGCTTCAATAGTTAATTGCCCTAATAATACTACTTTTAAGTAATTTAATTGTTTATCGTTTTTCATCCTATTCTGTTTCTACTTTTATTATTTCTTCTACCTTATTTAGACATCTGCCAATAGTATCGAATTGCATTTCGTTTCTTCTATTTACGTTTTGTTTTTGTTCTTCTGTTAAGTTATTTAATTCAGAATAAATATCTTCTAATTTTGGTAACAACCTCAATACTGCATTCTTTCTTTCTAATTCTTTTTGCAACTCATTGTTTTTATGTTCTAAATATGCAGGAGATTGCTTTGGTAAGTTTATAGCATTACCGAAATGTAAGTTACCCTCAACTATTTCTTCTTCATCTATGTAATGAATAGTATTATTTAATGCGTGTAATACAGATGCGTGGTCTCTATTTACTGAATTACCAATAACTGTTAAGGTGCATTTTGTTAAGTCTTTACATAATTTATAATATAATGCTCTTGCATCTACATATTCTCTTTTTCTTGTGTCCTTTACAATATCCAATCCATATAAATTATTTACATATTCCTTTATAGAATTTAACATTTCATTCTCGTTCATTTTCTTTGCTTTTAATCTGTTATTTAATTTGTTCTTAATTTCAATAAGTTATAGCACTCTATGTACCTTTGTTTTGCTTTTCCTTTGTGTACTTCTTTAAATAAAGCATACATCTTTTTAGTGTATTGGTAATGGCTATTACATTCTGCTAAATAGTTTTCTGCAAACTTTTTACCCTTACCTTTAAAGTAATTTACATTATCAGCAGTATCTCCTATTATCATTTGTTCATAGAAATTATACATTGCTTCTTCTTCTGTAATGTCATACACTACTTTATGCTTGTAATGGTAGTTATACATTAAACAAGGAAACTGTTTGTAATCTTTATCTATTGATACAATCATAACCTCATCTCTACCAAACTCTTTTGATAAATCGTGCCAATACCTTGCAACCATATCATCTGTCTCCACACCATACCCATAAATAGAATTATGTTTCTCTTTTACATAATCGTGCATCTCATATAATAAAGGTGGTCTTTGTTGTTTTTGTCTATTAGCTTTGTATTTCTTTGTTATTAGTTTTCTAAAGTTACCTTTTGAACCACTAAATATAAGTACTTTGTCTATGTTGTAATGTTCCTCTAAATCATTTACAATACCCATAAGTTGTTCTTCAAACTTTTCTACACTATCCGATAACTTTTCATAATATGGATTGTCATCAGGAGTTTGTTTTTTTCTATAACAACTCGCAAATATTAAGCTATCTGCATCTATTAATAATATCATAACATAGATGCTTTAAAACATTGTTCACTACAATATGATTTGCTTTCATCTATTGTTTCTCCACATTCAGAACACTTACTTGTGTTTTCTAAACTCTCTAAATAATCATTTAATTCATTGTCAAATACTTCCATTATCTATCTATTGTTTGTTTTATATATTCTTTTTGTTTATTCTCTAAATAATCTATTTCTCTTTGTAAGTAATCTAATGCTTTTCTCAAGTCTTGTAACTCATCATTCTTCTTACCTGCTCTTGCTACATATTTCAAAATATTACCTCTGTTAAAGTTAAGAGAGTAATCCTTACACACGTCTATAATATCGTAGTCCTTACCTGTTTTATAATGTATATATGTTGCTTCCATTTGTTTGTTTTTTACTAACTATATAACCGTCTTTTTCTAAAAGTGATTTCGCTAATTCTATTTTTTTCTTATTTTTTCTGTAATGATTAAATATTTCGTTTTCTATTGAGTGTTTCATAATATTTGTTTTTAATTTATTTTTTAAATTTATTAGTAATTAGCGGCTCAAAAGGTCAGTAACCTCGCCCGGACCCCGGGCCTTGCCGCTAAAAACTAAATTGTTTTAATTCCACAAAAAAGGGTTTTCTGCTTTTTCAAATACACCAATAAAACCATACATTATTAATCCGATAATAAATATACATATAAGAACTATATAAGCTAAAGGGTTGTAAGGGTTAAACCTGTAAGCATCAAAATATCCTTTACCAAGTCTTTCCAAACCGTTTTTTACTCTTTCTGTATTAGATACTTTCTGTATAATCTTTAGTTTAATTGCTAATTTTTCCATAATTTTATTATTTATTATTTACACAACCACATTAAAACGTGGTTCAACAGTCGATAAAAAGCATTAAAACGCTTCTTATCTTAGTGTTGTGTGTAATATGGTGCTTTTAATATCTATCCATTACGTTCAGCGACTATTAATTAAGGTACTTGTTAATTTGCTGAAACAATTTACTTTCCCTCGCACCATACTACAAGCCTTTCGGCACACAACAATTTATTTTAAGCTTTATATAAATTGCAATAAATTCCTAGTTCTACTTCGTCTCTTTCATTCGCTTTTTTATAAAAAGTGACACCGCCAGGTACATCATTACTACATTTTTCTACCATTACTCTATATGTACCCCAAATTGTTCTTTTAAGATACCAATTACCAGTTAATTGTCTTTGTTTCATATCTTTATTATTTAATTATTATTTATACAACCACATTAAAACGCTTCTTATCTTGGTGTTATGCACCATAAATCACAACCTTATTAAATTTTAATCCACCCCAATACCTAATTATTACCGCTTTGTTATTGTAGCAAAATTCTACACTTGGGTACTTGTTTTTTAAATCAAAGTTTATTTTCATTTAATTCCATAATTTATTATTCTTTTGCACCGTTATCTTTTAATATCTTGTCAGTCAATTCTGTTACCTTTTGTCTATCCATAGAATAAGCTGCAACAACTTCCTGTATCTTTATAAAGTCGTTGAAGTCAAAGTCATTTAATAAAAAAGATATAAAGTCCATACTATTAGAAACTAACTTATCTCCCATATCATTATCATCTGTCTTTTCAATTTCATTAAAGTAAACTGTTTCAATATCTATTAAATCTTCAATAGTTCTTTTAACATTCTTTTTTACTCTATGCTTAAAAATACCTAACTGACTGCATTCTTCTAAAAAATGTAAGTTAATAAAAGATGTTAGTATAGCACCTGATATATTTTCGATTTGTTTGTCTGTATATTTTACCATTACGCCACCTCTATTTTACCATTAATATAATGCTTACAAATAACACCTGTATCTAATTTAACTGTCTTAAATGGTATTAAATTCTTTCTTACCTTGTACTCTTTAATCATTCTTTTAATTATATTCATAATACTTGTTTTTAATTATGGTACAAATATAAAACAAATATTTTAATTATAAACAATTTTTGTTAATTATTTTCAGAATTATTTTTATTTATTATTATTGCCTTACTTTCTTCAAGTAGGTAAACAGGTTTTAGAACTCGTTTCTTTGTCCACATTGTAGTATCAGGACAATATTTTTTTACAGGTTCAGGCATCTCTATATCATTTAACCAAAACAAATAATTTGCCTTTGGGTCATTTACGAAATACAAAGCTACTTTACCTGTACCTATTAGCTTATCGTATTTAAACTGTTCTAACATTTTGGTGTCATAGTGCTTATTCCTAAACTTCATCTCTATAACACATTCTTTACCTTTGGGTGTCAAACCCTCTGCATCCCAACTTTGTGAACCCTCTCCTGTCCATTTAAGTTTCCAACCATCAAGGTTTAATATTTGTACTATTGCTTGTTCTAACTTATGTATTTTGTTTATCATATACTCTGTCAATGTCTGCTATCCACATCCTGTAAATCTTTCCGTTACAGGTGCAAGGCTCTGAATATTTATGGTTATAATATTGTGCGTGTAAGGTACATAATATTTTCCTATATTCAGGAGTTAATTTGTTTGTTACATTCGCTTTAAAATCTTCCCAAGTTGCTCTATCTTCTAAAGTCATATTAAAAAAGTTTTAATTTATTATCTTCAATTCTTTTTTTAGCTATATTAAAATAGTTTTCATCCATTTCAATTCCTATTCCGTTTCTTTTAGTGTTTTGACAAGCTACCATAGTAGAACCACTTCCCATTGTGAAATCTAAAACCGTTTCATTTTCGTTGGTGTAAGTCTTTATTAGGTACTCCATTAAAGCTATTGGTTTTTGTGTTGGGTGTATCTGGTCTTGCCTCTTCCAGTTCATAGATACTTTTTGAATTGAAACAGGAAACCTTTCACCATTATTTTTCTTTCTTGTCCTCTTTATTTTATGCCCTGTTATGTTACTTGTATCATTTACTCCATTATACTTTGTTTTGTCGTATGGTTCACCAACCGTCATTTGTGGATTATATGTCGGTAGTTTTTTATAAAATACGGAGATGTTTTCGTGTGTTTTTAGTGGCTGTTTGTTAGCAAGTGCAAAATTACTCCCACGTATTTTATCCCAAATAATATCGTACCTGTAATTCTTAATATTACTCATTCTCAAAGCACTACTAAAAGGCTCACTACCAAATAAGACAATAGCACCATTAGGCTTTATAATTCTATTCAACTGTTCCCACATTAAGTCAAAATCAATAACACTATCCCACTTGCAGGCAGTAGTGCCGTAAGGGGGGTCTGTTATTATAGCATCAATACTATTATCTTTAATGCCTTTCATAACCTTAAGACAATCTCCTTTGTATAATTCTACCATAATTCAATATCGTTAAGTTTATTCTTTCTGTCATCACACCCACAATCTTTGCCTGTAAGTTTACTCCATTTCTTTACAAGCCATTTTATTCCTGTGTATGTTGTAATTAATTCTATAAAGTCTCCGAGTTTCATATTAAAAATTATATTTATAATTATGTCTTTCTACTTCTATTTTTTGATTTGCAAAACAACTCATTCCGTTTATATGGCTATCAGTTGGTACAAAGTAATTCCATTTTTTAAAAGATTGTATATAATAAAAAAAGAATGCAGCACGTTTTCCTGTATTTTTTTCAAATATTACAGTTGCTGAATGGTCGCTTGTAGGTATTATTTCTTGAACTAAAAATGTTTCATTATTGAAGTTATTTGCTCTATCTTTTTGAGAATATCTTTTACAAACCACATCTGTAAATAGTTTTAATTCTTTAGCTATTTGTTTATTGATAATAATTCATCTTTTAATTTATCCTTAACCTTGTTATATGTATTGTAAAGTGAATAGTAACCTATCTTTGTATCTCTACTTAATTCAGCTACACTTTTACCTCTTGCTATTAATTCAAATACTTTTTTGTCGTACCAATAAACATCATCTACTGCTCTTAAATAATTATTTAAAAATTCCTCGTATTGTTCCTCATAAATTAATGGGTCTATTTCTTCAAAACTTTTTTCTATCTCGTTTAATTCATCTAAAGAAACTTTTATAATCTTACTGTTACTTCTTAAATAAGCTACATAGATACCTCTTAACTGTTTGAATATATAATAATAGTTAACCTCTCCATCTTCATACCAAATATTCTTACCCTCTTTCTCATATCTAATTAAATAAATATACATTTCCTGTACTATATCTTCTGATATATTTTTAGGACACCCAAAGGAGTTAACTACATTTATCCAAGTTTGGTGTTTTTCTGCAGCTTTTTTAATTAGTTTAGACATTGTTTAATTTTTTAAAATGGTATTTCTTTATTATTTGGTTGATTTTTTTTAAAATCTTCTAATGGGTCATATATATCCCCTACTACAAAAGGTAAACCGTATCTGTTTACACTAAAGCTAAACGTGTCAAAAGCATATCCTCTACTTATTTTACAGGTTGCAGTTACATTATCTTTATGTACTGTATTTTGCTCTAAACTTATTGCAGTTTCACACTTCTTATATAAAAAACTTCCTAAATGACCTGTCGCTTTATCTGTACCATAGTTACTATGTATAACTGTTATTATATGACAATCGTATTTAGCCGATAATTCCATAATCTTTTGTACGCATAAATTACTTTCTTCAAGGTTATTTACATCACTTACCAAGTCTGCTATCCCATCAATTACTACAAGTCCATTATTACCTTTATTTTGTTCTAAAATATATTCTATAAACTTAACTCTGTTTTTATAATTTATAGTTCTTAAAGCATATGTTTTATAGCATCCTAAATCTTTTATACCTGCCATATCCTCTACTCTTTTAAATACCCTTTGTGAGTGCCAATGACCTTGCTCTGTATCAAAATGTATTAAACATCTACCATCTCTATGTCCTTTTATTTTACCTCCAAAATTATTTCTTCCACTTAAATAAACACTTGCTAATAAACTTATAAAAAATGTTTTCTTTGTCTTTGGTGGTGCTTGTACAAAACTAAAGTTTCCATAAGTTCCTATTGCTATTGGTATTTTTAAATCTCCATCCTTTGTTTGTATTGTCTTTTCTCCTAAACTTAAAGCAGTTGGTGGGTAGTCTAACACTTCATCTGTTGATACACTACACTCCTTTTCTATAAGTTCCATTTCCATATTTTCTATGGTCTTTTCTTCTGAAATATCTATTGTCATTTATATTATTTTGTGTCATTATTTTTTACTAATATATAAAAATTTATTTAAAAAAAAAGGGTAGCTTTTACACTACCCTATAAATTTAAAATGGTAAATCAGATACTACTTCTTCCTGTACTGCTTCTTTCACTTCTTTTTCAGCATTTACTATATTACCATCGTTCCAAACTACTTTGCCATTAGCTACATAGTTTCTTGCTTTTTTAGCTTCTCTTTCTTCTGCAGTTTGTGAAACATAAACAGAAGTATTATTTCCGTATCTTGTTTCGTCATTTACTGACATTGTTAGGTTTAGATAAACTGCTCCATCTTTTCCTGCTACAAATTTTTCTTTTGGTAATTTGTCTACTCTTAAACTGTAATTGATAATTGCACTCATAATAATTATTATTTAATTTTGGTATTGTCATTACACGCAATACCTCGTGTATTATTTATATTTCTATTTTTCTTTCTTAAAACTTTCGCTTTCATCTTCTCCAAAAACTCCCAATTCATAGAACCCTGTTAATTTTAATACTGCTCTACTCATTGCTCTTTTTTCTGCCATTTCAGCAACATACCAAGAATTAGTATTCCCATCTTTGTAGTTTGCTCCTTTTAATGCAGAACCAAAAGTTTCTATCATCTTACCCTCTTTTTGTGCCTTTGCTTTAAATACTGCAAAGTTAGGCTCACATCTTATAACTTCATAACTAACGTACATCTGTTCTTTAGCTTGTATTTTATCAATACCTTGCCTTGTTATGATTGTGTAGTGTTGGTGTTTAAAGAAATCTTCTTTGTCTAATTCGTACTTTAAATAAAGTTCTTTTAATTTGTTGTTGTTCATTTTAATTGATATTTAAATTTAATATTCTTGTTATTAATGTTGTAAATATAATACAAAATACTAATATAATAATTATTTCAACAATTAAGTTAATTAATTTATTTAGTATCTTATATATTATTTTCATTTTATTACCTG
>Ga0209654_1000681_pt1 | contig 31548 bp, 31 predicted proteins | sample SaaInl1SG_22_DNA_FD_184646 | JGI IMG/M metagenome (GOLD analysis project Ga0209654, IMG submission 184646) | Marine microbial communities from expanding oxygen minimum zones in the Saanich Inlet - ESP_161SG_22_DNA (SPAdes) (version 2) | ecosystem: Environmental > Aquatic > Marine > Intertidal... | reverse complement strand
GCGGTCACTGAGATCGTGTTATTTGGTGATGACGGCATGGCAGACCATATGAAAGCTGGTCAGATTTTCATTGATATGACATCGGGCGATCCGGCGATAAGCCGTGATCAGGCGGCGCGTCTGAAACAGGCCGGCATTGATTTTGTTGATGCGCCGGTAAGCGGCGGCCCGCGTGGCGCGCGTGAAGGGGTGATTGCCATTATGGTTGGCGGTGATGCGGCACTCTATGCGCAGCTATTGCCTTTGCTTGGCCGTATCAGCAGCAATTGTTTCCATGCTGGGCCGGTTGGGGCGGGGCATGCGCTAAAGGCAGGCAATAATCTATTAAATCTGATTTGCCGGATGGCCAGTTTTGAGGTTGTATCCCTCTTGGTAAATGCCGGTGTTGACGCTGGGCGCGCGGTCGATATTTTGCAAAAAAGTTCGGGTCGAAACTATGCGACTGAAATCACGTTGCCTGACAATATTCTGTCGGGAAAAATGCATCAGGGATTTTCCATGGCGCTGATGCAAAAAGATGCCGGATTAGCGCTTGGCATGGCGGCGGCGATGGCTCAGGATATGCCGCTTGGCGCATCGGCTTTTGACGCGCTGCAAGATGCGATTAACACGCATGGTGATGCGGCTGATATGAGCCTTGTCGCCCTTAGCTATGAGGCGAAAACGGGCGCGCGCATCCGGCCTGAATAACCGGTAATCATATGGTGAACAGCCGAAGCAGATAATTCAAAAAGGAGATAAACAGATGAAACTAACCGTTTACCTATCGGGCGAAATTCATACCGATTGGCGTGATGAGGTGGCTGCGGCCTGTGCCAAGCAAAATCTTGATATCATGTTTTTAGGGCCAGTGACCGACCATGCAGCATCGGATGATTGCGGTGTTGAAATCATGGGCGCCGAACCGGATAAATTCTGGCATGATCATAAAGGTGCCAAGCTGAACGCAATCCGCACCCGAACCGCGATTGGCCGCGCCGATGTTGTTGTTGTACGCTTTGGTGAAAAATACAAACAATGGAATGCGGCTTTTGATGCCGGCTATGCTGCCGCACTTGGCAAGGCGCTTATCATTATGCATGGAAGTGACCACCAGCATGCCTTGAAAGAGGTTGATGGGGCAGCGCTGGCGACTGTCGAAACCGCCGATCAGGTGGCGGCAATTTTGGATTATGTTATTACCGGCAAATTACCGGCGGCATCATGAGTGACAATGCGCCCATAACGCCGCCAATTTTCGACGGCCATAACGATATTTTATCGCTGTTATATGATGCTGGCCTATCAATGGATGCGCCGGTTGATATCGACCGATTTATCACCGGAATGTCTGGGCATCTTGATGCGGATAAAATGCGCAAAGGCGGTTTTGCGGGTGGGTTTTTTGCAATCTGGGTGCCATCGCCAATTGATATGGAAGTCAAAACCACACAAATGAATTTGCCGGTTTATGATTTGCCATTGCCGCCAGAAATCGCGCTTGATCAGGCGGTACCAGTGGCCTTGGCGCAGGCGGCAATTCTGCATCGCATGGAAGCGGCAGGATATCTGCAAATCTGCACCAGCACGGCCATGCTTCAATCCTGTCTGGATCATGGTAAGATTGCGGCCATCATGCATATTGAAGGTGCCGAACCAATTGATCGGGATTTCTATCATCTCGATATGTTTCGCCGCGCCGGATTGCGATCAATCGGGCCGGTCTGGAGCAGGCCAAACAGATTTGGTCATGGTGTGCCATTTCGCTATCCAAGCAGCGGCGATATCGGCCCGGGTCTAACCGATGATGGCAAACGGCTTGTCAGCTATTGTGATGCGAATGGCATCTTGATTGACCTGTCGCATTTGAATGAGGCGGGATTTTGGGATGTTGCCAAAATTTCGCAAAAGCCTTTGGTGGCAACGCATTCCAATGCTTATGAAATCAGCCCGCATTCGCGCAACCTTACCGATCGCCAGCTTGCGGCGATTGCCGAAAGTGACGGCATGGTTGGGTTGAATTTTGCGGTTGCCTTTTTGCGCCCTGATGGCCGGATGGAAGCCGATACGGGTTTTGACGTCATGCTTCGCCATCTTGATCATTTGATCGAACATCTTGGCGAAGACCGCGTTGGGCTTGGATCAGATTTTGACGGCACGACGGTGCCGCAGGCGATTGGCAATGCTGCGGGTCTGCCAGCACTGCGAAGCGCCATGAGCGCGCATGGATATAATGCCGATTTAATGACCAAATTATGCCATGCGAATTGGGTGAATGCGCTTGGCCGCATTTGGCACGACTAGCGGCTAGGCACGTTGATTGAACCGTCTGCCAACAAGCGCGGCGGCGATATTGATTTTCTGAATATCAATTGATCCGCCAGCAATGCCCCATCCCCATGCGTCACGCATTTTCTGTTCCATCGGATATGATTTCGAATAGCCATAGCCACCCATAAGCTGTACGGCGGCGCTGGCAACCTCGCGGGCAATTTCATTGGCATAGCATTTCGCGATCGAACTATCGGCAATTGACGGCAGTTCCTGTTCGGCATTATTGACCGCGCGGTAAAGCAACAGCCGCGCCGCATCAAGCTTCATCTTCATCTGTGCGATTTGCAATTGGACAGCCTGAAAATCAATGATTGGCTTACCAAATTGTTCGCGTTCTTGAACATAGGCAAGCGCGTAATCAAAGGCAGATTGACCACAAGCAAGGCTCATTGTTGTATTGCCGCAACGCTCAAGATCAAAGGCTTCCATCAATTGTTTAAAGCCACCCGCCGGAACAATGATATTGTCGGCAGGCACTTCAACATTATCGAAATACATATCGGCGCTTGAAATGCCGCGCCAGCCCATATGTGATTCTGGTGCACCAAAGCTAAATCCATCCGTGCCTTTTTCAACCAGAACCGCGCCAATGCCCTTGGCACCGGGCGCATCGGAAAGGCGGCAATAGACAACATAGGCATCAGCATGACCGCCGCCTGAACACCAGCGTTTATTGCCGTTCAAAATGATTTTATCACCATCGCGTTTGCCGGTTGTTTTCAAATCGGTTAGCGCGGTGCCAGCCTGCGGTTCCGACATTGACACGGCAACAACCATTTCACCTGAACAGACTTTGGGAAGGATGCGCTGGCGAAGCGCCTCGGGTGCAAAATGCGCAATGGCCAAAGCTGGACCAAAGCTGGCCTCAAATACCGGAAAGGCCACCGCAACCGAAATTTTTGCCAATTCTTCGAGGATCAGCACTGCCTCAAAATGCCCAAGGCCAGCACCGCCATATTCGGTTGGCAGATTAATGCCCATAAAGCCCATTTCGGCAAAGCGTTTGCGAAGCGCCAGCGTTGGCGGCGTATCATTTTCTTCAATGGCTTTTGCATGGGCTGGCAATTCATCCGCGGCAAAGCGGCGTGCGGTGTCTTGAAGCATTTTCTGTTCAGCGGTAAGCGAAAAATCCATAATATATCCATGTATTTGAGATGATGGCAGGCCGGACAGCACCACCATATTTTGTAAATTAGCTAATGGTAAGCCTGCCAATTTTCCCATAGGCTGTAAATTGAAAATCAGCAAGTTTACGCAATATGGTCAGTTTGAGATGCTTTGCCCACATCGCCCAAAGACGGCAAATCAGCAGATGCCCGTCAATCTGGCCAGCACAACAGGATGAATGATGACGAATAGCGATACGCCGATGGCGCTTGCCGGCATTAAAGTGCTTGATCTTAGCCGGATTCTGGCTGGCCCCTATGCTGCTCAGATGTTTGCCGATCTCGGCGCAGATGTGGTGAAGGTTGAAAACCCCGATGGCGGCGATGACACGCGCAAATGGGGGCCGCCTTTTACCAAAAATGCCGATGGCAGCCGCGATGATGCTGCCTATTTCAGCGCATGTAACCGCAATAAACGGTCGGTGACGATTGATTTTTCAACCAAAGACGGTGCCGATCTTGTTCGGCAATTGGCGGCCAAAGCCGATATTTTGATCGAGAATTTCAAACCTGGTGGATTGCAAAAATACGGCCTTGATTACGCGTCAATCGCCGCCTTTAATCCGGGGATCATCTATTGTTCGATTACGGGCTTTGGCCAGACCGGCCCCTATTCGCACCGATCAGGATATGATTTTTTAATTCAGGGCATGGGCGGGTTGATGAGCATTACTGGCCAGCCCGATGGCAGCCCGGGCGGCGGCCCGATGAAGGTGGGGGTTGCGGTCTGTGATTTATTCACCGGAATGTTTGCCGCCAATGCAGCCCTTGCAGCCTTGGCCTATCGCAGCCGTACCGGCATTGGCCAGCATATTGATTGCGCGCTTCTTGATAGCCAGATTTCGATGCTGGCAAACCAATCGGCAAATTGGCTGAATGCCGAAATATGCCCTGATCGTATGGGCAACAGCCATCCAAGTGTTGTTCCCTACACTGTTTATGAGGCCAAGGACGGATTTGTGATTATCGCCTGCGGAAATGACAAGCAATTCATCCGTTTGACAGCGGCGCTTGGCATTCCGGCGCTGGCGGATGATGATGATTTTGCCAGCAACGAAGCCCGCATCAAAAACCGCGACCGTCTTGATGCGATGCTTGGTGATATCATTGCCAAGCTGGATCGTGTTCAGGTGATCGACAAGCTGGAAACAGCCGGTGTGTCTTGTGGCCCGATTAATGATATTGCCGAAGTCTTTGCCGACCCGCATGTCAAGGCACGCGGCGCGCGCATTGATCAGCAACGTGACGATGGCAGCCAGATTTCGTCAACCGCCTTTGCCGCCAAACTTGGTGTGACACCAGCGCAATATCGCACCGCGCCGCCACGCCTTGGCCAGCATAATGATCAGGTCATGCAGGAATGGGCGGGTCTTGGTGCCGATGCGGTTGCGGCATTGCGTGCCGCCAAGGTGATGTGATCAAAATTGCCAGCCGCTATTGCTGTTGGAACCGTTCTTTCATTGATCCAAAAATTGACCGCAATTTGGGCGAAACCGAACAATCGGCAATCAAGGTGACGATTGGTGCCACATCTTGCGGCGTGTCTTCATAGGTAAAAGCCGGAAAGGCGCGTGAAACGGCAAGTCTGATTTTGGCATTTTCCGGCAGCCGCATGATGGCAACCCCATCACGAAATTTTGCTGTTCGCCCCTGTTCGGGGGCTTCGGCAACAAAGGCGTCATTTGTGACTGTGCAGCGATTATCGAGATAGGCTTTGACTTGAATGATTTTTGGCGGCTCAAACTGGGTGCTAAAGCTTGGCATGACAAACCATAACAGCGCAAATATTCCCGCAATGGTAAGGCCAACAAGAATCAATGACGCAAAGATTTTCATCAAGGTCTCGCCTTTAAACCGCACAATAGATTGATGTGACCAAGGCTAGAAATGCATACCAAATTCGCTGGCAAGCCCGTTGGCCAGCGCGTCAAGCTTGTCCTTGTCCATTGGCCGCATTGGTGCACGAAGATTGCCCCATGCGCTATGGCCGGTTGATCGGGCGAGAAGTGCTTTTTGTGCGGGGATTGGCGCATAATCTTGGAACATCAAGCGCACCGCACAGACCTTTTTATGTTTGGTTTCGGCCAATTCCCAATTGCCAGCAAGACATAGGTCAATCACTTCGGCAATATCGGTTCCGTTCAAATTTGCCGTTGCTGAAATGCAACCGGGCGCGCCAAGCCGGATGGCTTCGATAATCGGCAATTCGGCACCCGGATAGACAATCAATCCGTCAATCTCAAGAAGCGCCTTGGTATTGTCCCAAACGCCCGAACTGTCTTTGATGCCAACAATGGCTTCGGGGAAATCAGCATGCAGCTTTTTCACAAGATCAATCGACAGCCCGACACCCGATACTTGTGGAATATGATAAAGATAGATTTTCAGCCTTTGATCATTCACACCGGCAATCAGCTGGGCGTAATAATCATATAGGCCAGCATCGCTCATGCCCTTAAAATAGAAAGGCGGCAAAACCATAACACCAGCACAGCCAAGCCCGACAGCATGCTGGCAAAGATCAATCGTATCGGGAAGATTGCAAAGGCCGGTTCCGGGAATCATCACTGCTGGATCAATGCCCGCCTTGACTAAACCCTCAAGCGCGGCTTTGCGCTCGCTATGACTAACCGACAGTGCCTCGCCGGTTGTCCCGAAAGGGGCAAGCCCACTAACGCCAGTGGCAAGAAGATGTTTGGCAAGATCGTTATACAACGACTGGTCAAGGTTGAGATTATCGTCAAACGGGGTAAGAAGAGGGGCAATAAGACCTTTGATCATCATCGTGCTTTCTGTCGTGAATTGGCCTGATCGACTAACCGGCCGGAAAGAAAAGAAACAGACCCAAAGGTTTTCGCCAGAGGGTTTCACCAAGAAATGATTATGACGGTAAATTGCCGCTTTCTCAAGCCGCTAGATTTCGCAAGCCGCGATATAAGGGCTGTTTTACGCCGATGGTTTTCAGCGGTTAAATTACGCTCCCCGAAACTTGCCTTCATCGCTTGCCCTCATCGCTCGCTCTTATCTTTTTGGCCGTATCTTTTGGGCATTTGTGAATTTTTTGTGAAATCGAAGATGCCGCTTTGCTTTCACCAGTTTCGGCCGTAGAATCAGGGCAATGCCGCCAATTGGCTTGCTATCCCCATTTCAAGGCTGTTGCTGGCATGGGTCGATCCCAAATCGGCCTTCAAACCGAATTTACAAGAAAGATATATAGTTCAATGAGTGTTGAAATTTCCCACCCGCAGCGAGCCACAAAAATTGTTGCTACCCTTGGCGATGTATCATCAAGCCCTGAGATGCTTGGCAAATTAGTGACCGCTGGCGTAAATGTCTTCCGGTTGAATTTTTCGCATGGCACACGCGAAGATCAGGGTGCGCGCATTGATGCCATTCGGGCGCTTGAAACCAAAACCGGAACGCCATGCTGTATTCTTGCCGATTTGCAAGGGCCGAAATTTCGCGTTGGTAAAGTTGCCGATGAAACAATCGTCAAAAATGGCGATCGCATTACGTTTGATTTGAACACCGATATGGGCAATGCCAGCATTGTTGGCCTGCCTCATGCGGAAATCTTCAAGGCCATGTATCCGGGTGCCAGATTATTGATGGATGACGGCAAGCTGGTTTTCAAAGTGGTGTCGGTTGATACACAAAGCTTTGACGCTGAAGTTGTTGTTGGTGGCCCATTGAAAAGCCGGAAAGGGGTTAATCTTCCCGATATCATTCTTGATACAACGCCGCTTACCGAAAAGGATTTGGCCGATCTTGCCTATGCGCTGGAAAAGGGCGTTGATTGGGTGGCCTTGTCATTTGTGCAGCGCGCCAGCGACGTGATTGCGGCGCGAACCATTGTCGGCAAACAGGCGGCATTAATGTCGAAAATCGAAAAGCCAGCGGCGTTGAATGACCTTGATGATATCATTGCTGCATCCGATGGTGTGATGGTGGCACGGGGCGATCTTGGTGTTGAATTACCGCCCGAGCAGGTGCCGGGCTGGCAAAAAACCATCATTTCCAAATGCCGCATGGTTGGCAAGCCGGTGGTGGTTGCAACGCAGATGCTGGAATCAATGATCGAAGCACCAACACCAACGCGTGCCGAAGCATCAGATGTTGCCGGTGCGGTATTTGATGGTGCCGATGCGGTGATGCTGTCTGCTGAAACAGCGGCAGGTCACTATCCGGTTGAGTCGGTTGAATTCATGGCGCGGATCGTCAGCTCTGCCGAGGCGCATATCAAATCAGACCCGGCATCAGGGCCGGGCGAATTGCCGGTCGAACATAGCGTCTATCACGCGGTTGCGAAAACCAGCGTTGCCCTCGCCGAAACGGTTGAGGCCAAGGCGATGGTTGCCTTTTCAAGTTCGGGCAATACCGCGGTTCGGATTGCGCGTGAACGACCCGGAATTCCGTTTCTGGTGATGACTCCGCATCTGGATGTTCAGCGGAAATTATGTTTGCTATGGGGAACCCATACCGGTGCCAGTGCCTATAGTGAAGATTTCGAATCAGCGATTACCGAAGCCATTGCCGAAATCCGAAGCCGTGGCATGGCCAGCACTGGCCAGCAGGTTGTTGTTGTTGCCGGCATGCCATTTGGCATTGTTGGCACAACAAACTCAATGCGGGTGGTGACGCTTTAGACGAAATTTGGTTGCATTTAAATTTACTCTGTCTTTAGGCTATTGCCAGCAACCGGCTGGTTGCCATTTTGATTGTCCTGAGCAAAGCCATGGGGGAGATGGAAATGCATTCAGTTGGGTTTATTGGACTAGGCAATGTCGGCGGCAAGCTGGCTGGCAGTTTGCTTCGTAACAAATGTGACGTCATGGTTCGCGATCTTGATCGCGATGTTGCCGCACCGTTTCTAGAAGCTGGCGCAAAATGGGCTGACAGCCCAAAAGCAATGGCCGAAGCTTGTGACATCATCATTACTTGTTTGCCGTCACCAGCGGCATGCGCTGCAGTCATGGAAGCCGATGACGGTGTTCTTGCAGGCCTAAGCGCTGGTAAAATCTGGGCGGAAATGAGTACAACCGATGCTGCCGAAGTTGCGCGTCTTGGCGCGCTTGTCGAAGCCAAAGGTGCCAGCCCGGTTGATTGTCCGGTATCGGGTGGTTGTCATCGTGCAGCGACAGGTAACATTGCTATTTTCGCTGGATGCGACCGGCCGGTTTTCGAACGGCTATTGCCGGTTTTGACGATCCTTGGCCGCCGTGTTCTGCATACCGGCCCCCTTGGCACGGCATCGGTGTTGAAAGTGATGACCAATTATCTGGCAACGGCGAATTTGATCACGCTTAGCGAGGCGCTTGTGACGTCAAAAATGGCTGGTATGGATTTGAACACTACCTATGAGGCGATCCGCATTTCATCAGGCAATTCCTTTGTTCATGAAACCGAAAGTCAGGTCATTTTGAATGGCAGCCGCGACATCAATTTCACCATGGATTTGGTGCTAAAGGATATTGGCCTTTTTCAATCGATTGCCGAACAGCATAATGTGCCGCTTGAAGTCTCGCCACTTTTGATCAAGATTTTCGAAGATGGTCAGGCACGTTTCGGCCCGCGTGAATGGTCGCCGAATATCATTAAAAGGCTGGAAGAAGCCTGCAATACCGAAATTCTGGCGGCCGGATTTCCCGCAGAAATGACCGATGATGAGCCTGAAGAGCCGGGCTATGAGGTTATCCCAAAATCTTGAGCCATTGATCAATGGGCAATTGGCCGGTTTCGCGCGCCCAATAAAGATAAACCGCAAGACAGACCAGAATCAGCAAATAAAGCGGCATCCGGTTTACGCTGGTGTCGCGCTCTGGCTTGCTGGCATTATCATTGCTGATTTCGGCAACAGGGCTTGGCGTCTCCAGCGGTGCGTCTGGTGTTGTTGCGGCCTGATCGTCTTGATCACCCTGCTGGATTTCGCTGTCACATAAGGGGCAAAATAAATCAATTTTCATATCACCGGAAAGACGTGTGGGAATGGTGATTGCCATTTTGCATGACGGGCAATCGATAATTTTCATTTCGGCGGGTCGGGCAGGTTTAGTGCCGGTGGGGCAATTATGCTCAAGACCAAATTGCGCGTTACATTGATGACAGCTAATGGCAATGGCCTTGTTGGCGGCCTGCGCCATATCAACCTCGCTTTGTGACAAAAGGCAAAGGCTGTCACAATGCGGGCAATGGTTCATGATGCTGTCATTATGTGTCATTTTTTCTGCTCCGCCTTGAATCTCTGATCGGCGTGAATGCCTTGAACGCCACTTTCATACCATATCCTTTTACGGTGTTTTGTGGGGGTCTGATATGGCACCATATGGATGATGCTAACAAACAATTGAGCGCGGATCACTAGACAAATGAAATGGCTTTGTTAGAGGGCGCGGCCATTTAACCTTTGCCCAAGCTTGTCAATGATCACTTCAATATTCGGCAAAAACGGGTTGATGCGCTGGGCGGCGCGATAGGCCTGCAAGGCGCCCTGAAGATCGCCTTCGCGAACCTTGATCATGCCAAGCCCTGACAGCGCGCCAAAATGGCGTGGTTCTAATTTGATCACTTGCAGAATATCATTTGCCGATCCGGCATCATCACCGCGAAAAAACCGAACCGTGGCGCGTTTGTTCCAGGCTTCGGCAAAGGCAGGCTTGCGCGAAATGATAGCGCTGAACATGGCTTCGGCATCACCAAGCCGGCCAGCATTCATCATTTTGATAGCCCTATCCATCTGACGATTGATCGCCTGATCATCCGGATAGCGCGTCCAGATAGCCCAGATTTCGCGTTCAAGGCTGGCGGCATTGGCATTTGATAGGCTTGTTTGCAATGCGGCAAATAGCGTGTCCAGCTTTGGATCAGTTTGATCGGCATTGGCGGGCGCATAAGCAAGCAAAAGCATAGCTGTTGCCAGAAACATGATGATTTTTGACCCAATCGGCTTGGGGCTGGTCATTTTGGTTTGTTGATCCCTCATCCTTAAAGACTATCGCGTCCCCATGCGCTTGCCAAGCGATGACATTTCATGCCGTCTTAGCCAGCTTGCGATTTTGCGGCAAATCCTAATTGAGATAAAATTAAGCAAATAGCCTTTAGAGATTTGCTGGGTTTTGTTCACGCTTTGCATGATTTTGTGGGGAATGTGTTTTGATTGATCAGACGAACCGCCGGTTTGGATTTAGATCATGTCTTTATATAGTTGTTGCTGGCTTTTGGCTTGTTAGCGGCATGATGCCAGCTATGCCAAATTCTAACCGGCTTTAGCTTTGCCGCCAAGCAAGGCCAGCACAGCGCCAGCCATTCAAGTGACCGCGTTGCTGATCGGCGTCAAGATCGCCTTCAAAGCCGTCGCTAATATTGATGACGGTCTGATAGCCAGCCGACGCCGCCGCATTGCCAGCAGCCAATGATCTGACGCCCGATCGGCATAGCATCAACAGGCTTGTATCGGACGAAACCGCTGCCCCAAGTTGTTGGGTAAAATCGGCATTTGGCGTGCCATCAATACCAACCCATTCGATCAGCAATGGTTGCCGGTCAAGCGCATCCAGATTGGTAATCCCAACGAAATGCCATTCAGCTTTGGTTCGTACATCAACAAGCTGGGCGTTCGGATTGGCGGCTAAATAGGCCCAAGCCTCGGTAGCGGTCATTTGCATCATAGTTTTGGTTGTCCTGTCCAGGCGGTGACAACACCAGTATTAGCAATTGCTTTGTTGTTGCCAAGCCTCTTTTTACCAGTTTTTGCCGCCTGTCGCCCTGTCCTGCAATGGCATTGCCTTGATTGGCGTTATTGACTGGCAAAGACGGCGGTTGGTTGCTGGCGATGATTCGGGGTTTGGTTTTGGGCTGTCTGGCTTTGGCGAAAAATGCTATTGAGGGTAGAACAATTGCAATCAAGGAGCCACGCCATGTCTAGTTTCAAAGCCCTTATGGTGCATCGTGACGAAGATAAAACCATTCGCCATGAAATGACCGAATTACAGCATGGTGATTTGCCTGCTGATGGCGAGGTGTTGGTTGCAGTCAAATATTCAACCGTCAATTACAAGGATGGGCTGTGTCTGTCGGGCAAGGGCGGGTTGGTGCGAAATTATCCGCATATTCCGGGTATTGATTTTGCTGGCGAGGTGGTCAGCAGTTCGGACAAACGATACAAGCAAGGCGATCTTGTGGCGCTAACCGGATGGCGTGTTGGCGAAATCTGGTGGGGCGGCTATGCGCAATTTGCCAAGGTGCGTGCCGATTGGCTGGTGCCGCTGGTTGATGGGCTTGATTGCCAGCAGGCAATGGCGATTGGCACCGCTGGCATGACTGCTATGTTGTCGGTTTTGGCGCTTGAAGGTGCCGGCGTCACCCCTGATAAGGGGCCGGTTCTGGTGACGGGTGCGGCAGGCGGCGTCGGGTCGGTGGCAACGGCGCTATTGGCGGCGCGTGGCTATGCTGTGACCGCTGTTACTGGACGGCCCGAAAGCACCGACTATCTTCGCGGGCTGGGTGCAAATGATATTTTGGCGCGGGCCGAAATGCTGGAAGGTGGCGGACGGCCGCTTGAATCAGAAAGCTGGGCTGGATGCATCGATTCGGTTGGCAGCACCATCTTGGCGCGGGCTTTGGCGCAAATGCAATATGGCGGTGCGGTGGCAACCGTTGGCCTTGCTGGTGGGGCAGATCTGCCAACAACGGTGATTCCCTTTATCATTCGCGGCGTATCGCTTTTGGGGATTGATTCGGTGATGGCATCCTATGATCGGCGTGTTGCGGCATGGAGCCGGCTGGCAAGCGATTTGCCAAAGCCGCAATTATTGGCCGCAACGACGATGATCGGGCTTGATGATGTGCCGTCAGCTGGGGCTGATATTCTGGCTGGTAAAGTGCAGGGTCGATTGGTTGTCGATGTGAATGCCTAGATTGGCCTGATGATTTGGCGTGAATAATGGCCACCATTTGATAATGAGAAAGTGTTTGCCAAAAAGTTTTTTTGCGATCTAGCTGACAATCATTATCGGCAATATCTGCATGGAGGCGGCGATGGATCAAACCATCATTGGCTCAAACCGAAATATTTCGCCCGGCTCGCTATGGCGTATTGGCGCATGGTGTTGGGCTATGCGATGAATATCCGTCGGTGCGCTATCCAGAAGATGTCGAGGCGCATGGCTATGGCGGTTGTTTTGAGGTTGGCATGACACTTTGTGTCGAGGCCTATATTGGCGCGGTTGATGGGCATGATGGGGTCAAGCTTGAAGAACAGGTGCTTATCACCGATTCGGGTGCAGTGCCTTTATCCACCTATCGCTATGAGGCGGCTTTTCTTGATTGATTGATTAATTGATTGGGGGGCTGAAAAGCTGGCTGGTTATTTTACGGCTTTGACAACACCAATATGCGGTAGGTTGCGCCCTTGCTGGGCATAGTCAATGCCATAGCCGATCACAAAGGCATCAGGGATATCAAACCCAACCCAATCAACATCGACATCAACTTCGCGGCGCGATGGTTTGTTCAGCAAGGTGCAGATTGACAGGCTTTTTGGTGATCGTGTTAGCAGGATTTTTTGAACCTGCGATAATGTATGGCCGGTATCAACGATATCTTCAACAATCAGCACATCACGATTTTTAATGACCGTTTCAAGATCTTGAATGATTCGCACCTGACGCGATGAAACCGTGTCATTGCCATAGGAAGATACGGTCATGAAATCAACTTCGACCGGAAGCGCAAGGCGGCGCACAAGATCGGCAATGAAAACAAATGAACCGCGCAACAGCCCGACAACAACAAGCTGTTCAGTGCCTTTGTAATGATCGGTGATTTGGCGGGCGAGATTATTTGTGCGGGCGGCAATTTCGGCTTCGGTAATCAGAATGTCGATTTCCTGCTGGCTTGATAATACGGTCATGCGCTAAGATTACCCCTGTCGTCGCAAGTGGTCTTTGATTGTTATATCGGCCGCTACTTAATTTCACGCCGTCGAACCTGTTGCAGTATAATCGTGCTGACAGAAATGGCTATGGCAAATTACGGTGACAGCAATGTCATTTCGGTTCAGGCCGGTAAATTGAAAAGGAATATTCTATGTCGAAAGTAGCATTTTTAGGTATGGGCGTAATGGGCTATCCAATGGCTGGCCATATCGCCGCCGCTGGTCATGAGGTGACTGTCTATAACCGGACGGCGGCCAAATCCGAAGCATGGGCTGCCCAGCATGGTGGGGCGGCGGCGTTAACACCGGCGGCGGCGGCTGCGGATGCCGATTTTGTGTTTTGTTGTGTTGGCGATGATCCCGATGTCTTGTCGGTTGCGCTTGGCGATGATGGTGCCATTCCGGCAATGAAAACTGGCGCGGTCTTTATCGATAATAGTACCGTTTCGGCCGATGTCGCGCGTCAGGTTTATGATGCAGCCAAGGCCATGGGTGTTCACACGCTTGATGCGCCGGTATCAGGTGGTCAGGCTGGCGCGGAAAATGGCAAATTGACCGTTATGGTTGGGGGTGACGATGCTGCTTTTGCCGCCGCTTTGCCTTTGATGGAATGCTATGGGGCGCGGGTTGTTCATATGGGCGGTGCTGGCAAAGGCCAACAGGCCAAGATGGTCAACCAGATTTGTATTGCCGGCCTTGTTCAGGCCTTGTCCGAAGGGTTGAGCTTTGCGATGGATGCTGGTCTTGATACCGACAAGCTGCTTGAGGCTATTTCCGGCGGCGCAGCGCAATCATGGCAGATGGTTAATCGCGGCGAAACCATGGTCAAAGGCGAATTTGATTTTGGCTTTGCCGTTGATTGGATGCGCAAGGATTTGCGGATTTGTCTGGAAGAAGCCAAACGTAATGGCGCTGATTTGCCCGTGACGGAAATTGTTGCTGGCTATTATGCCGAGCTAAGCGCCGATGGTTTCGGCCGGAATGATACATCAAGCCTGATCCGCCGATTGCGTCAATTTTAGTCTGAATTAGTGATGAATCAAAAAAGGCCGGGATTGTCCCGGCCTTTTTCATGGCTAAAGGGCCGCTACAGGCCGATACAAACAAATTTGATTTCAAGAAATTCATCAATGCCATATTTAGAGCCTTCACGCCCAAGGCCTGAATTCTTGACGCCGCCAAACGGGCCAACCTCGGATGAGAAAATGCCGGTATTGGCCGCGACGATTCCATATTCCAACGCTTCGCTGACACGGAACAGGCGTGAGGCATTTTCGGTAAACAGATAGGCTGCCAAACCGAATTCAGTATCATTTGCCGCTTCGATGGCTTCGGCTTCGTCGGTAAAGCGGAACAGGCCGGCCACTGGCCCAAAGGTTTCTTCGCGGAACATCCGCATTGATGAATCCATATTCGTTAGAACGGTTGGTTCATAATAGGTGCCACCCAATTCATGTGGTTTGCCACCGACCAATGCTGTTGCGCCTTTTGTCAACGCGTCATCAACATGCGCTGTTACCTTGTCAAATCCCTGTTGATCAATCAGCGGGCCTTGCTCGACACCGGCGTCAAGGCCATTACCAACTTTCATCGCAGCCGATTTTTCGGCAAGACGTTTGGCAAATTCATCATAGATGCCGTCCTGCACAAAAATTCGGTTTGCACAAACACAAGTCTGTCCGGCATTGCGGTATTTCGACAGCATCGCGCCTTCAACAGCGACATCAAGATTGGCATCATCAAACACCAGCAATGGCGCATTGCCGCCAAGCTCAAGGCTCATCTTCTTGACCGAATCGGCACTTTGGCGCATCAGAATGCGGCCAACTTCGGTTGATCCGGTGAAGGTCATTTTGCGAATACGGCTATCGGCGCAAAGCGCCTGACCAATGGCTGGTGCGTCAAGGCCGGTAACAATATTCATCACGCCTGCCGGAATGCCAGCGCGCGTTGCCAATTCGGCAAGTGCCAGCGCCGAAAGCGGGGTCTGTTCAGCCGGCTTCAAAACACAAGCACAACCCGCAGCAAGGCCGGGTGCCACCTTGCGGGTGATCATTGCAATTGGAAAATTCCACGGGGTGATGGCACCAAAAACGCCAATCGGCTGTTTAAAGGTCAACAGGCGTTTATCGGCCTGTGGGCTTTCCATAACATCGCCGCAAACGCGCCGCGCCTCTTCACCAAACCAGTCAATAAAGCTGGCGCCATAGGCAATTTCCCCTTTGGCTTCGGCAAGCGGCTTGCCCATTTCAGTGGTCAGGATCGTGGCAAGGTCATCGGTATTTTCGATCACCAGATCATACCAGCGGCGAAGGATCATTGCGCGGGTTTTGGCAGGGGTTGCTGCCCAGGCCTTTTGCGCTGGAACAGCGGCATCAATCGCGGCGGTAATCGAATCGGCACCAAGATCGGCAACTTCGGCGATCAGGCTGCCATCAGCAGGGTTGTTGACGGCAAAAACGCGGCCATCAGCAGCGTCAATCCACGCCCCATTAATATAGGCCTGACTGCGAAGAAGTGAGGGATCTTTTAATTTCATTTTACCGGCCTCCAATGCCACTAGCAGAATATAAATTGATTACGGATTTGCCAGAAGCGGGCTGGCCTGTGATTTCAGATAGTCTGATTAGCATTAATTGTGGCTGCCTTTCAATCGGCTAGCCTGTTTGCTTTGTTGAATTAATCGCGTGGTGGCAAGGGGTGGCTATGCATGTCAATGAAAGGGCCGCCAGCCGCCCCAAGCCGATGCGCCCGTCCGACCTCGACATAATGGCGGGCAATGCGGCGGTTATCGGCAATTTCATCGGCGGTTAGATCTCGCATTTTGCGGGCTGGACGCCCAGCCCATAACTCGCCTGACGGGATTCGTTTGCGCGGGGTCAGCATCGCCCCTGCGGCCAGCATGCCGTCAGATTCAATCACCGCACCATCCATGACAATCGACCCCATGCCAACAAAGGCGTGATCATGCAAATGACAGGCGTGAACCAGCGCGCAATGGCCAATATTGACATGATTGCCAATGATCGTTGGATAGTCGCGGCTGTTGATATGGACACAGCTATTATCCTGAATATTGGTTCCTTCGCCAATGGTGATGAAATTATTATCGCCGCGCAGCGTCACCTGATGCCAGATCGTGCTGTTTTTGCCAATGCGAACCGCGCCAACAACGGCGGCGGTCTGGGCGATATAGGCGCTGTCATCAATTTCGGGGTGATGATCCAAAAAAGGGGCGATATAGGCATTTCGGCCAGCCATGCTGTAATCCTTTGCGAATGGGGTATAATGGTGACGATCAAGCGGTCTTGTGATGCCAATTTAGCATGCTGATGCCAACTGTCAGTTTTATTTTGTTGGCATTTGAAAAATCGTGACTATATCTGTGTAGAGACATATCAATCAGCAAAGATAATTGTGGAGGCCGAAATGGCATTTGAACTACCTGACCTACCTTATGCGCATGATGCGTTGGCAAATTTTGGCATGAGTGCCGAAACCCTTGAATATCATCATGATCTGCATCACAACGCCTATGTGGTTAATGGTAATAATCTGATTGCTGGTACCGAATGGGAAGGCAAGTCACTCGAAGATATCATCACCGGCACCTATGATTCGAAAGCCGTTGCGCAAAATGGCATTTTCAATAACGCCTCGCAGCATTGGAATCATATGAAATTCTGGGAAATGATGGGGCCAAAAGGCAATGCAATGCCAACCGAGCTGGAAAAAGCGCTTACCGAATCATTCGGTTCAGTTGACGCGTTTAAAAATGCGTTCAAGGCAGCGGGTGCAGGCCAGTTTGGTTCTGGCTGGTGCTGGCTTGTGAAAAACAGCGACGGCGGGCTTGCCGTGACCAAAACCGAAAATGGGGTAAACCCGCTTTGCTTTGGCCAGACAGCGCTTCTTGGTTGTGACGTTTGGGAACATTCCTACTATATTGATTTCCGCAACAAGCGCCCTGATTATCTGGCTAATTTCCTCGAGAATCTGGTCGATTGGGATTATGTTGCAGCGCAGCTCTAGGCAATAAACAAGATCGTACTGCGAAAGGCACTATCCGTTTAGAGACCCGCCTTTGGCTTGCCGTCAAATATGAAAACCGTCACCTTAACTTTAGGTGGCGGTTTTTTTATGGCTCTTTGAATCGCCAGAATTTAGGCAAAAATCGGCCTTAATTCGGCGTCATAAATGCCATCGTAGCAAGGCTGAGATGACAGCCTGACGCCAATCAAAACAGCATTAAGACAAAAGGCATTAAAATGGTTGTAGCATTTGTCATACTGGTTGCATTTGGGATTTATCAAACTGATTCGGTGCAGGAATTCCGCGCCAATAGCAATCACAATCCAGTCTATAAAATTGTCAGGGGCGTGCCATGCGACTCAGGCCTGAAATCATCAGGCTATTCGATGGTACCCACAGGCAAGCTTTATTTGAAACAGGTCAATCGTGATGGCACGGTTGGCGATATTTGCCGTCCGTAAAACCCTAGCCGTCCTGAACCATCTTCTTGACGCGAAGGCGAAGCGCATTCAGCCGGATAAAGCCATGTGCGTCACTATGGTCATAATCAACCGCGCCATCTTCAAATGTCACCAGATCGGCATTATACAGCGAATTTGGTGATTTGCGGCCAGTGACGATCACATTGCCTTTATACAGCTTTAACCGCACAACACCATTAACGGCATCACGACAGCTATCAATCGCTGCTTGCAGCATTTCGCGTTCAGGCGAGAACCAGAAACCATTATAAACCAGCTCGGCATAGCGTGGCATCAATTCATCTTTGGTATGCATGGCACCGCGATCAAGCGTGATTGATTCCATGGCGCGGCGGGCTGTCAGCAAAATCGTGCCGCCAGGTGTTTCGTAAACACCGCGTGATTTCATGCCAACAAACCGGTTTTCAACAAGATCAAGACGGCCAATACCATTATCGCCGCCAAGCTTGTTTAATGCTGCCAGCAAATTGGCAGGTGACAGCGCCTTGCCATCAATCGCCACCGGATCACCTGATTTGAAAGTGATTTCGATTTCGGTTGGTTTATCCGGCGCATCTTCAGGCGATACGCTTCGGGAAAACACATATTCTTCTGGGGCAACCCATGGGTCTTCAAGCACTTTACCTTCGGCTGAAATATGCAGAAGATTCGCATCAACACTGAAGGGGGCTTCGCCGCGTTTGTCTTTTGGAATTGGAATCTGGTTGGCTTCGGCATAGGCAATCAGTTTTGTCCGGCTGCTCAAGTCCCATTCACGCCAAGGCGCAATGACCTTGATATCGGGCTGCTGGGCATAATAGGCCAATTCAAACCGAACCTGATCATTACCTTTGCCAGTGGCGCCATGTGAAACCGCCTCAGCGCCAACGTCACGGGCAATTTCGATTTGCCGTTTGGCAATCAAAGGCCGCGCAATTGACGTGCCAAGAAGATAGGCACCTTCATAAAGCGGGTTTGCCCGAAACATGGGGAAAACATAATCGCGCACAAATTCTTCACGCAAATCTTCGATATAGATTTGCTTGATTCCCATCATCTCGGCCTTGGCGCGGGCTGGCTCGATGTCTTCGCCCTGACCGATATCGGCCGTGAACGTAACCACCTCAGCGCGGTAATGGTCTTGCAACCAGCGCAGGATCACCGAAGTATCAAGGCCGCCTGAATAGGCGAGGACGACTTTTTTAATATCTTGCTTGCTCATAAGAGATTGCTATATCCGATCACTGGCGGCCTCGCAATGACGTTTTTGCCGTTGGTGCATTTTTGCACGAGGCTGTTTTTGGTCCGGTTTACAGCTCGCGAAGCAGCGGCGCCGGTTTGCGGCCAAGGGTTTTCATCGCGCCAGTCAGCCCCAAAACCGCCGTTGCCACAGCGCCGGCAAGGGTGGTGCCAAAAACCAGCCAGCCATCAAGAATGAATTCCGCGCCCAAAAATCCATGAACCAAAGCCCAGCTTGCAAGACTGCCAATAAACGCCGCGGCAATGGCGGTCAGCAGTCCTAAAAACGCATATTCAAGAAACCAAGCAAGGCCAATCGACAGCCGTGTTGCACCAAGCACTTTTAAAATCACCGAGTCAGCAAGCCGTTGTGATTCGCTGCTGGCAACGGTTCCGGCAAGAACCGCAATGCCGGCGATCAGGGTGACAAGGGCGGTTAACCGCACCGCACCGCCAAGTAGGCCAATGACGCGCTGCGCGGTTGCCACCGCTTCTTTCACCGAGACCGCCGAGATGTTTGAAAAGTTGCTGGTAACGGCGCGTTCAACCGCATCGGCAGCAGCGTCACTATCGGCATGGGTGGTTGCAATCCAGCTATGCGGGGCGGCATCCAGAACGCCCGGATTCAGCACGAAAACAAAATTGATCTGAAAGCTTTGCCAATCCACTTCGCGAAGATTGGCGATTGTTGCGGTGATTTCGCGGCCAAGAACATTGATGCTAACCGTATCGCCAATCGTTAGGCCGAAATCACCAGCCGCATCTTCGGACATGGAAACAAGTGGCGGGCCGCTATAATCGCTTGGCCACCAATCGCCGGCGACAATCTCGCTTCCTTTGGGTGCCGATGCTGACCATGTCAAAGCGCGGTCACCGCGCAGAATCCATGCCGATCCTTCAGGCGGGGTAATTTCCGCTGCTGGAATGTCATTGATCTTGGAAACGCGGCCACGAAGCATTGGCGTTTTGGTGATTTGTGAAATGCCATCAATTGATCTGGCCAGCTTTTCAAAGGCGTCAATCTGGCGTGGCTGAATGTCAATAAAGAACCAGGCCGGCGCATCTTCGGCAACGCGGTTATCAATTTGACGGCCAAGATTGGACTCGCTTACCGACACTGTGACCAGAACCGAAAGCCCAAGCCCAAAGGCAATGATGACCGCGCGCACCGGTGAACCGGGGCGGGTAATATTGGACAATGCCAAACGGGCAGGAACAAATCGCGGCAAGGGCGCAAGGCGTAATAGCCGCACCAGAATGTTGCCAAGAACCGATAATAGCAATAATGCGGCAAGCGAGCCGCCGATAAAGCTGGCGGTAATGCCAAGATTATGCGTTGCAAGATAGGCCAGCCATGTCAGGCCAATGGCCGCTATGATCATCATCACAAGATAGCGCGGTTTGGGCCAGCCCTCGGGCATTTCGATCAAGCTGCGAAACAGATCGCCAGCGCGCACTTCTTCGGCCTTGGCAAGCGGCCAAACAGCAAACAGAAAAGCAGTGCCAAGCCCGAAACCGGCAGCAATGATCAATGGCACCGGATAGATTGTCATTTCAAGCGGAACAGTGACATAGCCAGACAGGATGTGAATGGCAAAAAGCGGGGCAATCGCCGCAACGATCAACCCTGCCGCAACCCCGCAAGTGGCAACCACAAATATTTGCAAAAGATAGATTCGGAAAATCAAAATTGATGGTGCGCCAAGACATTTCAGCGTGGCGATCACCGGCATCCGGCTTGCCAGCCATGCGCGAACAGCACCAGCAACCCCAAGCCCGCCAATAAGAAGCGCGGTCAGGCCAACAAGCACCAGAAAAATTTCTGCCTGATTGACAAAACGGTCAAATCCGGGGGCGGCGCTGGCAACTTCGCGCACCCTTGCATGGGTTGGCGCGGTAAGCCGGTTTAATGTGGCCATCGCCGCATCGCGGTCTTGGGAATTATCAAGCAAAAGCCGATAACGATAGGTGATAAATGACCCCGGTTGCTGAAGGCCAGTGGCGGCCAAAGTCGCATCCGAGATCAGCACGCGCGGGCCAAAACTAACAAAGCTGATTGACCGGTCAGGCTCGCTGGTCAGCGCCGCGCGCACCTCGACATCAAGATTGCCAAGACGGGCGCGATCACCCGGTTTCAAGCCAAGACTGCGAAGCAAAGCGTCATCGGCGACAATTCCTGTCTGATCAAGCGCATCAGCAAGCGGCATTGACGGCGCCGTTGCGGCAGTGCCGACAAGTGGCCATTTGCTGTCAACGGCTTTTAATTCAACCAGCTTTCGCCGGTCGCTTGCCTGCAGCATGGCACGCATCTGAACCACTTTTGACACTGTGCCAAAACGGCTGGCGGCCTCGATAATTTCGGGGTTTGGCGCGGTATGAAGACTGCTGATTTCAATATCGCCACCAAGCAGAATACGCGCATTGTCACTAATCCCGCTTCGCATTGATTCAGCAACCGAACCAACGGTGCCAATCGCGGCAACGCCAAGAAGCAAGGCTCCTAGAAAGACCCGAAACCGGCCAAGGCTGCCGCGCATTTCGCGTTTTGCAAGCTGCCAAGCAAAGCCCCATCCGTCACGACTTGCGGTAATCGGGCTTATGTCATCGCGGTGAGCGGGGCGCGTATTTTTATCGGTCTTGGTCACTGTTTGGTGTCTCCGGCAATCAAGCCATCTTCGATTTCAAGAACGCGCGAACAGCGGGCGGCAAGCGATGCATCATGCGTGACAAGCACCAGCGCGGCACCAGCCTCTTGCGCACTTTTGAACAGAATATTGACGACTTTTTCGCCAGTGGCACTGTCAAGATTTCCGGTTGGCTCATCGGCCAAAAGAATGCGGGGTTTGGGGGCAATGGCGCGGGCAATCGCAACGCGCTGTTGTTCGCCGCCCGACATTTGATCGGGAAGATGCGTCAAGCGGTGCCCCAATCCAACCGACCGAAGCGCCGCCGCCGCACTTGTTTCAGCATCGGCACGGCCAGCCAGCTCAAGCGGGATTGACACATTTTGCAAGGCGGTGAGTGACGGGATCAGGCGAAACGCCTGAAATACAATGCCAACCATGTCGCGGCGCAAAGCGGCAAGCGGGTCTTCTTGCATATTGGTGATATCGGTTCCGGCCAATGCAATGCGCCCCTTGGTCAGGCTTTCAAGACCGGCCATCACCATCAACAGGCTGGTTTTGCCAGCACCGCTAGGCCCCAAAACGCCAACGGTTTCACCAGCGCCAATTTGCAAATTGATGCCTTTTAGAATTTTGACTTTTGCCGCCGCCGTGCCAAGGGTCAGATGCGCAGCGTTAAGATCAATAACGGCTGGGTCAATTGTGGCTGGCTCATTTGCCGCTTTGGATGATGATGCCATGAAACTAGTCCAATCCCTGATCGTGGTGCCCGCAATATGGGCTGGTGGGTCATTGATAATCTGCCCGCTCTGGAAAAACCGGCTTGTATCTCCTACATGCAGATAAGGCTTGTTACCAAATCGCGGCGCGACCGTGCCGTAGGCGGTTACTATCCTTGGGAAAACATATGGGTTGGCATGATGCCGAGATCAAGGGAAATACGATGATGATAGCTGAATTTTTCTGCTGCCTTTTGGGGCTATTTGGCCGCTGTCGCCATTTTGTTAAACCGTTGGCATTGGCCAGCATGATGGCACTGATGCCGGTATCGTCAGCCATGGCCTCGGATCAGCCAGTTTTGATGGTTCTTGGTGACTCGCTTGTCGCCGGTCACGGTTTGCCGCAGGGCGAGGCCTTTCCCGATGTTCTTGGCCGGTTGTTGAAAAAAGATGGTGTTGATGTCGAGATCGTCAATGCAGGGGTTTCGGGTGATACCACCGCTGGCGGGTTGGCGCGTCTTGAGTGGTCGCTTGCTGCCAAACCTGATGCCGCGATCATCGTCCTTGGGGGGAATGATCTGCTTCGCGGCCTTGAGCCAGCGGCAAGCTATCGCAATCTTGAAGGCATCATCGACCAGCTTGCGGCAAATGATGTTGAGGTGCTTCTTGCTGGCATGCAGGCGCCGCGCAATCTGGGTGCCGATTATGCAAATGAATTTGATGCGATCTACGACCGGCTGTCAAAGCGTCACAAGATTTTGTTCTATCCCTTTTTTCTGGATGGTGTGGCTTTGCAGCCAGCGATGAACCAGCCTGATGGAATGCATCCAAACGAGCAAGGGGTGGCGCATATTGCGGCAAAGATTTTGCCGCTGGTGAAAACCTTGCTATCGAAAACCGGTAAACCATAGTTATGGTGCGGTTATAGCGTCCGCGCCGTTACATTTCCGGCCGTTGCGTTTTCGATTGGCGCATTTTGGAAAGTCTTTGCATCACGGCGCGAGGTATCCTAAAACAATCTGTGTCGCCGCATGCGGGTTTGGTGTCGGTTTCATATTGATGCCATAAACCGATGACACATTGCTAAAGACACGCCCCAATGGGGCCATTATTGTGTCAGTGAGACCAGATAAGCGAATAAAGGAAGAGTGAATAAATGTTCAGACTCAGCAGAATCATGGGTGTTTTCACATTGGTGATCGCGACCAGTTTTGCAGCAGCGCCTGCCTTTGCCGAACCGGTACAGATGCTCATCGAAAAGGACTGGGGTGCCTATCGCTATGATAATGATGGCAGCCGTATTTGTTTTGTCAGCAGCGTGCCAACAACAAGCAAAGGCAAATATGATCCAGATAACCGAGGCGATATCAGGGTTTTTGTTTCGCATGGCCCGGGCAAGGCTGAACGTGATGTTGTTCAGGTGATTGCCGGCTATCGCTATAAGGCGCAGTCGGATGTAACTCTGTCGATTGACGGTAAAAGCTTTAAATTATTTACCCTTGAAGACCGTGCCTATGCCGAAAGCGAAGAAGATGACCGGCGAATTATCGTGCAGATGAAACGCGGTAACAAAATGACCGTCATCGGCACCTCTAGCCGTGGCACAAAAACCACCGATACCTATTCATTGGCAGGCTTTACCAAGACCAAAGCCGTTATTGACAAGACCTGCAAATGACCGTTGCTCCCGAGCTAGCTGCGGCGGATCAGCCTGCGCCCATCGCCGTGGATGCGCCGCTGCAAAAAACCAATCTTCTTGGGTTGGCGCTTGCCGATCTTGAGGCGGAGATGGTGGCGCTTGGTTTGCCGAAATTTCGTGCGCGGCAGGTTTGGCGTTGGGTTTGGCGTCATGGCCTCAGCAGCTTTGACGAAATGAGCGATCTTGGTAAACCGGTTCGCGAATTGCTGGCAGCGCATTTTTCGGCCGACCGGCCAGCGGTTTCGCGGCGGTTACAGTCGGTTGATGGCACGATCAAATGGCTGATCCGGTTTGCCGATGGCAATGAGGCCGAATGTGTTTATATCCCTGATAAGGCGCGTGGCACCTTGTGTATTTCATCGCAGGTTGGCTGTACCCTGACCTGTAGTTTTTGTCACACGGGAACACAAAAACTGGTTCGCAATCTGACCATTGCCGAAATTTGCGGTCAGGTTTTGCTGGCGATGGATGAATTGAATGACTGGCCATCAGGCAAGCCGGAACGCCGCCTTACCAATATCGTTTTGATGGGCATGGGCGAGCCTTTGTTCAATTATGAAAATGTTGCCACGGCGATGCGTATCATCATGAGCGGCGAAGGTGTGGCGATTTCAAAACGCCGCATTACCTTGTCAACGTCGGGTGTTGTTCCCGAAATCAAACGTTGCGGCGAAGAGTTAGGGGTTAATCTGGCAATTTCGCTTCATGCAACGCGTGACGAGCTTCGTGATGAGCTGGTGCCAATCAACCGGAAATACCCGCTTGCTGAATTGATTGATGCGTGCCGTAATTATCCTGGCCTATCCAATGCACGGCGAATTACATGGGAATATGTGATGCTTGACGGGGTGAATGACAGTGATGAGGATTGCCGCGCTTTATTAGCGCTGATCAAGGGCATACCGTCAAAGCTGAACTTGATCCCGTTTAACCCATGGCCCGGCAGCCCCTATATCTGCTCGTCAGACGAACGGATCGAATCTTTTGCCAAACGCGTGTTGAATGCCGGCTATGCATCACCGGTTCGTACGCCGCGCGGCCGTGATATTCTGGCGGCCTGTGGGCAGTTAAAATCTGAATCACAGCGGGCACGGCGGCAGAAAACCGGAATTGCTGGCTAGCGGGCGCGGCTTGGCAAAAGCCATCTATTCATTACGAAAATTCCAAGTCTGCGCTTGAATCATTTGGTTTTAATCCTTACATTTACCTCACAATCATCGCCAATTTTTGGCAATGTCATTTTGGGAGTTACAAAATGCAGGATAATCGTTTTATGAATACCGCCGCAGCGACCGCCGCGCAGACCGATGTCGGGCTGCGGGCTTATATGCTTGGCGTGTATAACCACATGACCACAGCTCTTTTGCTGACAGGCTTTTTTGCCTTTGCAACAAAATGGGCCGTGCTGAATGTCGCTGGTCTTGGCCAGCTTCTATACGGCACACCATTGAAATGGGTCATTATGCTCGCACCGCTTGGCATGGTGATCTGGCTATCAGCGCGGATTAACCGCATGTCAGCCACCAAGGCGCGGAACCTGTTCTATATCTATGGTGCCATTATGGGCTTGTCGCTTGCGTCAATCCTGTTTGTCTATACCGGTGCCAGTGTCGCGCGGGCCTTCTTTATCACTGCAGGTGCCTTTGCCGGTCTTAGCCTTTACGGCTATACCACCAAGCGCAGCCTGTCGGCGATGGGATCATTCATGATTATTGGCCTGTTCGGTCTGATCATTGCGTCAATCGTGAATATCTTTATGGCATCAACCCAGATGGAATTTGTGATTTCGGTTGGTGGTGTGTTGATTTTTGCTGGTTTGACCGCTTGGGATACACAGCGCATCAAGTCCATGTATATGGCTGGTGACAGCCGTGAAGTGGCAGCGAAGAAATCAATTTTTGGGGCGTTAACGCTTTATCTTGATTTCATCAATATGTTCCTGTTCATCCTGCGTCTTTTCGGAAACCGCGAATAGTCGCAATGTCGCCGCATTAGGAAATGATTGAAACGCCCGTACCGCTATGGTGCGGGCGTTTTGTTTTTGCTAATATATAACTCTGTTAAGAGCCGGTATTTGCCGGCTTGAATTCCGTCCTCACATCTAGCCGAGTGCCGCATTATGTCTCATTTATCTGCCATGCTTGAATCGATTGCCAGCAAGGAGCCAGCCAAGGCGGCTGCTTGTGAGGCAATTGCTGGACTGGCAGCCGCAGCCGCATCAATTGCGGCGGTGATCCGCCAGCCCGATGCTGGTGCGGCGCTTGGTGCCATTCGCGGCAGTGCCAATGCCGATGGTGATGACCAAAAGGCGCTTGATGTTCTGGCAGATGAAATGATCGAAGCTGCTTTGGCAGATGTGCCAGCGGTGGCTGCCTATCTTTCCGAAGAACAGGATGACGCGGTTCAGCTTCATGATCATGGGACGGTGATCGTTGCCAGCGATCCTTTGGATGGGTCGTCAAATATTGATACGAATGTTTCGGTGGGAACAATCTTTTCGATTTTACCAGCCGCAGGTGGCGTCTTGCAGCCCGGCCGCAATCAGCTTGCTGCCGGATTTTTTGTTTATGGGCCGCAAACAACTTTGCTTGTTAGTTTCGGCAAAGCGGTTGCCGCTTTCCAGCTTGGTGATGATGGTGTGTTTCACGATATGGGATGGGCGGTCACAATCCCGTCTGATACGCGTGAATTTGCAATCAATGCGTCAAATATGCGGCATTGGCAGCCTGATGTTGCAGGTTATATCGCTGATTGCCTTGGCGGTGAGGCTGGCCCACGAAAAATTAATTTCAACATGCGCTGGATTGGCTCGCTTGTTGCCGATGCATGGCGCATCTTTCGGCGCGGCGGTATTTTTCTTTACCCAGCTGATGCGCGTTCGGGCTATGAGGCTGGACGGCTTCGGCTGGTTTACGAGGCCAATCCGGTGGCGTTTCTGGTTGAGGCCGCTGGTGGCAAGGCCATTGACGGTGATGGCAATATTCTTGATTTGGCGCCGCAAACACTTCATGCCCGCGTGCCATTTATTTTTGGCTCTGCTAATGAAGTTGACGCATTTACCCGCTATAGGTCATAAATAGACCCTGAATTTTGCTTTGACATAGGATGATTGCATGCTGATTTCCCTTCGCCAACTTCTTGATGACGCTGCCGAGCATGGCTATGGCGTTCCGGCCTTTAACATTAACAATATGGAACAGGGCTTGGCCATTTTGAAGGCGGCTGATCGTGTCGATGCGCCGGTGATTATTCAGGCCAGTCGGGGTGCGCGTAATTATGCTGGCGATGTCATGTTGCAGGCGATGGTCAAGGCCTTGGCCGAAATGTATCCGCATATTCCGGTCTGTATGCATCAAGATCATGGCAATAACGAAGCCACCTGCATGACAGCCATTCAATATGGATTTACCTCGGTGATGATGGATGGCTCACTTGAGGCCGATGCGTCAACACCGGCGTCTTATGACTATAATCTGGATATCACCCGCCGCGTAACCGAAATGGCGCATCATGCTGGTGTGTCGGTTGAGGGCGAGCTTGGCGTTCTTGGTTCATTGGAAACTGGCGAGGGTGAGCAGGAAGATGGGCATGGCGCAACCGGAAAATTATCCGAAGATCAATTGCTAACCGATCCTGATCAGGCGGTTGAATTTGTCAAAGACACCAAAGTTGATGCGCTTGCCATTGCCATGGGAACAAGCCATGGCGCCTATAAATTCACCCGCAAGCCCGATGGTGAAATTCTGGCGATGAATGTGGTTGAAGAAATCAATCGCCGCCTGCCGAATATCCATCTTGTTATGCATGGGTCATCAAGCGTGCCGCAGGAATTGCAAGATGTGTTCAATGCGCATGGTGGGGAAATGCCACAAACATGGGGCGTGCCGCTTGAAGAGATCGAGCGCGGCATCAAATATGGCGTTCGCAAGGTGAATATTGATACTGATTGCCGTCTTGCCATGCTTGGTGTCATTCGCAAGATTGCCAATGAAAATAAGGCTGAATTTGACCCGCGGAAATTCCTTAAGCCAGCAATGGATGCGATGGAAAGCCTGTGCGCGGACCGGTTTGAACGGTTTGGCACAGCTGGCAATGCGGCGCGGATCAGGCCGTTATCCCTATCGGCAATGGCATCACGCTATGCTAGCGGTGATCTCGACCCGTCAATCGGCTAGGGCTTATCCGCCAGCCGCCAGAATGGCGGCAAGGCCGGTTTCATAATCAGGATAGAGAAGATCAATCCCTAATTCGGGTTTGATAATGCGCGACCCAACGCGCCGCCGTGACACATAAAAGCTTTGTGCCATTGGTGATAGATTCGCATCTTCCAGCTTTTGCGGCGTGGGTGGTTCCATGCCAATCAAGCCTGCAGCATGCCGAACAACATCGCCTTGAGGTGCTGGTTTATGATCGGCCAGATTAATGATCCGTCCCGATCGCGGCTTGGCCATGGCGGCAATGATAATCCGGCAGATATCGTCAACATGAATGCGGTTAAAGACCTGTCCTTCGCGTTCAATGATGCGCGCCGTGCCATCGCGAAGCGCATCAAAGGGGCTTCGCCCAACGCCATAGATTCCGGCGGCACGGAAAATTTCCGTTCCAAAAGCCTCTTGCCATCGGGCTTCGGCAACAACACGCGCTTTGCCACGCGCGGTCGCTGGGGCAACTTCGGTGTCCTCATAGCAGATATCATGCGGCATATCGGGATAGACCGATGTTGCCGATACATAACCGCTCCAGCCAGAAAAATTGGCAAGGTCGTCACCATGTGCATCAAGCACTGGATCCGAGCCACCGATGGCGGTAATCGTGCTGATAATCGCATCAATATCGGCAAAGGCGGCGGCCGGATCGACAAGCGGTTGGCCTGCTTGAAACGGCAGGATTTGCCAGCCTTGATCGGCCTTATTGGCAAGCTTGGATGGTGTGCGGGTGGTGCCGCGAATCTGCCAGCCCTGATCGGCAAGCGCTTGTGCTAATGGCACGCCAACATAACCAAGACCAAAAATAAAAACCGTTTTCATATCATCGCCTTTTGATCGATCACCTATGACGCTGGATCGGGCATCGCGCCAACCAAAAGCCCGGGATCAATGCGCCGCCCCTGCCAATCAATCCGCCAGTCAAGATGTGGGCCGGTGGCGCGTCCGGTGGCACCAATCGTGCCAATCAAACCGCCACGTTCAACCATCATGCCTGTTTCCACATCAACCCGATCAAGATGTAAGAAGCTTGAATTTACGCCAAGCCCATGGGCAATCACCACCGTCCAGCCGGAAAAATATAAATCTTTTACCAATGTCACAAGCCCGCTTGCCGGTGCGTAAACAGGCGTGCCGGTCGGGGCGGCAATATCAATGCCATAATGCGGCTGGCGTGGCTGGCCGTTTAAAATGCGCTGGCTGCCATAGATGCCTGAAATCCGGCCAAGGGCTGGCCAATCAAACCCGCGCCAGAAATCGCCAAGCGGCGCTTGGCGCTGGCGGGCGGCGCGAACCGCGTCACCATCTGATTTGATCCGCGCCAGAACGGTGGTTGGCGGCGTGACCATTGTTGATTTCAACCCATCAATGCGCTGGATGTTATAGTCGCGTTGGCGCGGTGCCAAAAGGCTGGTTTTGACGTCTCCATCTGGCGCGATGATGCGAAGCGAAGCTGGCGCGTCGGAATCGCGGTGAAACCCAATCACGAAAACGCCATTTTCACCAATTTCAACTGCGTTATCATCAAGCATGATCTGATTGGCCGGATCGGTACGGGCAATAATAAGCCCGCCTTCAACCGCCTTTCCAGACAGGATTTCGGCACCATCAATATCTAGTGCCTTTGCCGGGGCAGCAAGCGCCGTCAGCAAAACCAAGACCGCGACAAGCCGGATGCGGTAAAAACACAGATAAGTGGCGATGGGGCTATGAAGTTTCATGGGCAAAGGCTAACATGATGTTGTGTAAATGACACTTGAAAACACAAGCTGTTGGGTGTTATCCCCTTCACATAGCCTGCCTTGATAAAGCCGAACGCCAAAGATGAAAGAGTAGCCAGAAAATGACCGATCATGCCAGCGCAAAAGCCGACGCCGCCCTTCATGAACATGTTGTTATTATCGGGGCAGGTGCCGCCGGTTTGACCGCCGGCATTTACACTGCCCGCGCCAATCTGTCGCCGGTTATCCTTGCCGGATTGCAACCAGGTGGGCAGATGACAATTACCACCGATGTTGAAAATTACCCGGGCTTTGCCGAGGTGATTCAAGGGCCGTGGCTTATGACCGAAATGCAGTCACAGGCCGAAAATGTTGGCGCGCGTGTCATTTATGATTTGGTGACTGATCTTGATACATCGGCGCGGCCGTTTCGGATGAAACTGGATTCGGGAAAAGTAATGACCGCTGATGTGGTGATTCTTGCCACTGGTGCGCAGGCACGCTGGCTTGGCCTTGAGTCTGAATCAGCCTTTAATGGCCGCGGCGTTTCAGCCTGTGCCACTTGCGATGGGTTTTTCTATAAGGACCGTGATGTTGCCGTTATTGGCGGCGGCAATACCGCTGTTGAAGAAGCCTTATATCTTGCCAATATTTGCCGATCGGTAACGCTGGTTCACCGGCGTGATTCGCTTCGGGCTGAACAGATCATGCAGGATCGGCTGTTGAAAAAGGATAATATCACCGTTGAATGGAACCGTGCCGTTGCCGAAGTTCTTGGCGATGAAACTGGCGTTACCGGATTGCGTTTATCTTCGACCGGCAATGATGATGACAAGGTGATTTCGGTTCATGGCATGTTTGTCGCGATTGGCCATGATCCGGCAACCAAGGCCTTTGCTGATGCGGTCGCACTGGATGATGAAGGCTATATCATTGCCGAAGCAGGCGGCACACGAACCTCGGTTGATGGGGTGTTTGCTGCGGGCGATTGTGTTGATAAAATCTATCGCCAAGCGGTGACGGCCGCTGGCATGGGCTGTATGGCCGCGCTTGATGCCGAACGCTGGCTTGGTGAGCAGGAATAGGCTTGCCGTTTCATCACGGCGGCTTGGTAATGATCTTGGCTTGGCAATGATCACGGTTGGGCAATGATCTTTGCGCGGCAATAAATTTGCCGAAACAATAAGAGCCGGTCAGGCGTGATGGCCTAGGCTGGCACGGCGGCGGGTTTTGGTTCGCGGATCGCCCAATTCACCGCAAAGGCAAAAAAGCCAGCCGCAGCATTCAGCCACCACATGGCTTCGTAATTGCCAAAAACATCATACCAGATACCGCCAAGCCATGCGCCGGCAAATGACCCGATCTGATGCGATAAAAACACCAAACCATAGAGCATGCTTAAATGCCGTGGCCCAAAAAAGGTAAGGATCAATCCGCTTGT
>Ga0209654_1000680_pt1 | contig 31554 bp, 30 predicted proteins | sample SaaInl1SG_22_DNA_FD_184646 | JGI IMG/M metagenome (GOLD analysis project Ga0209654, IMG submission 184646) | Marine microbial communities from expanding oxygen minimum zones in the Saanich Inlet - ESP_161SG_22_DNA (SPAdes) (version 2) | ecosystem: Environmental > Aquatic > Marine > Intertidal... | reverse complement strand
TATTGCATCAACATTACTTTTAGTCCTGAAACATCAACACCATCTACAGTTCCTGATAAGACGATACTTCCTGTTATTGATAATCCATTACCAAATTGTATTTCATTACCATCAGAAGATAATATTTTATTTCCCGCACCAACTTGTATTGGAGCATCCAATTCAATGTTACCATTACCTGAAGAACTTAATGTGATATCACCATCTTCCGTTTGGAGTGTTATGGTGTCCGAAGAGGTTTCAATAATCTTAATCGATTCACCCTCATCAGTTGTTATCCTTAATTCATTACCTGTGGTGGATATTACTTGTTGACCATTTATGTAAAGTGATCCAGAAGATAGGAATAGGTCTCTCCATTGTTTATCTGGTGAACCAAGGTCTATCGTATCTGTGATGTTAGGTAATATAGAAACATTACTAACCAACACATCTCGTCCCATTTCAAGTGAATTACTTCCACTTGATATACTGTCTAAACTTAAACCCGTTACCCCACTTGCCGGAACATTAGTTAAGTTACTACCATCACCCGTGAAAGACCCCGTAAAGGAACCAGAAAAAGACGCGTCTTCTTCATTAGACTCGTCCTCACTAAATAGTTTAAGTTTTCCGTTAGAAACTTTCAGTAATTTTTTATTATTACCGGTTCCAAGTTGTATTTCAGAGGTTACGATTTTCTTTAAAACATTGTTCTGATCTTTAAACTCAACGTTCCCATTATCGTCTTTTGTTATTTTAGTACCACCTAAGTTAATTGTACTACCAGCTAAATATATGTCTCTCCACCTATTACTGTCACTACCAATGTCGTGTATTAAAGTCCCATCAGGTAATAAAGAACCACTGATTGTTTGATCCCCTTTAAAAGTGTTACTCCCTGTGATTGCAAATGAACCACTAACACCCTCAAAACTTGACGTTAGTAAATATTCGGCGGCGTGTGACGCACTAATCGCACTATCAACCTCACCATTTATTTCTGCAGTACCTCTTATAGTACCTAAGACGGTTAAATCACCCTCAATATGTGCTGATGCTGAAACGGACAGGGAACCCGTAATGTGTGGATCAAATATATTCATCTATAAACGTATTTTTGTTTACTAAATAAATACTTTGTATTTCAATAGTATGTTTATAATACACACTATTTCTTTTAGCAATCCTTTATTTTTTTTACAATAACCGTGTGGAAGGGTTGAATTTGAACCCTGTGAGTTGTTCGTATAGTAATTCCCCACCAGAAATAATAGGTAAACCTTTTTCGGGATATATTTCTTTAAAATGGTTATGAATCTCCCTTATTTTGTCATCACCAACCTCTTTTCTTAACTTATCAATAATAATAACCTGTATGATATCATACCATTTCATGTATGTGGTATGGAAAAACCCATTAAATTCATAATCAAAGTAGTTTTTTATATCGTTTATGTCATTAATCACAAACTCACTAAATTTATTAGGTTCATCTCGAGTTTTTGATAATGAAGAAATAACTTCGTGACTACTACACGGATATTTAAAATGGTCATCATTAAGAACTCGCAATTTAAACGGAAATTTAACATCCTCAATCTTTGGGACGTTGTTATTATAATGATTCGAATTGTGAATTGTGGTTGGGATTTCACAGAATATTAAATTCTTACCCTTCTTACTTGATTTCTTATATTTTTTATCATACAACCTTAAATTTGTATGTAAAACAAGTTGTTCTATATAACAGGAACCATATATCTCTTTATCTATCTTTTCCTTATTTACTTCATAATGATTCAAAGTTTCTCGACATACCACACCAAAAGTCTCATAATCACGAATATATGTTATGTTCATGTTTGGTATTGATTCAATATGAACACTATCAAATACCTTCTCCCCCAAATTTTCCATCAATTCGAATAATAGGTTAGTATATGTTCGACTTATGTGGTCGTATTCCATTTTCTTAGATTCACGACTTAAAAGAATGTTAGGTGTCACTCCTTTAACATCGTTAACTAAAGACCTCAAGGGGTAGGTTTCTTTATCAACGTCAGTTTCATTTAACTTACTAAACCAATTAAGATAAAGATTCTTAAGTGTCTCTCCTCTACCATCGACAAACATATCTCTATGACTGAACATGAAATTATTTTCATACCGGTCAAATAGTATTTTATTGAAAAGTAGTGTATCAGTGTCAATATGTAAAAAAGGTTCTTTTATGGATTCATAGACCTTTATTTTTGGTATACTCCACGTATCACCCACACCACCTTTAAGTACTTCACAATTTATTTCGTCGTATGGGAGTCCGAGGTCCTTCACTTGATTACAGGAAAATTCATCACCATAAAAACTTATATTACCATAATGTTTTTTAGCTAAAATGGCACTTAAATACTGTACATATAATAACTCCTTCCATATTATATGTTGTTTATCGACATACGTGTGGATTACTTTCATATTAGTGTTTATATATAAAAGGATCACGTTTTTTCATCTCCGCAACCTTTTTTTTATACCTTATTTCTTTTTCTTTCTTAGTTTTTCTATCCTTAAACCATTTTATAATTCTTCCAATCATCTGTTATTTTTTTTAAAAATTATGAAATTTTGTAAAACCAAAATGTCAATATCCACATCATCAAATGTTTCTAATGCGTCCTGTGGTGTTAGAACCATTGTCTTATCCTTTATATTGAAGGAAGTGTTTAATAAAATTGGGAATCCACTCTTTTTTTCGTATTCTCTAAGTAATCCGTGAATTGTGTTAGACCTGTCCACTGTTTGTACTCTTGAGGTGCCATCAACATGGGTTACCGCACTTAATCGATCAACATAATCTTCTTTAACTCTTACAACCTGATTCATATAGGGTACGTCCTCAACCATATGGAAAAAATCGTGTTGTCTTTCCTTTGTAACCATAGGGGCAAACGGTCTGAACCCTTCTCTTCTCTTTACTAATTTATTAATACGGTCTTTCATGTTTTTATCTGTAGGATCTGCCAATATAGACCTATTACCTAAAGCCCTCGAACCAAATTCTATCTCATCCCTAAAATATCCCACAACAGAACCTTTGTGTATCTGTTTTGATATTATACTGAATAACACGTCTAAATTTTCTATGTGTATGTACTTCCTACCCTTAAGGAGATGTTTAAAGTCCTTATTTACCCGATATGATGGACCTAAAAAAGGTTTGTTGGGTATGTCAACACTTTTCCCTTTACCCACATGATAATTTATAACTGAACCTATGGAAGACCCCGCGTCCGAAGGTGCGGGTGGTATCCATAAGTGTTCAAATTGTGTCTTTTTATATATTTTACCATTAGCAGATCCATTATATGCACACCCACCCCCTAAACAAAGGTTTTTACTTTGATATTTTTTATGTACATATGTTAAAAGATTAAAGAATGTACTTTCATAAACACTTTGGATAGCATACGCCAAATCTTTATGTTTTTGTGTTATTGGTTCTTCTGGTAGTCTCGGTAGCATCCCCAAAACCTCTGACAACTTATAATTATACATGGTAGTATTAGATTTGTACCAATCGAAATAATCTAAATCACAAACAATCTTACCGTCCTCAAACTTTATTAATTTATTTACCTTTCTAACTAAATCACTACCAACCCCATAAGAACTTAACCCCATTAATTTATATTCACCCTCGTTTGGTTTAAAACCTAAGAAAGATGTCATTGCGGAATAGAATAAACCAATTGAGTGTGGGTAAGTTGAGACCGTTTCAACCTTCATTGGACCTCCATTGTGATGACTAATCGTTGTTGTGTCGTATTCACCCACACCATCAATTGAAACAACCGCAGATTCTTTAAACGGGGAACTGAAAGCGGAATAATATAAGTGTGAGTGGTGGTGTTTTGAGTAAAAAACATTATCACACAACCTTGATAGTGTTCTTTTTAATTCTGTGGTGTTTCTAATTAAATTAATATAATTTTTTACAGAAGTGATTGGTTTCTTATAAAAGTTTTTCTTAGAGTACTCAACCACCCTTTTCTTTTTAAGTGACGGATCCTCATAAAAACATATAACATCTATGTTCTTTTTTGATAAGTCGTATCGGTTGACAAGGTATTCTAAAGTTTTTTTGGGGAAATTACTATCATGTTTAATACCTGTGAATTTTTCTTCTTCACACGCAAAAATTAATACACCTCTCCTAAATAAAGAAACTGATGAATCATGATAATAAGCCGATATCCCAATTGAATACATATGTTTTATTTAATGTTTATATGTGAAATTGTCACGTTTATTTAACTCTTTTATCTTTTCCTTAAACATTTTTTCTCGTTTCCTCCTGTGGATCCACTCTTTTATTTTTCTATATATAAATTTTAACATTATACCGAGTATTCGTTTTTATTATTTTCTAATAATTCAATACATTTTAACATAAAATCATTATGTCCTTTCCATGACCAATGATAATCCCCATTACCAATTTCATCATCAATCATCTGATATCGAAACTGTGCCATGTTAAGATCCCACAATAAAAACCGAACATTACTTTGTTCTAATTTTTTTAGTATTTTTAAAGCTTGATTATAATAGTAATCTCTTAGTATCTTCTCATGTTGTACCCTATATTCAAGTAAAACTATTTTTATTGCATTAAACAATTCTCGATTATAACTCCTATCGTTATCATCAAGTATAACGTTAGTACTTTTATATGTATGTTCAATAAAATCTTGAGGTAGAAAATTAACATGATGTCCGTTTCTTTTGTCTACTAATTGAAATCTTTCTGACCATGATAAACCGAACACAACAATATCATTCGGTTGTATGTTTAGTAACTCGTCGATCAACGAATTAAGTATCCAATCATTAGATGCACCACCTATTGATTTATTAATTCCGTCCATATTGAAATGATCAGCAAGACCCTCTCTCCATAACACACCATGTGGTTTTAATTTATAATACTCCCCATTCGGTGGTCGTTCCTCTATACACCCATCTCCGTAGGTGTAACTATCACCAAAAAACCACATTTTACTTTTTTCATTGGATTTTTCGAGTGTTCCCATAATGAATGACCTTTACATTTTTACTTGTCTTATATGACCTCCACGGGTCAACTACCACCGAACCATCAGGGAATTCATAATCGTGGTGTTTACCCATGTGACCCAATAAATAAATTCCTTTAATCGGAGTTTCTAAATCGTACAATACTTTATATTTACTACCATATGCCGATTCACAATAATGACCAACAAGTATAGATGATGAACCATCTAAGTATTCAACATCTGGTTTATATGATTGACCTAATATAATAATGGGTAGGTTAAGACGATTCGCTTCTATTACTAATCTTGTTGATATGTTTTTTGCTTGGACTTCTCTCGCTAACATAATAGCATCAAATAGGTCGTATCCTAAACCTAATTCCTGAGCCATATAACGTAGAGCAATATTATCACGAGGGTGACATCCTCCACCATCACCCATTCCCGCTTTCATATATGCGGGACCTAAAATTCTATATGTAGATCTTTCAAGTGCACCTGTTATAACATCAGTATTAATGTTACCTGATTTTTCAGCAACATCTTGAATCATATTGACCAACGCAACTTTAGTCGATATAAATGTGTTGTAGAATATTTTAATACCTTCAGCCTCATCCCATGTACCAAGTTCATACCTCGTACCTTCACTAATAAAAGTTTTATAGAAATCTAATAATAACTTCGCGTCTCCTGTTTCTGATCCGTCTTCGGTTCCAATGATAATCATTTCAGGGTTCACCATATCCCATTTTACAGTACCCATTGCAATTAAGTATGGGTTATATATAAACCTACCGTTTGGTATTAACTCAATAAACTCTCTTCTAATAGTACCCGGTAAAACTGTTGATATTAGGACAATTAGTTGATCCTTAGAAACGTGTTTATTAACCTCAACTAAAACATCTTTCACTATGTCATAATTGAAATCTTTATTTTCTAAGTGGGACGTGGGGTACCGTCCATCGTAATCGGGATGATGTGGTGTTGGTACAGCAACAAAAATTAATTCTCTTTCATAACAAACCTCCTTAATCGTCGATACCATTTTAAAGTTATCGGGTTGAACTTCTGTTATGTCATATCCAACTACATTGTGTTTTTCGGCCATTACTTCAGCCGCATCTTTTCCGAGTTTTCCAACCCCAATAAAACCTACATTCATACTATGTTTTTTTAATACATATAATGTAAAATAAAAACAGGTATTAGTAAAGGGTTTTTGATGGTTTAAATTAAACCTTTATGTGTGATATCACCATCATTATTATAGAGACGTTTGATGGTTTTTTCAGTCACTTCATTGGTGGGTGGTGAATAATCTTGTTGTGGGTTATTTTTGATAGTATATTCAGGTTCTATCTCATTAAAAAGACTCTGTAAGGTCTCCGCTTTCATCAGAATATTAAAATTATGAATGAGGGTTGGTAACATTTCTTGAGTGAACTCATAACACTTCGACATATCCCAAGATGCAATTTCTTTTAACACATCAAAAATCTTATCCATTCTTTTATAATAGTCAAGTTCCTGATCATAGCTTTCATCCCACCATTTAGAAAATGTTTTAAATCCTTGACTTTGTAGAACCTCCAATGACTTAGGGTTACCAACCATTATAAAAGGTTGTGCAACAAAAATAGGTTTATATATTTTTTCCGAGAAAAATACAGTGGTCTCATGAGTTAAGGATTCTGAAACAATATTCACAAATGAATCCATATGTGCCTGATTGTTTAAGTTACTCGCTTTATTATTCTCCAAATCGGGTTCATCATACCAATGATGTTCTCTCGAGTCGTGACCTTCATAATACCCTATAATTGTATTTTTCCATTCATAATTATCAGGTATTTGTTGACGGACCCAATTTAAATATTCATCAGGGTTATTGGTCTGTAGTCCACCTAAAGACGAAATAAATTTATTTTTAAAATGATCATTACCCTTTAAAAAACCATAGAGTAGAATTCTGTGTAATTTTGGGACTCTATTAAAATTCAAAAAATGATATTTTTTTATTTTGTTTAGTGATGAATTAATATATTCCGTCAACTTTTCTCTTCCATTACCAACACATTTAGGGTCTGTGATTTGACCTGGTTCGTGAAACCATAAATTCGACCCAAAATATGTATAATCTAAAATAGTGTACGAGTTTTCACTTATACTACCCGATGCTACTAAAATATCTTTACGTGATTTTGCAATTAAATTAGTTGTTATCATATACAGATTGGTATTATCTAATCCGTATTTTTTAGAAAAATTATCAAACCATATAAAATTATGATTGTCTTGACCGAAGAAACCTTCCGTTGGTTGTATGAAACATATTTTACATTTTCCTTTCTTGGAGTCCTCAATCACCTTAGGATCTAACGATATAGTACTGTACTTATCAAATAATGAATTATTATATAATACAATAGGATATATGTAATTAATATTAAGGTCAAGTTTCTTTATTTCATCTAAGGTGAAAATGTTATGTCTAAAAACATCGTGATCTAAGAAAACTTCAAAACTCTGACTCCTTAATGGGTGAAGATGATCCATAATCACTTTACTTTCACCACCCTTTCTTTGGTAGGGGAACTTAACCCCTAATTTATTCTCCAACTGATCAATAAATTCATAATTACCATCAACATCGTGAGATTTTAAAAGTGGGTGTGTGTGCCATGGGTGAATATTATATTGTGGTATGTTAGAACTCACAAACTCAGGACGGCCTTGAGTATCATATACTAAAACTCGATTATAGACTAAATTCATACTGTTTTTAATGTTTGATATTTTATTACTCTTACTATTTCATCCAACCGATCCCAAACATTTGTAATATCGTCATATGACGTATCACACCAATCAGTTAAGTGTGAAATATCTTGACCCAATTCTTCTTTAACCGTTCTCTTAAGATTATCAAGACAACCTGAAGGTCCGAATAGTATGAATTTTTTATTTTGTTGTATACATTTAGTTGTTTTTTCAGTAATAAAAAAGAGACCCTCTCTCATATCACTTTCAACAACAATTACGAAATTGGCTGATTTATAATAATCACCATTATAATTTCGTGTGTGAGAAACTTCGTGTGTCAAATCTTCAACATCCAAGACTAATTTATTGGGTATTTTTGATAACCCTTCCCTGACCTTATTTTTTTGAATTTCTGTTGAATGTGACCGATCAAAGAAATGTGAAGTTTTATCATAAAAAAAATTACTCTTGTTATCCTCAACACCGTCACCAAAGAAACTCACATAACCCTTATCAATTAAATCATAATATGATAGTAAACCAACCATTGCCGTCCGAGGTGGTTTAGATTTACCACTCAAAAATAAAAAATCTCTATTCTTTAATTCAATATTAGTATATTTTGGGGTGTACTGGTTCATATACTTTATAAAGAAAGGTAAAACGATCACTTCACCACCCCCATTTCTGATTTTATCAATATCATTTTTAAATTCAGACTCAAAAGTGTTTGTGTAAATTGTAATAACCGATGTGTCTTCAAGATCTAACGCAAAATCAATTGTTTGTTTACCTATGATTTCTGTAGATGCATCTATTATGATTTTAAAACCCATTTCTATAAAATTCAACATTTCCGATTTATATAAATCGGCATTAAATCCGTATGGTGACACCACGATTGTCTCACATTCTCGAATTAGTTTTGTCCTATTTGGGAATTTCAAAAAACTCAACTCGGGTCTATGGTAAAATCCATGTATATAGACTAAATCGTTTATTACCATAATTTAAATTAAATTTTGTTTAATCACCACAGTGTCATCACCACCTAAGTAAGGTATAATTACTTCATCGGTAAATTTTTCATGACCGAACGATGTTGGGTGTTCATGGTCGTTTAATGATGGCATACCTTCCTCAATGTAATTTTCTCTAACCCACTCCATACATCCATTAACTGGTAGGAACCTGTCAAAATTTATTTTAGAAAAAAGAGGTGATATTTCGGGATGGTATCTTAAATGTCCCCACTTAAATATATCCATATATGTTGACATAAAATAATCAACACCTAAACCATCTAAATACCACTGAACTCTTAAAATATGTTCAATAGTAAGTACCATAGAGGAAACTTCATTGTGAAAGTTTTCGTAGTATAATCTAACTTCTTCACTATCCCACCCAACATTCAATATCCTCCAATTATATTCGCCATCAATAACGTCGGTTGGGTTTTTTATATAATCGTCACCTTCCTTAAAGTATCCCCATTTCTTAATGTCGGACGTATCGTCAGAATAATACTCGTGTCTATTAAAACCAGACCACATAACACCAACCAACACTTCTTCCTTTTTATAAGTTTTAAGTAATTCGTCCATTCCCGAAATAACCTTACGTGAGATTAAACCGTTCCCTTGAGATGCCATTCCCCTATTTAATATGTCTAAATTTAATTTTCGTGATAAGTGGCCCGGCCAATTCCAATCTTCAAATGTAAAACTACACCCACTCGCCAATAACACTTTTTTACCTTCGACCATTGTTGTTTTTTATTATAAATATGAAATCTACATGTTTTTAATGAAGTCAATTATGTTTACTTCTTCGGGTGATTCAATGTAATCTTGTGCACCAGGATTAGCCCACTGTGGTTCCAGTACCCAACCTTCCTTTTTAGCAATTGTAAGTACTTCATTTACATATTTATTATGTTTAGTATCATCACCATTTAATGTGGTTTCCAATTCTTTAATATTTGTATCAGGTATTAAATCCCACCACTTCTTTAACATTGGGAATGTTTTCAAAAAGTCTTTTCCCCTACGTTTATCATATTGTTTGTAAAAGGATTTAAAGTCTCTTTCTCTTGTTTCTATTGATGATGTATGGTTATGCCCATCCTCAGCATTCCTTAAATAATCAATTAACCTAACCATACCATCTCGTTCCCAATCCATAAAATAGTTAGAACCGTCAGTGTAGTTATCCTCTAACCATTTATCGAGTGCATCTGCCCTCTCTAATCTCATTTCCATAGGTAAAGTAACTACTGATTGAAAACTTGGGAATCTCAACACATTGAATGATGTAACCGGTGAGGATGATTTATGTTTTCTCTTAATCTTCATCATTTCATCCATGAATTCAGGTAAACTAAATAAACACAATGAATTTATTGTCAACATCATATTAAGTGATTGGATGTTTCCTTCACCTAATATTCTATCCACATTCTTTAACCATTTCCTCCAATCTAAACCATCCCTGATGTATTCAGCATGTGTACCATACGCCTCACAACTCGTGTATATGTGAAATGATTTTATATTGTGACTGTACTTGATAAGTGCGTCCATTATTTTATCACTTATACCTAAGTTTGAATTTATCGCGAACTCAATATCAGAATTTTGGTTCGTTTCCCACCACTTCATTAGTTTCCAAAATTGTCTCGACATTGATGGTTCACCACCCGTAACTCTTAGTTCTCTTAGTGAGTGTTGTAACTCACCTTCCCACCATTTCCAAAACGCATCCACATAGGGGTTATCGACGTTAAGTTTTCCATAGGGCATTGCGTGATCCCCATTGTGTTGGAACGCACCTGCACCATCACTTACTAAGTTTTGGTAAGGACCGTTCTTATTTATGTCCTTTTGCCATGTTGTTGAAAATGATGAGTTACAGTATGAACACGCAAAATTACATATCGGATCAAAAGATATCTCTAATGTTTTTAAATCAACATCTTCGGTAGCCCCTAACTTATCCTTAGCGTCAAGTAATTCTTGATCTGTATATATTACTGATTTGTGGGTTCTATCGGAAATAATATCTTTTCCTAAATTCTCCATTTTCCAACAGTAATCACACTCTTTTGGACGTATACCGTCTAACATTTGTTTTCGTACCGCTTTTTTATATGTTGTATTATGAATCGCCTTATACGAAGTTTCAAGATCTGTTAGTGGGATTTGATGTGATGGTGGGTGATGACAACTTGTTGTTGCTCCATTACCTAACCATATTGTTGCGTTATACCATTTAGCCCCACAAAATGAGGGTGATATTTTATTTACTACTCGATCTCTGTACTCCAAGAATGTTTCACCTGGTTTTCTTGCGTCTATACTCATTGTTTTTTATATTATTTATATTTTATGTAAGAAATTACAATTCCCCGAAACATCAACAGACTTTTCATGTATGAAATCATTGAAAATGTGATCAGAAATCACTTCATCATTTGATGTTAATTTAAATTTGTGGAATTCGAATTCCGTATAATTAGTGTTAGTTTTATTTTTGGGGAAGTTACCAGCACCAAATATGATATGTGGTGAACTGTCTAACCCCAATTGTTTATCAGTTAAGTCAACATTTAATATAACCTCATCATCCACATACAACTCTAATTTACTATTGTATACGTGGTTTAATTTAAGTCTAACTAATGTGTGTGGAAGTATTATATGTGGTAATTGAAAATATTGTACATCGTCTTGGAATGTAACTGTGAATGATATCCCACCGTTAACAATATTCAAACCCATGTAAGATGGTACTAACGCAAATAACGTTTTATCTAACTCACTTTCATCAGTAAGCACAAAATCCATTTCCATCGTGTAATTGTGTTTATTAGATAGTATCTTATTTCCTGAGTTTTCAGGAAATGTCTCACAAATACTGTTAGGCCAAAATATCCACGGTTCTCCTTTATTTATTTTTAACATAGAATTCTTTTAATTGTGGAAATGTCTCTAAAAAGTTTAAATCTCTCCTCTTATCATATTCATCAACGAACTTAACAAAATCTCGTCGATTTGTGTCAACATCAAAATCATCAACACTCACTGAATAATCATATGTTCGTTTTAATTTCTGTATTTCAACAGTGGAAAACCCATAATTATCATGTGTAAATTCCTTCATACCATAATATAACATTTTTTTGGCGGATTCTAAAATCAATTCCTTATGTTGATCATCTAAAATCTTTACCGATAAATGTTTGGGATGTCTTACGTATGAAGTGTCTAATTGTATTGCAGAAACCCAATACCTCTGATTGTTTTTATATTTTTGTTTCAATACGAACACTTTATCAATCAAATCACTATAGGTGAAAACCGATAAAGCATTAAACGTTGACATTATATTAATCGTTACTTTTGGTAACTCACTGAGTATCCTCTCAACATTAATCCAAAATTTACTATCATCTAAACCATATCTCAAATATTCAGCTTGTGATTTGGTTGCCTCAATTGAAGTGAAAACTATGAATTCTTTAACTTTATTATTTTCAGTTAAATCCTTAATTATATCAATGAACTTATCCATAACACCGTCACTAACACCTAAGTTTGTGTTTATTGCTAACGATAGGTTTGGATTTACTGTGTGGTTATTTTGAATATAATCTAATAACTTAAATGTGTCGGGTGATAGTAATGGTTCTCCACCAGTGACCCTAAACGTATGTAAATCAGGATATAGGTCAGGGAACCACTTCCAAAACGCCTCAACATATGGGTTGGGATCATTATGATGAATCGGCATCTCATTCCTATTCTTCAATTCGTCAGTCCCATTATATTCAGATGATAATTTATAGGGTCCATTTTTATTTATCTCACTAACCCATTTTGACGAGAATTGTGGTCCACAATACGCACATTTAAAGTTACAAACATTCGAAAATGAGACCTCAACATATTTTGGATTGTAATTACCTCTCCACCCATATTCTTTTATTTCCTCAATATATGGTGCTGACCATGATTCGGAGGATTTAAATACCCTATCCGAAAAAGAATTAGAGTTGTCTTCAATTTTCCAACAATAGTCACATTCGCTCGGACGTTCATTATTTAACATCTCCTTACGAGCTCTTTTTTTATGTTGAGTGTTATGTAACGCTGATGGGTTATTTTTTAACTCTAATAAAGGTATTTTATGTGGTGATGGGTGATGACACGAATGTGTCATTCCGGTACCTAAATGTATTGTCACTTGTGTCCACTTAGCAGCACAAAAACCACGACCTTTTTCATCGAGTTGTTTCTTTATATTTACTAATAATTCACTCATATTTTTACATTAAATATTTTACACTTTTCCGAATGAATAATAACTTCGACCGTTTCATATTCAACGTTATTTATCCCATCTTTTTTATAATCAATTTTTCTTTGTTGCATTTCAGTGACAAACCTTTTTTCATTTCTCGCCGTAGGTTCACCCTTGGCCCATGTACCGTTAACAAAACCCTCATCTTTGTGTGGTAAACAATAGAAACTACCTTCTCTTCTATGTGGTAATGTTGTCAATTTAACTTCAATAGGTATGGATTCGAACTCAACATTATTTATCTCAACATCGTCATTATTTTCAAAATTATATGAATAAACGATATCATCAGTGTTCGTGTTACATTCATCAAAATTATCAAAGTATCGGTCATATACCTTAAAATCCGCAATATCACCTTTAAAATGATTACCCGTGTGTTGACACGATCCTAAAATAAATGGTGATGTTGATACATGAGATTTTATTTTTTCAGGAAATATAATTGGTTTATTTCTTAACACGTCACCATTGTTTGAAACCATTTGATTGTTCATAAACATATAGAATTCGTTTTTGTAAGAATCGTACGATATTGTAATCCATGACCACTCACCTTCATTTCTTTTCATCCAATTATAAATTGGGTTTGAAGACCTATCAAAATACATTGAACTGTATGCCCTTGAGTTATTAAATGATAATCCCCACGTCCATGAATTTTCTTTTCTTAGTATTGGGTATTCTATAAATTGTCTTTCTTTATCACCTACTAACCATATTGGGACTTTTTCTGGTTGTTGTTCAGATCTAACCAACATTGAGATAGTGTGGTCATTATGAAGAACACTATTGATTTCTCGATTCATCGGTGTTCTTATTGATGAGTTTATACCATTAAATTTACCAACCCTTTTACTTTTATACTCATTTAACACCCTAACATTTGCAAACCCTTCAAATTTACACCTCCACAAAAGGTCGTCATCTTCCTGACCCCAATCCCAATAATCATTAGAGTAACCATTGGTTTTTTCAACCTGTTCTTTATTAAACAACACAACACCCCCAAAATATTCCTCATACCCCATTGAGTATGAATACTTTGATAATTTAGTTGCAATATGTATTGGGTTGTTTTCAGGATACGAATAGTCACACGTATCATCGTTGGGTATCATATCTACATCGTGCCAAGCGATATAATCACACCCATCCTTAAACGCTTCCAACGCAGCAATATTTTTCATTGAACCCCTATTGAAAAGTTTATCATCTACTTGATGTGCAACGTAGAAATGATAATCAATACCTTTCTTTTCTAAAAAATCCCCTAATGATGAGACCAACTTATTAAGGTGTTCCTCTCTATTTCTATATGGTATACAAATACCTAATTTATGTATCATATTGAAACGTTTATGTGTATTTGTTTATCGACTTTTTCTTGTGACCATATTTTATAATCACAATTTGATAGTCCGTCTAAATCGGGATCCCTATATCCGGGTTTAGATTCATTATGAAACCTCATTTGATTGTACCGTATACTGTCATCTGACCAAACCCCATTTACATAACCTAAACTATCGTGACTTAATAACTTAAATTTACCTTGTCTCCTAAATGGTACTTTTATTGGTATCTCTTTAACGTATTCGTTTTCGATTATTCGACAATTTACAATTTCAGCACTTTCACCTTCACCTGATAAGTCGACCAACCTGTATGATTTTATTTGTTTCATATCGTAGTATTGGATTAGTTCACCATCTGATTTATAGTCATCAAATGGCATAGTCAACGAGTATGTTGTGTTTTTGGTGATGTCAATAATTTCTTTAGGTTTTAAAATTTTATTGTATATGGCAACTTGGGATATATCACCTTTAAACAATTCGTTTGTACCGTCTTTAGAACCAATAAACATTTTACTGTTATGACATCGAGGTAAATCGTTTTTAAATTTTGTTTCACCAATCATCCTACCATCTTGATAAAATTTAACTCTTTTCCTTTCACCATCAATTGTCACCACTAATGTGGTTTTTTGTTCATCCATAAGATCACTATCCAAATAAACCCACCCATCGGACTCTTTAAATTGGAATTTAAACCTTCTGAACGAATCGTAACTTATTGACAGATCAATCGAGGGTATTGACAGTACCGTGTATCTATCATGTAACTTATCTTGGTCACACACCACACCGTCGGGGTCTATGGTTATTAACATTGTCGTAGATTCTTTTAGATTTCCGTTGAAGGTGGTTTTGACATAAGAATCTAACCCATTAAACCTTAGTGAGATATTCGAACCACCCTCCACATTAATGTGTTTAGTGTCATATGGAATACCTTTTTTTATACATCGATCAAAAAGATCATCATCCTCAAAACCCCACCCCCAATAAACATTTGAGTATCCGTTGATTATTTCAAAGTCTCGACATGGGAATATTGTAACCCCTCCGAAATAACAATCAAAAATATCACGTTTAAATGTTTCGTCTTCAGAGAATAAATCAGTTGCTAAATGAACAGGTACGTTACTATATGAATAATCCACTTTAGTTGGTATCATGTCTACATCATGAAATACGACATAGTCACATCCTTCTTTTAACGCAGTTTTAAACCCCACGTTAAGAAGTTTACCCCTATTGAAAAGTTTAGCATTGTCTTGTTCGATAACAATTAAAACATAGTCAATACCAACCTTATCCAAGTATTTGGATATCTCAGTTTTAAAAGACACAAGATGGTGGTACCTATCCCTATAAGGTACGATAACACCTAATTTATGTTTATTGGTCTTCACTATCTTTATCTATCGTGTTTTTATGCCATTCATGAAGGTAGTATTGTAACCTCTCGTCCCATTGTTTTTTATCAATCTCCTCGAACCATATTGTTAATGCGTCTACCGAATTTGCAATTCTTTCTAATGCCTTTACTTTTTTCTTCTCGAGTAATAACGTTTCCACCTCCATAGGTGTTAATTCAGATTCTGTTTTTTTTTCTCCCATATTAAATGCTTATTATTTTTTTTGTTAATTTATCCCAATGTTTATATTCTTCAAATAACCCACCACTACACTTTAAAAAGTGGTAGTCATTTTTTTTGGTGTTTATTTTAAAATCATTTCGTTTAAGTTGTTCGTACATTTTATAATACTCTTTAGAGTATGAATACGTTTGGTTTAGGTCCGCAACAGATTTAATTCGAGATACACATGTTTCATCCCATTTAAAATGGTGTACTTGAACCATGTTTTTATCCGTTGACGCTATTAATGGGTGTGACCAACCTTGCCATCTCCACGTTGTTTGTCCGTGTATTTCTGCGTAATGTTGTCCATTGGTAATTTTTACATCCCCCTTACACATCACAACCTTATTTGGACATGCCCCACTCATTGGGTATCTAAAGAACCCCGCCATTGGAAATGTTTCAAATATTGAGTCACCTTCTTTAGGTATTTTAGGAAAAGAACCATCAATCCCCACCCGATCTAAGAAACCACCTCTCACAATGGTCCATAGATTTTCATCACACTTCTTAATTAAACCCTTTAGGTTGTTATTCGGATACACATGAAATTCATCAATGTCAGCAATAACCCACCAATCATTCTTTTTCTTAGATTTTATCATATTATAGAGAATAGTGACTTTTTCCCAATCAAATTCCCTATCCCTCACAACTTTAACAATTTTACAATTTTCGTACTTTTCGATAATCGGTTTAGACCTACTAAGAATACGTGGTGATGATTTAGATTCATATATAACGAACTGTATCTCATCCACATGTTTTGTGTAATGTTCAATAAAATGAGGTAATAATTCATGTCCGTGTCCTAAAACACATATTAATCTAACCATTTCTTTTAATTATTGTAATTCCAGTTGATGATGGTTTGTCCTTTATAACTCCGTGGTTAAATAGATCCATAACAACCCATTCATTATTTTTTTTTAATTCTTCAACAAGTTTGTATGGACCATCGAAGGGGAAAAAATCTTTCTTTGCATCTTCAGATACGATTAAAGTTTCGGAATATGTTTTATCCGTATCATGAATCATTATTACCCCATTCGGGTTTAATAATTTCGAATACAAGTCAAAGTCTTTTTTCACACCTTCATATGAATGATCACCATCAATAAAGAGAATGTCGATTTTAATATCCTCTTTAACGAAGAAGTTATAATACGCATTTTCTGATGTTTCTTTTATGAATCTTGGGTAGAAATGAGTTCTGTAAAAACCCTCCTCATCATTTATTTTACTGTCACCACCAACACCATTACAGGGATCAACAACATATGTCGAACCTATGTCCCCCCAATTAAATGTGGGATCACCCTTAAAAATCCCTTGTTGGTGTAAATCTATTCGTGACTGTGTCATAATTCTCGGTATAAATCCTGATCCTGAACCAATACAAACACAATTTTTATATCTCATGTGTTGAATGAAAGAATAGACTAAAAGACCATCACCCATATGTTCCTTTGTAGCTCCATGAGTCCAAAGAAATGGTAATTTTTCACCACCATCAGTTGTTATAGTATGTTCTATGTAGTTTTGATTAGTTATCATTTTAAATACTCAGGTATGTCTTTAGTTGGGGTGTGTCTCGTTATTGGTTTTAATGTTCTATTCGTAATACTGACCAATCTTTTGTCTAAACCAATGGGTATGTTGTTTTTTAAACATGAAACTGAGATTGCAACCCCTTCACCCGCACCTGAAACTTTTTTATTTAATTTAACATCACAAAATTCTTTTACCACCTGTAATTTCTCATAGTCAGAAAAAAATCTTGATTCGTTAAAACCATTTTTATTAAAAACTATAAAGTATTCCCATATTGTTTCGACATTACTAACGTTAGGGTAAATTGAGGTAATATAACTTTTAAATTCTGACCACTCCTCGTGGTTCATAGGGATCTCACCCACCGTTTTAAATTTAGCAGTGTGATTCAATAAGGTGTCCACGTAGGAAACACCTTCGTTGAAGTCGTACTTTGAAAGTTTATCTAAAAGAGTGTAATCCGATATATGTAAATCGGCATCAAGTAGAATTGCAATATCATGTTGTAAATGTATAGTCTTAATCAGACTTACCTTATCATAATATGATTTGTAATTTCTTTTGTATGGGATAATCTCTAATCCCATCCCCCAAAACTTCTCAAGGAAATAATCAGTCTTGTCAGTTAAAACATAACACCGATAACCTTTTGTTAGTATGTTGTTTAATTTATCTTCAGTTCCTTTAAAATACAGGTCATCACCGAAGCACATAATTCCGAAACCTATGTTCTCCATAGGTAATAATATAAATAAAAAAAATTAAAAAGACAACCCTACTCTAAGTTGAAACGTGTTTTAAATGACGTATAGTTTTGATTGACTTGAGAGTCTGTTAGATTAACATTGTATGTCCTTAACACGGGTATGTCACCAAAAAACGGATTCGAAGATCTTCGACCAATCCTTCTGGGTGTAGTACCACTCCTTATTGAGGTCATACCTGAAACATTCGTTGTAAATTGTAATTCAGAGTTAAGGTACCCTCTAACCGCAGATCCATCCCACGTAAATACTATATGATACCACGTATCACTATTAACTGGACCTACCATAGAATTAGTTGCGGAACCACCATTACCATCGAACCACGAACCGTTGTCTTTTGCAATATCAATACCCACTTTTCTATTGACGTATTGTGCAATCCACACAGACGATTCCTGTATATACATTTGTCTATAGACAGACGTGTCAGTTGGGTATATGACATCAAATTTTACAATAAATTCCCACGATGATTTACTATCCCCAACATTCGGATTAGAACTTAAATCAATATGGTGACTACTCCCATGGAAATGAGGATGTTGATAAGATGACCACTCAATATTAGATGTGTTAAGTTCAAAATTGTTTGGACCTAAATCTAAAAGTGATTCCGTATCAGATCTCGTACCAGCAACAAAATTGGTTGAGTATCCCTTGTTAACTTCCACTTGGAAATCACACATATCAATAGAATATGGTGAGGTAGTACTATTTGGCCACCAATACGATATAAATGAATATGTGTTTGATGCCGTCCAAGTGTATTCGTACTTTTTCCATTCAGTTGTCAGTGGTCCAAAATTAGTTGAACTGGCAGAAAATCCTGACCCAAAATATGTTGAGTACCCTATGGATTTACCTTCACCTCGACCGTCAGATCTTTTTAACCACACACTTATAGTTATTTCATCACCGGTAGTCACCGGTGTGTTAACACCATACGCCATACCATCTGAAACACCATCATCGCGATAAACATGTAGTCTCATCGCATTAGTCCCTTTCCTTCTTCCACCACCTTCAACAATCTCCTTTATAAGTCCTGAATTTGGTAGATGAGGTGGTCCCCACCACATAGTTGGGAAATTTGTAGAATTTATCTCAACTCTCGTATCAGTTGCATATGCATCATGTACTTTGAAAAATCCCGTGTCAGGGTTTATATATCCCTGTGACCCATTTTGTGAACTATTATATTCGTGTAGGGTAAACGAGTTTGTGTCGTTTATTTTTTTAATGACATATCTCGTACCGGCAGTAACTCCACCACCGGTGGTTTGAGGGGTCAATACATCAAAACTACGTATAGTTCTACCGGGGGTACCTATTATTACAATGTTATCCGCAACAGAACTAATTGATCCGATTGAAAAATACGTATTACTATTGTATTGATTAGTATTATATGTCGCCCAACCATTTGAGGTTGTAAATTCTCCATTATGTTGAGGACTTGGTACTAAATTAGTTGTGGGTTCTCCACCATAAAATGTATTTTCTGAATTGTAACCGAAAACTAAACCCTCATTATTTAAACCACTACCTACTTTCATAACCCATATCTTTCTTTACCGTTATTATACATCTCTAAAATGTCGTCATCAGATAATACGGTGTTATATCCGTAAACTTGAGCTATGTTACCTGTGTGGTGATACCCAGCAGAATGATATTCCGCACCGAGTAATGTGTTACCACCCTCTTTTATACCACCTTTAAACGATTGATTTGTGAATCCAACAGAGTTTCTTAATATACCATCAACATAGATTTTCAAATCACCATCTCCACCATTTCGGGTACACGCAATCATATGGTATTTACCATCTCCCGTTATATCCATCCCTGTGTTCAATAAATAACTATCACTTCCACCATTACCCATCCAAAGAGAAACTCCCTGTGTATGATATCTACTCATCAATTTTAAACCATATCGATAACCACTTGATGTACATATAACTGTTTGATGTGCAGAACCAGTATTACCTTGTTTTACCCAACCAACTAATGAAATATTATATAAATTACGTAACGGACTTGTTGTCCCATAGTCAAAATAACTACTACTCACGTCAAACGTAAAAGAACCACCACCATCAGTTCTATGTGTGATTGTACCCGTTATCGTGGCACTATCATCAGAATGTGACAAATTTTTATAGTTTGCACCATCCCATGATATTTGACTGGCGGGATCAACTGAGAAAACTAAACCGTTTTGTGGTATGTTAGGTCCTGTATTTACACTCATTATAAATTATTTTCTGCTTCCTCTAATGTGGTATATACCCCAACTAAATTAGCATCTTCCAATATAAACCAACATCGTTCACCATCTTTATTTATTCCCTCTTCTATAATTCTCATAATCCAAATCTCGATTTTTGTGCATTATAATTTTGTAAAACTTGTTCACTACTTACAACGTTATTGTAAACCTTAATCACGGATATTCCACCCGAAAATTGTCTTCCATCACCTTCCCAACCAATATTAAGATCCGAATAATATGTCCCTGAACTTGTAGATGTCGCTACGGTATTCTCTAAGACACCATTGATATACTGGTACAATTCCCCCGTTGAGGAATCCCACACAGACATTAAGTGGTGCCACCTATTTCTATCCATTTGGGTTGAGGGTTCGTGATAACCTCTCACATTTGTTGGGTACCAATAATTACTTAACCTTCTATTAGATTTATTCCAACTTAGGTAACAATAACCCTGAATAACAGCACCCCTATCACCTGAAGAGATTTCGTCTTGTGGGTATATCCACGCTTCCAATGTTAAATCGTTAGTTGATGTGTTATTATCAGTGTTAGCATTAAATCGTTTTCCAACCGAATCTAATATGAAACATTTAGCACCTCCTAATTCCCCATGGGTTGGGGAACCGAAAATATCAGCATTATGTCCATTACCACTCAAATCGTACCATGTATTTCCACTACCCGAATACGATCTTGGTGATGCTGCATCTAATATTAAATTTGCTTGGACCCTATTAGTGTTAGATCCTCTGAATATTCCCATAACTATAAATATCTATTCTATTGGTTTGACGAACCAAATTTATAAATTCCTAAGTGACCTATTTCTCTACTAAGATTTGTATCTATGTATATATTTTTACCAATATTTCTAAACTTAGTAAATAAATTAAAGTCCTCACCTAACCAATCATCAGTTTTTTCATTATATGTGAATTCAAAGAATGGTTTATTTATTTCTTTAAATAAATCCGTCTTTGTTAAAACACATCCCATACCAACACCCTCGACCTTAACCAAATCTTGTTGTTCATCCAAGGAAACCCAACTATCCCAATCACCAATCTTCTTATAAGCGACCGGTGTTTGAGGATTAGACCTTTTCATATAGTTACACCCCACAATATTTTTTTCGTGTGATAGTAACCTTAATAACGTTGTTGATGGGAATGTCATATCACTATCTAACCATAATATGTAGTCGGATTCAACCTCCATTGAAGAAGTAACCAACTTTTCTCTTTGATTTAATAATACAGAACCTGAATTAAAGAAAAGAAACGTCTCAATTCCCGCATTTTCGGAGGTTTTTATTAGTTGTGTTAGTGAAAACGCAAAACCACTATGTACCATATCTCTCGTTGGTACAACTATTGATACTCTTTTGGGTTGATTTACCCAAATTGATGAATTGTTTTTTGATTTCAATCTCCTGGTAAGTTTTCACCTAACCCATCATTCTGTACGTATACCGATTGACCGATTCTTATGAGTTCTTGAACTCTTTTAGTAACTAAGTCAAAATCTGTTTTTGGTAAATTACTAATTTGTTTATATGTACCACTTTTGTACGTTCCCGACGTTAAAATTTCTATCGACCCATTTCTTGAGAGTCTTTCTATGTGTGATAATCTCGAACTTTCCTCGTCGTTACCAATTAAGTTAAAAATTTTAACCCTACCATAATGGTCCATGATATCAACCATAAACCCAAGTTCTCTTTTGTACTTTGGGATGAAATTAGATAGTAGTTTTACCCACGCGAAACGCCTAACGAATTTTTTTAAAATATCTCGGTCGTATTGTACACCCTCCCATTTTATGTAAAGTGTCTCGTATCTTGAAGATCTGTTATTAAATTTAAGTTTCATAATTACCTATATTCTTTAATATAAATAATTAAACTTAACTTTTAAAGGTTAATAAGTGTTTGGTGTGTCTAATCCACCAAAATCGGTAGATTCTTCCGTTGAAGATCCCGAAACTATATTCGATATGTTAGTTATCGCATTACTTCTATTAATGCCTAAGGTACCGTTCAATTTGATGTTTGACCCAACAGCAGGTGGATACGTACTTGTTGTTCCAAGTGCTCTTGATATTCTACCCATACTAATTTCCGACCCTGTTGCTGGTATTACTCCCATTATGTGTTATTTTCTTCTGTAATAATTATCTCACCATTACTAAATTCAGTAATAATCATTCTCTTATTATCAATTATTTCAATTGTTTCGTTTATAATTTCCATACTACACATTATTTTGATTATAATCTCTACCGTCGGTCACCTTACCGAAAAAGATTCTACTTAAACCCCATACGTGGTCTTGTGGAGATTCTGACCTTCTATTATAATTCCTTAGAATAAGAAATCTCACATATTTTGTTGCATATCTAAATGGTGTCCCACTATTTCTATTTTCACCTGTAAAATTACCTGTGGAGTATCTTGTCCATGTTGTTGGATATGTCGGTGCACCTAACGCATAATTATAAGTACCTCCCGCAACACCTCGTGATATAGGAGTACCCACAGGTAAAGGATAACCATAATCAGGAAGAACACCATTTTCTAAGACCATTTCCCAATCACCAGAAACTGTTTGAGTTAATGATCTATACCTCATACCGTTAAATCTCGTATATTCGTGTGGTGTCCCATAATCGGGGTGTGTTGAGGGATAAAATAATATCTGTCTAAAATAATAGGTGTGATTAGTTACATCAGGACCTTGATACCACCCATCGGGTGATGTTAAATATATAGATGTATCCCCTGGTGATGCAACTCTTGATAAACTTGTGTTACCGATACCACCACAATTTCTAAGATCGATAAAAGAATCATTCTTATCATAACACGCAAACCCAATATGACCACCCGCATTATTACCTGAACTACCAGCACTAAAGGTTTTGGCGTAACAAACCAATTTATAGGTTTCCGATGGGTCAACTTCAATTCTTGATCCCGTCCAACCTGAACCACCCCCACCAGTTAATTGTATATAAGGGTCATTACCTTTTGGCCCACCTGTAGGTACATAAGTACCTAAATTCCATTCATTAGCGTTTCCATTTCTGAAATCACCATTTGGCCATAATCCAAAATTATCGGGTCCACCTAAAGTACTCATTATAAATTAAATCTATTTTTATATGCTCTGTAGTTTTTCTTAACTTCTTGAGCAGTTAATCCTTTATTGTATATTTTGAAAATAGGTATTTCTCCTATCCATTCATAATCACTCACATTTCTTGCACCAACATCAATATCTCCGTTGATATTATATGATGTGTAACTATGTGTATGTACTTGTGTTCCGTTATCGTATGCTCTACAAACACCACCATCCATAACAATGACTTGGTGGTGGTAGTTAGTATCTTCGGCTTTACCATGGGACCAACTCTTATTCTGACAACCGAAATTACTCCTATTTGGAGTAATCAATGAAGAGTATAGTCTCTGACCACTACCATTACCTTTAGTATCAATCCACATCATATTTTTTGAAGTTGAGTCCGCCTTAACAATTGCTTCTATGGTGAAAGGGTCCGTTGATGTCCTCCCACCAAATTGCCCAGTATTGATGTAACTATTCGTACCTTTAAAATACGGTAACCCGTTATCATCATAACTAAGATTACCCACATCAATTGTAGATGTCTTGGATAAGTCAATAACAACACCTGTTGATGTTCTTGATGATTCAGTAAAGGGACTCGGAATACTCGATTGTTCCATTTTAAAATTATCCATTAAGACTTCATAATCACCCATATTGTTTCCAAGAAACCCACCGGTATATAAATTTACCCTTAACATATTATAACCCGTGTAAGTCGATTCGTATGTTATACTAAATCTTTTCCATTTACCCCTTCCAGGTATTCTCACAGTTGTTTTGGTGATGTTAATACCACGTCCACTACCGTCTGGACTTTTGTAACCGTTACCATATATGGAAACTGATTCATTAAAAGTGTCGTCATTACCTTTTATAATTAAGTAATCAAAAGAATATGTGTAATATGACCCTGAAATATTCTGAGGTGCATATTGTTGGTTAATCATATGATATCCCGTATTATTAGTTGATTGAAACCTGATGGTGTGTGGTCTTTTAGGTGAATAATAATAGTTAGGTGTTACCGTCGTTGCGTTACCCGCATGAGACCCTCTGTATAAGATATCGGAGATCCCGTTTGCCCGATTAACACCACCACTTATTATATTTTCACTTTCTTTACCCCTGAAGAATCTTCTTTTGACGAGTCTCGTATCGAATGTTGATGAGGGGTTAGTGCCGAAATCATATCCCCATATAAGTCCTTCTTTTATTATTTTAGGTCCTGAAAACATAACTTACCATTTATTTTCAGGGCAAACTTTATCTCTCATCATGATAAGGGTTTCGCTAATACAACCACATTGTGAACAACTACCCTCCTCAAAATATTCACACGACGAACAAATACTTAATCTGTTGGATTTTTCTTGTTCATCACAATAATCACTCTCTTCATTAGTTGTTATACTATATGTTATTCCATTTTCTATGTATGTTTCTTTTCTCATATTATTCCATCCAAATATTAATATCCGTTATTTTTACATTATGACCCGTTCCACTTCCTTGACACGCAGTGGAGTAATATATTCCCGCTAACTGACCACTATCGTCTCTTCTTCTTCTCATTATAAACATTTTAGGGGACCCTAAATGAAAGGAACTATGGTAGAAATTATTACTGTTGTTATCACACGCATAGGTCCTACTATGAGATTGGAATGGAACATGTCCCCATGAATTTATTGATCTTTCTTCAGAAAAAAAATCGTTTTGTCCAACATCGTAGGATTGGAGGTTTCCATCAAATGGTCCCGGTCCCCATCCACTACTGTCATTGAAGGACCAACAAGACGCATACCCATTAATAACGAATCTACATGAAATTCGATTCCATGGTATTGTATCTCTTAATTCCAAATAAACCGCGGAACTATCACACCCAGCAACAGTTTTCCATCCTTCAAATACATATGAACCATTCAGATCACCCGAAAATGTTTGTTGTGTATTATGTAACGTAACAGCATTAATCATTGATGCTGTTACTTTTGTTGTCTTAGGTCCACGTTTAAATCCCATTACTTATCGTTTAATTTTTTTTCTAATTCTTCAACCTTTTCAATTAGTTCTTTATTTGATTGAATTAGGAGTGCCGTTAATTTATCATACTTAACCGCCTTGTAACCATTTGTTCTTGTTGTAACAAGTTCGGGGATTACTTTCTCCACTTCTTGTGCTATTACACCAACATCGTGACCAACGTTTTTACTCGATTGATTCCAATCGAACTCATAACCACCAATTAGTTTTATCTTATCCATAGCGTTTTCAATTGGTTTTATATTGTCTTTTAACCTCTCATCTGATGAGTAATAAGCTATTACATCTCCCGTTACATGTAATGTGTCATCTACAGTCACAGTACCCGAAGCATTTACTGTTAGAATAGGAATTCCTGATATATCTGAAACTTCGAATAGATCTCCCGTTAGATCATCCGTTATTGAGAATAACTGACCCTGTGTTCCCTGCACTTCAAATACCGTATCACCCGCAGTTGTCCCTTCAACATAAAGTGGAGTGTCGCTTGGGTTTGTTATTGTCTCACCCTGACCAATTGATAGTGATTTCGCGATAACCATTTTACCCTCGGTGGTAAGTGATGCTGCACCTTGATCATCGTTATGACCAGTGTCACCCCACCACCAACCTCTACCGGATGTGTTACTCATTTGGAAAGACATTGCATATTCACCCGAACCTATGTGACCGTAGTCATAACCGTTCTTCATACCGATGGTGTATTCACTTGAATCCCAAACCCTTATTTTATCTCTACTCTGAGAACCACTACCATCAATAAACCCAATGTTGTATCTCGTACTACTACTAAACACATCAGGTAAAGTACCTGTAGTCATGTTACTTGCGTTAAGTGTTGAGGAAGAAGTTAGGTAACCACCACTTGCGTGATTTCCCCAACCGTATGCGGTATTCCACTCCGATGAATTACCATTTGATGTTGTAGTTACTCTACCATCTGTCCACACACCCGTACCTAAAGCAGTTACAGTAACACCATTTCTCATCACTAATAATTGATGGTCCAATCCTGATTTAGATTGTCCACCAATATTTGTATGTGTAAACGATAAACCATATAAATTACCCGACGATGTACCATCATCTGAAAGATTATAAGCGGTACCCATCGACCATACGTGTTGGTATCTTGTTGCCGAATATATACCATAGACACCTCGTCCGTAATTATTGGCAACTAACGCTTTCTGAGTACCCATTGTAAGAGTAGCACTAATTGTATCCGCAGTATCACTTCTAAGGAATGATGTACTATTTATACCATCTAATAAATCTGAATCAGCAGCTTTCCCACCAATTGGTAAGTATAACCCACTGTGGTCACCCCATCCGTGTGCTATGTCCCAATTAGCCGAGTTATCTGTGAAATTACCAGTGTGAAATAAAGTAACCCAATCATTCCATGTTGTGTCTATACCATTTCTAAGTCTAAGACCTGGTGTACCACTCGCATTTACACCATCAAGGTTAACAAAGGCCAACTGATAAGATGAATCACCCGTACTCGATGAAGTTCCGTCCCACGGAGAGAATGTCATAACACCCGCATAATTTCCATCTCCACTTGCAGTTCCTGCCGTTACGAAATCCCATGCTACGGATCTATTATTCCAATTTGGTAATCTATCCGTTAAGTCTCTTGGTCCGTCAGGGAATGATATCCATTTTGCATCAGTTGCAAACGATGCGGTAGATGCGTTTCCTGAAAGTGCCCCCACAAATGTTGCTGCTTGTACTGATGAGTTATTTGTACTTCCATCAGAATCAAAATGAAATCTTCCAACACCGTTAGAGTCATCATATCTAATAAAGTCATTATTGGCAAACTGAATTTTATTTGAACTACCAATTTTTAAAGTGTTAACAGTTAACTCGGTTGCGGTATCCGCAGTATCACTTCTAAGGAATGAGGTACTATTTACACCATCAAGTAATTCGGAATCGGCCGCCTTATCATTAATTCCTAAATAAACACCACTGTGATCACCCCATCCGTATGCCGTGTTCCAATTGGTGACATTTGTTGATGTGAAATCTGAATCATCCCAATATGTTCTCCAACTACTCCATGTACTATTGTGCCCTCTTGAATATAACTTACCCGATACATAGTGGGTTGCTAACTGTCCAGTAACATTACCTCGGTTACCAAATGTTACGATTGCATAATGTTCATTTGATGGGTTATTGGCATTTGGGTCATATCTATTACCACCATTTTCAATAATATCAGGATCTGAAAGTGTTGAACCTTCTGTCATATATCGACCAGCGTGGTTACCCCATCCATATGCGGTATTCCAATTTGATTTATTTGTCGCAGTTATATCAAAGGCTTCAGACGCTGTGAATATTGGATCTGTTTCTGTAAACCCTGTAAGATATCCAACTTGTGAATGATCTCCCCAACCAACAGCAGTATTCCATTGTGATGAATTACCTCCACCTGAATGTACATTACCATTAAAGTAAACTTCATTACTACTATATGGGAACGCAAATACTTCTGTATTTGTACCCGCCTCTCTTCTGTAGAACGTAATATAATCAGAAGTTTCACCATCAACGTAACCCGGTGAAGAATCACCGTTATAAGAAATTCCACCCCCGTGTGTTGTTGATTGTCCAACATATAAGTAACCATTACCTTGACTACTACCATACGCTTCAAAACCTGACCTATGATCATCATTAGATAATGCCTTTATTACGGTGTTAGATGCCCTTGATGTTGATCCGACAGTTAAATCACCCGTAAGTGTTCCACCGCCGAGTTGTAAGTATCGACTATCAATATCAACATTGTATGTTGTTGCATCATTATTGGTAAATGTAATTATACCATTACCCGTATTGAATGTTGCACCAGTTGTAAATTTGACTGATTCAATAGCAAAACCTGTCACATCTACCGTATTACTATCTGACTTTGTTAATGTTAATGTTTGAGTACTATCATCGTATGTACCACCCGTAACCGTAACATCTGTCAACGTACTACTAATATCTACTGTGTAAGTATCTCCATCATTTCTTGTAAATGTTAAAATACCGTTTGATCCATTCCACGTTACTCCCGTAGTATACTCATCATTATATGTAGTGAGGTATTCAGAATCATTGGTGAACATCGAAATATTACCTGTAACATTTTGTAGTACTCTACTTGAACTGATGACATTTGTACCCCCGACTTGTAGTCCGAATGCCGCATTTACACCTGTATCGTCAAGTATTTGGAAATGTATTTTATTACCATCTTCTGGTTCGTAGAAATCTAAACCTTCGGGTGTTGCCTTAATTGCCATATCTACACCCGCATCGGAAGTACCATTGAAGTTAATTTGTGGGTTTACACCACTAAGTGTTAAATCACCTGTAAGTGTTCCACCACCAAGTTGTAAATACCTACCGTCTAAGTCAACAGTGTACGTATCTCCACCATTATTTCTTGTAAATGTTATTATACCATCACTTGAGTTAAAAGTAGCACCTGTTGTAAATTCGTTTGTATTAGTAAATCCAGTAATGTATCCCGCTTGTGAGTGATCTCCCCATCCATATGCTGTATCCCAATTACTTATATCAGTAGTTGAAAAATCTTGAGTAGTATACATATACTCCCACGAACCCCACGAGGTTGGGTTTTTACTTCTAACCCACATTTTATTTTGATTAGTATCAAAACCAAACTGAGTTGCGTATCCTCCAACATGAGTAGTTACATGAAGAATACCAAATCCATTATGTGCACCCGCGGGTTTAGTACCACTTGACCAACCACCTAAGTTTCTACCTAATAACAAACTCTTATCACTATCGTAGGTATCCATATCAACATCAACATATGAATTTTCCAAATATTGGGTATCATGGTTATGACCAGATTCCGCATATTTACCGTCAATATCAACAGTGAATGTATCCCCACCATTATTTCTTGTAAATGTAAGTACACCGTTACTACTGTTAAAAGTAGCACCTGTTGTAAACTCATTCGTATTTGTAAATCCTGTAATATAGCCAACTTGAGAATGGTCACCCCATCCATATGCTGTATCCCAATTAGTATTGTTGTATCCCGAAGCGGATAATGTGCCCGGTACTGTTAAGTTTCCTGAAGTAGCCGATATTGATAAGATGTCCACATTGTCCGTACTTCTTCTTATTACGAACTGACTAACATTATTTGTTGAAGTTGAGTCTGTTTGGAATTTTAACCATAATCCAGCACCACTTCCTCTTTTCACATTAATGAAAGATTCTTTTGAATTATTATTACCACCATTGAATGTTAGGTTTCCACTAAAAGTGTCGGTAGTATTTAGTAGGTACCCACTTAAATCTTGATCACCAGTGTATCCGGCTTGTGAATGATCACCCCATCCATATGCGGTATTCCAATTTGATTTATTTGTCGCAGTTATATCAAAGGCTTCAGACGCTGTGAATATTGGATCTGTTTCTGTGAATCCAGTAATATACCCAACTTGTGAGTGGTCTCCCCACCCATATGCGGTATCCCAATTTGTTATATCAGTTTCTGCAATTCCAGCTGACGGAGATGCCGTAAATATTGGGTCCGTTTCTGCAAATGATGTTAGGTATCTACCATCAAGATCAACGGTGAATGTATCACCACCATTATTTCTTGTAAATGTAAGTACACCGTTACCATCATTAAAGGTAACACCTGTCGTAAACTCATTTGTGTCAGTATAACCAGTTATGTACCCAACACTTGCGTGGTCACCCCATCCATATGCCGTATCCCACTGTCCAACTTTAGTATCAGTAATGGTATTGGTACCCATATCAATGTTACCATCAACACCAATGGTTCCATCAGGATTAAATGTCATTAATACAGTGTCTGTCGTTGATGATGCGTCATACCACCTTACTTGACCTGCGTTACCAGCCGCTCTAATCCTAAATCTATCATTAACATCACTAAAACTGTTTGTGTCAACTAAATCGATTAAGGGTGCGGTATTAGAAACTAATAAACTACCTACAGTTATCCAAGACGAAGTTGTGCCCCCTCTTTGAACAACATCATCTAATGTGTCTGTTTCTGTGTAACCAGTAATATATCCAACTTGTGAGTGATCACCCCATCCATATGCTGTATCCCAATTCGTTATATCAGTTTCTGCAATTCCAGCTGAAGGTGATGCGGTGAATATTGGATCCATTTCTGTGAAACTTGTCAAATATCTACCATCGAGGTCTACAGTGTATGTATCCCCACCGTTTTTGGTAAATGTTACTACACCGTCACTTGTGTTAAATGTTGCTCCTGTTGTATGAAGTACGGTGTCTACCGCAAATCCCGTAACATCTATGGACCCACCGTCTGATTTATTAAGTGTTAGGGTTTGTGTACCATCGCTATATGTACCACCCGTAACTGTAATGTCCGTGAGTGTGGAACTAATGTCTAAAGTAAAGGTGTCACCATCATTCCTTGTGAATGTGATAATACCATTAGATCCATTAAATGTTGCACCTGTTGTATATTCATTATTATCTGTATATCCCGTTAGGTATCCCACAGTACTGTGGTCTCCCCACCCATATG
>Ga0209654_1000678_pt1 | contig 31586 bp, 32 predicted proteins | sample SaaInl1SG_22_DNA_FD_184646 | JGI IMG/M metagenome (GOLD analysis project Ga0209654, IMG submission 184646) | Marine microbial communities from expanding oxygen minimum zones in the Saanich Inlet - ESP_161SG_22_DNA (SPAdes) (version 2) | ecosystem: Environmental > Aquatic > Marine > Intertidal... | reverse complement strand
TTGTTCATCACAGTAATTACCTTCGTTATCTTGAGGTTGCCCGTCTTGAGTGGTTAACTCAATTGGGTATATCTTATAACAAAATGGAAGAAGAAGGGGTAATGATGCCCGTAATTTCTGCTCATTTAGATTATAAGCTTCCTGCTAAATTTGAGGATGCACTAAATGTACACATTCATTTGCGTTCTGTTCCTCTGGTAAAGATGTTTTTTGATTATAAAATAACCAATCAAAACAATGAACTTATTTGTACAGCATCAACCACTTTGGCATTTATGCAGGCCAGTAGTCGAAAACCCATTCGCTGCCCAAAGCCTTTTATGGATGTTTTTGCTGCTGTGGTTGAAAAATAACACAGCTTTTACCTTTCTTACTTTTTTTCTCGTAGCTAACTTCTGGTGCTGGGATACCTTCTTTTAGCGTAATGACGGAAGTGAAAACGCGTGCTTCATCCCAAATGGCTTGATCAATGAAGTGCTGTAAGGTCGTTCTTCCCCCTTCCACAAGGATGGATGAAATTCCTTTTTGGTACAGGAAATCTAAGGTTTTCCTTAAAAATTCCTCTGGGGAATTATTTTTCTCCAGTCCAAGCTTAGCCTTGGTGATGTGAAAGTTTTTGGCCTCTTCATCAAAAATATTCGCTGATTTGTCTAATCGATTATTTGGATCTAGGATAATCCGCACAGGATTTCTTCCTTTTACCCACCGACTGGTCAACCTAGGATTATCATCTATAACGGTCTGTGCGCCAACCAAAATACTATCTTCTTGTGTTCGCCATTGATGAACCAAAACTTGGTCTGCTTTACTACTCAAGAACACGGGTTCTTTTTTCATTCGCTTTGAAGTCAATGGTGCGATAAATCCATCGGCACTTTCTGCCCATTTTAAAATTACATAAGGGCGTTTTTTTTGCTGAACGGTAAAAAAACGCTTGTTGAGTTCTTGGGCTTCTTTTTCTAAAACACCCACAACTACTTCAATACCGGCTTTTTCGAGTGTTCGAATGCCATTGCCATTTACTTGGTCAAAAGGGTCTACACATCCCACAACGACCTTTTTGAATTGATGGCTTACAATTAGGTGGGAACAGGGGGGCGTTTTTCCGGTATGATTACAAGGCTCTAGATTTACATATAGTATACTTTCTTTGAGGAGTGCTTTGTTTTTAACACTTGCAATGGCATTAACTTCTGCATGAGCTTCTCCTGCCTTGTGGTGCCAGCCCTCTCCAATAATGATGTTGTTGTACACAATGACACTCCCAACCAGCGGATTAGGATAGGTGTTGCCCAAGCCTTTTATGGCCAGATCGAGGCAGCGTTGCATATAGATTTCATGCGGTGTATTTTCCTTTTTCAAATCCAAGGGGAAAGTGCTATTTTAGCTTAAAATTATATTTCACCAAAGATATAAAGATATGGCAATCATTCGTAAGGTTCTACCAGAAGATAATGCGGCTCTTGCGGTTGTAATACGATCGGTATTGGTCGAATTAGGTGTGCCAAAAATTGGAACAGCTTATGAAGACCCTGAGTTGGATAATATGTTTTCAACCTACGACAAAGCTCGAAATGCCTATTTTGTGGTAGAGGAAGATGGCGAAATTCTTGGTGGGGCTGGAATTGCGCCTTTAGCAGGAGAAGATCCATCGATATGCGAATTACAGAAAATGTATTTTTCTCCGGCTACCCGTGGATTGGGTTTGGGCAAGCAAATGATGGACAGCTGTCTTGCTTTTGCCAAAGAGAATAATTACAGTCTTTGCTATTTAGAAACACTTCCTTATATGAAGGCAGCGCAGAAACTCTACCGTAAGACCGGTTTTGACTATATTGAAGGTCCTATGGGAAATACAGGACATACCTCCTGTAATGTTTGGTTAACAAAGTCTCTACTATGAGGCTGATAGAACAACGTAACCTATTTCGGTCTACCCTTGAGAAACACTATGAGGTTAGCGAAATAGATGACCTTTTTAAGCGCGCCATTGTTCACTATTTCTCTTGGTCTACACTCAAAATAGGCTTAGAACCACAATACGAATTATCGACAGAAGAAGAACGGCAACTGGATGAATTGCTTACTGAATTGACCACTGGTCGTCCTTTTCAATATTGTATTGGAACAACCTATTTTATGGAATTGAAGCTTAAAGTTGGCCCAGGAGTTCTGATTCCTCGCCCCGAGACAGAAGAATTGATTGAATGGGTGCTTAGCGAAAATGATTACGCAGAGCGAAAAGTATGGGATATTTGTTCGGGCTCGGGCTGCATTGCTCTTGCGTTAAAAAACTCTCAACCCGAGTGGTCGATTACAGGTTTTGATATCAGTACTGCTGCCCTAAGCATTGCGAGACAAAATGCCAATGAACTGGAATTGGATGTTTCTTTTGAGGAAGAAAATGTTTTGGAATGGAAGTCCAATGAAATCCGATGTGATCTAATTGTATCCAACCCGCCTTATGTTTTGCCTTCAGAGAAAGCTAGAATGCATACCAATGTATTGGAGCATGAGCCAGGACTGGCGCTTTTTGTTCCTGAAGAAGATCCCTTACTTTTTTATCGGAAAATAATCGAAATCGCATCAGCAAAGCTTGCAGCAGGCGGAGGTCTTTATTTTGAAATCAACCCCTTATTGGTTGATGAATTAATTATGCTTGGAAAAGCCAACGGCTTTCCCTTTTCGAACGTCAAAAAAGATATCTTTGGGAAAGATCGTTTTGTAAAATTTAGCCAAAAAAAATGACAGTAGTAGAGAGAATTCAGCAATTACGGGAACAACTACACCGATACAATTACGCTTATTATATAGAGGATAAACATTTAATCAGCGATTTTGAATTCGATCAGTTGCTAAAAGAATTACAAGCTTTGGAGGCCCAACATCCTGAACTGTATGACCCTAACTCACCCAGTATGCGTGTTGGAGGGAGCATCACCAAGAATTTTCAAACGGTGACTCATGCCGAGCGAATGTATTCTTTGGACAACACTTATTCTCCTGAAGAACTAGGCGATTGGCTAAAACGAATTGAAAAAATAAATGGTGCACCCATAACCTCTTTTACCTGCGAATTAAAGTTTGATGGTGCTTCCATTAACATGACCTATGTCAATGGTGAACTGCAAAAAGCAGTTACCCGTGGTGATGGCTCTCAAGGAGATGACGTAACGGCAAATGTCAAAACAATACAAAATGTTCCGCTAAAACTATCGGGTGATTTTCCTCCAGAATTTGATATTCGTGGAGAAATTATACTCCCTCTAGCTGGTTTTGAAGCTTTGAATAAAAAACGACTGGCAGCAGGAGAAGAACCTTATCGAAATCCACGGAACACCGCTTCGGGATCACTAAAATTACAGGACAGTAGCGAAACAGCCCGTCGACCCTTGGAGTGCTTTTTTTATGCACTGTCAGGCGATCTTAATTATACAACCCATTGGGAGTCATTATCCAAAGCACGTAGTTGGGGATTTACTGTTCCCAAGAGTATGGAGCAGCTGTCTACTTTAGAGGAATTGTTGGATTATATCAATCGTTGGGGGGAACAGCGTGCCAGCCTTCCTTTTGAAATTGACGGGGTAGTTATCAAAGTGAATTCTATTGAAGAGCAAGAAACCCTTGGCTTTACGGCCAAATCGCCCCGCTGGGCCATTTCATATAAATACAAAGCAGAGCAGGTTAGTACCCGCTTAAATTCGGTCTCCTATCAAGTTGGACGAACTGGCGCCATCACACCCGTCGCCAATCTGGAGCCGGTACAACTATCGGGTACCATCGTTAAACGCGCTTCTTTGCACAACGCAGACCAAATCGAAAAACTCAACCTTCGCTTGGGTGACTATGTATATGTGGAGAAAGGGGGGGAGATTATACCAAAAATAATGGGCTTTGATCCAGCACGACGCGGAAATCTTGATAATGTAATTCATTATATAACCAATTGCCCAGATTGTAGTGCTCCATTGCAGCGTATTGAAGGAGAGGCCCAACATTATTGTACAAATGATGCGTTTTGTCCAACTCAACTTATTGGAAAAATGCAGCATTTTGTTGGAAGGAAAGCCATGGATATAGACGGAATCGGCGCAGAAACCATTGCACTTTTGTTTCATCAAGGTTTGGTGAGAAATATTGCTGACCTGTATCGTTTGCAGAAAGAGCAATTGCTTCCTCTAGAACGGATGGCAGAAAAATCAGTTGATAATTTGCTAGCTGGGATAGCTGCCTCCAAAGCACAGCCCTTTCACAAGGTTTTATTTGGCCTTGGCATCAGGCATGTAGGTGAAACAGTTGCCAAACGCTTGGCGCAGCACTTTGGGTCCATGGATCAATTGATGCAAGCCAATGCTGAGGCATTGTTGGCCGTGGACGATATTGGTGAAAAGATTGTAGAAAGTTTACAGGCCTATTTTATGTTGCCCGAAAATGTACAAATGATCGAAGATATGACGGCCTTTGGACTGTCGTTTGAAGCAGAAAAAACAATACAATCTTCTACAGTTTTTGAAGGCCAAATCATTGTTGTGTCTGGCGTTTTTGCTCAAAAATCGCGAAATGAATTAAAGCAAATGATCGAAGACAATGGCGGAAAAGTGGGGAGTTCAATTTCTTCCAAGACCACATTTGTCCTTGCGGGAGAATCAATGGGGCCAAGTAAAAAAGAGAAAGCCAATCAATTGGGAATTCCAATGATTAGCGAAACTACTTTTTATGAAATGTTATAATTATAACATTTACAAGATAAATAAAACTATTTTCTTTAGGTATTTCATAGCATCAAAGGGTTTGTTACATTTGCAAAAAAAAGAAGGCAGTGTTTAGAAAGTATTGGCACCATCGCGCATTTGCAAAAGATCTTGAAAAAGCTATTGCTGAGAAAGACCTTGATCGATCGTTTAAAGTGAACAAGATCAATGTGGTCTTGGATGCTTCTCTGGGTATTAAACATCATTTTTTTTCGGACCTAGCCAAGACTTTTTCTGTGCCAGAATCGAGTATTTCCATATTGGTATTTGAATCTGAAAATAATGCCGTGCAGGATTATGCTAATTTTTTCAAGAAAAATGATATTACTTTCTTTGGGAAGTTTAAAAATGAGTTAAGTGCTTTTTGTTCGAAAAAAGCCGACTTACAAATCAATTATTTCAACAAAGAAAACATTTATCTCGAATGGGTGGCTTGCTCATTGTCAAAGAAGATGAGTGTTGGTTTTTCTAAGACAAATCAAGCTATAAATGACCTTATTTTGGACATGGATCCCACCAATACAGAATTGGTAAAAAAGGAAATGGTAAAATACTTAACCCTCCTTAAAAAAATATAACATGCAAAAATTGAAAGGAGTAGGTGTAGCCATGGTTACACCCTTTACAGAAACTGGCGCAATTGATTACCTCGCACTAAAGAATTTAATTGAGTTGTATGTGGAGCAAGGAATAGACTACTTGGTGGTTTTAGGCACCACTGCAGAGGTTGTGACCCTGAATTCTGAGGAAAAAGAAACGATTATGCGAACTGTTGTTAAGTATAATCAAAATCGTTTACCACTTGTTGTTGGCAAGGGAGGAAATAATACTGCCGCATTGGTCAAGGAAATTAAAGAAACGGATTTTGAGGGCTATTCGGCTATTTTATCTGTTTGCCCCTATTATAACAGGCCGAATCAAGAAGGGATTTATCAGCATTTTAGTGCAGTTGCCGCTGCCGCTCCACTCCCTGTTATTTTGTATAACGTGCCTTCGCGCACTGCTGCAGCCATAGCAAATGAGACGACATTACGTTTGATAAAAGCACATAAAAATATTGTTGGGATTAAAGATGCCTCGGCAAACATGACGCTCAATGCTGAATTGATAAACGCCGTCCCTGAACATTTTTTGGTGTTGTCTGGAGACGATGAGTCTGCACTTAATTTATGCGAAATTGGCGGTCATGGTGTTATTTCGGTCATTGCTGGAGCTCTGCCCAAACAGTTTTCATCACTTATTCATCATGGATTAAAGGGGGAATTTACTGCTGCGAAGCGCTTGCAAGAACAAATTAAACCCATGATAGATTTGCTCTTTGAGGAAGGTAATCCCACTGGGTTAAAGGCCTTGTTAGCCCACCAAAACCGCTGTGTCAACCAATTGCGTTTGCCGCTGGTAAAGGCTAGTTCTTCTTTGCAAAACAGAATAGAAAAAGACTATTCTAAGCTCGTTTAATTAAATGTTAAATTAAAAAGAAGACTCAAGAGAAAGCTTCAAGAGTAGTACTTTTCAAATTCGTTTTAATTGACTAAATTTGCCCTATGTTAAAAATAATTCGATTTTCCTTAATTTCACTCGTCCTCCTTGGATTGACAACTTCGTGTAACGCCTACCAGAAAATACTGAACAACCCAGATGTTGGGGAAAAGTATAAAGCTGCTGAAGCGTATTACACTAGTGGTGAATACAGAAGAGCAAATCGTTTGTTTGAACAAATTTTGCCTTCCTACCGCGGAAAGCCCCAAGCACAAAGGGTTATCTTCTTTTTTGCAGATTCCTATTTCCAAATTAAAGATTATTATTTAGCTGCGTATCAATTCGAAAGTTTTGTCAGATCATACCCCAATAGTGATCGCTTGGATGAAGCTAACTTTTTAGCGGCGAAATGTTATTATATGCTATCTCCAAAGTACAGTTTGGACCAGAAAAATACCAATGAAGCCATTGATAAGCTTCAAATATTCATTGACAACTACCCACAGTCAGAGTACCTTACAGAGGCTAATGCATACATTCAGGAATTGCAAACAAAGTTAGAAAAGAAAGACTTCGAGATTTCCAAGCAATACCACACCATTCGGGATTACAAAGCATCCATTAGCTCTTCAAACAATTTCATTTCATCTTATCCTGGGACTCCATTTAGAGAAGATGCCTTGTACTACAAGTTTATTTCTTCTTATGAAATTGCAATCAACAGTGTACCTGCAAAAAAATTAACCCGTTTAAAATCGCTTGATGAAATTTATCAAACGCTTTTGCGTTATTATCCAGAAACCCTTTTCATTGAAGATCTTGACAAGAAAATGAAACGCGTTTCCGCTGAGATAGCCAGTATAGAAAAGAATACAACTAACACGACGACTAAATAATCGATATGACCAAGTACAGAGAATCTAAAGCACCCGCTTCAACGACTACTTACGACAAGAACCAAGTAGAAGGTGAAACACAAAACATTTATGAAGCCATTGCTATCATTGCAAAACGTTCTTCACAAATCAATTTAGACATCAAGAAAGAATTGCACGAAAAACTTGAAGAGTTTGCTACGCACAACGACAGTTTAGAAGAAATCTTCGAAAACAAAGAGCAAATTGAAGTATCTAAGTTTTATGAAAGCCTTCCAAAACCCCATGCTCTAGCTGTAGACGAATGGTTGAATGATCAGGTTTACCATCGTAATACAGAGGAATAGACGTAATGTCAGTTCTTAGTGGAAAGAAAGTTCTCTTAGGTATTACCGGAGGCATTGCTGCATACAAAACGCCTTTACTAGTCCGTGCGCTGGTAAAAAAGGGCGCAGAAGTAAAGGTAGTTATGACGCCATCGGCACTTGACTTTGTTACACCACTTACGTTAGCTACACTTTCTCAAAACCCAGTTGTATCCTCTTTTACCGCTGAAGGGAACTCAGATCATCCCCAGTGGAATAATCATGTCGAACTAGCCCTATGGGCTGATCTTTTTCTTATTGCGCCAGCCACATCCAATACCTTGTCTTCCATGGCACAGGCGCGATGTAATAACCTATTATTAGCTTGTTATCTTTCTGCTCAATGCCCTATCTATATAGCTCCAGCAATGGATTTAGATATGTATGCACATCCTGCAAATAAAGCCAACATGGAGAAGCTAGCCCGTTTTGGTAATTTTATTTTTCCAGCGCAAGAAGGCTTCTTGGCCAGTGGATTAGAGGGAAAAGGAAGAATGATGGAACCCGATGATATTGTTGATTCCTTGGAAGAAAATCTTCAGGAAAGAGCACCCCTGAATGGGAAGACGGTTCTCATCACAGCCGGACCAACCTACGAAGCCATCGACCCTGTTCGTTTTATTGGGAATCACTCTTCGGGAAAAATGGGCTTTGCTCTGGCAGAAGAAGCAGCCAAACTTGGCGCAAAAGTAATTTTGATTGCTGGCCCCACTGCGCTTTCAACTCAACATACCAATATTATACTCCACCCAGTGATTTCCGCAGCAGACATGCATGCAGCTGTGTTTAGTCATTACGCCAATGTTGATATCGCTATTGCCTCTGCAGCCGTTGCAGACTTTAGGCCAACCCTTTCTGCCGATCAGAAAATTAAGAAACAAACGGGGCTTGCAGAAATCCAACTCACCGAAACCATAGATATTCTCGCCCAAATGGGGAAAGAAAAGAAGCAGCAGTTTTTACTCGGCTTTGCTTTAGAAACAGAGAATGAACTAGAGAATGCCAAGGGGAAATGTGCGCGAAAAAATTTAGATGCGATTGTTTTAAATTCGTTAAAGGATACAGATGCCGGTTTTGGCGGTTCCCAGAATAAAATCACCTACATTAGAAAAGATACTAGCTTAGTCGCTTTTGATCTAAAGCCTAAGACAGCTGTTGCTAAAGATATCTTCACCCAAATTCTAAAAGCTTTATGAGAAAGCTCCTTTTCTTACTTCTTTTTTGTTCTTCCCATCTATTTGCACAAGTAATAGACTGCCGCTTCGTGGTCAATGCTGACTTGGTCAACCAAACCAATCAGCAGGTATTTAAAACCCTAGAACAATCCTTAAACGAATTCATCAATGCCAAAGCCTGGACTGATGAAAGCCTAGACAGCAAGGAGAAAGTTCGTTGTAGCATGATTTTTAATATCAATGCCTTCAATGGAGCGCGTTTTGAAGGCACACTTCAGGTACAGGTAGAACGTCCTGTTTATCAAACCAATTATTATACTCCTTTGTTTAACTTTCTAGACAAAGACATTGTTTTTTCTTACCAAGAATACCAACCATTGTTTTATAATCCTGCGACTTATGAATCAAATTTAATTTCACTAATCAGCTTTTATGTCTTTGTGGCTATGGGCATTGAAGCAGATAGTTTCGCATTGAGAAGTGGAACAGATTATTTTAAACAAGCACAGCAAATCCTTAGTTTGGCGCAACAGAATGGTGCTAAAGGATGGAATCAAGCCGATGGTAATAATAATCGATTTTGGCTGATTGACACCATGCTTTCCAATACTTTTCGAGAGTACAGAAATGTTCAATATATGTATCACCGAAAAGGATTAGACAATATGTTTGATGATGGTGTAATAGGAAAGAAAGGAATAATGAATGCCTTGCAAGAATTTAATCTTCTGTACAATCGTCGCCCAAATGCCTTGTTGATTCAAACTTTTTTTGACGCAAAGGCCGATGAGATAGTAGATATTTTTTCTTCAGGGCCTGAGGTAGACGTGAGTAAAACCAAAGTAACGCTGAATAAAGTAGCTCCCTTTTTTGGTCCAAAGTGGAAAAGAATTAAATAGCGTTTATTTTTGCCGTTGAGGCCACGTCCTAGTATATTTGGTTTAATAAAATAATAAAATTTTCTCCCGACAGTGCTGACAGAATTAACCATATCCAACTTCGCTTTAATTGACCAACTAGAGGTTAATTTTTCCAATGGCATGACCAGTATAACTGGTGAGACTGGGGCAGGGAAATCAATATTACTGGGCGGCTTGGCATTGGTTCTAGGAAAACGAGCCGATTTATCCACTTTAAAGGATAAATCGAAAAAGTGTTTTGTTGACGCTACCTTTTCAATTAGTGCTTATGGGTTACAAGACTTTTTCACTTCTGTTGATTTGGATTACGAAGCCATTACAACTGTTCGAAGAGAGATTGTTCCCTCTGGCAAATCAAGAGCTTTCATTAACGATACACCGGTTACTCTCGATGTGCTTCAGCAATTGGGCGACCGTTTGATCGATGTGCATTCGCAAAATCAAACCATATCTTTGATGCAAGAAGATTATCAACTTGAAGTGTTGGATGCCCTTGCGAAGAATACCAATTCCTTGAAAGAATATGCTGTTCTTTTGAGTGCTTATAAAGAAATAACCCGAAAAATTGATGCCCTCAGTGCGCAAAAAACTGCTTTAGAAGAAGAACGTGATTACAATCGTTTTCTCTTGGATGAATTGAATTCTGCACCGCTGACGGAGAATAGCATTGAGGAATTGGAAAATGAAATTCAAGAATTGAGCAGCGTCGAAGAATTGGAGGAAAACCTCTCAAAGGCAATTCAAATCATTGAAGAGGAACAGATGGGTGTTATCATTCAACTGAATGAAGTACGTACTTCTCTACAAAAGGTAGCCGGAATTAGTGACCGCTATGAACAATTGTCCTCTCGTGTTGAAAGCCTGCGCATAGAACTGGTAGATGTTACAAGTGAACTGTCTGGTGCATTGGAAATGGTAGAGGCAAACCCAGCGCGTTTAGAAATGTTGAACGGTCAATTGCAGTTAATAAATGATTTACTAAAGAAACATCAGTCAAGAAGCATCGAAGAATTAATTGAGCGCCGTGATCAACTGGAGCAAAAAGTTATGCAAACCGAAAACTTAGAGGAAAACCTTCAGTCCTTTGTGAAAGAGCAAAGTAAATTGATTAAGCAATTGGATGCACTAAGTCTTATCTTGAGTGAAAACCGTAAAAATGCTATCCCTGTATTTACCGACCAAATGGTGAAAATTCTTTCGCTTTTGGGAATGCCAAATGCACGGTTTAAATTGGAGTTAGTCCCTGTAGATACATATCTTAGTCAAGGAAAAGAAAAATTAGACTTTGCCTTTTCGGCTAATCAGGGTAGTGATTTTGGTACATTGAAAAAAGTTGCTTCAGGTGGTGAGTTGTCGCGAATTATGCTAAGCATAAAAGCAATTTTATCTCAATTCAAGACCTTGCCTACCATTATTTTTGACGAAATTGATACGGGTGTATCCGGGGAGGTTGCCTACAAAATTGCTGATATCATGGACCATATGGGAAAATATATGCAGGTAATGACCATTACCCATCTGCCCCAGGTTGCGGCCAAGGGAGCACATCATTTTAAGGTATTTAAAGAAACCCGTGATGGGAGTACATTCACCCAACTGAAAAAGCTGCAGCAACAAGAGCGCATTGAGGAAGTAGCTCAAATGCTCGCTGGAGATGCCCTAAGCGATACCGCACTTCAACACGCAAAAGAGTTATTGAATTAACGTATATTTGTACTTCATTATAAACCAAACAAATTATGTCCCACAACTTATTAAAAGGGAAAAAAGGAATCATATTTGGTGCACTAGACCACCAATCCATTGCATGGAAAACTGCTGAAAGTGTTCATGCTCAAGGAGGTCAAGTTGTATTGACAAATGCCCCAGTAGCCATGCGCATGGGAACCATTAACGAATTGGGTGAAAAAATCAACGCCCCTGTAATTCCTGCAGACGCAACTTCTTTAACGGATTTAGAAAATTTAATCGACCAAGCAATGGAACACTTTGGTGGAAAACTTGATTTTGTTTTACACTCCATTGGAATGTCTGTCAACGTTCGAAAAGGAAAACACTATACTGCGCTCAATCATGATTGGATGACCAAAGGCTGGGACGTTTCAGCTGTTTCTTTTCATAAACTCATGCAGACCTTATATGGAAAAGATGCTATGAATGAATGGGGAAGTATTGTTGCTTTAACTTATATCGCAGCGCAAAGAACTTTTCCAAACTATAACGACATGGCCGACAATAAGGCTTATTTAGAATCAATAGCACGTAGTTTTGGTTACTATATGGGAAAAGATAAAAAAGTACGGGTAAACACTATTTCACAATCACCAACCCTTACCACAGCTGGTCAAGGAGTAAAAGGCTTGGATGGCTTTTTGACCTATGCGTCTAAAACATCTCCTTTAGGGAATGCAACAGCCAAAGAATGTGCAGATTATACCGTGATGATGTTCTCTGACTTTACCAAGAAGGTGACCATGCAAAACCTCTTTCATGATGGTGGTTTTTCGACAACTGGTGTAAGCCAAGAAGTGATTGATTCGTTGCAGTAAATAGCCGCAAATGAAGAAGGAACCCGCCTTGATATCCACTTTGCAGAAAGTTTCGATGGATAAAGGACGGACAAAATTCTTTCTGAGCTTTTTGTTGCTTTCTTTTTTCTTTTGGTTCATTACTAAATTTTCAAAAGAGTATACTGAGGTAATGCAGTTTCAATTGGAGTTATCCGATTTACCTGCATCCATTACGCCTATATCAAATCGCGAACTCCAAATAGAAGTGACCTTAAAGGCGTCGGGTTTTCAATTCTTGTATTACCAACTTGTGGATAGTAGTTTATACGTCGACATGAAGAATACTTCCTTTGAAGATGGAATGGCGACCCTTCCGTTGGCTGGGCAGTTCCAAGGATTACAGGAACAATTGTTAGGAGATACACAAATTTTAAATTTCTTTCCTTCAACACTTGAGTTTGATTACCAAATCCAAGCATCCAAGCGAATTCCTGTGTTAGCTCCTGATTTTGACATGACCATTGGTTATGCCGTAACTGCGGTTCGCTTTTCACCAGATAGTATAGATTTAATTGGTCCGCAAGAAGTAATAAAAAACATCAATGCATATACCCCAAATTATGTTTCTAGTCAAAAAATTCGCACGAATATAGAGCAATACATTACTGTTGCTCCTTTAACGGAACAAGCCATTTTTGAGCAGAACCGCATTCTGATGAAGGTAGAGGTAGACCGTTTTTCTGAACGTAGTTTTTTATTGCCCATTGAGACAGAAAACCTTCCGTCTGACAAGGTATATAAGTTTTTTCCGAACCACGTGACCGTAACTTTTCTTGCCCCCCTGAAGCAATTGAAAAACATTCGGCAAGAAGATTTTAAATTTGGTGTTAATCCAAATGATATAAATATAGATAACACAAAGATACAGTTGGAGGTGCTGAATGCGCCAGAGAATATTATTAACCTCAGGTGGGAACCAAAGGAAGTGGATTATTTGCTTCGACAATAGTACAGATATGGCAAAAGTAATTGGGCTTACGGGCGGAATTGGAAGTGGTAAAAGTAGGGTTGCAGAGGCTTTTGCTGCCCTTGGAGTTCCCTGCTATATTGCCGATAATGAGGCGAAAAACATAATGGTAGAAAACGCTGAAGTTAAAAAAAAGATCACCGCGCTATTTGGCGAAAAGGCCTATGTAAACACAGCACTTAACCGAGCATTCATTAGTGGTGTCGTGTTCAATGATCCCGATAAACTTGCTGCATTGAATGGGATTGTTCACCCTGCGGTTGGACAACATTTTTCCCATTGGCTGTCTTTGCAAACTTCTCCTTATGTAATTAAAGAAGTGGCCATTTTATTTGAAACGGGCGGACATGCATATGTGGACAAAAGTCTTTTGATTACAGCACCAAAGGAATTGCGTATTCAGCGAGTGATGGAACGTGATGGCTGTACAAAAGAGGATATACTGGCCAGAATGGCCAATCAATGGGAGGATGCCGAACGGATTGCATTAGCCGATTTTGTTTTACACAACGATGATTGGTCGACAACAGCCCAACAAATACAATTGTTGCACAGTCGCTTTTTAGCATTAGAGGATTAACAAAGCCTTAGGAAAATCTCTTGTAGAAAATCATCACCTTTGTAAGGCTATATTAGGTAACGTTTATGAAGAAGTCCTACTTTTTGGCTTTAATGATATTTATGATCCTGTCGGTCACTGGCATTATCATCATTCAATGGTATTTCATCTACACCTCAATTGACAATCGAGAAGAAGAGTTCTCTATGGCTGTTAAACAGTCCATGAGTGCTGTAGCTAACGAGATTCAAGAAAATGAACTAAGGCATTACATAGAGACTTTTGATCGTGTAAAAGATTCTTTAGGAACACCAGACAGTTCTCAATTGAGCAGCCTCTTCATGTTTTATGACAGTGACGATGAATCTAACTTATCTTCCCTTTTTACCTTTGGTTTGGTAGAAGAAGAATACTCCATTCCATTTTCAGGAGAATCTGGGAATGAAATTACTAAAGTAAAGGACATTAAAGGAATTTCCACGACACGTATCTTTAAAGAGACCTTTGATCGTGAGAATAATCGACGTTCCTTTTCCACCAATACCTACAAACGTATTGAACGAATCAACGCCTTTGATCAAGCAACCTATGCTTCTGTTTTTTCGAAAATGGCAAACAGTTTCCCTATACATAAAAGACTTGACACAAGTGAGGTGGAATATTTGTTGGCACGACAACTGAAAACGAGAAAAATCAATACGCCCTTTGAGTTTGGTGTTTTTAGTGATGGTTTAGCTACACGGATAACATCCAATAATTATAAAGAAATGCAGTCAGGACCTCGCTACAGTATTCCCATTTTTGATGATGATCAAGCGAGTAATTCCTATGATTTAATCGTTTCCTTTCCGCAGAAAGATAGCTACGTTCTTTCCTCCATTATTGGTGTTGCAAGTTTATCTTTGGTGTTGACTTTGCTGATTATAGTGCTTTGCGGAATTTCGCTGTATCAAATATTGCAGCAAAAGAAAATATCTGAAATCAAATCTGATTTCATCAACAATATGTCCCATGAGTTTAAAACCCCTATCGCGACCATCAACTTAGCCATAGATGCCATTGAAAGCCCAACCATTATCAACGATAAAGATAAAGTATCGCGCTATTTGGGGATGATGCGGGAGGAAAATAAACGCATGCAAGATCAAGTAGAAACCGTCTTGATGATTTCTCAACTCGAAAAAGGATCAACTCCAATGGAGTGTATTCCGCTAGAGACGCACCAAATAATTGAGGATGCTCTTAGCCATGTAGCTTTAATCGTTCAAAATCGTGCAGGGGTAATTCACAAAAACTTAGACGCAACCCAGACAATGATCTCTGCAAATAAGCAGCATTTGACCAATGTATTAACCAATCTATTGGACAATGCGATTAAGTATTCGGAAAGATCGCCCGTTATCGAAGTAAGCACAAGGGTAGAGGATAATCAAATTGCGATAGAGTTAAAAGATGAAGGAATTGGGATGGATTCGGAAACGTTACAACTGATTTTTGAGAAGTTTTACCGAGAACAAGCTGGAAACGTACACAACATAAAGGGGCATGGTTTAGGCTTGTCGTATGTAAAAAAAATCCTTAACTTATTAAATGGCACAATTCATGTTAAAAGTAAGAAGGGGAAAGGTTCATCTTTTTTGATTTATTTACCCCTTATAAAATAACCCAAATATAAAAAATGAAAGCAAATAATAGACGTATACTGTTAGTGGAAGATGATCCTAATTTTGGGAGCATTTTGAAAGAATACTTAATGATTAATAGCTATGACGTTACCTTGGCTAAAAATGGAATTGAAGGCTTCGAAAAATTCAAGAAAGAAGATTTTGATCTTTGCTTGCTAGATGTCATGATGCCTTACAAAGATGGTTTTACGCTCGCCAAAGAAATTCGCGAGAAGAATGAATCCATTCCACTTATTTTTCTCACGGCAAAAACCATGAAAGAAGACGTTTTAAAAGGCTTTAAAATTGGCGCAGATGATTACCTAGCCAAACCTTTTGATTCAGAGGTTTTATTGGCTAAAATCAAGTCTATTCTCAGCCGAAGAGTTGTTTCTGTATCCACAGAATCTGACGAAATGGAATTTACCATAGGTGACTTTAACCTCAATTCGAAACTACGTTTACTGTCTTTTAGAAACGGAGAGCCAACCAAACTTTCTCCCAAAGAAAGTCAGTTGTTACGTTTACTTGCCCTGCATATAAACGATCTCCTTCCACGTGAAAAGGCATTGAATAAAATTTGGCGCGACGATAATTATTTTACCTCACGATCAATGGATGTATATATCGCTAAATTGCGCAAATACCTTAAACAAGACAGTAAGGTAGAAATCCTCAATATTCACGGAGAAGGCTTCCGTTTGGTTGTAAGCGCCTAGCGTTTACTTCTCGGATGAAAATCATTTAATGTTTTCGACAAATGTCGGGTGTCTACATGCATATAGACCTCTGTAGTTGTAATGTTTTCGTGTCCCATCATGAGTTGTATGGAACGCAAGTCGGCCCCGTTTTCCAGTAGGTGAGTGGCAAAAGAATGCCGAAAAGTATGTGGACTCACTTTTTTTTCAATCCCAGCATTAGCGGTTGCATTTCGCACTATGGTAAAAATCATGGCTCGTGTTAGTTGTCGTCCATGTTGATTGAGAAAAACAATGTCTTGATGCTCTTTTTTAACTGCTGTGTGCACTCTAATGTCGTTTAAATAAAGCTTGAGTTGTTTTGCGCAAATGCTCCCCAAAGGAACCAGGCGTTGCTTGTTTCCTTTTCCCGTAACCAGTAAAAGGGATTCATCAAAATAAATGTCTGATATCCTCAGATTGATCAGTTCACTCACCCGCAAACCACTTCCATATAAGGTTTCTACAATGGCTGTATTTCGATGACCTAGTGGATTACTCAGGTCGATACTCGAGATGATCTTTTCTATTTCGTTTAGTTGCAAGACTTCAGGTAATTTACGCCCAATTTTGGGAGAATCTATCAGGTCTAAAGGTGAATCATCGCGGTATCCTTCGAAAATCAAAAAATTAAAAAAACTTTTTAAACCAGAAATTTGCCTTGCTTGTGATCGAGGATTTACTGTTTTAGCAATGGTGTAGACAAAGGTTTGTATATGCTCTTTCTTACAACTCAGTGGAGTTATCTTTTCGTCGTTTAGTTCTATAAAATCAATGAAACGCTGAATGTCATAACCATAACTAGCGATAGAGTTCTCAGATAAACCTCGTTCCAAACGGAGATAGATTTTATAATCGGTAAGTGCTGTTTCCCAACGCATTTATAAATTTATTTTCATGCCAGTTCTAGCGATATGATACCCTTTTTTTCTTACCAGTAGACTTGCTGCACTATCGTTTTTTAGAAGAGGATTGGTGTGGTTGAAATGGATAAAATACACCTTGTTTTTTTCTTTGTCTGATAATGCCTCAAATCGCTGCATGCTTTTTTTTACAAAAGGATGCGGAACAGCGTTGATGTTACGCCCAGGGAGTTCATTGCCGTCAAAAAATGTTGCATCTAAAAAAGCATAGTCTACTTTAGCGATCATGGTTTCAATGGGAGTCTTCCAACGTTCCCATTTGTCTATATCTGGAATAAAGAGTGCAGACTTATTTGGCCCTTGAATGAGGTAGCCAACCGTTTCTGAATATTCATCGCGATGTGGCACAACAAGCGGAGTAACTTTAATTTGTGCTGTATGCTGAACAGCTCGATCAGCATAAATAGTGTTTAATTGTATATTTTCGCTGCTTACTAACTGCTCCCATGGACCATTTTCTTGTATGAATTGGCTCATTTTTGGGAGAGCATAAATGGGAATACTTTTTCCACCCAGAGCTTCTTTTCCAAAATACATTAGACCACTGTAGTGACCAATATGTGCATGGGTAAGGAAAACACCCTTGAAACTTGAATTTGGCCCAGCCTGGTCCTCTAAATAATTCAATTGCTGCGTAATGTTTGGCGTGGCTTCAAACATATAATGAATGTTTTCTTTATGGTCAATTAGGCCTAATGCAACAACTGCTTCTGCTTTCTGTGTCTTCCATAAATCGTTGCAACATTCTTTTTTACAAGCAATTTGAGGAGCTCCAGCATCTTGTGCAGTACCCAGGACAACAATACTCACATCTTGTGCAAAAAGTGAAGCAGAGAAAAGTAGAACGTAAAGTGTGATTTTTTTCATGTCAACTAAAAAGGAATTTCGGCAGGAAATGAGATCGCAAGGGCACCGTCGGTCAATTCCTCAAGGCGCACTTTTTTTAATGGTGCATATTCTTCTGAAGCATAAAAATCGAAGGCGTCTTTTCCGTGGGCAAATTCAACCAAGACGGTCCAATTCCCTGTTTCTTCTCCTTCAACAACAACTCCTTTTTTTGTGGCTGAAAGCAGTTTTCCGTTGTATTTTTCAAGAATACTTAGAAAAGGAACTCCATATCGCTTAAAATAATCGTCATAATCTTTTACCTTCATTCGCCCAAAGGAGTAAACTTTTGTTGCCATGTTTAACGTATTTAGTTCTCGTCAAGATAATCAATATTTAGGGTTTTTACTTGAGCGAAATAAAAGTCAATTTTTTACGGTATTTTTGTTTTATGAAAATTAGTATAATCAACGGACCGAATTTAAACCTCCTTGGTACCCGTGAACCGGGAATCTATGGAAAACAATCTTTTGTAGAATACCTTGAAGTGCTCAAGCAGCAATATCCAGCCATTAGTTTCGACTATTTTCAATCGAATATTGAAGGGGAATTGATTGACGAATTGCACCGCGTAGGTTTTAGTTCTGATGGAATTATTTTAAATGCCGCGGCCTATACACATACCTCGGTTGGTATTGGTGATGCTATTAAAGCGATTGATACGGGTGTAATTGAGGTGCATATCTCCAATACTTTTGCGCGAGAAGACTTTAGGCATACCTCCTATATTACGCCTAATGCAAAGGGTTTAATGGTTGGCTTTGGTTTAGACGTATACCGTTTGGCTGTTGAGAGTTTTCTGGCTAAGTAATGATTTCCCTGTTTTTATGAGATCAAAAATGTGTCAATTGCTTTGGCGACTTCCTCTGGAAATTCATCGCAAATAAAGTGCCCCCCATCTAGGTAAGTTATTTCAATTGGCTGCTCAAAGGCCCCTTTAACATCGGTTAAAAATGCAGGGATTACGACACGGTCCAAGCGGCCATGAATGATATGACTGGGTATAGTTATTTTATGTTTGGTGTAATTACTCCATCTTTTTCGATCGATAGACATACTCCGGTAAAGGTTTGCACCGGTTGTTATGGTTCCGGGAATTTGATAACAACGAATGTATTCTGCCAAGGCATCTTCTGGAATGGGGTGACTTATTCCTTTACAGAAAAAACGTACCCATACATCTTCTTTCCCTGTGAGTAAAAGTTCAGGGAACTTAGGGATGTTTTGAAAAAATTGGTACCAGGATGAACGGAACATTTCTTTGCTTAATTCTTCTGCGGCTTTTTTCTTTCCCACGCTATTGTTGATAATCATCATATTGATCAGGATCAACTTGCGAATTCGTTCGGGCTGCATCAATGCCATCTCTTGTGCCACTGCCGATCCCCAGTCATGCCCCCCTAAATAGAACTGCTCAATATTTAATGCTGCAGCCAAGGCAAAGATGTCGCGGCCCAATTCATCTTTCGAATAAGCCTTTACTTCAAGTGTTCGTTCACTGTCGCCCAAGCCACGAAGGTCTGGCGCAATAATATAATAGTTTATTAAATGTTGTGCTATTGCATGCCAACAATAACTGCTTTGCGGCCAGCCATGGACCAAGAATAGAGGAGGGTTTTCTTTTTTCCCATAAGTGCGATAGGCAAAACTTCCCCGACTTGTTTTTATTTTTTGTTGCATTTAATTCAGTTAAAAAGAGAACGTGCGATTACTTTTTTGAATATAAACCCACCTTATTCCCCTCGCTGTCGAGAATGTGTGCCATGAAACCATTTGGCCCTAAGGATGTTTTTGGGAGGACAATTGCGCCTCCAATAGCTTCAATCCTGTCTAGAACGGGTTGTATGTTGTCTCCAGCACTTAGGTATACAATTGTTCCTTTATCAGAAGGAGTGTAGTGAGGTCCCTGCATCAAACAGCCACCGCTTTGGGTTTCTGATGTATGGGGAAAGAAGGCAGTTTTCATGCCCATGGCTTCCATGACCTTCATTTCAATGGATAAAAGATTACTGTAAAAGGCCGCAGCGCGTTCAATGTTGGTGGTAGGTATTTCTACCCAGTGGATGTTATTTTGCATAGGATTTGGATTTTATATTTACAAGGTAACAATTATTCCTTCTTTAGGGGAACGACTTCCATTACATACCTCGGGATGTACTTTTGCCAAAGCGTCCAATCCGTTGATTTCATTAAAGCTTAACCACTCTCTTGTTTTGGCTGCGGCCGATAGCATAAAGGCATTGGTTTTTTCGTCAAAAAGGGCAGGTCCCCAATCCTTGAATCGCTTTTCAATATGGGACGGGGCAAAGAAAAATTTACTTCGCTCGTTTATGATCCCATCATTTGGATTGGTTTTAGCCCAATGCGTTAGACCTACTTTGAGGGTAAAATGCATATTATCTCCAAGAAGTTGATGCAATTCAGCCAGTACTTCGTTATTCCCAGACATGTCTACAATGACCGTAGGTTTTGTGGTATCAAGTTGATGCAAATCATCATAGGTTAGCACGCTATCCCAAAGCGTGAGTTTTTGCACTGTTGCAAGATTACGCGCTGAGGTAATTCCAATTGTTTTAGGAGCATTCGCATCTGCCTGTAAGGCATAGCCCAAACCAATACTTGTTTTGCTCGAAGCACTTAAGACCAGAATTTGTTCAGCACTATGCCAATTATTGTTTTGTAAGCTATCCCAAAGACAAAATGAGGTCAGGTATAATGGGAATAAAAGGGCGCGTTCTCGATCGAATTCATTTGTATAACCGGGTTCGTTGTTTACTCTTCGGTATAGATTATATCCCATGGGTAAAGTGGCTCTATGTGCCGCCCCCTCAAAAAAGCGTTGGTCCTGTACTTTGATGGGCTTCATTTTTAGATGAGAAGCAGGAGGGAAGTAGCCATAAATGCGATCCCCAAGCGGGATTTCATCTGTTTTAGTTTCGACAACTTTGGCAAAGCCCCAAACAGGAATAACGCCCATCCCTTCAGCTTGTTTCCCAACGGGTGGAAAGAACTCCCAATAGCGGATGATGTCTCCCGTGGCGGCATAGGTGATGTTGTTAGCGGTATAGGCAAATTGTTCAATTTTCACTAAAATCTCCCCTTCCTTTAGAGCAAGGTTTTCTGACGGAATTTCTGCGATTTGATGTTTAAAAAATAGTTTCTTCTCAACTTGAAATTGTGGGTGTTTCATTTTGACTTCTGTTTTTGAGTCGAGTTCTTGAATGAATTGTTGCAGCTTCATCATGGCTGGTAAAGCATTGTTTTTTAATCGAGAAAGAATTTCTTTTTTCATGGGATCTTCACGATCGGCTCCTCGAACCAAGTGACTAAAACCATCCAAGCGATTTTTGGTCATCCATTTGCGAAGGGGTTTGTCGCTGGACCAATTGAGTTGATTTAGCATAGTAGCTGCCAACCCCCGTAACCAATCGGTGTCTCGATCGGGTAGAGGCACAATGCCACATAGTTTGTTTTTTTCCTCGTTAGAACCATAATTCACTTCTACATGTGCAATAAATGCCGCGCTAAACGCGGGCTGGTATGAACGAACCGTTTGAGGGGTAATAACATCATCCTCAAAGATGGGAATAGTATTGATTTCTTTAGAAATGGGTGTCGCAGAGCAATCGACAAAAAGAGTGTTTGGCGGAAGGCTAAAGTCCCCTTGTGCGAAAGAAAGAGTGGTTTTACTGATGTGTTGAACCCTTCCCATGCGGATAACATTCTTCACTTGCCCTAAGAGTTTTAACTCTGTTTTACTCACCGTTGCGCCATGGAATTGCGTGGGTTTAACAGCCTTGTCAAGGCGCATTAAAACCCCTTTCTTTTCCAAACGATCAAATAAATCCTCTAGCGAAACTGCTTCCGCTAAGGCTAAAAACTGATTGGCTTGGTTGCCAATGGATTGTTCAAAAAAGGCTTCTGTGTTTTGTGTCGTAGCTCGATCAATGACCCAGCTATCTCGTGAAATCACCCAACTTATCTTTTCTGCCTTAACACCCTTTTCAAGAAGGTGTATGATGGCATCCATTCCTGTTTTTCCTCCGCCAATGATACAATAATGAGTAGGGGAACTTTTTAAATCAGCTAAGGCGTTAATGGGTTTAAAGTTGACATTTTTATCTCTGCTAAAGTTTGGGGTGTGGGTTGAGGGTACGCTAGTATTTAAAAGGGTTGCATTGACCAATTTCTTTTTCACCTCTACCGAAAATTCTTCTCCCGTTTCTAGTGAACGAAAGCGATGTTTACCGAGGTATTCACAGTTGGGGTAATATTGAACTCGTCCAGAAGGAAGAAATTGTTGCTCCATTATTTCGGAATAGTAGTTCATGATTTCATCCAAAGAAGATAGACTTGCATAGCCTTTGTTTGGCCCTGAACGATCGATTACGCCGTTGCTCAACTCTTTTGAGCTTACGCCGTAAAAAGCTGCGGGTTGATGTAAAGAAACAAAGGGGTAGGCATGGTTCCAGTGCCCTCCTGGCTTGGGGTATTTGTCGACGATTATTAGTGATGCATCACTTTCTTCAACAAGAATATCGGCAAAGGCCACTCCCATGGCGCCACTCCCAACAATAAGATAGTCTGTGGTTAATTTCATTTCTAAAAGATAAAGAAATTTGCCTCTAGAATTTATTCTATGGCAGTGATTTTTTTAAAACGCAGTGCTGCCAAGAGGCCAATAAAAGAAAAAGCGCCCAAGAGCATGAATACGTGTTGATGTCCCGTTATACCCGGATTTACATCAAGTAAATAGCCCATTAGCGGACCCATGAAAATATCGGGCGTGTAGCCAATAAGCGAGATTATGCCAACGGCTGTCCCCATAATTGAATAAGGAATTTGGCCCTCCTGTATAGCCGCAAAATACAAGGAACGCAAGCCATAGGTTCCAATTCCAGTAATAATGACAGAAAAAAGAAAGAACCCGTTCAAGGGGGCAGCCACTAGCCCCGAAGAAAAAAGGATCGTCCCAATGAGTAAAATAAAAAAACCTCGAATTAACCAAAATGCACTATTTCTTTTGTCGGTAAAATAGCCCACACTGATGCAAATAATGGGGCGAATATACATTTGGTAGGAACCCACCTTTGCGGCATCAACCTCATTAAAATGCATAACATCTACAGCGTAAAGGGAGAGAATGTCGGTCACTTTGTAACCAACATAAGCACACAAGACAATTAGAATGAGCAGCCACACAGTTGGATATTGAAGCACGGTCTTTATTTTGTTCCAAGATGTTGTTTCTATGTCTTTGTGATCTTCTGTTTCATCTTCTGTCAAGAAAAAGAAAATGAGCAGTCCAACCATTGCAACGAGGGCTGAGGTTGCATAAATAACTGCTTGAAAAGCCAGCTGACGTTCTTCGAATGATGCTACAATAACCTCTTTAGGTAATACGACTGAAAAAACAAATACACCAATGGTTCCAATCGAGGCGGCAACAATTCCTCTTCCTCCTTCTAAAAAACCAAAGGCCTTTCCTTGTTGCTTTTTTCCGCTCCAATTTCGGGTTGCTTTAATCATGGCCGCCCAAAACAAAAAGATGGTAGAAAAACCCCAATAGCCAAACAGAATTTGCAAAGTGCTATAGCTGGGGAAGTTGGCTAAAACCAATCCGCCCCCAGCGGTTAACAGTAGGGAAGTTGTCATTAATTTCCGTGCGGTAAACTTATCGGCTAGCGCACCGCCAAATAAATAGGAAAGGAAAGCTATAATGCCATAGGTTGTGAATAGCGTACCTAATTGGAAATTTGTTAATTCAAAAACGGCTAAAAAGGTTGGGCGAAAAATACGTGCCAGTACAAAGGGAAGCAAGAATATCGATTCACCAGCAAAAATGAGCAGGATGATGCGAAATATAGAAGTGGTTTTAATAGAGATATTATTTCCTTTGGTTGATTAGTAAGGTAGTGAATCTCCCGTTAGGGGTTGCTCAATGGGATGAAAAGACTAATTGAGTAGCGGATTGTCCATCCGCATCATAATCAAATCCGATTGAAAACCAACTTTGTTGTAGGCCTTGATTGCACTATTGTTTTCGGCAAAAACTTCAAGCTGTATTTCGGTCAATTTACGGTCGGCTGCCCACTGCATTAACTTATTTATAATCAATTGATTGATCCCTTTCCCACGAAATTCAGGTACAGTATACATAAATCCTAAATAAGCAGATTGCGCTGCTTTTTTATAGTCTGCCGCCTGCTTAACAAGTGCATAGCCCGAGGCAATCACTGTATTATCAACCGTGGCAACAAGAACACAAATGGAAGGATTGTCTATATAGCCCTTAATATTGTAATAACTAATATTTCCTTCTTTAATGGTTGGCGTCAAAGGGCGTTCATAGGTAATCAAAGCTTGCTCAAAGTCAAGAAGAGTGGGCAGATCGTCTTGGGTAGCTTCGCGAATTAAGGGTGTTTCATGATTCATTTTTTAGGAACTTATGATCATTTCTGCTGCTTTTTCAGCAATCATGTAAACAGGGGCATTGGTGTTGCCGGAAACGATTTTCGGCATGATAGAGGCGTCGACAACCCGGAGTTTTTTAATTCCGTGAACCTTCAAATTAGAATTGACCACCGCTCTATTGTCGTTCCCCATTTTACATGTTCCAACGGGATGATAGACAGTTTCCAATGTTTTTTTGATATGCTCAATCAGTGCATTGTCATCGGTTCTGTTGAACGGAAGACCATTTTCTTTGGTGAACTTTTTTAATCCTTCTTGTTCCATGAGGTCAAAAACAATTTTCCCCCCTTTGACCAATTGATCCAAATCTTCTTTTTCGTGTAAGAAGTTGGGTTGGATAATTGGAGCTGCTTTTGGATTTGCTGAAGATAAACCCACCGTTCCACGACTTTTTGGATGCAATAAAGTGGGGAGTATCGCAAAACCATCTGAACGTGGAAAGCTATCTAAATCATAGGCGTCATAGCCATATTTATTGCCCACCCACATGGGTGAAAAATGTAATTGAAAATTCACCTTGCCACCTTTTTGATCAAGGTCAAAGAAGGCCATTCCTTCCAGAGGACCGCTGCAAAAGACTCCTTTTTTGTGAACGAAATAATTCCATGCGGCTTTGAGCTGTTGCAAGGGCGCAATGTAATGGTTAATGCCTTCTTGGGTTTTTGTTTGACCGCAAATGGGGTAAAACAAATGATCTTGTAGGTTTTTTCCAACTCCTTTCAATTCATGTAAACAATCGATTCCATGTTTCTTGAGCTCTGCTGCTTCTCCAATACCTGAGAGCATTAACAATTGAGGAGAATGAAAAGCACCAGCTGAAAGAATAATTTCTCTCTGTGCATAGGCCGTCACTGTCTTTTTGCCATGTGTATATTGAACCCCTTCAGCTTTTTTATCATTAATAATGATTTTTTCAACTTGGGCATGGGTGATTGTTGTGAGGTTTGATCGATGCATCACGGGCTTTAAAAAGGCAACTGCTCCACTGGCTCGTTTCCCGTTTTTAATGGTACTTTGAACAACACCTGCGCCCTCCTGTTTGGCTCCGTTGTAATCAGAGTTTGTTGGTATTCCTATTGCGGCACAGGCAGCTATAAAGCCTTTGACAAACGGCGTTTGAAAAGTGGTTGGTAAGGTGACATCCAACTCGCCCTTGGTGCCGTGATACCCCTTATCTAGATGGTCAGCATTGGCATTGTTTTCTGCACGTTTAAAATAGGGAAGGATGTCTTTGTACCCCCACCCAGGATTCCCCAATGCTTCCCAACCGTCGTAGTCGGCTGCGTTTCCGCGCACGTAGGCCATGGCGTTGGTAGAACTACTGCCTCCAAGGGTTTTTCCTCTTGGTAAATAAATTTTCCGTTGCAAAACATTGGCTTGTTCTTCGGTCCAAAAACCCCAATCTTCTTTACTTTTGTGTACTTTGGTGTAGGCACCGGGAATATGAATATTCATGTTTTTGTCTGGACCTCCAGCTTCAATGACTAAGACAGTGTTTTTGGGATTTTTTGATAATCGGTTGGCGAGTACACAGCCCGCCGAACCTGCCCCAATGATGATGTAATCGAATGTTTGTCCCATAGAATTATGTTTAGTTATAAACGAAATGGGGAAAAAGGTATAGATAGTTTAAAATTAGCTATTTACATCTTCTTCTAAAATTAAACTTTTCTTTACAAAAAGGCATTTTTTTTACCAGTATTTTACTGCCAAAAAAAAATCTAAAAGGTAAAACCTTACGCCAAAGCTTATTTAATTTTTGATGTCCCTGGGAAAAACATGTTGACGTTTTCGGTGTAAGCTTTGTAATCTGGTCGCTTTTGAAGGGAATAATACTCTGCTGGTTTTGCGCCGGTTAGATGAACCAAACTTGTGTACATGACCAGTGAAACAAATAATAGTCCGAGGCCCAATAAGACCCAAAGAACAGTTGATTCATTTGATTGTAGGGCGATCCAAGACGGAATTGCCATGATGATGAGTGCATTCCATACCATCCATTCGGCGAAGTAATTGGGATGACGTGTGTATTTCCAGAGACCAATAGTGCAAACTTTGTTGCGCTGTTGTTCTTTTTTCATTTTTCGAAGAAAGCTGAGTTTTTGCTGATCAGCAATGGACTCCATTACAAAAGATGCAATCCAAAGCCCTAGACCAACTAGTTCAATCATAGAAATAGAAGAATTTTGGTTTGTTCCCATAATAAAGGCAGGAAAGGCAAGATAGGTGGCGTTTGCCAAACCTTGCACCAAGGCATCAATTTGCATGGCTAATTGTGTATTGGCTTTTCCGCTGCGTTCCCAGCGCATCCGCTGGTAGCGGTAACGGGGTAATTCTTGCTGAATATAGCCTTTGCGCCACAAAATAATGGCGCCCAATCCCATGCGCGCACCCATAAAGATATAGAGTAGTCCAACTCCCCAAACACGCCAAACATATCCATCGCTCATAATAATGGTAACAATACCAATACAAACCAAGCCCCAAGGCCAACCAATGTCTACATAGGAAAGTTTTTCTGTTTTCCAAATGGGGTAGAGAACCACGCTGCAAAAAAGAAGCAACTGTATTCCGCCACTGATCCAACCTATTTCTGAAAGTGTTGCAGTGCTGAGTAGGAGGGCACAACCCAGTAAAAAAGGAAAAAGAGGTTTGCTGTATTTCATTTTAGGATTTATTATTATCGTTTTTTTTGCCCAGTGTCATACCAAATCCAGCACCAAGTGCAATGCCAACACAAATCCATAACCCCATATTGTCTGTAGAAGCCCCTAAAACGGCTCCTACGGCGACACCAAAGCCCGCGCCTAAAGCGATATTGTTTTCTTTTTTCATCCTATTTTTTTTTACGAATTAATCTAAGGTAGAGCTGTTCGACCTTATCTCTTGCCCATGGGGTCCTCCTCAAGAAAGTGAGACTTGACTTAATAGAGGGATCACTTTTAAAACAATTAACATTGATTTTTTCGGCTAAGCCATCCCAACCATGATGTGCGACAAGTTCTTCGAGTATGGTTACCAATTTTACACCATGCATGGGGTTGTTGGGTTGTTCCTGTTGTTCTTCTGTGGACATCAATTGATTGGTTTGAGTAGTAATTCTTTTACAAGATAAATTTATTTCATTGCACTTTTTTTCCAACGATTTTTTCGCCATTCATTTTGTTCTTCTTGGTTAAGAAACGACCAAGCAACAATCCGACTGGCTTTGTTACTGGTTCCCATTGGAATGATTTTCACTTGTTCCGTTTTGCTATTTTTCAAGAGCAATTCAATTCCTTTTAGGTGAGATTGTTTGGAAACCAATGTTGTAAACCAGAAACATTTTTTGGCAAAGTCTTCACTTTCACGGATCATGCCTTGGATGAAACTGTACTCTCCACCATCACACACAAGTTCATGGGTAGCTCCTGCGAAATTGAGGGGTGGATTCTTAACTTTCTTACCCGTTAAGTTTTTTATTTTTCGGCGTGTTCCTTTTTGTGCTTCTTCCATGGAAGAGTGAAAAGGGGGATTGCAAAGAGTGAGTTCGATGCATTCATCTTGTTCGATCACTCCACGAAAAATGGCTTTAGTATTGGATTGTAATCGACAGTTTATCTTGTTTTTGAGATTTGAATTCTCAGTCACGATTTGCTGTGCAGACGCAATTGACCTTGGGTCAATATCAGAACCGATGAATTTCCATCCATATTCTACTGAACCTATAATAGGGTAGATACAACTTGCACCCACACCAATATCTAGGCAGTTGACTGTTTCTCCTGTGGGAATACGACCAAAGTTACTTGCACCAAGCAAATCGGCAATATGATGAATGTAGTCTGCTCGCCCAGGAATGGGAGGACAGAGGTTTTCTTGGGGGAATTCCCATTGATCAATCCCATAATAGTGTTTTAGTAAGGCTGTATTTAAAAGGCGAACCGCCAATGGATTGGCGAAGTTCACCGAGGGATCACCCAATTTATTGGGAATGATATGATTTTTTAGCGTTGGCAATGCTGCGATTAAGGCCGCTAAGTCATAGCGGTCTCGGTTTTTATTCCGTGGATGTAAGCGTGTTTTTTCGACTTGTTTATTTTTCAACTAATTGTTCTTTGGAGTTATATTAAGCTGCTGCGCTAATCATTTTTGGTAAAATAGCCTTCGTTGGAGATAGCTGCATCACTCACAAAAATGCTGGCTGTTTTAAACCAGACTTCGGCATAGTTTCCATCAGCATATTGTTTTTGAATGTCTCCTCCGTGGGTTTCTGCTCCAGAGCACCAATTTTTGTTGATTTCAGGCGACTTTCCATTGGTTTGATTGTAGGAGCCTAGTTTAAAGAAAAGCCCCTCATCAGCATAAGCATTTTCACGTTCTAAGCCATCTTGTCCAATGGGCACAAACAAGTTCTGAGTTTGCTGAGGAATAGCTTCTGTGGTTGTGTATTCTGATTGAATCAGGTTTTTACTAAATGTTTTGGTTTCATGGTTTGGGCTGCTAAACGTTAACTCCATTTTCCCCTCTTTCACTTCGATAGTATAGCTAAACTCTTCTCCTAAAGCAATTCCCTCCTCTGGTTCTGCTGGGGGAGTGGTTGCGTTTGTTCCAACAACGGCAAAGTTATTGCCCCATACGGCTGTAGAAAAATCCCATCTGCCCGTATTGTCCTCACCAGCAGTGTTGATTTCATAATGCCAAAAAACAGAGCCTCTGCTGTGTTCAGGAAATTTCTTGTAGAATATTTTTAAGGGTTCATTCTCATGTCCATCGGCACTGTGTATTTGCCCTACCACAACAGAGTGGGAAGCCGCTACACGTGCATCGCCTGTTGCCGACACATTCATGACTTTTAGGGTAGCCGTCAATTTGGCTGGCGTCATGGCCGACCATTTTTTAGTCTGAGCCAATTCGGTACGCGTATTATTTGACGTTCCATGGGTGTCTCCCGCATTGGGCGCTTTGTAAACCACCCAGTTGGTTTCTCCCTCCTGTGTAGTGTAGAAGAAATCTTTTTGTTCGAAATTTTTGGCTTCACCTGCATTTGATCCATCCCCTAAAATTAAATTCCAGTGTTGAAAAAAGGGAATTACCTCACTGGCATAAGGGGCTTTTTTGACCTTATTGGAACAGTTGGTGAAGAGAAGGAAAGTAGTTAAGATTAATGATATAGTTGCCGTAGTATTGATCGTTTTATTCATTTCTGGGTATTTACTTTTACTCAATTATTTTAGGTGGTCTGGAAAAGCGGTTCAGTTGTTTTTTGTGAATGCGTTTCCTTTTTTTAAACAGAACAATTTACAATAATACTTCTATATTTGAGGAATAGTGATTTACTTGTTTATTCTTCTTCGATAACAACCTTTTAACCATGCCAATTATAGCAGCGGACTACCAACCAAGCTTTCCTTTTCGAAATGGACATATTAACACGGTGTACAGTTCCCTGTTTCGAAAAATCAAGCCCCTGCCATTTGTACGGAAAAGAATTGAAACCGCAGACGACGATTTCTTGGACATCGATTTTCTTGAGAATGGAAGTGAGAAAATAGTGATTCTTTGTCATGGATTAGAGGGGAGTAGTTCTTCCAAGTACATTCAAGCCACTGCGCGTCTATTGCATGAGAATGGCTATGCCATAGCCGCAATGAATTATCGCTTTTGCAGTGGTGAAATAAATCGGCAATTGATCACCTATCACAGTGGTAGAACCGAAGATTTGAATACGGTAATTAATTTGGTCCTGCCTCGTTATACAGCTGTTTATTTGGTTGGTTTCAGTTTGGGAGGAAATTTGGTGCTAAAGTATAGCGGAGACGGTCTTTTCCCCATCCACCCGAAAATTAAGGCCACTGTTGGCATTTCGGTGCCGGTAGATTTACACGGATCTTCTTTGGTGTTGCAGAAAGGAGAAAATTTCATATATACTTGGCGTTTCCTAATTACACTTGCCAAAAAGATTAGACTAAAGCATAAACAATATCCCGAGCAAGTGGATGTTAGCTTATTGAAAAAAGTGAAAAAACTGATTGATTTTGATGAGCACTATACCAGTAAACTCAATGGCTTTAGCGACGCTAAGGATTATTATGCCAAAGCGAATTGCAAGCAGTTTCTTTCCTCCATCAAGCTACCTGCATTACTTATTAACGCTTTAGATGATCCCTTTTTATCGGCTTCCTGCTTTCCTTATGCAGAAGCTGAAAAGAACAAAAATTTTTCTCTAATGACTCCTTTCCATGGTGGGCATGTTGGTTTTGTTTCTTCTGGCCGAGAATACTATTGGGTGGAAAAAGAAATCCTTTCGTTTCTTGATAAAAATTGAGTAGTTCTTGTGTTACTTCTGTGGTTAAGCGTTTAGGTTTCGATTTTATCATAGTTTTTGAGCGTCTTCAAAACGTCTAACGTTTGTATGCCCGCCCATGCTAACTTTGTTTCTTCGCTAATGCCGTACCAAGTAGTGTCCCATCGCCCATCCTCCTTTTGGGTATTGATCAATTAAAATTTAGCAGTCCTCAGCATACTCTTTTGGAGATAATCCTGTTTGTTTTTTAAAAAACCTAGCAAAATTACTTGGGGTCTGATCACACAATTTTATAGCTATTTCTGAAACATTTAGCTGTGAATATTTTATGAGCGTTTTCGCTTCCAAAATAAGCATTTCCTTTAAAAGATCTTGCGCTGTTTTATCAATTGCTGTTTTTACGCACTTGTTGAGATAATTAGGTGTAACATTTAATAAATCAGCATAATCCGATATGTTTTGAAACTCATAAATGTGTTTTGCAAGGGCATGTTTATAGCGTTTTGTGATTTCAAAGTTTGATTTTCTTTTTTTAGAAGTTTTGTTTACAGTGACGGCATTTAATTCTTCGAATAAAGCCATCAAATAAAAGGACAACAGTGTTTTATTGTATTCCTTACTTGTATGTAAAGACAACAGGCGTTCTAGAATTTTTTCAATAATCTCAATCGTATTTTTTTGTAATGGAATAATTGGGTTGGATTGATATTGAAAGAAAACATAGCGCTCGCTCAACATTAATTTTGAAAAAAAATCAAAAACATTTTCTCCAAAGTGACAATAATATCCTTCAGCATCTTCGCTCATCATTTTGTGTTCGGTGATTTGATAAGCGGGTAAGAAAAAAATAGCAGGAGCATTTATAGTGTAACTATTTAGCCCTTTTGTTCTTATGGAAGTACCTTTTTTAAGAAAGAAAAAATCATGGAATATTTTGCGATGGGGAAGCACACTGA
>Ga0209654_1000666_pt1 | contig 31911 bp, 29 predicted proteins | sample SaaInl1SG_22_DNA_FD_184646 | JGI IMG/M metagenome (GOLD analysis project Ga0209654, IMG submission 184646) | Marine microbial communities from expanding oxygen minimum zones in the Saanich Inlet - ESP_161SG_22_DNA (SPAdes) (version 2) | ecosystem: Environmental > Aquatic > Marine > Intertidal... | reverse complement strand
TTAAAATTAAAACGATAATGTGTTTTAAAATAATGAACCACCTTTTTCACATCTTCAATTTCCAAAGGTCGATTGTTGTATTGAATTGAATTCACCCACTTCCATGCTTCCAACTCCTGGTAGGTGATGGACGAGATACAACAGCGGGTTTTTTTTGGTTCATATAAACAATTCCCCACTTTATGCTTTTGAGATTTAAGGGAACGTTGAAAAAACAATGCCCCTTGAGGGTCGATGTCTGTAGGAGACCCAATCAGTGAATCACGTAATTCTTGCGTTAAGGAAAAGTAAAAAGCTGACTGAATTTCCCACAATCGATGAATTTCATCAAAATACATTTCAAGTGTACAAATTCGATTTCGAATACGTTCGACAGGCTTGGTATAGGTTTCTCCATCTGCTGGTTTAATGGAATGTAAGTAGGACCCTAAGGTTTCATCTTTAATGGATCTACGTGTTTTGAGGTAACCAATTTTTCGATCAGCAGGTATGCCTAAACTCAAAACATTATCGGCTAGCTTACTGTTTCGCTCTCCAAAACGATAACCGCGATGACAAGATATTTGGTAAAAAATTCTACCAAACTCCTCAAGGGTTAATTTTTCATGCAGTCCCCTTTCTCGAAGTTCGTATGGGTTTAGTGCAATCCATTCTGAAAGTGTAGCTGTTGGATATTGCTTTGTTTTCTTCCAATGCTCTAATTCTCCTAAAGACAATGGACACATTTTATGTTCAATAAGTATTTTCAAAAGATAATACTTGCGGGTTCGAATTCGTGAATAGCGAATTCTTCTGAGGCGAACCAATCTTCTTGTATATCGTTTTGAAACTTCACGTTTTCCCATCCCAAAGTTCTCACAGCCAGGAGGAAAAACATGCACGCCAAGGTCAATAAGCTTATTCGTCTTTTCTTCAACCAACGACCAGTTGATTGAGTTGCTATCGACGAATAATCCTAGTTTAGTTGACATTTAATTTTTTTTTCTTTTATTTATTGCTCAATCTTATCACAATAAGGCTTTATGCCGTAGATGATAAATCTTTAATCCCGCTTCGGTGGGATTTTTTTGTTTTCTAACTCTCCTATTTCTCTTAGGTAACCCAATAAAAGTTGATATAACTCCCATTTCTGCATTTTAGACAAGGGAAGGTTGGAGAACTTATGTTGCCGTTTTTCAATAAAGTCAAGGGTTTTTTCTTTGACATCTTCCAAACTGAAATTTGACTGATCCAAGTACCCTACCCTGAAGGCTTTCTTGACCAAATGATATTGATTTTGAACACAAAACTTATCCAATAAGTTTTGTTCAATCTGATTCAATTGGGGAGAAGACAAGGCAAGAGTTTTGCAAATATCGCGATTGCCTAAACCAAGGGCTAAGCATCTTAAGACCCCACTTTCTTTGTCAGAAAGAGCTATTGAAGACAGAAAAGAGGACTTATCAGCGAGCATAAAACTGGATATAGTATGAACTTCTTTACCATCAAAAGTGATTCATTTTTTTTTGAAAATCGCAGCTAATGTAACTACCGGTAGTGACCGATTGTTAAAACGGTAGAATAATGTAATAACTGGTGATTCTTGTCTAAGACCCACAAAAGAAATACGGCATTGAATAATTGAGAAAAATGAACTATTTTTGTCACATGAAATTAGCCTTAATCAGTATAGTTCTTTTGGGACTGGCCTTTGCCGGTATTGCGATAAAAATATTGGTGAAAAAAGACGGGAAATTTGCTGGAACCTGTGCAAGTCAAAGCCCTTTTTTAAACAAAGAAGGAGAAGCCTGTGGATTTTGCGGCAAGCTTCCCGACGAACAAGAATGCAAAGACCCTTCGCTAAGCAATTCTTAATCCCTGCCATTCACTAACTTTTAAGTATCTTCGTTTTAATGGAGGGGCTCAACATTCAACGTGCAATTACGGAAGCTAAGCAAAACGATCAGCGCGCATTCGCATTCTTATATGATACGTTTTGGGACTACCTCTATGGTTATTTACTCAAAAACACCCAAAACGATCAGTTAGCAGAGGAATTAGCACTTAAAACTTTGGCGCGAGCGTTTGATAAAATTGACACCTACAACCCGGATTTTGAATTCAAAACTTGGTTGATTAGCATTTCTAAGAACCTTCAAATTGACCATTTTCGCAAAGAAAATAAAGAGAGTCAACTCCATACTACCTCTATGGAAAACAATGAATATAAAACCATTGTTGATGATAACCCTTCTCCAGAAGATTTATTGATTACCAATCAAAACCTGAAAGAACTTCTTCGAAAAATCAGAGAATTAAAGCCGACCTATGCCAAGGTTTTGCGTTTGCGTTATTTTGAAGAATTGAGTTATAAGGAAATATGTGTCCAAACTGACCTTCCTATAAGCACAGTCAAAGTCACTTTGTTACGTGCAAAAAAATTATTGGCCCAGAAAATAAATGAAAATGGCTATCAATCTTAAAAAAATTGGGCCTGGGTTGCTCTTTGCAGGAGCTGCAATTGGGGTTTCACATTTGGTCCAATCTACCCGAGCAGGGGCAGATTTCGGTTGGGGATTGCTATGGGCGTTGTTTTTATCCAATATTTTCAAGTACCCCTTTTTTCAATTTGGCTCTCGCTTCGCTTTAGCTACGCACAAGAGTTTGCTCGATGGATATGCAGAGCTCGGTAAAGGCTACCTCTGGCTGTATTTTTTGCTTAGTCTTGGCACCATGTTTACCATCCAAACTGCAGTTACCATAGTAACGGCTTCTTTGGCGTCAATTCTCTTTGGCATTGATGCTAGCCTGGTTGTTTGGAGCATTATAATCACGTTGTTTTGTTTAGCGCTATTATGGAAAGGCAGTTATGTTTTTCTAGATAAATTGATAAAAGGAATTATTTTAGTTCTTACTGTTAGCACCATTGTTGCAGTGGTATTTGCTGGAGGGCAAAACACAACATCTATCCCGCTAACTCAAATTCTTCCCAGTAGCGCCTCATTTTTATTTCTCGCCGCTTTTATGGGTTGGATGCCAGCGCCAATGGATATTTCTGTTTGGCAATCCCTGTGGATGCTCGAAAAAAATAAAGCAAAAAACATTAGTTTAAAAGAAGGTTTGTTCGATTTTAATGTGGGCTATTTTGTTACCTTTTTTCTTGGAGTTTGTTTTATGGGATTGGGCACTTATGTCATGTTTGGAACGGGGACTTCTTTCTCCAATTCAGGAAGCATTTTTGCCAAACAGTTGATTGACCTATACACATCAAGTCTTGGAGATGCAGTATACATCTTCATCGTAATTGCTGCCTTTACCACTATGTTCAGTACCACACTCACCACCTTGGACGCTTCACCCCGTGCCATGGAAAAAGCAAGTCAATTGCTACTGCCCAAATTCACTCAGCTCAACTTTCGTTTTTGGATTATTCTTTTAGCTGCCGGAACAATTGGAATTTTTACTTTTTTACGCAATGAAATGGGAACGCTGGTTCAAATCGCCACCATCCTGTCCTTTCTAACCGCTCCTTTTTACGCTTTCCTCAATTATAGGTTAGTCACCAGCAAGCATATGCCAATGGCTTTCCAACCATCAAAGGGGCTAAAAGCCTTGAGTATTTTCGGGTTAATATTCCTTGTACTTTTTGCTGTTAGCTTTGTTTTTATGGTTATTTAAGTTTGTATATTTGTACCAGAAAGAACGTTTATGCCGACTGAAATCAAATCTCAACCGATTACAAAAAAGCCCAAATGGTTACGCGTAAAGCTACCAACGGGAAAGAAATATACTGAGCTAAGAGGTCTCGTTGAGAAGTATAACCTCAACACCATTTGCACTTCAGGAAGTTGTCCTAACATGGGTGAGTGCTGGGGAGAAGGAACAGCTACTTTCATGATTTTAGGAAACATCTGTACACGTTCTTGTGGTTTCTGTGGTGTTAAAACTGGTCGTCCCGAAACAGTCGATTGGGAAGAGCCCGAAAAAGTGGCCAATTCCATTCGAATAATGCAAATCAAGCACGCGGTCATTACCTCTGTAGATCGAGATGATATTAAAGATGGTGGTTCCATTATTTGGGCCGAAACCATCAATGCTATTCGACGCATGAATCCAAACACAACACTAGAAACGCTGATTCCAGATTTTCAAGGAAATCACCGTAATTTGGATAGAATCATTGCCGTGCATCCCGAGGTCGTTTCACACAATATTGAAACTGTACGAAGACTTACGCGAGAAGTGCGCATTCAAGCTAAATACGACCAAAGCATGGCCGTTTTAAAATACCTGAAGGATCAAGGTGTAAATCGAACCAAATCCGGGATAATGCTTGGTTTAGGCGAAAAAGAAGCAGAAGTCATTCAAACTCTGCACGACCTCAGAGCGGCAGATGTTGATGTGGTGACCATCGGTCAATACTTACAGCCCTCAAAGAAGCATTTAGGTGTCAAAGAATTCATCACACCCGAACAATTTGAAAAATATGAAGCCATTGGGAAAGACCTTGGTTTTCGTCATGTAGAAAGTGGCGCATTAGTTCGATCCTCATACAAGGCACACAAACACATTCACTAAATAAGGCTCATTCCTTCTTTTACAAGGGAATTTAAACTTGCCGACGCTCCATTTAAAATTTCCATTTCTATGGGTAGATAGAACAAAATATCTTCCTCTAATAGCGGTGAGAGACGAGTAAAATCTTTCTGGGTTGTCAATATCATTCTCCCGTTACTTTGTGCGAGAATTTGATCAATGTCAGCATCGGTAAATAAATGATGATCTTTAAAGGGCATATGCTCAAAAGCTTCGAATTTACCTTTTAAATAAAAAACCAATTCTGACGCATCTGCTATACTAGTGACCAGCAAAAAAGGAATCTTACTCAACACACTAAGGGGCAATTGCCTGCTTTTTCCATAAACTGTATCAGCATATCGAATCGAAGAGAAAAATAAATGCTGATGATTTTTGGGCTGTAATCGTTCTCGAATCTCCGTCTGCTGTTCCAACGATAAATTTTGGGGACACTTAGTCACAATAATAATATCGGCGCGATCTGCACCCTCTGACAATTCCCTCAGATTTCCCACAGGTAGGACATAATCTTTAAAATAGGGCGAAGAAAAGGTGGTCAATAAAACCATATAGGAAGGCTTCACCCAACGGTGTTGAAAGCAATCATCCCATAAAAAAACACCATTGCCTCTATTTGATTCATGGCCGATTAAAGCATTCATTCCTTGCCTTCTATTATTACACACACCTACACGAATTCCTGGATGTTGCTGCAGAAACATCAGGGGTTCATCGCCCACTGTTTTGGCTGTTGAGTCTTCATCTCCTAGTTGGAATCCTTTGCTAATTCTTCCATACCCCCTACTCAAAACTGTGATGGGATAATCCTCTTTAAAGAGAGAGATGAAATAATTAATGGCTACCGATTTCCCTGTTCCACCTGTAGATAAATTTCCAATGCCAAGCGATGGCACTGCATAAGTCGTGCTTTTAAAAACCCCCACAGAAAACAGGAAATTACGCAGGCTCATTACAACCATATACAGTACAGAAAAAGGAAAGAGTAAATATCGCAGAAAACCCATAAAAAATTATATCATTACCTTCGTAAAGATAAGTATTCGAAGATTAAATTGTCTTCTATAAATCCTAGATAAATGAAAATAAGCGCAATTACCCAAATCCTAGAACAATGGGCTCCACTTGCCTATGCTGAAGATTTTGACAATGTTGGATTATTGGTGGGAAATAAAGATAATGATTGTAAAAATGTACTCATTGCGCATGATGTTTCTGAGGCTGTTGTTGAAGAAGCCCTGCAAAAAAAATGTCAACTGATTATTTGTTTTCATCCCATCATTTTCAAGGGATTAAAGTCTTTGACCGGGAAAAATTATGTAGAGAAAACAGTCATTAAGGCAATCGAGAATAAAATAGCTATTTATGCACTGCATACCGCTTTAGACAATCACAAGGAGGGAATTAGCTTTACTTTAGGCAAAACTATCGGTCTCCTAAATCAACGCATTTTAATTCCCCAAAAAAACAGTCTATACCAACTCACTACTTATGTTCCCACAGCCCAGAAAGAAATCGTTTTGGAAGCCTTGCATAGAGCAGGTGCTGGGGCAATTGGGAATTACAGTCAGTGTAGCTTTAGTACATTGGGTGAAGGACAATTTTTAGGAGATGATCATTCAAACCCGCAACTAGGAAAACAACACACATTGACCAAAGTACCTGAGGTCAAAATTCAAGTGATTGTACCTAAGCATTGTAAAAACAACGTCCTCAACGCACTGCAAGAAAATCACCCCTACGAATCTGTTGCCTATGAATTAATTGCTGTAGAGAACTTGAATCCTGATATTGGGTTAGGCAGCATTGGAGAATTATCACAACCAATGCAACGGGAAGACTTTATGACGCATATCAAAGAATCAATACACATTTCTTCCCTCCGACACAGTGATAGCAAGAAAACCATGATTAAAAAAGTTGCTGTTTTAGGTGGCTCTGGTAGCTTTTGCATTAACGCTGCCATTGCACAAGGGGCTGACGCTCTGGTTACCGCAGACCTTAAATACCATGATTTTTATATCCCAGAAAATGGTCTTCTTTTGGTGGATGCTGGTCATTATGAAACTGAGCATTTCACAAAAAAAATAATCCAGGACTTTCTTACAAAAAAAATCCTTAATTTTGCATTCACTTTATCCGAAGTTAACACCAATCCAGTAAAGTATTTCTAATTATGGCAAAGAAAAAAGAAATTTCAGTCGAAGAAAAGCTACGAGCGCTTTATGACTTACAAATAATCGATTCAAGAATTGATGAAATTAGAAATGTACGAGGAGAACTACCCTTAGAGGTAGAAGATCTTGACCATGAAATTCAGGGAATGAATGTCAAAATGGAAAAACTTAAAAGCGATCTTGCTGAATTTGATGTTGCTATAAAAGATCATAAAAACAACATCGAACAAGCAAAAGAGTTGATCGTCAAATATGCCGACAAACTTAACAATGTTCGAAACAATCGTGAATACAACTCAATTGTAAAAGAAGAAGAATTCCAGAAATTAGAAATTGAACTAGCTGAAAAAAAAATCAGAGAGATCAAAGCGAAAACGGAACTCAAAAATGAAACCATCACAACCCTTAGTGGTCAAATGGAAGACAAGCAAAAACACCTTGACGCCAAGAAAAGCGAATTGGATGAGATCATGAACGAAACGCAAAAGGAAGAAAATCTCTTGCTAGAGCAGTCTGAAAAATACGCAGCAAAAATTGAAGAACGTTTAATCAAAGCCTACCAAAGAATTCGCGGTAGTGTCAAAAATGGATTAGCCGTAGTTGCTGTTGAAAGAGGCGCTTCTGGTGGATCATTTTTCACCATTCCTCCACAAGTACAAATGGAAATTGCTTCTCGTCAGAAAATAATTACAGATGAATACAGCGGTCGTATTCTGGTTGATGGTGCACTTGCAGACGAAGAAAAAGAAAAAATTTCTTCCCTTATAAGCGCATTATAAAACATACCCATATTTCCCAAAAGGCGCTTAAAGCGCCTTTTTTTGTACCTTTATTTCAGTAAAAATCTACTTCATGGAAAAAGGAATACTAATTTTAGTGAGCGTACTAGTCGTTGTCGCACTAATCAATTTTAGTGTTATTCGTTTATTGAAGGTAGATGAAGAAAAAAAAGCCCATTACCGAAAAGTCTTTTGGTATTTCTATGGCGTTTTATTTTCCATAAGTGGTCTTATCAATCTCCTTGAGAAAAATGAATTTAATCTAATCTTCCTCCTCCAATTAGTCGGCGGTATAACAATACTTGTCTTGAATTTCTTCGGGAAAATAGAAACAAAAAACCCCACTTAAAAAAGTGAGGTTTATGTGGTGGGCGCTGAGGGATTCGAACCCCCGACCCCCTCGGTGTAAACGAGGTGCTCTGAACCAACTGAGCTAAGCGCCCTTGCGGGTGCAAATATAATGCACTTTTTGTGTATTACAAAGCCCTTTCTGAAAGAATTTCTGCCACAACAAAAGTACTGCCGCCAACATAAATAACATCCTCCTCTTGGGCAGCTACTGTCGCTGCATTAACCGCTTCTATTACAGTAGTATAAGTCATAGCATTCAGTCTGTAAGCCTCTATAAGTGGTTCGATTTTATTTACAGGAATCGCACGACTAATGGCAGGAGCACTTAAATAATAAGTTGCATTTTTGGGTAAAAGAGCGAAAATCTCTTCAATAGCTTTCCCTTGCACAAAACCTAAAACGATGTGCAACTTTGCTTTTTCTAGACTTTCCAATTGTGGAATGACCTGAACAAAGCCATCTTTGTTATGGGTAACATCTGCAATAATGAGGGGTGCATTGCCCATTATTTCCCAACGGCCGCGTAAGCCCGTATTCTGAACGACCTTGGAAAAACCCACTAGGGCTCTTTCATCCAATTGATCGCCCAGCAGTTGCCTTAAAGCGGCGAAAGCGGTACGCTTATTCTCTTCTTGATAATGTCCCAAAAGGTCTAAGCTAATCGAAGGCACATTCACCTCCTCAGCAAAACAGAGCGTTGTTCTTTGTTGCTTTGCAAGCTCTTCAAAGATCGCTTTTGTTTCCGCTTGATTTTTACCAATTACTACTGGAATACCTGTCTTTATAATCCCCCCTTTTTCTGCTGCTATCTCAGCCAAACTAGTGCCCAAGAATTCGGTGTGGTCGAGCCCAATATTGGTAATTACCGACAAAAGCGGATTTACTATGTTGGTAGCATCTAAACGACCCCCTAAGCCCACTTCGATTACGGCATAATCCACTTCTTTTTCTGCGAAGTAGGCAAAAGCCATTCCAACAGTTATTTCAAAAAAAGAAAGCTGTTCGGTCAAAAAATAGTGCTGATGTTGGCGGACAAAATCAATGACAAATTGGTCTTCAACCTCAACACCATTGATTCGAATACGTTCTGAAAAACGCACCAAATGCGGCGAAGTATATAAACCCACACTATACCCTTTTTCTTGTAACACAGAAGCGATCATGTGTGACGTGGAGCCTTTTCCGTTGGTACCGGCAATGTGAATAGAGGGAAAACTTGAATGGGGCTGTCCCAGCATTTCTGCAAAGGCCAGCATTTTATCTAACCCAGGTTTGTACGCAGAGGCACCTTGCTGCTGGAAAACAGGAAGTTGACTGAATAACCATTGAGTGACTTCCTCAAAACTATTCATTACTCTCCTAATTTAAAATTGACTACAACAAAGCCCGTTTGAGTCGTTGGGGCATTACTGTCAGGAAACCATTGATGCAAGAAAGCTGTTTTCTTTGCCGGTTCCAATAAACAGGGATGGACATTTGTACTTCCCTTTACGCCAGGTTCGGCGGTCATTACTTGCCCTTGCTGATTAACCGTTATTCTGACCACGACAATACCTTCTTGGTTACATTCCTGGGTTATGGCACCATTGGATTGAAGATTACGTCCGTTCAATCCAAAGCCTCTTCCATTTCCACCTAGACCGGCCTTATTGTAATAGCTACTGGCATAGGGGTTTCCTTCGCGTTTTCCTTTATCGCCTGCTACCGCGTCATTTCCTTCTCCTGTTTTTTCTTCTCCCACTTGCTTTTTAGCATTCAACACATTGGATAATATATTTTTGGTTGAAGCGGCAACTGTGGGTTTTGGGGGAGCTGGAGGTGTTTTCTTTTCAATCTTTTTGGGCTCAACTTTTTCGGGTGTCTCTTCTTTGGGTGAAACTTTCTTGGGCTCTTTCTTCACTACAGGAATGGAGGTTTCCTCCTGGGTCAACACTTTGGCTACCGCCTTTTCTGCTTTAGGTTGAACTGGGGTTGGCTTGGACTGCTGTTGATTTGGCTTGGGTTGACTGGCCACAGTTTTAAGGGGTTGAGTTTTTCCTTTTCCCTGACTACTCGTCCCAAAATTCACTTCCATACCATAGCTAATGGGTGGATCAAAATACTGAAGGCCCACAAACGACAATAATAAAAGTAAAAGCACAGCAATGACAGAAGTCAATACCGCCGATTTACGTTCATGAGGTGTTTTTAGGTATCTCATCTTATTGGGCATCTACAGCCAACACAACCTTGATTGCATTCTGATTGGCAATGTTCATAACATAGACCACTTCTTCTAAAGGAACCGTTTTTTGGGCACGAAGAATAATCACCTTATCCTCTTTTTGAGAAAGTAATGTCAACAATTCTTGCTTAACACTGGCTTTGCTCACTCGTTCTCCATCAATAAAAAAACGGTTATTCTCATTTATTGTTACCGCTACAGATTGTCGGTTTTCGGTCTTCCCCTTTGCTTGTGGCAGTTTTACCTCAATAGTGTCTAACTGCTTGGCAAGTGTAGAGGCTATCATGAAGAAAATTAATAGCAAAAAAACAATGTCCGTCATAGACGACATGTTGAACTCTGGTGATATTTTATTGCGTCCGCGTAAATTCATTTAAGCCGCTGGTTCGTTCAAAAGGTCTAAAAACTCAAAGGAAGTTGCTTCCATTTGATACACCACTTTGTTGGTTTTTACAACTAAGTGGTTATAAGTAATATAGGCTACAATTCCAACAATTAATCCGGCTACGGTGGTCGTCATTGCAGTGTATAGACCATCCGACAATAACTTCATGTCAATGTTCCCTCCTGCATTAGAGATTTCAAAAATGGACAAGATCATTCCTATCACGGTGCCCAAAAAGCCAATCATTGGGGCTGCCCCAGCAATGGTTGCCAAAACACTTACATTTTTCTCCAACTTGTATACTTCTAAACGACCTGCATTTTCAATGGTAGTATTGATGTCGTCGAGCGGGCGACCAATACGAGAAATTCCCTTTGCAATCAGGCGTGCAACAGGAAAATCCTCTTTGATACATAGCGCTTGAGCAGCTTCAATTTTCCCCTGCCCCACATAGAGTCTTATTTGATCCATGAAGTTCTTATCTATTTTATTGGCTGCACGTATCGCAAACCAACGTTCAAAATAAATGTAAATGGCAATCAAGAGAAGAACAAATAAAAGCCCAATAATGAGCAGGCCTCCGATCCCTCCATCGCGAATTAATTCGATCAGAGACAAGGTTTTCTTCTCCTGAAGAGGGTTCTCTTGAAAAAACAAAATATAAGCAGTTCGGATCATAGTGTTTCCTTTTTAATTAAGAACGAATGAAAACCGAATAAATTATCCGATTTAAGCGATATATCCGCGTAAAAGCATAAAGGTGATTGAACCAGCTAAAAAGCCGATGAAGGCTAACCAAGAAATCTTTTTTAAGTACCAGAAAAAGTCAATTTTCTCCATTCCCATCGCTACAACTCCAGCGGCAGAACCAATGATCAACATACTCCCGCCTGTCCCTGCAGAAAAAGCAATAAAATGCCATAGCGGGTCATCTGTTCCTTGCGAGAACATTCCCATTGATGCAGCGACCAGAGGAACATTGTCAATAACGGCAGAGCCTATTCCCAATAACATGATAACGATATCTGTATTTGGAATAGCGGTGTTTAAACTCTCTGCAAAGCCGAATAGCATTCCTAAAGATTCTAGGGCAGCAACAGCCAATAAAATCCCCAAGAAGAATAAAATACTTGGCAATTCAATTTTAGAAAGTGACTTATGAACCGGACTGTTATGCGACGCATCGTCGTGATCTTGATCGATTGAAGTAATGCTAATTTTGGTCGCACTAAATATTTCGGCGAAGGTGGCTACAATTGCCAGGGAAAACATCATTCCAACATAGGGTGGAAGATGGGTTACTGTTTTAAATACCGGAACAAAAACAATTGCCGATAGACCCAAATACAACATAGCAGCCCCTCTTGGATGAATAGGATCTTCTTCCTGATCTTCTACTGTAGGGATCTCTCCTTTAAAAGCCGGTAGAAGTGACGCAACAAAGACGGGTACAACCACACACACAATAGAAGGTATTAACAAATAAGCAATTAGTTTTCCTGTGGTTACTTTGTTTCCAATCCACAGCATTGTTGTGGTAACATCGCCTATGGGAGACCATGCACCACCTGCATTGGCAGAAATAATTATTAAACCAGCGAACCACAAGCGCGTATCTCGATCCAAAATCACTTTCTGTAAAATGGTTATCAAAACGATGGTGGCCGTTAGGTTATCAATTATCGCGGAAAGAATAAATGCTAAAATGGCAAAAATCCACAGCAAAGATTTCTTTGATTTCGTTTTAATAAAAGCTTTAATCGCTGCAAAACCATTAAAATAGTCGATGATTTCAACAATGGTCATGGCACCTAATAAGAAAATAATAATCTCGGCTGTCTTCCCTAAATGATGCAATAAAATTTCCTCAATATGAGAAGGAACTAATTCTTTCAAGGCTGTATCTACATCAAAAACAGGAAGATGCGCAAGCGCTATAATAGCCCATAACAAAGCCATCATTGCCAGTGCAGGAATCAACTTATCTATTTTTAGAGTATGTTCGAGTGTTATGGCTAGATAGCCTAAAACAAATATTGCGATTAGTAATAATTCCATTTAATAAAAAAAATTAAGGCATTTGAGTTGCCTTTGTGGTTAGAAAAACGAAAATAGGAATTTAAATATAAACTAAAAGTTTCTAAGGATAAAAAATCTTTCCACTGCTGTGATCGCGGATGCTCCCCGTAAATCGAGAAAAACAATTGGGTTGATCTAAATCACGTAAAACTCCTAAAAAAGCAAAAACAATGGCTTCTTTAAATTCTATGATTTGTGGTGGAGGAAGAACGATTTGCGCTGAGGTCTCCTGTTGTATTAATTCCATTAAATAACTATTGTAAGCCCCTCCTCCGCTAAACAAAACACTTCCCTCACGCGGGAGGTTTTTTGCCATCTCCATTGCAACATGCCAAGTATACGTATGGAGGACATCTTCAACGTTATGGTGAACAAAGTTGTGCAGCAAAGGAATTACTTCTGCATTAACCCACTCGATGCCTAGCGATTTAGGGATCTCTTTTTGGTAAAACGGAAGTTTTTGTAAGGCCAAAAAAAGTGCTGGGATTGTTTTTCCTGCTCGGGCAAGCTCCCCGTTTTTATCATAGTCTTGACCACGTTTATTGGCCAATGCATTCATTACAACGTTGACCGCACAGACATCATACGCTTTTTGGTGTGTTCCCTTTAAGATTGAAATATTGGCGAAGCCACCAAGATTAACACAGGCATCATACGCATTGAACAAATGTATTTCTGCACCTGGAACCAGGGGAGCTCCTTGCCCTTTTAGGGCAACATCGGCTGTTCTAAAATCGCAAATCACTTTGTGCTGCAGTTGTTGCGCCAGAGAAGATAAATTCCCCATTTGATGGGTCACACCCTGTTGAGGCTGGTGCAATACAGTGTGTCCATGAGAGCTCACAAAATCGATTGAATAGCCTTGATGTTCTGCTAAAAAAGACCTAATTCTCTCTCCTAAAAAAAGGGTGTACTCTATATCAAGCAATGCTCTGTTTTTGGCATCTAGAGTTACAGCTGTCTTCAGTCTTGACTCCCATTCAGTTGAATATGGGACTGTTGTGGCTTCCATCACTTCAAAAGACCATCCATTGGCTTGTACAAACTTTACAATGGCAAAATCAATTCCGTCAAGAGAAGTACCCGACATAACGCCCAAAACAGTAGTTTCTAAATATTCCATGAAAACAATTGATTTCTTAGCAAAAGTAAGCTGTTTTTTACGTTTTTTTCAATAGGGGTCTCTATGAATTGTGAAATATTAAAAAAAAGAATGCTCAACTGTAAAAGTCTTGAAAAGCAGAAAGTTTAAATAATCTTAGCGGTACCTATCTAGTATTTTAAATTAAATTTGAGATTCCAAAAAAAACCAAAACAATATGTTACCAAAAAAACAAGGGCTTTATTCGCCTGATTTTGAGCACGATAACTGTGGTGCAGGCTTCATTTGCAGTCTCCAAGGAAAGAAAACCAATGATATCATTGGAAAAGCGCTCGACATCCTTGTTAAGCTAGAACACCGTGGAGCGGTAAGTTCTGACGGAAAAACAGGAGATGGTGCAGGGATTTTAATCGAGATTCCGCATGATTTCTTGGTAAAAAATGTTGATTTTGATTTACCAGAATTACATCAATATGCTGTGGGAATGACCTTTCTACCCCAAAAAGACAATCAGCGTGATTATTGTATTAAAGTTTTTGAAAATGAAATTCAAAAGCAAGGGCTTGCTGTCTTGGGATGGCGTAAAGTTCCCGTCAATAAAAGTGTTGTTGGTCGAATTGCTTCTCAAACTGAACCATATATTGCTCAAGTTTTTATTGGAAAAGGAGACAAGACATACACGGATCATGAATTTAACGTGAAATTATTCATTGCCCGTAAAATAGCAGAACATACTATTTATCAATCCAAACTTTCAGAAGCCAACTACTTCTATTTACCTTCTCTCTCCACGCATACACTCATTTACAAAGGACTCCTTGTTCCTGAAGATATTGAACCCTATTATACTGACCTTTCTGACCCTCTTGTTGTTACACGTTTGGCTTTGGTTCACCAGCGTTTCTCAACCAACACCTTCCCAACTTGGGATTTAGCCCAACCGTTTCGCTATATGTGTCACAACGGAGAAATAAACACCTTTAGAGGAAACTACAGCCGCATGCAAGCGCGTGAAGAGCTCTTCAAAAGCGATTTGTTTGGCGATGATATCAAAGAAATTTTACCTGTCATCTTGAAAGGGAAATCCGACTCCTCTTCTATGGATATGGTCGTAGAGTTGCTTTTAGCTACTGGCCGATCTTTACCAGAGGTAATGATGATGATGGTGCCAGAAGCCTGGGAAAAACACAAATCAATGGATCCTGCTAAGAAGGCATTCTACCAATACAATGCTTGTATCATGGAGCCTTGGGATGGACCCGCTTCTATTCCGTTTACGGATGGAAAATTCATTGGAGCACTTTTGGACCGAAATGGATTACGCCCATCGCGTTATACGGTAACCAAAGATGGATATGTTGTCATGTCATCGGAGGTTGGCGTTTTGGATATTGATCCGGCAAATGTTGAAAAACACGGTCGTTTAGAACCAGGGCGTATGTTCTTGGTAAACATGGACGAAGGACGTATCATTGAAGATAAAGAGATTAAATCACAGGTAGCTACAGCGCGTCCATACCAAGAATGGTTAGACAACAATTTATTACCCTTAGCAAAAGTACCTTACACTGGAAACCACCTAGAAGTAGAGTCCGAAGACTACGAAACACGTTTGCGTGTTTTTGGCTACACCCAAGAAGACTTTAAAACCATCATCCTCCCCATGAGTCTCCAGGGGAAAGAAGCCATTGGTTCTATGGGAACAGACACTCCTCTAGCAGTTTTGTCTGACCGCCCACAATTATTATACAACTACTTCAAACAACTGTTTGCACAAGTAACCAACCCTCCTTTAGATGGAATTCGTGAGGAAGTGGTAACTGATACCTCGCTAAGTATTGGGAATGATCTCAACATTTTTGACATCGGTGCAGCACATGCAAAAAAGCTGAACATTCAAAATCCCGTTATTTCGAATGAAGATTTAGACAAGATCAAACACATTGATCATCCCGACTTTAAAACGGTTGTTATTCCAACCTTATATGAGGTTCACAAAGGAATGAACGGACTTGAAACCGCCTTGGACGAGATGGTAAAGAGTATCGAAAAAGAAGTAGACAAAGGAGCCAATATTGTGATACTAACCGACAGAGGTGTATCGAACTATTTCGCTCCTATTCCAATGTTAATGGCCTGCGCCCACACACACAATGCCTTTAAACGTTTGAAAAAACGTTCCAACTTTGGGATTGTAATCGAATCTGCTGAACCAAGAGAGCCCCACCATTTTTCATGTTTATTTGGGTATGGCGCAAGTGCCATTAACCCCTACATGGTGAATGAAATCATCGAAGATCAAGTTGAATCAGGAAACATTAAGGGCATCACTGCCGAAGTTGCCATTGACAATTTCAATCAAGCCATTGCCAAAGGAATTGTTAAAGTGATGAATAAGATTGGAATATCAACACTTCACTCCTACCGTGGTGCGCAAATATTTGAAGCTCTAGGATTGAGCGAAAAATTTGTGGATCAATTTTTCTGCGATACTACTACACGAATTGAAGGAATTGGCTTATATGAAATTGAGCGTGAAATTACGCGTCGTTACAAAAAAGCATTTAGCAAAGAAGGACTTGGTGGCCTTGACCTAGAAATAGGTGGAGAATACCGCTGGCGTAGAGATGGTGAAGCCCATATGCTGAATCCAACTACCATTGCTAAACTTCAGCAAGCGGTCAACCAAAATAAATGGGAAAGCTATGATGTTTATGCCAAAATGGTCAATGAACAATCGGAGAAACTAATGACCCTCCGTGGTTTATTTGAGTTTTCAAGCTTTGATCCCATTCCCCTCGAAGAAGTAGAACCTTGGACAGAAATCGTTAAACGCTTCAAAACAGGGGCCATGTCTTTGGGATCTATTTCTGCAGAAGCGCACGAAAACCTTGCAATTGCGATGAACCGTATTGGCGGGAAAAGTAATTCTGGTGAAGGAGGAGAAGACCCTAAACGCTTCCAACCCGACAACAATGGAAACTGGCGTAACTCTGCAATCAAGCAAGTTGCTTCTGGTCGTTTTGGTGTGTCAAGTCACTACCTTTCTTCTGCCAAGGAAATACAAATTAAAATGGCGCAAGGAGCCAAACCTGGAGAAGGTGGGCAACTACCTGGACCAAAAGTAAATCCATACATTGCATCAGTGCGAAACTCCACACCTTATGTTGGACTAATTTCGCCTCCACCCCACCACGACATTTATTCGATCGAAGATTTAGCACAATTGATCTATGACTTGAAAAATGCCAATCGTGAAGCTAGAGTAAACGTAAAATTAGTTTCTGAAGCTGGAGTTGGAACAATCGCTGCCGGTGTAGCCAAAGCGAAAGCAGATGTTATTCTTATTTCTGGTTTTGATGGTGGTACTGGAGCATCTCCACTTACATCACTAAAACACGCTGGTCTTCCTTGGGAACTTGGAATTGCCGAAGCGCAACAAACCTTGGTGATGAACGATTTGCGTAACCGTATCGTTCTAGAATGTGACGGACAAATGAAAACTGGCCGTGATGTTGCGATCGCTTGTTTGTTGGGTGCTGAGGAATTTGGTTTCTCAACCGCTCCCCTAGTTGCTTCGGGATGTATCATGATGCGCGCCTGCCATTTAAACACTTGCCCTGTTGGTATTGCCACTCAAGATCCTGAGTTGAGAAAGAACTTTAAAGGGAAGCCCGAACATGTGATTAACTTCATGTACTTTGTCGCAGAAGAATTGAGACAAATCATGGCTGAACTAGGGTTTAGAACCATCCAGGAAATGGTGGGTCAATCCCAAAAAATAAACATGAAAAAGGCGGTAGACCACTTCAAAGCACAAGGCATTGATCTATCAAAAATTTTATACAAACCTGAGGTGGGACCAAAGGTGAAACTACACAATACGCAAAAGCAAGACCATAGTCTTGAAAATGTTATTGACTTTAAAATCATACAAGAAGCTCACCCGGCAATCTATCGAAAAGAAGAACAGCATTTGGAATTTCCAATCAAAAACACCGATCGAACGGTTGGAGCAATCCTTTCCAACGAAATTTCTAAAATTCACGGAGCTAACGGGCTACCTGAAGACACCTTGAGTTTGAAATTCACTGGAACTGCTGGACAGAGTTTTGGTGCTTTTGCAGCCAAAGGGCTCTTTATGAAAGTTTCTGGAACCTGTAATGACTATTTTGGTAAAGGGCTTTCTGGAGGGAAATTAATTGCTGAAGTTCCTAAAGAAGCTACCTTTAAAGCCGATGAAAATGTCATTATTGGAAATGTAGCCTTGTACGGTGCAGTTACTGGAGAAGCCTACATTAACGGTATTGCAGGAGAACGCTTCTGTGTCCGTAACTCGGGTGCAACCGCAGTAGTAGAAGGAATTGGAGATCACGGTTGTGAATACATGACGGGAGGAATTGCCCTCATCTTAGGAGAAACTGGACGTAATTTTGCTGCTGGAATGAGCGGGGGTATTGCTTATCTATACAGTGCAGACGGGACTTTCGACGAAAAGAAATTCAACCTTGAAATGGTCGAATTAGAAGACCTAACCGATCAAGACCGTGAAACGGTGAAGAATTTATTGGTCAATCACAATGACTATACATCAAGTAGCAAAGCAGCGGCAATTTTAAAGGACTGGCCAGATAGTTCCAAGAACTTCATCAAGGTCATGCCAACCGACTACAAGAAAGCATTAGCGCTTTTAGCAGCAGAAAAAGAACAAGAACTTAAGGCTTAATATCATGGGAAAATTAAGAGGATTTATGGAATTCGATCGCATCAAAGAAGAAGCGATTGCCCCTAAAGAACGAATAGAAAATTACAAGGAATTTACAGTCGCTCCGAAAACAGAACAACTCCAAGAACAGGGGGGTCGTTGTATGGATTGTGGCGTTCCTTTTTGTCACAGTGGATGTCCACTAGGGAATTTAATTCCTGACTTTAATGACGCTGTCTATAAAAACGAATGGGAAAAAGCATTGACTATTTTACATTCCACCAATAACTTCCCTGAATTTACGGGTCGTTTGTGTCCTGCTCCTTGTGAAGAGGCCTGTGTACTTGGTATTGTAAATCCACCCGTTTCTATTGAGTTGATTGAAAAATATATTGTTGAACGCGGTTTCAATGAAGGCTGGATTAAAGCACAACCCCCTCTACAACGCACAGGGAAATCAGTAGCCATTGTTGGTTCTGGTCCTGCCGGACTCGCTGCTGCACAACAATTAAATCGTGCAGGACACAAGGTTACCGTCTTTGAACGCGACAATAAAATTGGTGGTCTTTTACGTTATGGCATTCCAGATTTCAAAATGGAAAAACATGTGATTGACCGTCGTATGGCCATCTTAGAAGAAGAAGGCATTACGTTTACCATCAATACAGAGATTGGAAAAGATATATCGGCCGAACAATTAGAAGCCGACTTTGATGTGGTTTTATTATGTATGGGTGCAACGATTCGCAGACAATTACCCATTCCTGGATCTGACCTTAACGGAGTGGTTCAAGCCATGGACTTTTTACCGCACAACAACAAAGCGGTGGATGGGCAATTGGAACGAGAGGAAAAATTCCTTGCAACCGGAAAAGATGTTATCGTTATTGGCGGTGGAGATACGGGCTCTGACTGTATTGGTACGTCAAATCGTCACGGTGCAAAAAGTGTGACCAACTTTGAAATCATGCCAAAACCATCTGACGAACGTACAGACGAAAACCCATGGCCTTACTGGCCCTTTAAGCTAAAAACTTCTTCTTCTCATGAAGAAGGGATTCACCGTGAGTGGTCCATTCTTACCAAAGAATTCATAGGAGACGAAAAAGGGCATATCAAAGGGTTAAAAACAGTTGAAGTGCAATGGAAAAAAATTCCTGGGCAACGCCCACAATTGATCGAACGCGAAGGAAGTGAAAAAGAATGGCCATGTGATTTGGCTCTATTAGCACTTGGATTTACCGGACCAGAAAAAAGTATTCCAGAACAACTAGGCTTGACCTATGATGAACGTGGAAACATCAAAGGTGAAAAGCGTTACCAAACAAACAAACCAAATGTATTTACGGCTGGAGATGTTCGTCGTGGACAATCGCTAATTGTATGGGCAATTTCTGAAGGAAGAGAAGCTGCACATCAAATCGATATGCATTTAATGGGGCATTCTACCCTTCCGCAAAAGAACGTAGCTGGGGATCTAGTTGCCGTTTAAACCAAAATAAAGTGTAAAAGCCCCACCATATGGTGGGGCTTTTTTTGTTTATATTGAGATGTCGAACAAGAAATATCATTTTTAAACGCAAATCAGCAAATATGTTTCTTCATCAAAAAGAGTTAACAGAGAAACAATTCCAAATAATTTTTCTATTATGGAACAAAGTTTACCCTGTAGCCTTTCATTTCGAACAAAGGCAAGATCTAAAAAACTACTTTATTTCTTACACTGATCATCATCATATCCTTTACATGAACAACAAATCAATCGAAGGATGGTGGTTCGATTTTATTAGAGAAGATGAACGCTGGTTTACTATTCTTGTCAATAACGATTTACACAAAAGAGGAATTGGACGTTCATTGGTTGAGCTGGGAAGAAAACAACATAAAAGTATTAATGGGTGGGTTATTGAAACAAATGAATTACCAAAAATTGAAGGAGATTTATATCAATCGCCAATGGGGTTTTATCTAAAAATGGGGTTTGAAAAAACAAAAATACATGTTGAGACAAATTCGAACATCAAAACTGTCAAGATACGCTGGGTAAATAAATAAATTACTCTTTGTTCAAGGCCCGATCAATTAGATCTGCAACGTTGACTTGCGCTCCTTTTGGAATAGAGTCTGAAACGGTCAACAGCAAAAGGTCTTTTCCAGCAACAGACAATAATATTTTTTGACCAATGGGCAAATCAACTCCACTTTTAGAAAAAGGAGATAGATTAGGATTCATGACTCCAGGAATTTTCAAGGGAATGGCTTGAGCTGTCGTATTTACCAAATAAAAACCCCGTTGAGGGGTTAATTCGCCCACTTTCTTTTTCCCTGGCTTCCCTTTGAAAATGGTATATTCCACCTTCAACGGAGCAAAAAAACGGTTTTCAAACTGTAGATACATGTCTTCTTCTACGGATAAACTTGCAGAAGCCCCTTTGTTCAAACCAAAACCTTTTTGAAGAGAATCTGTTTCTTTATTTCGTGCAGAAACACCTACTTCAAATTTAGCCTTGTTCCATACCTTTACCCTAAAACCTTTATAATAGGGATAATCGACGGTCACAACCTGCTTAGGGGGAATGATAAGGATTGATTTCGCCAAGTCTTTTTTTTGGGCGAAAAGGATACTTGGAAATAAAAGCAGAAGAAAAGCGATATGTTTCATGTACTAAAAATACAATCCTATCTTTGAATAACATGGGAAAAATAAAAAAAGTAGCTGTTATTGGTGGAGGAGCCGCAGGATTTTTTGCAGCCATTTCTGCCAAAGAACACCATCCAACAGCGCAGGTGACTTTATATGAGAAGACAACTAAGGTGCTTTCAAAAGTAAAGGTGTCTGGTGGAGGACGTTGTAATGTTACCCATGACTGCCAAGACATTCCTCAACTCATCATGGCCTATCCTCGTGGAGGAAAAAGTTTGACCTCTATTTTCCACGCCTTTCAACCCGCAGACACCATTCGCTGGTTCGAAGAACGCGGAGTCTCCTTAAAAGTTGAAAAAGATGGACGAATGTTCCCTATTTCCGATTCATCCCAGAGTATTATTGATTGTTTACAAAAGGAATTCACGGCCAAGGAAATTGAACTTAAGCAATCTTCAGCAGTAAAGCAATTGTTAAAAGACGAAAATAGATGGTCGCTTCGCTTGAACGATGATCAAACGGAATCTTTCGACCGTGTGATTGTAACCACGGGTGGAAGTCCAAAGCAAACTGGCTTTGATTGGTTGGCTGATTTAGGGCTCGACATTATTCCACCAGTTCCCTCGCTATTTACCTTCAATATGCCAAATGAAAAAATCAAAACCTTAATGGGCGTTGCTGCAACAACAGCACAGGTCAAAATTGAGGGTACAAAAATAAAAACGCAAGGACCGGTGCTCATCACGCATTGGGGAATGAGTGGTCCAGCTATTTTAAAAGCCTCTTCGTTTGGTGCCCGCGAACTTGCAGGAAAAGAATACCATTTTAATGTACGTATAAATTGGCTAGAAGAGTTCAATGCTGAACGTATCTTTAGCTTGTTTGCTGAAGCAAGTCAGGCCTCTTCTCAGAAACAAATTGCAAAATTTAACCCAACTGCGCTTCCAAATCGATTATGGCATTTTCTTCTAGAAAAAAACGCAATCCCCCATGAACGACGTTGGAATGAAGTCGGGAAAAAGAAACTTCGTCATTTGGCAGAAACGATTACAAATGATCGTTATACTGTAGAAGGGAAAACTACTTTTAAAGAGGAATTTGTCACCTGTGGTGGAATTGCGCTAAACGAAATCAACCTTAAAACCATGGAGAGTAAACAGCATAAAGGTTTGTATTTTGCTGGGGAAGTAATTGATGTTGACGCCATCACTGGGGGCTATAATTTTCAAGCAGCTTGGAGTGGGGGTTATGTAGCCGGGAAATTGCAATAAAATAGCTACCTTGTCTCTACTAGATAATACTTCATGGACCCTCTTGCAGCTTTTTAAAAACCAAAAAAAATCTATTAAGACACACTAGATGAAAAACGGTTTTCAAATTAAATCGATAAAACAATTCCTTCGCGCCAACAAAACAAGTCAGCTTTGGTTATTGATTTTGGGCTTTATTTTATTGGGGCTGATCTTTATCACCCAAACCGGAATTTTATCCAATCTATCCAATGGAGGAACAGCTAAAATTCAAACTTTTAGTGGGGTGTACTTTACTCAACCAAAACCTCTCATTGTCTTGGATCAAGGTTATTATTCAGAAGAACTAAAACCCCATGCCTTGCTGGTTGGATCTGAGGATTCTAGTGCTGCAGCGATTATTGCTGCCAATGAAAATGTAACTGGTGAATTTAATGGAAAACGCATGCGTCTTCGCGGTACTTTGCAATATCGAGATCGGAAAATTTTAATTGAACTGACCGAAGGAATAAATTCTATACTCAGCGTAGAAAAAAACCTGAGTTATCCTGTACAGCAAACCGCACCAAAACCAATTAGATTAAAAGGGAATATTATAGATGCAAAATGCTGGTTTGCCAATAATCAAGAGGAAGAAACAATTGACAAACATTGTATTAAACAAGGTATTAGCGAGGGAATACCGCCTCTATTTAAAGTAGAAAAGGACGGACAAAACGTTTATTATCTCTTGGAATCTACAACAACAGAAACAATTAATACAGCAGTAATAAAGTTTGTTGCTGACCCAGTTTCCATTAGCGGAGAAGTACTTTCGCAAAATGGCTGGAATGTTTTGAGAACAAATGCAGAACAAATCATATATTTAAACGAGAAATAAATCATTTGCAACAGTAACCATTATGAAAAAAATACTCCTTCTCCTCATCGGTCTAAGCCTACAAAGTTGTACAGCACAAACAAATTTCGATCAAGCAGAAATCCGTAAACAAATCACTGTTGAAGAAACACGCTCCATTTTATTTACGCTAGCCCATGACGACATGAAAGGCCGCGACACCAAAAGCGGCGGCTACCAAAAAGCAGCTGCCTATGTGACCAATTATTTACAAACTCATGGCATCCAACCTTTCTATGCTGCTTACCGTGACTCTCTGGTTACCGATAGCCTAACCTCCTACAATCTTGTGGGACAAATTGGAAACTATGATCCCAAAAGAAAAACAGTTTTACTGGGAGCACACCTAGATCATATTGGCATACAAGAAGGTGAAGGAGATCAGATTTTTAATGGCGCAAATGATAATGCTGCTGGCTCAACAGCAGTTTTACAAATTGCGCGCTTTTTAGCCCAACACCAGTGGGAGCAAAATCTATTGATTGCCCTCTTTGCAGATGAAGAGAAAGGACTGAAAGGCGCTTTTCATTTGGCAGAACGCATGAAAAGCGAAAAAGTGGATTTAGCTTATATGGTCAATTTTGAAATGATCGGCACTACCCTAACCACAGGTGAAAATCAAGTTTATATGACAGGGTATAATCTCTCGAATATGGCAGATGAAATGAATGCTGTTTCCGAGAATTTTGTGCAGTTTCTTCCGCAGGCAAAAGAGTATAATCTCTTTAAGCGTTCAGATAATTATGCCTTTTACGAAGCCTTTAGTATTCCTGCTCAGACCCTATCCTCTTTTGATTTCCAAAACTATGATTTCTATCACAAAGCAGGAGATGAAGCGGAAAAATTGGATGTAGAAAACATGAATCAGATTATTGGGACCGCAGCATTCACCATGGCAAAGCTTTTGAAAAACAAGGTTCTAATTGAAATGAATCCAGGAGAATAATTACTTCTCCTTTTGGGTCTGTTCTCGAAAGGTACTTTCAAAAATCTTATCTGCATTTCCGGCTTCAAAGCCTTCTCTTCGATGGGCACGTGTGAGTTGTTGTTTGGGTAAATCCTGAAATTCTGGCAAAGGCAAACGCTCGGCAAATTCAACATAACTTCCCGGAATTTCTTGAGAAGCACCACAGGAGAATTTTGCTGCAAACAGTTTAGCAACAGAACTAGACTGGCGTAACAACCCATCTGGGCTAACCTTTATGATCCCTCCTGCAGTATTAAGCACAACACCTATGCTTTCCAAAAAGGCATTGAACTTTTCTAGGGTTGCATAGTCCGCTAATTGATGTACACTAATGGTGTAATGATTTAAATAGTATCGGTTATAAATTACCCAAGCGGCATATTCGCTTTCTACCGACAAGGCTTCATATTCGGCTAGTGTAGGGAGCTCCCACAAAGGTTGGTGAAAAAAAGCTCCAACTTCGGTAGGGTTATCTAAATCCATTTCATCTACAGGATCTACAGTAATTGACGTGGTGAATTTATAAATCAATTGTTGGCTCGCGGCTGACAAATCGCCTACATTTAATTCGCTTATAAAGATGCGTGGATAATTGGGTGACGGGGGCGAATACCAGTAGGCATTTAACTTCTTTTTTGCAAAGAAGTAGGGATCTTCCTTGGTATATCCATAATGCAGAAATATCTTTTCAAAGGAAGCAATGCCTAAATTAGGTACGCCAAGGGTACGGAAGGCCACATGGTCATTCTCAATATCACTTTCCTGTGCTATCATGCCAGCTGATTTCATGGCCTCAATGATTTTTCCAACATCGGGCACACGTTCTCTGTAGGGAGTAAACAGAGCTTCCATAATTTGGTCCAAGGCTTCCATATCAAATATTTTAGTTAAATGTAGGAAGATATTTGTAAATTCCCCTAAATAAAATCTTCCATGCAGCAAACCTACAGCTTTCTTCTCTTCCTTTGTTTTCTTTTCTCCCTTGGGTGTTCTTCCTCAAAAAATCAATTTGAAAAAGGGAACTATGAAAAAGCGGTTGAATTAGCCATTAAAAAATTGCGTAAAAACCCAGCCAGCAAAAAACAATTGGCCACCCTCAAAACTGCCTATGACTATGCCGTAAAGGTATCAGAACAAAAAGTAATACAGTATAAAACAAGTCAAAATCGTTTTAAGTGGGACAAGGTCATTGTCCAATACAGAAGAATGCAAAACCTTTATTTAGGGCTCTTGAAGTGTCCTGGTTGTTTGACTGTTGTTAGTCCGGTGGACTATCAACAACCGTTAAACAACGCCTTAGTTCAAGGGGCAACTATCTATGTTCAAGAAGGAAAAAAAACGCTAAGCGCGCAAACCAAAGTATCAGGACGTGAGGCTTATCGACAGTTTTCCAAAGCAAAATCTTATCAGGAAAATTTTAACGGTATTGACCGCTTATTGACTGAAGCGCGTATTGCAGGAACCGAAGTAATTGGGGTATCTACCATCCCCGTTCGCAGTAAAGGGCTTGAAATCAGCAGTGCATTTTTTTTACAACAACTCGTGCAAAGGCTCAATGAATTGAATTATTTTTTTGCTGAATTTCGCGCCATGGATAACTTAATGGAACAAAAACTTGTGCCAAATCATGTAGTTGATTTGTCCTTCGACGACTATTTTATTGGGCAAACCTATGTTAAAGAAACCAGAGAAACTGTAGTACGGGACAGCGTTAAAGTAGGCAAGATTACCGACAGTTTGGGAACCAAATTGAATGTTTATGGGAAAGTAGAAGCTGATGTACAACGCTTCGAAAAAACCATTGAAAGCGGTGGACTTTTAAATTTCGCAATCGTCGATACAGATACGGAAACAATACTCTATCAAGAAAAAATCCCCAGCACTTATCAATGGGTTAATGACTGGGCTACCTACCAAGGTGATAAACGCGCATTGACAAAAGATGAATTGCGATTGGCCAAAGAAAAAGAGCTCATCCCCCCTCCTCCACAAGAGCTTTTTTACGCCTTTACACGTCCGCTCTTTGATCAAGTCGCAGGTAGATTACAGGATCGTTATCGCTATTTACGCAAGTAAACATTATCACAATTAATTCAATGAAAAAAAGCCTTTTATTTATTCGTTACCTATTATTACTCCTAATTGTATTTGGCCTCTATCTTGGCTACAATACATGGAGATTCCAATCAAATCAATTACAGTTTGACCCAATGGTCACCACTAATATTCCCTCTACTGCCATTGAGCATTTTGCAAAAGCTATTCGCATAAAAACTATTTCACCTGAAAATCCTGCTGACTTTGACTCCCTGGCGTTTATCCAATTCAATGACTTTTTAAAAAACACCTACCCATTGGCCGATTCTCTTTTGGAAAAGAAAAGGATTAATCGTTTTAGTCATATCTACAAGTGGGAAGGAAGTGAGCCAAGCCTAAAACCTATTGTTTTAATGGCGCATCTAGATGTTGTTCCTGTTAGTAGAGAAGATTTACCCGACTGGGGACAACCTCCTTTTGCTGGCAATATCGTCAATGACACCCTTTGGGGAAGAGGCACCATTGACAATAAGATTGGTGTCATTGGTTTGATGGAAGCCGTCGATCTTTTACTTAAGAACAACTACCAACCCAGACGAACCCTTTATCTTTCTTTTGGTCATGATGAAGAAATTGGTGGATTGAATGGTGCAAAAATGATTGTTGACTATTTAAAAAAGGAAAACATTCAAGCAGAATTTGTCTTGGATGAGGGGGGCACCATTTCGCAGGGAATTATCCCTGGAATTGAAAAAAATGTCGCTCTAGTTGGGATTGCTGAAAAAGGCTATGTCTCCTTGGAATTATCCATCAAAAAAGAAGGAGGACATTCTTCCATGCCCGAAAAAGAAACGGCCATTGATATCCTAGCAGCGGCTATTGTAAAAATAAAAACCAATCCGTTTCCTGCTAAAATAGCTGGACCAATTGAAGGGTTCATCGAAAGTTTAGGGCCAGAAATGGGGCTCTTAAACCGAATTATTTTTGCCAACCGTTCTTTATTCTCTTCCATCATAACGGCAGTATACGAGAAAACTGCTTCTGGAAATGCCTTGGTACGGACAACAATTTCACCTACCATTTTCACCAGCGGAATAAAAGACAATATCCTTCCACAAACGGCCAAAGCAACGGTGAACTTTCGTATCCTGTCTGGGGAGAGTTCTGACTTTGTTATCGAGCGTGTCAAAGCAGTGATTGACGATCCACGTATCCAAATTGAAAAGGGACGTATGCAGTCAGAACCCTCCAAGGTGTCAAGTACCAATTCGTTTGGGTACAACAACATACACAAAACCATTGCGCAAATTTATCAAGGAACCTTGGTTGCACCTTATTTAGTGGTTGGAGGAACAGATGCTAAGCACTTTGAGTCCATTGCCTCGGACATTTATCGTTTTTCACCCATGGTTATAACACGAGGAAACATTAAGTCTTTTCACGGTCTAAACGAACGCATTGCCATTCGGGATATTGAAAATGGGATTCGCTTCTACCAGCAGCTTATTCAGAATAGCACCAAAGAATAGAATTAAAGAGCCAACTTATAACTTCATAAAAATTGTATAAACCATTATTAATGGTTAAGTTTATCAAAATTAAACTGGTAAACCAATTTTATGTCACTCACCATTTTCTCTCGTTTAAATAAACGAAATCGCATTCAACCAATTATAGGTCTAATCTTATTATTGCTTGTAAGCAGTTGTGGTAACTCGTCTCCTCAAACAAAGGTGCTCGTTTCTACACCAGAAGCCCTAGAGGAGGCCATAGCCTCAGCCAAAGCCGGGACCGATATTGTGATGGCGAATGGAATTTGGAACGATATACAAATTCGCTTTGCTGGTCAAGGAACAGAGAATGCGCCCATTCGACTAGTTGCGGAAACAGCTGGAGAAGTAATCATACAAGGGAATTCTGATTTAAAACTTGGTGGAAAACATCTTGTGGTCGATGGACTTCATTTTAAAAACGGTCAGAGTCCTTCTCGCGCCGTGATTGGTTTTAAAATTGATGATGATCAACTTGCCTTCCATAGCCGTGTAACCAATGTCGTTATTGAAGGATTCAATAAATCGCAACGCAATAAAACCGATTTGTGGGTACAATTTCACGGGCGATACAACCAATTAGATCATTCTTATCTGGCAGGAAAATCGAACCGAGGACCAACAGTTCGCGTTGATTTGGAAGGAAATCAAAGTATCAAAAACCATCATCGTATAAACAACAACCACTTTGGGCCACGCCCACCAAAAGGGGGACCAAGTGCTGAAACCATCCAGATTGGGAATAGCTACACTTCTATGGCGCCAAGTTATACAGTAGTAGCTGACAACTATTTTGAACGCTGTAATGGTGAAGTAGAAATTATTTCAAGTAAAACCAACTTCAATGAATTCCGCAACAATGTTTTCTACAAAAGTGAAGGCTCTTTGGTTACAAGACACGGAAACTACTGTACTGTCGATGGAAACTACTTTATAGGGGATGAAAACTCAAAACAAATTGGCGGAATTCGTTTAATTGGAACAGGACACTGGGTAACCAACAACTACTTCTATAACCTAAAAGGGGAGAGCTTCCGCAGCCCTTTGGCGGTAATGAATGGAATCCCGAAATCACCATTAAATCGTTATATACAAGTTACCGATGTGGTTATTGCGCACAATAGTTGGATCAATTGTACTTCACCTCTTCAATTTGGGGTAGGTTCCAATGTAGATCAACGTGATGTTTTACCTGCATCAGAAATCCGTTCCGATCGTCCTATCCGTACAATATTTGCGAATAACCTTATTCACAACAGTATAGGAGATCCTTCTCCTTTGGTTGCACACGATAAAATCGATGGAATTAATTTCAAAAACAATATCATCAATAACCAAGGAACACAATTTACTCCAGTAGAGGGCTTAAGTCCAATGGACTTTTCACTACTTGAAAAAGCAGAAGGACTTTATTTTGCAGAAGAAAAAGTATTGGATCTAGACGTGTTTACCTGGTTTGAGTTTGAAACAATCGCTACCGACCTATTGGGAACCAAGCGTGCTTTGAAGAATGCACCGGGAGCAGTTTCAGACAACAGCAAAGACTTTCCAGCAATTTTAGCACAAGAAAACTATGGTCCGGCTTGGTTTACTGATCGCACTACCAAAAATGAAAACCCAACCAATCACCAAGTAAGTACTGCGGAAGAATTGATCGCAAACTTAGCTTCTGCAAAAGCGGAAGATGTGATTACCCTTGCTGAAGGCAACTACAGCATTGCTAATTCCTTAGTCATCAATAAAAAGATTCAACTCGTTGCGGCAACAGATGCAACCGTTCGTTTACAGTTTTCAGGAGAAGCTGGATCAGCCTTGTTTGAAATGCACCCTAAAGGAGAACTTGATCTTCAAAATATTTCACTTAAAGGAACCGGAAAACAATATGCGTTTGCGCCTTTACAAAATGAAATGTCTAGCCTTTATAACGTTACGGTTAATGGTGGGAGCATAAGTGATTTTGATTATATCCTAAAGGCTTACAAATACTCCTTTGCCGAACACCTTAACTTTACAGATGTAGCCTTTTCAATGTGTAAAAATGGCCTAGAGCTATCAGAAGAAATTGAAGACAAGGGAGAATACAACGCTGAAAACATCAGCATCGTCAACTGTAGCTTTGATCGTATTCAATCGAATGTATTGGACTATTACCGCGGTGGCTATGACGAATCAACCGTTGGAGGGAATCTCATTGTTCGCAATAGCAGCTTTACCAACTCTGGTGCTAAAGAAAAAAGTGGAATTTTACTAAACACCTATGGCATCATCAATGTTGTCCTCGATGGGAATACCTTTAAAAATAATCGTGTGAAACAAGTTGCACAATTATGGGGTGCAAAAAACAATACACATACAGATAATACCGTGGTTAATTCTGGTAAAATTGTGGTCGAAGAAAACCTAAAACTAAAGCTTCTTTATTAGAGAGAAACACACTCCCAAACACAAAAAAGGGCCATACTTCACAGTATGGCCCTTTTTTGTTTAAGAACGCAGAAAAAATCAACAAAATCAATCGCTAAAAAAGGTCAGGAAATTGTGAATATTTTAAAATGTAAAGTATATTTGACATTTAGTAAAGTTAACTTATAAATACAACTCATGAACCTTAAGTCAATTGCAGAATGTGAAAGAAGAAATCTAGAGAAAATGAAAAGATACCGATTACCCTTTGGGTACAAGAAGATTGGCATCCTCGTAATCATGATTTCAATTATTGGAATTATCATCAATAAGACATCCATTGATGACAACCTCTTTGCCCAAGTGGGAAAATATGGAATCCTACTTGGCTTAGTACTTATTTCCTTATCGAAGGAAAAGATTGAAGATGAATTGGTCATTAGTCTAAAAATGCAGGCCTACACCTTTGCATTTGTAATTAGTGTTATCCTAACCCTTACCAATCCACTGTTCACCTATATCGCGAGTATAATAGCCAATAAACCAATGGATATTTTCAAAGGCATGGGAGATTGGCAAATCCTCTGGCTCTTATTGAGTATACAACTCTTCTATTTTGAGTTTTTAAAGCGCATGAGTCGATGAAGAATAGCATAAAAATAGAAAGGGCTATACTAGGAATAACACAAGAAGATCTCGCCCTTAAAATTGGCGTATCACGTCAAACAATTAGTTCTATTGAAAAGAACAGATATATACCCTCAACTTTGTTAGCACTTCGACTATCCCAGCTATTCACAAAACCGGTGAATGCATTTTTTGAGTTGGAGCAAGAAGACGAAGTGCTTATATGAAGGCATTGAAGGAAATAACAAAAAACCCCTCAACAATGGAGGGGCTTAAATAAAGAAAGTTTTTCTGCTGTATTAGATCATTTTGAAATCCAGTAAAAGCTCGCCTTCTAACTTCGCTTGGTAATGATCTCCCACTTGGGTTTCACCCGTTCCAATTGCAGGAGTACCTGTGAAAATTAAATCACCGGGCTCTAACGTCATAAATTTAGAAACATACGCAATGATTTCGGAGAAATTATAAATCATTAAATCCGTATTCCCCACTTGCTTTAATTCACCATTGATGCTAAGATCAAAATTAATATCATTGAGGTCGTTAAAATCACTTATGGGCATGAAGGAAGAAATAGGAGCAGCGCCATCAAAGCCTTTAGCAAGATCCCAGGGATGTTTTGTTTCGCGGTATAGGCTGAGCACATCTTTTGCCGTGAAATCGATTCCAACAGCAAGTTCGGATATATAAGAGGCAGCTGTTGCCTGATCGATATCCTTACCTTGTTTTCCAATTTTGGCTACAAGTTCTACCTCATAGACCAACTGCTTTGTTATCGAAGGATAAGGAACATCTTCATTTGCTAAAACCAAACTAGTCGTTGGCTTAGAGAAAATAATTTGCTTGCCATTTTTATACGTACTGATTTCGGTTTTATCGTTGACGTAGTTTTTACCTATACCTAGAATCTTCATGTTGTGTTTATAAGGTATAAAAATACAATCTTTCCCTACAATAGAAATAAAATTACAAGACTGTCAGAAAAAAGATGATTTTTGTGTAAAAGGAATGGAAATAATGATTTCTTACCTAAACTATTGTGTATAAAAAAACCCCCTACATTTCTGTAGAGGGTTTTGAAGAAGGCGACGACCTACTCTCCCACCGCAAGGCAGTACCATCGGCGCTAATGTGCTTAACTTCTCTGTTCGGTATGGG
>Ga0209654_1000664_pt1 | contig 31973 bp, 31 predicted proteins | sample SaaInl1SG_22_DNA_FD_184646 | JGI IMG/M metagenome (GOLD analysis project Ga0209654, IMG submission 184646) | Marine microbial communities from expanding oxygen minimum zones in the Saanich Inlet - ESP_161SG_22_DNA (SPAdes) (version 2) | ecosystem: Environmental > Aquatic > Marine > Intertidal... | reverse complement strand
GTGACAGATGCAGGCCAATACCAAGTCACTATAACAGATAATGTAGGCGATTCAGACACCGATGTTGCTGAGGTTGTCGTAACAGCTATACCAACGGTAAATGCTGTAGCACCTCAATTAATTTGTGACGACAATAACGATGGATTTTTCGATTTTGATTTTTCAAGTTTAAACGCTACAATCATTGGCTCGCAAGCCGATGTTGACGTAAGTTATCATAATTCAATTGGCGATGCACAAACAGGTGCTAATCCTATTACAAGTTTATACACCAATGCAACAGCTTATACAGCAGAGACTATTTTTATCAGAGTTGAAAATAGAGTGAATACAGATTGTGCAAGCACAGATAGTTTTGAAATTAACGTATTTGATCAACCAGCTATAGCAGCAACAATCGATGACCAGCTTATTTGCGATGATAATAATGATGGCTTTTGGGATTTTGATTTGGGAAGTTTAAAAGCAATTGTTTTGGGCACACAAGATCCAATGCAGTTTGATATTAGATTTTATTCATCTCAATTAGATGCAGATACAGGATTATTATCCAATGAATTACCTGATGTGTATACCAATCAGACTGCATATGTAGCTGAAACCATTCATGTACGAATTGAAAATGTAGATAATACTACATGTGTAGATACCTCCTTAAGCTTTATTATTAATGTGTTTGATCAACCAACAGCAGAGGTAGTCCCACCTCAATTAATATGTGATGATAATAACGATGGTTTTTGGGATTTTAATTTAGATGCTTTACAATCTTTTGTTCTTGGGACGCAGAATATGGCGCAATACAATATCACATTTCATAACTCGCAAGCCAATGCCGATTTGGGTGTGATGCCATTAGTAAGTCCATACACAAATCAAGTGGCATACCAACAAGAATTAATTTTTGCTAGGATTGAAAATGTGGATAATCTTATTTGTTCAGCAACTTCTCAATTTATTATCAATGTATTTGACCAACCATTGCCATCAGCTTATACATATGAGTTATGTGATGATGCCACAGATGGCGATGATAATAATGGGTTTGTAGATTTCCCCTTAACACCAATAGATATTGATGCTTTTGTACTAAACGGTCAAGACCCATTACAGTTTACAGTGACGTATCATCTAAACCAAGCTGATGCTGATAATGACTCTGGGGCAATAACTAATTTATACACAGATGATAGACAGATTATTGCACGAGTAGAAAATAATGATAACTCAGATTGCTACGAGACTGTTACGATAGATTTGCAAGTTAATGCCCTTCCAGTTGTAGCTAATTCTGTGAGCTTATTACAATGTGATGTAGATACAGATGGAATATCAGATTTTAATTTAACAGAATCAGAAGTCTTAATTTCTTCAAACGCTGCGAATGAAACGTTTACATATTATACGTCTTCTGCTGATGCTAATGCAGGAAATAATGAAATAACAAATGTAACGGCCTATACAAATACGGATCCTTCATCAAACCCAGATACTTTATTTGTAAGAACTGAAAATGCTGACGGTTGCCATAGGATAACTCAGTTAGATTTGTTTGTGTCTACAACATCAATTCCTCCGGGATTTGTTATTCCAACTTTTCAAGAGTGTGATGATACAAGGGTAGATGATAATATTACGGATGGTATTACTGTTTTTGACTTTAGTGATGCTACTCCACAGATTGTTGGTTTATTCCCTTCAGGACAAGTTATAACCGTGACGTATTACGAGACAACTGCTGATGCACTTGCTGAGACTAATGCAATTCCAGATATTTCTAATCATATTAATACAGCTTCTCCTTTTAACCAAACTATTACCTATAGAATAGATAGTGATGTGGATAATTCTTGTTTAGGATTAGGAGAGTTTGAGTTAGAAACAATAAATCCAACACCAAATCTAAATCCAGACCCAATTGTATTATGCGATGATATAACCATTGGTGATTTGGTAGAAACCTTTGATTTAACCCAGAGAGAAATAGATATATTTAATGGAGATACCAACGTTTCTGCGACTTATCATCTCACATATGACAATGCGGTAAATGATTTAGGAGCTATACCAACTCCATCGGCCTATAATAATACTAATCCTTCAGAAACAATTTTCGTCAGAGTTACAAATACCAATGGCTGTTTTGCAATAGTTGAATTAGACCTATTGGTTAATCCATTACCTGACGGAAATGTTACAGTAACCGATTTTTTTGAATGTGAAAACAATACGGATTTCATTTTTGATTTTGATTTAGAGAGTAAAACTTCAGAAATATTAAATGGACAAGACCCAACACTGTTTACAGTTACCTATCACGACAGCCAACAAAATGCAGACAATTTAGCCAATCCGCTTGCTAGTCCATACACAAATACGAGCAACCCACAAACTATTTACGTAGCAATTACAAATAATACAACAGGCTGTTCTTTAAGTACATTAAGTTTTGTTATTGAAGTACAGCAAGGTGCAATTGCCAATGATACTGTTTATGAAGAATGTGATGTGGTTGGAGATAATGATGGGTCAACACAGTTTGATTTAGCATCTCAAAACACTATTATTTTAGGTGCTCAAGATCCAACTGCATTCAGTGTTTCTTATCATAGTAGTTTTGATGATGCCTTTAATAATGAAGAACCAATTCCGTTGTTGTATGAGAATTTAACAAATCCTCAAATCATTTATGCTAGGGTAAGTAATAATTTACGTCCAGACGAATGTTTTGAGATTTCTGAAGTCACTTTACAGACAAACCTTTTGCCAATTTTTGATTTAGAGGACGCTTACACGCTTTGTTTAACAAGTAATGAAGAAGCAGTTATTGCAGTTCCTCCAATTCTCGATACAGAGTTGTCAGCCTTAGATTATAACTTTGAATGGCGGCTTAATGGTGTGGTAATACCAACAGAAACAGGGTCAACTTTAATCCCAACTCAAGGTGGTACATACGATGTGACTGTTACAGATATAACAACATCTACAGTAACAATGTGTACGAATTTTGATTCTACTGAAGTTATCGAAAGCGGTTTGCCAAACACTTTTGATGTCGAAGTGACTTCACAAGCATTTACAGGTAATAATATGATTATAGCCACAGCAACCGGTAATAGTGTTTATGAGTATAGTTTAAATAACGGACCATGGCAGCTTGAGAATGAATTTGAAGATGTCAATGGAGGACAAAATGTGGTGGCTGTTAGAGATGTCGAAGGTTGTGGAATTATTACAAGAACCGTTACAGTTATAGATTATCCTAAATTTTTCACACCTAATGGAGATGGTAATAACGATACTTGGAACATTGAAGGTATAGATACTCAGCCATCAGCAACGATTTATATATTCGACCGTTATGGGAAATTATTAAAACAGTTAGGCCCTACCAGTCCAGGTTGGGACGGGACTTTCAACGGAGGCCTAATGCCGAGTAGTGATTACTGGTTTAGACTAGAATATTTAGAGCCAACGAATAATGAACAACGTATTTTTACAGCGCATTTTGCATTAAAACGCTAGTTATTAACGACTCATATAAATAAAAAAGCCTTTGAATAATCTTCAAAGGCTTTTAATTATGTAATTGGAATTTTAACCATTCATGGATATTAAAAACTCTTCATTGTTTCTCGTTTGTTTAAAGCGATCATTAATAAATTCCATAGCTTCTACAGGATTCATGTCAGCCAAGTATTTACGCATAACCCACATACGTTGTATGGTGTTTTCGTCTAACAATAAATCATCACGACGCGTACTTGATGAGGTTAAATCAATAGCAGGGAATATTCGACGATTAGCAATCTTACGATCTAATTGAAGTTCCATGTTACCGGTTCCTTTAAATTCTTCAAAGATAACTTCATCCATTTTAGAACCTGTCTCTGTTAATGCTGTAGCAATAATTGTTAAGGATCCTCCATTTTCTATATTACGTGCAGCTCCAAAGAAACGTTTTGGTTTATGTAAAGCATTGGCATCTACACCACCTGATAAAATTTTACCAGACGCAGGTTGCACTGTGTTGTAAGCACGTGCCAAACGCGTTATAGAATCTAAAAGAATCACCACATCATGTCCACATTCAACCAAGCGCTTTGCCTTTTCTAAAACAATATTGGCAATTTTTACATGCTCATGTGCTTCTTTGTCAAATGTAGAAGCAATAACTTCTCCACGTACGTTGCGTTGCATATCTGTAACCTCTTCTGGTCGTTCATCAATTAATAAAATCATTTGATAAACTTCTGGATGGTTGGCTGCAATAGCATTGGCAACATCTTTAAGTAACATGGTTTTACCTGTTTTCGGTTGCGATACAATCATGCCACGTTGGCCTTTTCCAATAGGTGCAAACAAATCCATAATTCGTGAAGAAATTGTTGCTTGTCTATCGGCAAGATTAAATTTTTCTTTTGGGAATAATGGAGTTAAGTGTTCAAAAGCTACACGGTCTCTTACAACTTGTGGGTTTTGCCCATTAATCTTACTTACCTTTATTAAAGGAAAATATTTTTCTCCTTCTTTTGGAGGTCTAACATGTCCAAGAACAGTATCTCCTGTTTTAAGTCCAAATAATCTAATCTGTGATTGCGATACATAAATATCATCAGGAGAGGTTAAGTAATTGTAGTCAGAAGATCTTAAAAAACCATAACCATCTTGCATAATATCTAGAACGCCTTCACTTTCAATAATGGCATCAAACTCAAAATCTGGCTCTCGGTAGCGATTTCTATTATCCTTATTACCGTTATTTTTTTGATTATGATTTTTATTCTGATTCTGATTCTGATTTCTGTGATTGTTATCCTTACCACGTTTATTGTCGTTATTCTGGTTAGGATTACGACGGCTGTCTTCCTTTTTTTGAGGTGGTTTTTGATCTTTTCTATTGTCCTTAGATTGTTTTTGAGGCTTGTCTTCATTTTTGCTTTCTGAAGACTTTTCATCAAAATCCATCTTTTGTTGTTCTTTTTTCTCTTGTGGAGGTTTTTGAACACGTTCTCGTTTTTGATGTTGAGGTTTTACCTCAGTCTTATCGCTTGGAGATGTGTTTTCCTCTTTAGTAACCGCTTTTACGGCAGCTGGGTTTGCAGCTTGATAATCTAGGATTTGATAAACCAAATCTAACTTTTTTAAAGAACGGTACTTTGGTACTTTAAGTTGTTTTGCAATCTCCTGTAATTCAGGCAGTTTTTTTTCTTTTAACTGTGAAATTTCAAACATTTAATATGTGTGTATAGAATTATAATATAGAATTTGATTAATTAAAATTTTCTTATGAAATAAATAAAAGAAAATGAGAAATTGAATCTGAAGAATGTAATCCGTTACAATTGGTTTCGCATTACATTGCAATAATACAATTTTTATTTAAAATTTGCTGTATCATTTAAAATAAACTGCTAGTTTTGCATCTTAATAAGAAATAAAACAATGATTCAACGTATTCAAACACTTTATTTATTAGTTGCTGTGGTAATATCGGCAGGACTAATTTTTGTATTTGATTTGTATACAGATAATAACCAAACATTGGTATTTGCTAAAGATAATTACACCTATTTGGGCTTGTTTTTAGGATCAGCTTTGTTATCTTTAATTTCGATTTTTAGATTTAAAAATAGAAAGTCACAATTTATTTTGGGACGACTAAATATAATATTAAACTTTATTTTACTAGGAGTGTTCGTGTATCAATCTCTAAATTTATCTGGAGAGACTGATGTCTCTGAGAAAGGTATTGGGATGATTCTTCCTATTTTTTCTATCGTGTTTTTAGCCTTAGCAAATAAGGCAATTAAAAAGGACGAAGATCTCGTAAAATCTGTGGATAGATTGCGATAAACACCTAAAATCTTAGTAGTATTAGTGCGAAAAACCTCGAAGCAAAAACTTCGAGGTTTTTATTTTATTAATCTTATAGGTTAATTTCTTGGATATTCAATGACTTCCAAATTTTCAATCTTTTTGCCATCTATAGTAAATCTTAGCATTGTTCTCGCTTTGTGAAAGCCGTGTTTGCCAATGGCGCCAGGATTCATGTGTATAAGGTTGAGTTTTTTGTCTGGCATTACTTTCAGGATATGCGAATGTCCGCAGATAAAAAGCCTCGGCGGATTATCTTTTATTTCATTACGTATGCGATTGTTGTAATTAGGTGGATAGCCTCCTATATGTGTGATCCATACATCGACATCTTCACACATAAAGCGAAGATGTTCAGAGAATTCTGCACGTGCTTCTTTATTGTCAATATTACCATATACCGCATAAAGTGGTCTTAACTGTTTAATAGCGTCTGTTACTCTTAAATTTCCTATATCTCCTGCATGCCAAACTTCATCAGCTTGTTTTACATGCTTTAAAATATCATCACCTATGTAACTATGGGTGTCGGAAAGTAATAGGATTCTTTTCAAACTAATCTTTTGTTAATTAGACTCCCGGCTTTAGCGGAAAAAAATATCTTTGTTAGCTAAAGAACAAAAGTAAACGTTTTTGAGGTATTTTATACAGTTATCATATAACGGAGCAGCTTATCACGGATGGCAAATTCAACCCAATGCTATAACGGTTCAAGAGACTTTACAGGATAGTTTGTCTAAATTGTTAAATACTAAAATAGCGATAACAGGAGCAGGAAGAACAGATACAGGTGTCCACGCCTCACAAATGTTTGCACATTTTGATATAGATGAAGAATTTGATACTCCTAAATTACTCTACAAACTTAATTCATTCTTGCCAAAGGATATCGCTATACAGTCTATCTTTGAAGTTAGAGCTGATGCACATGCTAGATTTGATGCAGTAAAGCGCAGTTACAAGTATAAAGTGTGTTTAAAAAAAGATGTATTTCAATATGATTATGCTTATTTAATGCATCAAGAGTTAGATATGCAAAAAATGAATGAAGCTTCAGAAGTGCTATTGAGCTATTCAGATTTTCAATGCTTTTCTAAAAGTAATACAGATGTAAAAACTTATAATTGTAAGATTGAGAATGCATATTGGAATAAAGAAGGAGATATGTTAGTTTTTAATATTAGTGCGGACCGATTTTTAAGAAACATGGTTAGAGCCATTGTTGGTACATTAGTAAATGTTGGTTTAGGAAAGCTAGATGTCCAAGATATGCATCGAATTATAGCATCTAAAGATAGAGGACAAGCTGGATTTTCTGTTCCTGCAAAAGGCTTGTATTTAACTGAAGTGCTTTACCAAAATATTATAATAAAGTAAATAAAGATATACCGAAGTTTGTTCGGCATAGATATGGCAAAAACCCAAAAAAAAATATTTGACCTAAGCTTATTTAAACGATTGCTTAACTATATTAAGCCTTACCGTTTTGATTTCGTTATATCCTTAATATGTGTAATTGGGCTAGCTGTTTTTGGAGCTTTAAGACCGTATGTGTTAAAGGTTGCTATTGATGAGCATATAAAGCCTCAAGTATACGAAGGATTTATGTTCTATATCTTATTGATGATAGGTCTTTTGCTACTAGAGGTCGTTTGCCAGTTGTTGTTTATTTATTATGCGAGTTGGCTCGGGCAATCTGTAGTAAAAGATATCAGAGTAAAATTATTTAAGCATATTCTGAATTTTAAAATGACCTACTACGATAAATCTTCTGTAGGGGTCTTAATTACAAGAGCAGTGACCGATATGGAACGTATCGCAGACATATTTGGTCAAGGGCTATTTATGATTTTTAGTGATATTCTAAAAATGGCAGTTGTGGCAGGTGTGATCCTTTTCATTAATGTGAAATTGAGTCTAATTGTATTTGTAACACTGCCTCTAATTGTTTTTGCAACCAAGATTTTTCAAAAGTATATGAAACGCGCTTTCGAAGACGTAAGAACGGAAGTGTCTAACTTAAACTCCTTTGTGCAAGAACGTGTTACAGGAATGAAGATTCTTCAATTATTTACACGTGAACAAACTGAGTACAGTAATTTCACAAAGATTAATGAACGTCATAAAAAAGGTTGGTTAAAAACGGTTTGGTACAATTCTATTTTCTTCCCAATTGCAGAATTCTTGTCGTCTTTGACTCTTGCCGCAATAATTTTAGTTGGAGGCTATAATATTGTAGGTGAGGGCTCGGTCACTACTTTAGGAGATTTGGTGTCATTTACTATGTTTATTCCAATGTTATTTAGACCATTAAATCAAATTGCAAATAAGTTCAATACCCTACAAATGGGAATGGTAGCTGCAGACCGAGTGTTTAAAGTTTTAGACACAGAATCTCAAATACAAGATAAGGGCGAGCTTAAAGCACAACATTTTAACGGTAAAATTAATTTTAATAATGTTAGGTTTTCATATGTTCAAGATGAAGAAGTGCTTAAAGGTATTTCTGTAGATATAGATGCTGGTGAAACTGTAGCTATTGTGGGGGCAACTGGTGCAGGTAAGTCTACTATAATAAATTTATTGAATCGATTCTACGATATTCACTCGGGTAACATAGAGATAGATGGTACAGATATAAGGCAGTTTACTCTTAACTCATTACGTGAGCAGATTGCAGTTGTTCTACAAGACGTATTTTTATTTGCAGACACTATTTTAAATAACATTACACTTAATAATACCGAGATAACTGAAGAAGATGTTGTTAAAGCTGCAAAAGCTATTGGAATACATGATTTTATCTCTAGTTTACCTAATGGTTATCATTACAATGTAAAAGAGCGTGGCGTCATGTTATCTTCTGGTCAGCGGCAATTAATTTCATTTTTACGTGCGTATTTGACCAATCCAAGTATCTTAATTTTGGATGAAGCAACGTCTTCAGTAGATTCTTATTCAGAGCAATTAATACAGGACGCAACTGATAAAATAACTAAAGGTAGGACATCTATAATTATTGCACATCGTCTTGCAACGATACAACAGGCAGACAAAATTATTGTAATGGATGCTGGCCAAATTGTTGAAATGGGAACACATAAAACTTTATTAGACAAGCAAGATGGTTATTATCGCAACCTCTATGAAGTACAGTTTTTAAAGGCAGAGGCAGTTTAATTATCTTTTTGGTACAAAATCTTGAAGACTGAATTCACCAGTTAATAATCCAATAACAACCAAGCTAATGGAGTATATCATAAATACTGATACTGAAACAAACAGGAAAACAAAGAGCTGAGTTGCAAATTCTATCCTTTTGTATCTAGTGGTCTTATACATTAGCCATGTTAGATATAGTACCAAAAACAGCAATGAAAATAAAGAATAATTCATATAATTGCTTGGTGCTAAAACGATAATAATTAAAGCAGGTAGAAAACTAGATAAACTAAATTGAGCCATTGCTTAAGTAAATGTCACTATACGCTCAGTGATATTATATTTTTGAAGCATTAACCAGCTAGAAATGACAAAGATTGGTATATAGGATAAGAACATAAATGAAGCATATTCAGAAGTTAAATTCTTCATTTTACTTTTGAAAGTCATCATTGATTCCTTGGTTAAAAACATCAAAGTTCATATCTAATTGCATTTTTTTCATTACAAAGAATGTTACACCAGATAGTGTCAAAGCAATACCCATATAACTAATAGGATTCACATAGCGCTTTCTTATTCCCGAAATATAACCGTCTATTGCAACTTCAGGGTTTTTAAAAAGATCTATAAATGTTCTTAAAAGTTTATTATCATAATTAAAAAAAGTTTCACTTAAATGTTCAAAAAGATTTTTAAAGGTTAAGCGATTTCTTATCACTTTTCCTCCACAAGTGTTGCAAAATTCACTTTTAGTATCTAGTTGAGTATTACAGTTTTTACAATTAATCATAATCTAAGTCGTATTTTATCTAATAAGTTTAGTGTAAATCACAATCATCAATGATAACAAAATCATTAGTACAAATACAAGAATTGATATAAAAATTAAACTTAGTAAAAAACTGCCAAGAGTGGACCAAAAACTTGTTCTAAAAACCCGTTTTAAAACATAGAAAAAATAAATGTAAGTAAGTATAAAAATAAGAGTAGCTGTAGTAAAAAAGTGAATGCCAAATGCAAGGAAAGTGATATAGATAAATGCTGAGACTATTACGGTTTGCGCTCCATAATATAAATTTATAACCACATGTTCAGTAAAATTAAAACGCCTAAAACCATTGACTCTAAATGCTAACCAAGTCGTAAATGCAGAAATAGGTATACTAAGTGTAAATATTAAACTCTGAAGACTATTATAGTCATCAGAATTATTAATATTTCCATTAAAAAACGGATTGTCTTTTTGTTCAGGGATATTTGCAAATGCTTCAAAAAACTGAATCTTATATAATTCAGGGTCATTAAAGACATTACTCATAAAAAAACTTGAACTCCTAATAGCGTAAGTCCAATGGCAAAGTATTGTATAACATTAATATATTTTTTTCGTGTGCCTTCGATAAAGCTAATAATAACAGCTTCTGGTTTTGTGAATAAGTGAATGAAAGTCAAAAAAAGCTTATTGTCTATTGACATAACTTCAGCATTAATTTGCTGAAATAGAACTTTAAGTGTAAGCCTATTTTTTATGACCTTAGCACCACATTCGAAACAATAATTTTGATTTTTAGAGAGTGGTATTTTACAAATTTTACATTGCATTATATCAGGTCTTTCTTAATCTTATCAACTAACTCTTCTTTGGTTTTATACATGATAAATTCAGCGTTTTTTATATAAGATAAAGTACCGGTTTCTTCACTTACTACTAAAGCTAGTGCGTCAGTTTTTTCAGTAATACCAAGAGCTGCTCGGTGTCTTAAGCCAAAACGTTTAGGTATGGTAATTTCATTGTTAACTGGTAAGATGACACGAGTAGCTTTGACTACATTGTTATCTATAATTATGGCACCATCATGAAGTGGACTATTTTTAAAAAAGATGCTTTCTAGGATAGGTTGGGAAACTTTGATATTCATTTCGTCACCAGTATTGGTCAAGAAATCAAGATTATTATTACGCTCAATAACGATTAAAGCGCCTGTATTAGTTGTTCCCATTTTTACACATGCATTGACGATTGCTTCCACATCATTTGTGGTTTCGGTATCGCTATTTAAAAATTTAAAATTTTTAAAAATCCGACGTTTACCAGATAAGTTAGTAGACCCTACCATAAGTAAAAACTTTCGTATTTCTGGCTGGAATACTACAATTAGAGCGATAATACCAACCTTCATAAAGCCATCTACAATTCGGTAGAGTAAATGCATGTTGAGGTAATCGGTAACTACCCAGACTAAATAAATGATTAAAATCCCTATAAAAATATTTATAGCTACAGTACCTCTTACTAATTTGTAAATATAGAAGAGTAGAATAGCCACTAAAAAGACATCTACAAAATCAATTAATCTAAAATCCCAAAGTTGTATATCGCTCAAAGGTTAGTGGTTTTGTGCTAATTTAATAATTTAGGCTTAATAAAAGAATTCATCGTTTGATATAATACTTTCAAATGATTTTAATTGACTTTTTACACTAATGTAATCTTGAAAGTTCATTTGAGAATTAAAAACTAATAGTATTTCTGATGAATTTTTGCATTCTTCCCTCAACATGGTTAGAGTATTTTCAAATGTATCTTTATCAAATGCAAAGTTGAAGTCTAAGGACGATGATGTGGTGACACGGTTTAGGCTTTCAAAAGTTATCCAACATAAATTGTCTTCTTCAGAAAATGGATGGTTATTTTTTGTAAAAAATTTAGTGTTCGTAAATTCCAAAAAACCTAGGTTTTTAATACTTGTGTCGTTGCATGTAAAGTAGTTTTTAGCATTTTCATTTTTATGCATAGATGCTTTTCGGCGTTTGTTTTGTAAAAACTGAATATGCGGAAGTGCTTGTTTTAGACTTAACCGTTTGTCTACATTTACCAGCCAATTGGTTGTGCTTATTACGTTTTTTCTATTGAATGAAGTTGAGTCTGGTTGAGTGTCATCATAAAAAATATAAGCAGGAGAGACATCTAAAACTTCTGTGATTTCAGCCTCTGTAATTTCAGGAAGTTGAATAATTTTTTCATTATTACAACTTAATAGAACAAAGGTTATTAAAATGGAAAAATAACGCATGTATTTAGGCTTTTAGTTGATTAAACAGTGTAATACATTCCATAGCTTCTTTTACATCGTGAACTCTTAAAATACTAGCGCCGTTTTCTAAGGCAATCATGTGTAAGGCTGTTGTGCCATTTAAGGTTTCTTTAGCGGTAGTATTAAGTACTTTGTAAATCATAGATTTACGTGAGAGACCTGCAAGTATTGGTTTGTCTGTGATTTTTAGGAGTCCTAGGTGATTTAAAAGATGATAATTTTGTTCTAAGGTTTTTGCAAATCCAAACCCAGGGTCAATAATAATATCATTAATTTTTGCTTCATGTGCTTTGGTAATTTGTTCCCCAAAATAAGTAATCATCTCTTTTAGTAAATCTTGATAATCCGTTTGCTGCTGCATGGTTTTTGGATTACCGCGCATGTGCATTATAATGTAAGGAACACCAAGTTTTCCAACCATAGCAATCATGTTTTTGTCTAATTTACCAGCCGATATGTCATTAATTATAGCTGCACCAGCTTTAACAGTTTGTTTTGCAACTTCGCTTCTAAATGTATCAATAGAGATTAATGTCTTTGAAAAATGTTTCAGTATTAACTCAACAACTGGGAGGACACGATTTAGCTCTTCGCTTTCACTTACAAAATCTGCACCAGGTCTCGAGCTGTATCCGCCGATATCAATAAATGTGGCGCCGTAATTCAACATTGTTTCAACTTGTTTCAAAATTTGGGTTTCATCTTTATAACTACCACCATCGTAAAAAGAATCTGGTGTGACATTTAAGATGCCCATCACTCTTGGGTGCGATAAATCTATAAGTTGTCCTTTGCAGTTTATAGTCATAACTACTTAATTTTCAATTTTTAAAAACCAAATCTCAAAAACTTTGAACTTCTGATTTATTTATGCGAAATTTACGCAAAAATAATAGGATACTCATGTCTAATACTTCGAAACAATATGATGCTGTAGTTGCTAAATGTAGAAGCTTATTTGTAAAAAAAATGAGCGATTATGGCAGTGCATGGCGCATTTTGAGATTACCCTCGCTGACAGATCAAATTTTTATTAAGGCACAACGTATTCGTGGACTGCAACAAAACGAAGTTCAAAAAGTAGATGAAGGCGAAGTAAGTGAATTTATAGGTATTATAAACTATTGTATCATGGCGTTAATTCAACTAGAAAAAGGGGTAGTAGAGCAACCTGATATGGATACAAATGCAGCTGTTGAGGATTACGACAAACATGTCGCTATTACCAAACAATTAATGTTAGACAAAAATCATGATTATGGTGAGGCATGGAGAGATATGAGAGTCAGTAGTTTAACCGATTTAATTTTACAAAAATTGTTACGAGTTAAACAAATAGAAGATAATGCAGGTAAAACAATTGTGAGTGAAGGCATAGATGCCAATTACCAAGACATGATCAATTATGGTGTTTTTGCTATGATTCATTTAGGAGAAGGAAAATAATTATTATGAAATATATAGTACAACTAAGTAGGGTATTTGTAGGAATATTATTTATTATTTCTGGGTTTATTAAGTTGAATGACCCTTTAGGTTTTTCCTATAAACTACAAGAATATTTTAGTACAGATGTCTTAAATATGCCTTTTTTAGAACCTTATGCGTTAGGAATATCTGTTTTTGTTGTTGTTCTAGAAGTTGTATTAGGTGTATTTTTACTTATAGGTTATAAAAAGAAATTTACCATATGGATGCTTTTAGGAATGATTGTATTTTTCACGTTTCTCACATTCTATTCGGCATACTTTGATAAGGTTAAAGATTGTGGTTGTTTTGGAGATGCATTAAAGCTAACACCATGGGAAAGTTTCACTAAAGATGTGATTCTCTTAGTTTTTATTTTAATTCTTTTTTATGGACAGAAATACATTAAACCACTTTTTAAATCATTACCTAACACTATCATAGCTTTATTAAGTTTTATTGTATCACTATGGTTTGCATATGATGTACTTATGCATCTACCTGCGATAGACTTTAGGGCGTACAAAATAGGAAATAATTTATCAGATGAAATGGCTGTGCCCGATGACGCGCCTAAACCCATCATAGAGTATACTTGGAAATTTAATGTTAATGGTGAAGAAAAAGAATTTGTTACCAACGGTAGTTATCCTAATGTTGAAGGTGACTATATTGGTGTTGAGACCAAAGAAATAGATTCAGGTTATATTCCATCTATTCAAGACTTTACTATAGAGTCTAACGAAGAAGATTTAACAAGCTATTTTTTAGAACAAGAGAATTTAGTAGTTTTTACAATGTATAATGTCTATAATGCTGAGGAAGAAGGTTTGTTAAAAATTAAAACTTTATCAGATAAGGCGATAAAAAAAGGTTATACCGTAATTGGATTATCGGCTTCAGGAGATGAAGCTAAAAAACAAATACAAACAAAGTATAACCTTAATTTCAATATGTATTTGTGTGACGAGAAAGTCGTCAAAACTATTGTGCGCTCTAATCCAGGTGTTTTTATATTAAACAAAGGTACCGTTATTAATAAGGCGCATTGGAACGATTTTGATGACTTAGAGTTGTAAACAATTGTAATAAACTGATAAACTATCTCTTAAATAAAATCTTTTACGCACTGCTTACTTTAATAGGAGTAGTTACTGTCATTTTTGTATTGTTTACCGTTTTGCCTGGAGACCCAGCTAAAATGATGTTGGGTCAAAATCAAACGGCGGATCAAGTACAAGCTGTTAAAAAAAAATACGGTTTCGACAAGCCTGTAAGTACCCAGTATTTATACTATTTAAATGATCTTTCTCCCATTTCTTTTCATTCTAAATACAAGGAGAATTATACGTTTTTAAATCAGGATAAATATACTGCGATAACACTTTTTTCAATAGGAAAAACGACAACAGCCATTAAATTTCCTTACTTAAGAACATCATTTGCAAAGCAAGGAAAAAAAGTCAGTCAGGTGATTGCAGAAACTTTACCTAATACATTTGTGTTAGCTCTATCTGCCATATTAATAGCTATAATTATTGGTCTTATATTCGGAATTATATCGGCTTTAAAAAAGGATACTTGGATAGATAGGTCAATACAAGTCTTGAGTACTTTTGGGATGAGCGTTCCTTCTTTTTTTAGTGCTATTTTATTCGCGTGGTTATTTGGATTTGTTCTTCACAAGTATACCAATTTAGAAATGACAGGCAGCTTATATGAACTAGATGATTTTGGAGAAAAAGTGAACATAAAATGGAAGAATCTTATATTACCAGCCGTCGTTTTAGGGATACGTCCATTGGCAGTGATTATTCAGTTAATGCGTAATTCATTGCTAGAAGTTATGGGTCAAGATTATATAAGAACAGCCAGAGCAAAGGGCTTAAATGAATTTCAGATTATTAAAAACCATGCCATTAAAAATGCTTTAAATCCTGTAGTTACGGCGATATCAGGATGGTTTGCGTCTATGCTTGCAGGTGCCGTTTTTGTAGAATATATTTTTGGTTGGAATGGACTTGGTAAAGAGATTGTAAATGCATTAAATACTTTGGACTTACCCATAATTATGGGTGCCGTTTTAGTCATAGCAACTAGTTTTATCATTATTAATATTTTGGTTGATATTATTTATGCAATGCTCGATCCAAGGGTGAAGCTTTCCTAAATTTATGGCTACTACTTTAAGTTTAAACGCCTACTTTTGTATTTCTATTATTGTAATAAAAACTTCAAATTATGAGAAAAAATATAGTCGCAGGAAATTGGAAAATGAATAACGGGTTGTCTCAGACTCAAGCTTTAATTTCAGATTTAAAAAAGCAGGAGCAGACCTCGGATGCCGAAGTCATGATAGCACCATCCTACACAAATTTGTGGCCAGCTTTTGAAGCCCTAAGAAAAGATACAATTGAGGTTGTTGCGCAGAACATGCATTTTGCAGAAGATGGAGCATATACTGGTGAGGTAAGTGCAGGAATGCTTAAAAGCATAGGTGTAAAGACGGTAATCCTTGGCCATAGTGAGCGTCGCGCTTATTTTAATGAAACGGATGCATCATTAGCAAAAAAAGTTGATGCTGCTTTAGCTAATAATATGCGTGTAATTTTCTGTTTTGGAGAAGAATTAGCAGATAGAAAAGTAGGAAATGAAGAAACGGTTGTCGAAAATCAAATCAAGAATGCGTTGTTTCATTTAGAAGCAGATGCTTTTAAAAATATTGTTTTGGCTTATGAGCCCGTATGGGCTATAGGAACCGGTGAAACGGCTAGTCCAGAGCAAGCACAAGACATGCATGCTTTTATCCGTTCAACTTTAGACGCTAAATATGGAGCAGCTATAGCAGAAGATGTTTCAATTCTTTACGGTGGAAGTGTAAAGCCTAATAATGCAAAAGAAATTTTTTCTAAGCCAGATGTAGATGGTGGTTTAATTGGAGGAGCTTCTTTAAAGGCAGAAGACTTTTTTGCAATTGTAAATGCTTTTTAAGTATGTCTAACACTATTTATATAGGTTACGACTTTAAGGTGGAGCCATTGCAGCCAGCAACAGAAATTTTAATTGCTGAGTTGGGTTATGCTGGTTTTGAAAGTTTTGTTGAAAATGATTCAGGTGTTACTGCTTATATACAAAAAGAGGAGTGGAATGCTTTTATTTTAGAAGACATACATATTCTTAGTTCTGAAGAATTCGTGATTTCTTATGAGTTTAATGAAATAGAACAAACCAATTGGAACGAAGAGTGGGAGAAAAACTTTAAGCCAATAGTTGTAGATGATATGGTAACCATACGCGCGCCTTTTCATGATAAACCTATAACAAAATATGATGTAATAATAGAGCCAAAAATGAGTTTTGGTACTGGACACCATGAAACAACACACATGATGATACAGCATATTCTGAGAAATGATTTTAAAGAAAAATCAGTTTTAGATATGGGTTGTGGAACAGGTGTTTTGGGTATTCTAGCAGAAAAAGTTGGTGCTACAAAAATAGAAGCTATTGATATCGATAATTGGTGCTACATCAACAGTTTGGAAAATGTAGAACGTAATAACTGCAGTAATATAGTGGTTTTGGAAGGAGATGTAGCGTTACTTAATGGAAAAAACTATGATACAATTATTGCAAACATTAACCGTAATATTTTATTAGCAGATATAAGTGTATACGCGACATGTTTAAACCCTAAAGGCGTCTTGTTTTTAAGTGGTTTTTATAAAGAAGACATCCAATTAATTGAAAGTGAATGCAATGCCCACATGTTAAAATTGGATGAAATTATAGAAAGAGGTCAATGGGTATCCTTAAAATTTATAAATTAGTACAACTTTAGTTTTAATAAAGCGCTATAAAAAAGAGCAAAGAGCTATGAGTACAAAAGAAAAACAATCCGAAGAATTACTTCTAGAAGAAGAAGTGATAAAGCAAAACGAAATTGTATTGTTTAACGACGACGTCAATACCTTTGACCACGTTATTGATACTTTAATATATGCTTGCGACCATACGCCAGAACAGGCAGAGCAATGCTCTATTCTAGTGCATTATAAAGGTAAGTGTACTGTTAAAACAGGGTCATACGAAGATTTAAAACCACGATGTTCTAAGCTTTTACAAGCGGGACTCAGTGCCGAAATAGTTTAATAAAAAATCCCAAATAGAAATGTGGGATTTTTTATTGAACACAATACAGAAATATTATTTCCTTACTCTTCCAACTGCGCAGCTCACAAATGACTTTGCTTTTTTAGATAATGAATTGGATTCGCTAACTATAGGATAGCCCAATTCTGAAAGCTTTTTTATTACTTTTTTTAAAAGCAACCCTGTGTCAGAATATAATTGCACTTCATCAGTAGTGGTATCTACAATAACTTTAGTAATACCTTCAAGTTTTGAAAGTTGAGTCACAATAGTATTCGCACAACCACCACATTTAAGATTCTGTATTTTTAAAGTTGTGGTTCTCATAACTCAGTTTTTTAATTTACAAGTATTGATGCCAAAGACCTTATATAATAGGCAAAAGTTTATCAGGCTTGTAACTAGTAATACAATTGCTACGGCCATTACGACATATGCTAATGTACCTTCTAAAACATTAAAATAGTAGAGAAAGGCTGCTGCGACAGCAATAAGAATTCTTATTAATTTGTCGATGTTACTCATGTTTTTTTTCATAACGTAAATTTATAATGTTGATGGACAAACAAAATCTGTTGTTGGTAAATCTGTTTTTTTAATGGCACCAAAACCTCCCGCAATATCAACTAATTTGTCAAATCCTCTAGCTTTTAATATTGATGCTGCGATAACAGAGCGATAACCACCGGCACAATGAATGTGGTAGGTTTTATCTTTACTAACTTTATTCATGTTGTCATTAATATAGTCTAGAGCAAAATGCTGAGCGTCTTCTAGGTGCGTTGAATTATATTCGCCATCCTTTCTTACATCTAGAATATTTATAGTTCCCTGTTTTACGCGTTTAGCGAATTCATCTGCGGATATAGACTCTAAAGTTTCAATATCTTTTCCTGCCTTTTGCCAGGCTTCAATACCACCTTCTAAATATCCTAGTGTATTATCATAGCCAACACGAGATAAACGTGTTACAGCTTCAGCTTCTTTGCCTTCTGGCACAACCAATACTATAGGTTGTTTTATGTCAGTAATTAACGCACCAACCCACGGCGCAAACTGTCCGTTAAGTCCAATAAATATTGAGTTTGGGATGTGTCCTTTTATAAAATCTGCTTGCGGTCTTACATCCAATACTAAAGCAGATTCATGATTAGCTAAAGCTTCAAAATCTTCTGGACTCAATGGCGTATCTCCTTTTTGAAGCACTTCTTCAAATGAAGAATACCCCATTTTGTTCATCATAGCATTTTTAGCAAAATATTGGGGAGGAGGTGCAATACCGTCTAAGACTTCCTTAACAAATTCAGATTTTGTCATATCTTTTCTAAGTGCATAGTTGGATTTCTTTTGCTCTCCAAGAACACCAACGGTCTCTTTACTTAAATTTTTTCCACACGCAGAACCTGCGCCATGTGCAGGATACACCATAACATCATCTTCTAATGGCATTATCTTATTTCTCAAGGAGTCAAAAAGCATTCCTGCCAAATCTTCTTTTGTTAAGTCTGATTTTATTGCTAAATCTGGACGACCTACATCACCAAGGAAAAGTGTGTCTCCAGAAAAAATAGCATGGTCTTTTCCATTTTCATCTATTAATAAAAAGGTAGAAGACTCTAATGTATGTCCTGGTGTGTGTAACACTTTAATTGTTAGTTTGCCCAATCTGAATTCTTCATTGTCTTTTGCGGAATGAATATCATATTCTGTTGTGGCGCCAGGTCCATAAACTATTGTTGCGCCTGTTTTCTTTGCTAAATCCACATGACCAGAGACGAAATCTGCATGAAAATGTGTTTCAAAAATATATTTGATTGTAGCATTATTGGCTTTTGCTTTTTCGATGTATTGTTGTGTTTCACGCAATGGGTCAATTATAGCAACTTGGCCTTCGGATTCAATATAATAGGCACCTTGTGCTAAGCACCCTGTGTATAACTGTTCTATTTTCATGTTTTAATTTTTAGTTCTACAAATTTACAAAATCGTACCATTTCATATGTGACAAAAGTCACAAAGCGTTAGAAGAGTTCTTTCCAAATGATATAGCCGCCCATAATTAATGTAAAATAGCCAAAACCTTTTTTTAGCTTTTTTCCATCAATGAATTTAGAAAAATAAAGCCCCAAAATAATACCAACTATTGAAAGTGCTGTAAAGCTTAGAAGAAAGCTCCAGTCGATATCTATAGTTTTTAAATCGCCTAAAAAACCGATTAAAGATTTTATTGAAATTATAAATAATGAGGTGCCTATGGCTTTCTTCATTGGTAATTTTACAAAAAGCACTAAAACAGGAATGTTTAAAAACCCTCCTCCTGCGCCAACAAAACCGCTTATAATACCTGTAAGTAAGCCTAGTATAAGCACAATGGTTGTATTGAAATCGACTTCTTTATGAGTATCATCTAATAATTCTTTTTTATCTGATATCATGGAATAACTCGCCATAAGCATTACTATGGCGAAGATGATCATAATAAAAATACCACTAGTTACGGTAAAACTACCAATGGTGAACATGTTTTCCGGTAATATTGGAACGAGATATCTACGAGTTAGATAAACGCCAAAAATGGAAGGTATAGCGAATGTTATTGCAGATTTTAAATTTACAAGCCCTTGTTTTAAACTTTGAAACGCTCCGACTGTCGAAGTGGCGCCAACAACAAATAAAGAATAGGCCGTCCCAACTATGGGATTAAAACCCAGTAAATACACTAAAATAGGTACTGTTAGTATAGAACCACCACCGCCAATTAAGCCCATAATGATTCCTGCTATAACAGAGGCTACGTAGCCTAAAATTTCATTGATTTCCATTAATGCGGAAGTTTATCTTTTATCACACCATACATGTAGGTTCCAAAAATTGCAGCGGCAATTACAATAAGCATTGAAAAAACTCCAGTGCCTACCAGAATATACATTGGTCCGGGACATGCGCCGCTCAATGCCCAACCAAGTCCAAAAATAGAACCTCCAATGAGATATCTTTTAAAACCTTTATCCTTCTTTGGGACTCTGATTAATTGACCTTCTATTGTCTTTGTTTTTTGTTTTTTTGAAATGAGTAAAAGCAATACGCCAGTAAAAACCGCTGAACCAATAATACCATACATATGGAAGGATTGAAATTTAAACATTTCAAAAATACGATACCAAGAAACAGCTTCAGACTTAACGAGAACAATTCCAAAGAATATACCGACAGCGAAAAATTTTATATATTTTGTCATAGCTAAAATAATATTGGGTATATAAAATGAATCATAATTAAACCTCCAATAAAAAATCCGATAACCGCTATTAATGAAGGTAATTGCAGACTACTCAATCCTGTGATGGCATGCCCTGATGTACATCCACCGGCATACCGTGTTCCAAAACCTACAAGAAAACCACCAATGGTAAGGATTAAAATTCCTTTAATACTAAATACATTTTTCCAATCAAACAACTCAGGAGGAAGCAATGATGTCCCAACATTTTTGAAACCTAAATTGTTTAAGTCTGCTATGGTTTGTTGGTTTAAATCAATATTTGTGGGGTTTGATAAAAAATGATGTGCAATAAATCCTCCGACCATAGCACCAAGAACCACAATAAGATTCCATTTTTGAGCTTTCCAATCAAAATCAAAAAAAGACACTTTTTTTCCGGCGCCACCAATAGAACAAATTGTTCTTAAGTTTGAAGACATACCAAATGTCCTTCCGAAATATAAAAGTAAGTACATGACTATAGCGATACAAGGGCCAGATACATACCAAGGCCACGGCTCTAAAATATAATTCATAGATATTTTTTTACAAAGGTAAAACTATAACTTTTGGTTAATGTGATTAATGTTACTAAAAGTCTAAAACTTCAATTTTGCTTCTACCGAGTTCAATTTTTCCTTCTCGTTCTAATTGTTTAAGCAGTCTAGAAATAACAACTCTTGAGGTATGTAAATCTTCAGAAATGTTTTGATGACTCAAATGTAGTGTTGTAGAAGCTGTTAGTTTTACCTTATCCGTTAAGTACTTAAAAAGGCGTTCATCCATTTTCATAAATGCTATTGTATCTATAGTCTCTAACATTTCATCGAATCGTATTTGATAACTTTGCAAGATGAAATCTCGCCATGATTTATTGTTATGAAACCATAGTTGCATATATTCAATAGGTATCATGATTACATCAGTGTCGTTATCTGCAACCGCTCTAATTTTACTTGAAGATTTTGACATACAACAGGTTAGCGACATTGCGCAAGTGTCTCCAGATTCTAACACGTACAATAATAAATCTTCACCATTTTTATCTTCTCTCAGTATTTTAATATTTCCTTTGATGAGTAATGGAACATATTTGAGTTCCTGGCCTATATCAATTATAATATCATCTCTCTTAAATGACCTCAAACTAGAAACTTTAGCAATATCTTCTATTAGATGAGAGTCAAATAGATAATCGTATGATTGAAGGACTTCTGTGTTTATCATATTCAAAAATAATCATTTCAATTTTTGGAATAAATAGTTTGGTTGTTTTTTAATAATTGTATTATATTTGCACCCACTTAAAAATGGCCTCGTGGCGCAACTGAATAGCGCATCTGATTACGGCTCAGAAGGTTACAGGTTTGAATCCTGTCGAGGTCACCAAAAGCTCATCTGCACAGATGGGCTTTTTTATTTTTCGTTTTTTAATTGTTTAGTCTAATGCATTTTTTGTGACATAGGCACGCCATCCAATTATAGCCAATTGCCATTTTGTAGCTTTTGTAATGTCAAGTTGTTTTTTTGTAAAGGATGGTAACAAGGTCTTATTTGTTTTTGCCAAGAATTTGAAAATAATTTTTTTCATGAGATATCTTATGATTCAAATATATTTAAAAAAAGAAAACTTAGCTAGAAGCTAAGTTATTCGTTTTTTGATTGGTTGGTGAAATTCTTAAATCGAGAGTATTATTTCTACGATTACTTTTACAATTGCTAACATAATTTAAGGCTTTTAAAGGTTAATATTTTACTACAATTTTTTGATTGAATTTTCAATATAAGATGGGGTATCGCTCTTTGCCAAACAATCTTTATAAAATTTATCAAATCAAATATAAATTTATTAGTAAAAAGACAGTATGTGTTTTATATTGTAACAATAAATACTTATTAAAGGTTTCATATTTTATAATATATAGATGTTTTAAGTTTCATAATGTAATAATTGTAGGGTGTTTTTGAGAAGAATTTTTTTGACTAAGGGAGAATTTTAATGAAAAAGGATTAAATTTTTAGTTTTGATCAATTTTTTAAAAAAAATAATCAAAAGTCGAATAAATTAATTGTATAAATAATTTTAGAGTTTAAGGCTGTGGATTAAATGTATATTTGTAAAAAATATAGTATGCGAGAAATTATTTTTTATTGCTTTTTTATTTCGTCTTTTTTTAGTTGGTCTCAAACGACTTTGGTCATAAATGAGTTGGATGCTGACACGCCAAGTATTGATGATAGAGAGTTTATTGAAATAAAATCTATGACCACAGACTTGTCTGTAGTACCTCATTTTTCTACAGACGGTTATATCCTAGTATTTTTTAATGGTTCTACTAATGGTGGTGATAGTAGTTATTTAACCTTAGATTTAGCAGGATATTCCACGGATAGTAATGGACTTTTAGTTTTAGGTAACCTAAATGTAAACCCAACACCTCAAGTAATTATTCCTGATAATATTATACAAAATGGCCAAGACGCTGTAGCCATTTATCAAGCTTCTGTTAATGATTTTCCTGACCGGACATTAGCCACACAAACAAATTTAATTGATGCACTAGTTTATGACACCAATGATGCAGATGATACTGATTTATTGAACCTGCTTGGTGAGACCGTCCAATACAATGACAATGGCACTAACTCTAATCCAAAATCATTACAAAGGCAAAGTGATGGTTCTTATTTAGCAGATGTGCCAAATCCCCGAGAACTAAACGATGGAAGTGGTGTTATTTTTAATGCGATACAAATTACCACCGCAGATACAATGTTTAACGAAGGAAATAGTTTTGTCATAACATTTACATCAGATGAGATTGTAACTTCAGACTTGACATTTAATATTAAGCTGGATAATGGAGCCTTTATTACAGATGATTTTTCTGGAGTAACCACTATTACAATTCCAAATGGTCAAAATTCTGCAGATACTATAATTACTCTGGTCGATGACTCAAGTAATGAAGGGGATGAAGAGTTGATAATTAACATGTTTAATTTAATAGAGCCTGTAGTTGCATTTAATAACTTTTACAAAATTAGGATTATTGATAATGACTTTATTGAAGCTTCATGGGGAACACCTGTGCTTCCTACTTATGATATGGTTATCAGTACACAACCTGAAGGGTATTACAATAGTTTAAATGGAAAGTCTGGTCAAGACTTAAGAGATGCTATACAAGCTATCATAGCAGATGAAGTGGAAGTTAGGACTCATAGTTACGCAGATGTAATAGATATTTTAAAAGAGGCTGATCAAAACCCGAAAAATAGTAGTCAGGTCTGGTTGCTATATACAGAAGGAGAGCGCTCCAAACTAGATTTTCAAACGTCATCTGACGGGACGGGAAAGTGGAATAGAGAGCATACTTTTCCGCGGTCACGAGGTGGATTTGGCGATTGGGATGATTTTGATGACTTAGCTACTGGAATTAATACCTTTATAGTAACAAATGCCGATTCTTTGCGTCATGCTAATTCAGATGCGCATGCACTAAGGGTAACTGATGCAAGTGAAAACAGTAGACGTAGTAATAAGCATTATAGTACTAATTTTGATTCCGATGAATATAATGGTCCTGCAGATACTAGTAATACTGGAAGCTGGAAAGGTGATGTGGCCCGTGGTGTGTTGTATTTAGAATTACGCTACAATGGTTTGCAAATTGTCAATGGATTTCCAAGTTCTTCACCAACGGGGAATTTAGGCGATTTGGCAACGTTATTGACTTGGCATACTAGTGATATACCAGATGATTATGAAATGAATCGTAATAATATTATTTATAACTGGCAACGTAATAGAAACCCTTTAATTGACTTGCCAGATTTAGTAGATTATATATGGGGTGATAAGGTAGGAGAAGTATATAATGGTGCTTTAAATACTAATGAAGTTGAAAATAATGAAATTTCAGTCTATCCAAATCCTACTAAAGGGAAAGTCAATTTTCTCGGTATAAATGAAAATACAACGGTTGAATTATTTTCTATAGAAGGTCGAAAGCTTCAAAACGTATCTATAGACGAATTTGGGGTAACTAATTTTAACCTTTCAAAAGGTGTTTATTTCCTTAAATTTAGTGAGCAAAATAAAACACAAACCAAACGTTTAATCATTGAATAGAAAAAGCCTGAATTGATATTCAGGCTTTTTCTATATTAAATGTAGAATCTAAAATGGCTTAGAGCTCACCACTAAGTCGTCACCATACTTTCCAAAATTGATGGTTGGTATACCTTTAGTATTATTAAAAGAGCCTATACTTGAGTTACCGTATTTATCCTTCACTGCTATTTTTAATCTTACAATTTCACCTTTTTTATTACGCTTCAATTTCGAATATTTAATCGTAATTCCTTTAGCAGCGAGTTCTTTTTTGTGAGTTTCCATTAAGTTGTCTGGGGTGTCCTTAGTTACAAAATGTAAGGCCATTTTGGAGTTTTTGTCATCATCTTCAAATCTAATAGAGCCAATTTGAACGTTATAGTCATTATCATTATTATTATTATTATTATTATTACGAATGATTTTGTTAAAACTATTTTTGCCTTTATTAGTCTTAATGGTTACTATTCCATTTTTTGCATCGTCACCGTATAATGTTGCAGCTCTTTTTCCTTTTATGACGTTAACTTCTGCGACATCATTATAATCTATCTTTTTATAATCTTTATTGCTAACTCGTTTTCCATTGACGATGTAAATTGGATTGCTACGATTTGAAGTATTAATTTTGAAGGTGTTTTTATAGTTAACACTATCAGTTTTAATAGTAAAACTATTAGAGTTAACTTTTACATTGCCATTCACTTTTACAGAGTAAGAGGTATTTGGTTTGCCTGTTACGATAGAATCCTTTGTTATAAAAACATAATTTGCTTTAGTTTTTGGTTTGGTTTTAATAATATAAACTGAGTCTGCTTCTATTTCAATTTCATTTTCTTCCTCTTCTTCAATTACTTCAATAATCGGCTCTTCTCTAATCTCTATTATTTCTTCATCTATTATTTCTGGTTCTTCAACAACTTCGATGATTTCCATATCAGTAGGTCCAACCATTATCATCCCGTTTTCAAATTTGATGAACCTAAATGATTTTATACCCTCCTTCGTTTCTGCCTTATAACTTGCTGAAGAGCCGTCAAAATTGAATGTAATATCAATTTTGTTAATAAATCCATTGGTGTTTCTTTTTAATGCATTCAGGGTCATTTCTACCCCTTCTTTCTTTAGGTTTTTTTTGATTTCATCTAAACGTTCATTACTCATTTTATGAGTAAATAACGCTTCGACTTTAGTACTTGTAACTTCATTTGTATTTCCAATAATGGCAGTTTCTACTAATACTTCTCTGGTATTAAAACTCAGAAGAAAGAGTGCAAAAAATGGAAGCACTACGAGTGTTTTCCATCGATTAATTGATTTTGATTGATGCTTTTGTAACATAACGATTCGTTTTTTGATTAATGAATTATAAAAATTTGATGTAAGATTGATATTTGTGTTGCCAATACTTGTTTTTAGCAAAAGTTCTTGATATTCTGTTGAAGACTCTGTATGTTTTTGTACGTCGGCATCAGCGATATATTCAAGATTTTGCTGAATGTTTTTGTGGTATAACCAGACTAAAGGATTAAACCATAATGCAACACAAAATAATCGTGAGATTAAAATGTCTAAAGAATGCCATTGACGAACATGAACTTTTTCATGATTTAAAATCAATTGTAGTTCGTTGTCTGAAAAAAGACTTGGGTTGTAAACAATCCACTTAAAAAATGAAAATGGTGAAACCTTACTTTTTACAACAACGTAGGTGTAGATACCGTCTTTGTTTTTAGCGTTTTTTACGAGTAAAAACAATAAAGAGCCAAATTGAAATAAAAACTGAATTAAGAAGATGATGACCCCTGTGATATATATGTAATTTAGTAATTGCGACCATTCAAATGGTTTTTTCTCTGCTACCAGCTCGTTTGAACTATACATAAAATCTGTTGGAATATTGGAATTCACCACAGGTTCAACAGGTATATAAACAGTGATTTCTATTAATGGTAAAATAAGGGCTGTTAAAATACCTAAGACTAGGAACCATCTGTTGTGGCTAAAAAATGTCTCTTTTTTTAAGAAAAGCACATATCCTAAGTACATTAATAGGATTAAGGCGCTCGATTTTAATAGATAATCCATTTTATTTTTTCTTTTCTATTAATTCAATAATTTCTTTAAGTTCATCAACACTTATTTTTTCTTCTTTAGCAAAGAAAGATACCATGTTCTTATAGGAGTTGTTAAAGTAGTTTGCAATTGCTGTATTCATAAATTTAGCTTTGTAATCCTCCTTTTTTACAATAGGGTAATATTGATGGGTTTTGCCATATGCGTTATAACTTACATAGCCTTTTTCTTCAAGATGCCTGATAATGGTAGATAGGGTGTTATAGTGTGGTTTGTCTTCTTTTATTTCTGCTAAAACATCTTTTACAAATGCTTTTTCAAGCTTCCATAATATGTGCATTATTTCTTCTTCTTTGTTTGTTAACTTTTGCATGGTTCTTTTAAGTTAAATAATGAATACATTTCAAATCTATAACTATTTTTATAGTTTTCAAACTATTTTTGTAGTTATTTAACGAAATTTTTAGTTTTAAATGTTTAAGTTGAGTTATAGGAAGTACCATTTACAATTGTTTATTTAAAGAAATTGATTTTTTGTTGTGACAATTAATTCTTGGTTTTTAGTTTTTTGTATAGATTTTTAAGTTTTTGTTAATTGCTACTTAGAGATGAAAGATCAGTTCAATCATAAGTAGTATCTTCGCAAAAATTTAAAATACATGAATGTAGTCCTCATATTAGTTGGATTAGTTTTATTGGTAATAGGTGGTGATTTTTTAGTAAGAGCCTCTGTCGGTTTATCTTTTAAACTAAAGCTTTCTAAATTGGTTATTGGTATGACTGTTGTCTCTTTTGCAACATCTGCACCAGAGCTTTTAGTGAGTCTACAGGCTGCTTTAGATGGAGTTAGTGATATTGCTTTAGGGAATATTATTGGTTCTAACATTGCTAATATTGGATTGGTTTTAGGGATTACGGCAATCATATCTCCCTTGGCTATAGATAGAGAGTTTTATAAACTCAATTGGCCAATGCTCATGTTTATGTCATTTGGATTGTATTTTTTTCTAAAGAATGATAACTTATTAACAGCTGTAGAGGGCGCCATACTTTTCAGTGTATTGGTATTGTTTTTAATTGTTTTGGTTTGGGATTCACGAAAAAAGACGAAAGCAGCAGCACTAATACAAGGAATAGATGAAAGTTTAGCTAGCGTTTCAAATTTTAAAATAGGAGCGTGGTTATTTATTGGTGCTGTTGGGCTTTATTTTGGCTCGGAGTGGTTGGTTGAAGGTGCAAAGGGTTTGGCCACATCATTCGGCATTAGTGATTATGCTATCTCTGTAACTGTTATAGCTATTGGAACAAGTGTTCCAGAGTTAGCTGCATCTGTAATAGCAGCAGTAAGAAAGGAAAAAGCTATTTCTCTTGGGAATCTCATAGGGTCAAATATATTTAATATAGCATCAGTTTTGGGGCTTACCGCCATAATAAAACCTATAGCTGTAGAGTCTTCAAAAATACTATCCACTAATATATTTTGGATGATTGCATTTTCAGGAATATTAATTCCACTGGTATTTTTTGGAAAGCGTTTTATGATAGGAAGGTATAAGGGTTTACTACTTTTTATAGCCTACATCATATTTATAGCATCTGCTTTTAGTTGATGGCGTGTTTTACAGTCTTCATAAAAAAAAAGGTTCCTCATGAGGAACCTTTTTTATAATTTGCTATTTCGTCTTAAGAAATGTTTGCAGTCTTTACTGTTTTTACAATACGACCAGCAATTTTATATGGGTCTCCATTAGAAGCAGGTCTTCTGTCTTCTAACCAGCCTTTCCATCCTTTTTCTACAGTGATAATAGGTATACGAATTGACGCTCCTCTATCAGAAATACCATAACTAAAGTCATCAACGTGAGCTGTTTCATGTAATCCAGTTAAACGCTCATTATTAAATTCACCATAAACGGCCATATGTTCTTTTACAACTGGTCTGAAAGCTTCACATATTTTTTCATATGTCTCTTGAGAACCACATGTTCTTAAAACAGTATTTGAGAAATTTGCGTGCATTCCAGAACCATTCCAGTCACCTTTTACAGGTTTTGGATGATATTCAATATAGTAACCATATTGCTCCGTTAAACGGTCCAGTAAGTAGCGTGCTATCCAGATTTCGTCTCCGGCTTTTTTTGCGCCTTTAGCAAACAATTGAAATTCCCACTGTCCAGATGCAACTTCTTGATTGATACCTTCGAAATTTAAACCTGCAGCGATACATAAATCAGCATGTTCTTCAACAAAATCTCTGCCATGTGTATTTCTTCCACCAACAGAACAGTAGTACATACCTTGTGGCCCAGGGTAACCGCCTATTGGAAATCCAAGTGGCAACTGTGTATCTTTATCCATGATAAAATACTCTTGCTCAAAGCCAAACCAGAAATCATTATCATCATCATCGATAGTTGCTCTACCATTTGATTCGTGGGGTGTTCCGTCAGAATTTAAGACTTCTGTCATTACTAAATAGCCATCATTTCTTGCTGGATCAGGATAAATAGCAACTGGTTTTAAAAGACAATCTGAAGAACCACCTTCGGCTTGTCGTGTAGAAGAGCCGTCAAAAGACCAAATTGGGCAGTCTTCTAGTTTTCCACTAAAGTTTTCTTCAACTTTAGTTTTACTTCTCATGTTTTGTGTTGGTTTGTAACCATCTAACCAAATATACTCTAACTTGGATTTGCTCATTTTGTGTTGTGTTAAATTAGCGAAAGATCAAAGATAATTTTTTTTCATTTTTCAGCATCAAAATAGCTCCACGATTTAGGTGTTTTTATGAAATTCTTATTAACATCGGTGTGGTATTTATTAACTATAAGGTTTTCGCTTTTAATTTGATAAATTCTTCGTGTCTATATAAATCATTTAATTAATTTTGAGGCAACTTTTAATATGCATTAAAGTTATGAGTCAAAACATTAGTAAAAGATATACGCAACGTGGTGTTTCTGCATCAAAAGAAGATGTGCATAATGCCATTAAAAATATTGATAAGGGTTTATTTCCAAAGGCATTTTGTAAAATAGTTCCCGATTATTTAACTAATGATGAGGATTATTGCCTAATTATGCATGCTGATGGGGCTGGCACAAAATCTTCCCTAGCTTATATGTATTGGAAAGAAACTGGTGATGTTTCTGTTTGGAAAGGTATAGCGCAAGATGCGCTTATCATGAATATTGACGATTTGTTATGCGTTGGTGTTTCAGATAACATTATGCTGTCTTCAACTATTGGTCGCAACAAGAATTTAATTCCAGGAGAAGTTATTTCTGCAATCATAAATGGAACGGAAGAACTTATTGAAGATTTAAAATCTTTTGGAGTTACCATCCATTCTACAGGAGGTGAAACTGCGGATGTGGGTGATTTAGTGAGAACTATTATTGTCGATTCTACTGTGACGGCACGCATAAAACGTAGCGATGTTATCGATAATGCTAACATTTCTGAAGGAGATGTTATCGTTGGTTTAGCGTCTTTTGGACAAGCGTCATATGAGACACAATACAATGGTGGCATGGGTAGTAACGGGCTAACTTCAGCAAGACACGACGTGTTTCATAAGTATTTAGCTGAAAAATTTCCTGAAAGTTTTGATGCAGCTGTTCCCGAAGAATTGGTATATTCTGGTCAGATAAAATTAACAGATAGTGTAGAAGACTCACCTATTGATGCTGGTCAATTAGTATTATCGCCTACTCGAACTTACGCACCAATTATAAAGTCTATTCTTAATAAATATAATAGTGATAGTATTCATGGGATGGTGCATTGCAGTGGGGGCGCACAAACAAAAATTCTCCATTTTATAGATCATCTTCATATTATAAAAGATAATATGTTTGCTATACCTCCGTTATTCAAATTGATACAAGAGCAATCAAAAACCGATTGGAAAGAAATGTATCAAGTCTTTAACTGTGGGCATCGTATGGAATTGTACGTTAACCCAGAAGTAGCAGAAGACATTATTTCGATTTCAAAAGCTTTTAATGTTGACGCACAAATTATAGGACGTGTTGAATCTTCATCCACAAAAAAATTAACAATTATAAGCGAATACGGGACTTTTCAATATTAAGTTTATGAACGTTTTTAAAGCACCTCTTCAAATACTATTTTTATTTATTTTTTCTTACACTTGGGCTCAACCAAGTGATTTATTTTTAACTCCTCAAGAGGATAAAACAAAAGATTTTGGGTGGACAACAAATAAAGTGGTAGGTCTTTATTTTAATCAAGTCTCATTTACAAATTGGAATGCTGGTGGTGCTAATTCAATTTCAGCCATTTTTAATGGAAAAGCAGAAGCCAATTATAAATCCGATAAGATGTTTTGGAACTCCAACGTTTTGCTAAGATATGGCGTTAATAAGCAAGAAAGCGAGCCTTTACGGAAAACAGAAGATGCTTTATCAATCATTTCTAATTTTGGTTATGAGAAAAATGAAAATAGCAATTGGTTTTATTCGGCGCGATTTAGCTTTAACACACAGTTTTCAGATGGTTTTAATAACCCTGACGAAGACCCAATTTCTCGTTTTATGGCGCCAGCCTATTTATTTCTTGGTGTTGGTTCAGAATATGGGCGTCATATAGAAAAATTGTCTTTTTATGCTTCTCCAGCCACCCTGAAAACAACTTTTGTTTTGGATCAAAATCTAGCAAACGCTGGCGCATTTGGTGTTAATCCTGCAATATTTGATATGGATGGGAATTTAATTAGTGAAGGAGATAACGTAAGATCAGA
>Ga0209654_1000657_pt1 | contig 32078 bp, 25 predicted proteins | sample SaaInl1SG_22_DNA_FD_184646 | JGI IMG/M metagenome (GOLD analysis project Ga0209654, IMG submission 184646) | Marine microbial communities from expanding oxygen minimum zones in the Saanich Inlet - ESP_161SG_22_DNA (SPAdes) (version 2) | ecosystem: Environmental > Aquatic > Marine > Intertidal... | reverse complement strand
TAGTATTTGAAGGACAAACATTTGTATCGAAGGTTATTGACAGTGTTTCTCATCAGGTAACTAAAATCCCCTCAGTCAGAGCTCCCTTTTTTGTATACAGCACAAATAGTGATTTAAAAGTTGTTGAACTTACTTTTGATAATTACTCGCTAAAAGAAATAGAAGAACACATTGATTCAGTTTATAAAAATTATGACCAACCTTTGTTGATACGTATTGATGGGGTTTTTAATAAAATGAAACTTCATAGTGTTAATTTACCTGAGGGTGAGCAAGTGTCATCGCCAGATGAAGCGCACCAAGGATTAACTCAATATGAGTCGAATGGTATTAGCGGATCTTTGATCGGCTTCTTTTCTCGAAATCATAAGGCTGTTTTTACACATCATGATAGTTTTTTCCATGCGCATTTTATCTCCGACGATCGTCAAGTATTAGGGCATATCGATGAACTTAAATTTAATGCTTCTAAAGTAACCCTGAAAGTTTCAAAGTAATTTTCTCTTCTGTGAATAGGTAATCAAAATTCAAACACCTGAACCTTTCATAATAAGAGTCATTATATGATGAGTGTCAATCAATTCTCTTGGCGTTAGACTTATGTTCGATATTTCGATAGAGTTATCTACTACACAAGACGGATCGGTATTTCTACCGGTCCGTTTTTTATTTACACTTTCATTACCACCTGTAAATGAAAGAATTAACCCAAATATTGGGTTGAGGTTCGATATGTTCTGTCTTCAGGGTCTATGACTATCCCCTCTGGAAACAGTAATTTTTGAACAGATAATTTAGTCTCATATTCTCCTTTAATGTTTCTTTTGCAATTTTACAGAGTTCTTTAACAAACTCGATAGAGGTAATAAGTCCCTGTTCGGCCTTGTCTCTCAATGCTTCCAATCGATCACTCAGTTTTTTTGTTTAGGATTTTTTTTTAATTTGCACAATCTAATAGAACAATTTATGAAGTATACTATTGAAACTTTCGGGAAACTATGTCATTATCAGTTTTCAAATATTAAGAATATTGATGTTGATGAAATTGAAAATGGTGAGTTTGATTATAATGAACTGGAAGAAACCTTTCTTTTGGACAAATGTTCTGTCGAAAACGAGAAGATTAGTTTTGACGATGAGATTAAGTTTAAAATATCTAATAGTAAATGTGAAATATTAGATTTTTCATCAAATGACATCGAACAAAGTGATGAAGGTGGGGGTTGTTTTTGTCCAGAACCAGAGTACAATGATGAGTATGAAAATTGTCTAGGTTCTATCCAATATTTTAAAGGAGGAGGTCCAATTTTTGAATTTGATACCGATGATGAAATTAAAATTGAAAACTTTACATACAGTTTATCGATTTTGGAACTAGATGACGGAGATATAACATTAATGGATAACTTATATTACAAGAACAAAAAACTAGAAATCACAGATTCTGGTGGTTCCAGAGGGGTTTACAAATCAGTAAAAATCTGGAAACAAAATGGAGATGTGTTTAAGTTTGAGGAATAGATTTATAAATCACTATAATTTCTTCAAACTTGTTTTCAATATCTAATTTCAAAGATTACTGTCAATCCCAAAGAAATTTTTAGCTATTATAAGTGGAAATCAAAATCATATTAGTTTAATTTTTCATAATAAGAGTCATTATATGATGAGTGTCAATCAATTCTCTTGGAGTAAAACTGATGTTCGATATTTCAATAGAGTTACCTACTAAAACAATAAAACGGTTATACTTTTATAAAGTGTAGCCGTTTTTTCTATTTAATAACCTTATATTGTTTTAATTATATTCGATAAAAATAAAATAGATGAAATTTTTCAGGCCATTTCGTGAAAATTCCAAGGGGAATTTTGATTATTTCAAATATGCACTAGGTGAAATTATTCTTGTCGTTCTCGGCATTCTTATTGCTTTGCAAGTAAATAACCTTAATGAGACAAGGATAGAAAAGAGGGCAATGAAAGATTATTTTCAAAAAATTAGCTTTAATATCAATGCAGACATAAAAGAATCCGAAAGATTATTAAAATTTAGACAAGACCATATTGTTAGTTGTAATAAGGTCTCTAAGGCCTTGATTGAAAACAATTTTTCAGATCAGTTATTGATTCAAAAAGCAATATTTGAGATGATTATTGAAGTCCAATTAAATTACAACAAAGATGCGTTCGAATCTTTAAAAAGTTCGGGGTATTTAAGGTATCTGAACAATAAAGAACTTGAAGAGTTACTCAATGACTATTACAATCAAATTAATCAAATAGAAATGTTTGAAATTGACCAAAGAGATTGGGCTAATGCATTAGAATTAGAATTAGATAGAAATGGCTTCTTTTACAGCTACACACAGCTTGATCAGAAGGTGCATACAAATTTATTTACTTTAATGGGTAATTACAACTCAGAATTAAAAAACCACCCTGGCCACAAAATCATAATGAGACTTCTTTTTCGAGGAGGTACCAATAACTCATTCTTAACTGGATTTTACGAAAATCACATTAAAACAGGGAATCAGTTAATTGAAATTTTAAACCAGGAAATTAATCATTAAAATTGTGTTGTAACTCTAAGTAATATTAAGGTAGGAAATCAAAATCTTATTAGTTCAACTTCTTATAATAGCCATGATTTAATGAGTATCAATTAACTCTCAGGTGTTAAACTAATATTCGATATTTCACAGAGTTATCTACTAAAGCAATAAAACGGTTATTCTATTATAGTGTAGCCGTTTTTGTATTTTTACAACATGTTAAAAAATATTACTTACATCTTTTCTGTGCTTCTGTTTGCCTCCTGTACCAAATCGACTAACACTTCTTCTATCAAAGTTGTTGGTGAAATGAGAGATGTGATGTGGAAAGGAGATTTAGAAGGTAAGATTGCAACAGATTCATTAAATAGTAAAGAAACTTATGGATTAGGACCTATTGAGTTTTTGAAAGGAGAAATAGTAGTATTTGAAGGACAATCATATGTTTCAAAAGTAGTAGATAGTATTTCACACGAGGTAAATAAAGTCCCTTCGGTCAGTGCCCCCTTTTTTGTATACAGCACAAATAGTGATTTAAAAGTTGTTGAATTAACACCTGGAAATTATTCACTAAAAAAAATAGAAGAACATATTGATTCAGTGTATAAACATTATGACCAACCGTTGTTGATACGTATTGATGGGGTCTTTAATAAAATGAAACTTCATAGCGTGAATCTTCCATATGGCAACACAGTATCATCTCCAGACGAAGCGCACCAAGGATTAACTCAATATGATTTCAAAAATATTAGTGGCTCTTTGATCGGTTTCTTTTCTCGAAATCATAAGGCAGTTTTTACACATCACGATAGTTTTTTCCATGCTCACTTTATTTCCGATGATCGTGAAGTCTTAGGCCATATTGATGAACTTAACTTAGATTCTTCACAAATTAAACTACAGGTATCATACTAATTCTTTACCTACCTTAATTGTATGATGTTTATGGTTAACCAAACTTTTATTTAGTCTAAAAATTATTTTATTTTTAATTTTAAAATGCAATCAATTTTATTATATTTGATATTATTAACCAAATATTTTTAAATAAAATGAAAAAACTAATTTTTTTATTATTTGTGTTTGCAGGAGCAAACCTATCGGCTCAAGTCGCAAAATCACGTTATATCAAAGTTGATGAGGATAAGAGTGAGCAAGTTTACGAAGCCATGAAAGCCAAAACTCAGAAGTACAATCAATCAGCAGAAAAAGGAGCACATTACACATTCTATATTGAAACCGGACCTCGAGCAGGTCAACTATTTAGAGCTCGAATAGAACAAGATATGGCAGGGTTTGATGAAGATGGTAGCCCAGAAGAGTACCAAATGTGGAACGAAACTGTGGCGCCTCATGTTACAAACGATTTATTTCAAGTTTGGTACTACAACAAAGATGTTTCACATGAAATCACAGATCTTTGTGTAAAGCCACTACGTCAAGTCATATTATATAATATTGACCCTGCAAAAGCCGATGATTTTTGGACATTCCGAAAACGTGTCTATGATGCTATTGTCAAGTCTGATGCTCAGCTGGACATGGGTGTATGGACTGTTTATGCTGGTAATCGTGGTTTGAATGTTTTAGTTGGATTTGCTCATGAAAACCATGCTGAGATGGATTTGGACGGTTCGGAAGAATGGTCTAAAGTGGTTGCAGCTTACAATGAAACACACGGTGAAGGTCAATTTAAAGCAGATAATATGAAGCTAAGAGAAAGCATGTCTGCTTGGGGTAACAGTACGCAACTTTGGACATTTTTACCAGAGTTAAGTTCGCCTTGTGTGACACCCTAAAATTTTTAAACAATGATTTTATACAGCCCGAAGCAATGCTTCGGGCTGTTTTTATTTATAAATTTATTATTTACATATTACTAATAATGGAACACAAAGACTCCATTGTTTTTTTATACTTTCAAATCGAAACAACAATGTTGTAGTGTAATGAGCAGTTATGATGTGTTTTAAACATAAAAAAATCATTATATTTTCTCTATAAATTTTCAATCCTACAGGTTGAAAAAATATATTTGATTATCATTATAGATTATAAAATTAATTTTTCTTGTATACTAATTGTAGTGTTTTATTTTTCAGCCAGACTGAAAAATAGCAGTATTTTGTCGTGATGTTTTTTTCGATTAAAAAGCATAAAATTATTTTTAGTACAAAACAACCAATTATTTGTTACATATAAATTTTAAATGGATTCAAACAACAATATATACATAGGAAATAATCCCGCTAGGTTTTCTAATCAAGAAGTTTCTGGCGATGAAATTATCATTGGCGATGAGATTTTTTATAAAATTTCTAACTACAATAAAATGCGCCCATTTTTCATGAGCATTGTAAGCAATTCAGACCACTGGATGTTTATTTCAAGTACTGGAGGACTTTCTGCTGGAAGAAAAAATAGCAACTATGCCCTTTTTCCATATTACACAGACGATAAAATTACAGAATCAAGCGAATACACTGGCAGCAAGTCAATTTTTTTGGTAAAAAAAGTTGATAAAACTTTTTTGTGGGAACCATTTTCTAACAGACAAGACGGTGTTTACGAGATTACTAGAAATTTGTACAAAAATGCTTACGGGAACAAAATCATTTTTGAAGAAATAAATCATGATTTAGACGTTGTATTTTCTTATGAATGGAATTCTAGTGACGCGTTTGGATTTGTTCGCAAATCTAAGTTAAAAAATGTGGCCAATACAGCTGTAAATATCTGTTTATTAGATGGAATTCAAAACATTTTACCTCATGGAGTTGAGGTTGCTCTTCAAAACAGTACGAGTAATCTTGTAGATGCTTATAAAAAATGTGAATTGGAAACAGATAGCGGAGTTGGAATTTACTCCCTAAGTGCCATTATTGTGGATAAAGCAGAGCCAAGTGAAGCATTAAAAGCCAATATAGTTTGGTCTGTTGGACTTAAAAACTCAAAAATACTACTCTCATCTGCTCAAATTGATAGTTTTAGAAGAGGAAATACAATTACTGAAGAAATTGATGTAAAAGCAGAACGAGGCGCATACCTTTTGACTGCCGATATAACTTTGGGCGAAAATGCTCAAGAAGAATGGACTTTTGTGGCTAATGTTAATCAGTCTATAAATGATATAGTTCAGATTAAAAAAAGGATTAAAAAACAAGCCTTCTTATTGGAGGAATTAACAGCTTCAGTTGAGGAAGGTACACAACAACTTATTGCATTGGTTGGTGCTTCAGATGGTTTGCAACTAACTTCCGATCGCGCAAGAAATACAAGGCATTTTGCCAACACCATGTTTAACATCATGCGTGGAGGAATTTTTGATGATAATTATACCATTGAAAAAGAAGACTTTATTACGTATTTAGAAAATGCAAATCACAAAGTGTATTTCAAAAAGTCAAATGTAATCGCTGCTCTCCCCGAAACGTTTGATTTGAATCACTTAAAATCAATTGCTCAAAGTGATGACGATAAAAACTTCAAACGTTTGTGTTATGAATATCTTCCATTAAAATTTAGTAGACGCCATGGTGATCCTAGTCGTCCTTGGAATAAATTTTCAATAAACACGCGGAATGAAGACGGTTCAAAAATCTTAGATTATCAGGGAAATTGGCGTGATATTTTCCAAAACTGGGAAGCCCTTGTTCATTCATATCCAGAATTTATTGAGGGGATGATTCATAAGTTTTTGAATGCAACAACTTTTGATGGCTATAACCCTTACAGAGTAACTAAAGATGGTTTTGATTGGGAAACTATCGAACCAGATAATCCTTGGTCTTACATTGGATATTGGGGAGATCACCAAATCATCTATTTGCTTAAGTTTTTAGAGTTTATAGAAACCTATTACCCAAATAAATTAGAAAGCTATTTTTCTAAAGATTTGTTTGTCTATGCAAATGTTCCATACAGAATAAAACCTTACGACCAAATTCTTAAAGATCCCAAAAATACAATTGATTTTGATGACGAAGCAGAAGCGCGAATTCAGCTTAAGCGTGAAGAAATTGGTGTAGATGGCGCATTACTTCGCGATAAAAATATATTCATATATAAGGTCAACTTTATTGAGAAAATCCTAGTCACTGTTTTGGCAAAAGTATCTAACTTTATACCTGAGGGTGGAATTTGGATGAATACCCAACGTCCAGAGTGGAACGATGCAAATAATGCATTGGTTGGAAATGGAGTTTCAATGGTTACTTTATATTATTTGCGTAGATTTTTAAAATTCTTTGAAACTACTTTAAAAAATACTTCAGCCAAGCAAGTTGAGATTTCTGTAGAACTAATTGAGTTTTTCAATCAGGTTTCAGAAACGCTTCAAAATAACACAGCTCTTCTTTCTGGATCGATTTCAGACCAAGACAGAAAGACTGTTTTGGACGGTCTTGGAAAAGCAGCAAGTCAATATAGAACTACAATTTATGAGAAAAGTTTCTCTGGCGAGAAAAACACCCTAAATTTAGATGAGATTTCAACCTTTGTAAGTGTAGCATTAGAACATTTAGAACATTCAATTGAAGCCAACAAAAGAGCAGATAACCTGTATCATGCATACAATCTGATGACTGTAAATGGCAATGAATCAGTTTCAATTTCCTACCTACCAGAAATGTTAGAAGGTCAAGTTGCAGTGCTAAGTTCGGGCTACCTTTCTACTAAAGAAGCATTGAGTGTATTAGATGCGCTCAAGGCGAGTAAGTTATTTAGACCAGATCAGTACAGTTATATCTTATATCCAAACAAAACCTTACCACGATTTGTTGACAAAAATACAATTTCGAAAGAATATGTTCAATCTTCAAATCTACTACAAAAACTTGTAGAAGTAGGGAATACACAAGTAATTACAAAGGATTGTAATGGAGAATTTCATTTCAACGGGAACTTCAATAATGTAGAGAATTTAAAAGAAGCATTGAAGAACTTACCTGAAGAATTTTCAGATTTAGTAACAAAAGAAGCTGAAGTCGTTTATGGAATTTTTGAAGCTATTTTTGATCACAAATCCTTTACTGGTCGTTCGGGAACTTTCTTTGGTTATGAAGGTCTTGGATCTATTTATTGGCACATGGTATCCAAATTATTACTGGCAGCATTTGAAACAACAAAACAAGCCATTGATGAAAACAATGCGCCAGAGATAATTGGGAAACTTTTTGATCATTATTTTGAAATCAATGCAGGTATTGGAGCCCACAAATCTCCAGAACTGTATGGTGCTTTTCCAACAGATCCATACTCACATACACCCGGAGGGAAAGGGGCGCAACAACCAGGAATGACAGGCCAGGTAAAAGAAGATATTTTATGTCGATTTGGTGAACTTGGTGTGCGTGTCACAGATGGCGTTCTTGGTTTTGATGCGGGTATTTTAAAAGCATCAGAATTTTTACAAGAAGCAGAAAACTTTAGTTATGTAGGTGTTGATCAAGAGAAACAGAATATTGCATTAGAAAAAGACAGTTTGGCATTTACAATTTGTCAAGTTCCAATAGTTTACAAAAAAGCATCTGAGTCTTCGACTTCAGTTGAATTTTTTGATGACACTACAAAAATGTTTGATGCCAATACATTAGATAAAGAAACAACAAAACATGTTTTTGAAAGAACACATAAGATAAAACAAATTACTGTTTTTGTGGTAAAGTAACGTTACAAAAACAATTAAACAAAAAACACATAATGGCCTTAAAAAAACATATGATAATTCTCTTTATTTTGTGTTGTTTTTTAAGTACATCATGTACAAACAAAACAAAAGAAGAATTGAATTTTAAACACAAAACAGCGGCACAAATTTTGGGTAATCCAGAATATTTAGCTATTTCTTATGGAGGCTATCGCATGACATCAAGAGAGATTCAACCTTCTTTGGAAGCCTTGAAAGAAGATTTGAAAATCATGTATGTCATGGGAATTAGAATCATAAGGACTTACAATTTGAAGTTTCCACATGCATCAAACATTTTAAGAGCCATAAAGGAATTGAGAGAAGAGGGCAAAAGTTTTGAAATGTATGTGATGCTGGGGGCATGGATAGATTGTGCTAATGCATGGACAGACCTCCCACCAAATCATGATATAGAAGACGAAAAGAACAATGCTTCTGAAATAGCCAAAGCCATAGAGCTTGCAAATAAATATCCGGAAATTGTAAAAATAATTGCCGTTGGTAATGAGGCGATGGTCCACTGGGCAACCCCTTATTTTGTAAAGCCAAAAGTTGTTTTGAAATGGGTTAATTATTTACAAGAAAAAAAAGCACAAGGACATCTTTCGGATTCATTGTGGATTACCAGTTCAGACAATTTTGCCTCTTGGGGAGGAGGAAGTTCGGATTACCATAATAAAGATTTGGAACAATTAATTGCCGCTGTAGATTATATTTCTGTTCATACCTATCCCTTTCATGACACACACTACAATTCTAGTTTTTGGCTTATACCAGAAAATGAATCATCACATTCAGAAATTGAAAAAATTGATGCAGCAATGGAACGTGCAAAGTCCTATGCCGTAAGTCAATATCAAAGTGTAAAAAACTATGTGAGTTCTTTAGGAATAGAAAAACCAATACATATAGGTGAGACCGGTTGGGCAACCACATCTCAAGGCTTATATGGAACTAATGGTTCCTATGCAGCCGATGAATATAAACAGGCATTGTATTACAAACTTATGCGTGAATGGAGTAATGAAAACAATGTGTCTTGTTTCTTTTTTGAAGCCTTTGATGAACCATGGAAAGATGCCAATCACCCAAATGGTTCTGAAAACTTCTTTGGGCTATTCACTGTTGATGGCCAAGCAAAATATGTGTTATGGCCTCTTGTTGATAATGGAGTTTTTTCAGGCCTTTCAAGAGATGGAAATTCTATTGAAAAAACCTACAAAGGCCATAAAGATGTTTTATTGGAGGATGTTTTTCCACCGAAATCCGCCTTAACCCTAACCAATTAGCACTATGAAACTTTTAAGTTTATGTTCAGTTTTATTATTTTCATTGGTATTACTTTTAATTCCAAACTCACCTGATAATGTTCAGGTTCAAGGAAATCATTTATTGGTTAATAATTCACCATACTATATAAAAGGAATTTGCTATCATCCAGTTCCAAAAGGACAAACCATTCGCGATTTCCAAACAATCGATCAGGATTTAGAACTCATGAAAGAGGCAGGAATAAACACAATACGTGTTTATGCACCTATAGACGATATTCAAGTTTTAGACAAAATTGATGCTGCTGGACTGAAACTTATTGTAGGATTTGGATACAATCAAAATGGAGTTTTTGATATTCTTTCGGAGACCTATTTGGATTATATAAAAAAATATAAAGATCACAACGCTATTTTAATTTGGGAACTTGGTAACGAATACAATTATCATCCAGAGTGGTTTGGTGGTGATATTATAAATTGGTACAATGCCTTAAGCGTAGCGACTGACTTAGTGCACAAACTTGACCCAAATCATCCAGTAGCTACAGCTCACGGAGATATCCCAGATAAGCAAGCACTTCAATTAAATCCTAACATCGATATATGGGGGTTGAATGTTTATCGTTGGGATCAACCTCAGTCTATTTTTAGAGAGTGGCAATCAGTTAGTGATAAACCTGTTTATCTTTCAGAGGCAGGCGCCGATAGTTACATGAAAATTGCAAAAGCAGGGTTTGAGCAAGGCGAAAACCAACATGCACAAGCTGTTGCCAATGGAAAAATTATTGACGCTGTTTTTGAAGAAAGTGATAACAACTCTGGTATTGTAATTTTTTCTTTTACTGATGGTCTTTGGAAAGCAGGAAATCCAGATCAACAAGATGTTGGGGGCTGGGCACCAAACAGTAGTGGTGTGCCTTACGATGGTGCTCCAAACGAAGAATATTGGGGTATAGTGGGATATCCATAGAAATAAAAAAGAAGCTTTTGAAGTGCTTAAAAATAAGTTTTTGAACTTTTAATAGATAAAAACAACTAATCAAGCAAATAATATGAAGTTCAATACAATTTTATCATTTCTTACTTTAATTTCAACGTTCTCTTGTATGAATTCAAAAAAAGAAACCCTTGCCGTTTTTGAAACCTCACAAAGTGGAAATCAACTTACAGAGCTTTCAAATTTTGATTCAGGAGTTACTCCTTCTTCAATACAATTAAATTTTGAACAAAAATTTCAAACGATTTCGGGATTTGGCGGAGCATTCACAGAAGCATCGGCGCACTTACTCAATCAAATGAGTTCAGAAAAAAGAGCCGAAATTTTAGACGCTTATTTTAGTAGAAAAGGAGCAAATTATTCATTGACCCGAACTCATATGAATTCCTGTGACTTTTCTTTATCTAACTATTCATATACACCGGTTGAGGGAGATAAAAATTTAGAGCATTTTTCTATTGATGAAGACAGAGAAGACCTTCTTCCAATGATTAAAGATGCTTTGGCCACATCGGAGGATGGATTTAAACTTTTTGCATCGCCATGGACTGCAGCACCATGGATGAAAGACAATAATAAATGGGTTGGTGGAAAATTACTTCCGGAGTATTACGATACTTGGGCGTTATTTTTCTCAAAATATGCTGATGCCTACAAACAAGAGGGTATCGATATTTGGGGATTCACAGTAGAAAATGAACCTTTAGGCAATGGAGATAATTGGGAAAGTATGCACTTTACCCCAGAAGAAATGACAGATTTTGTTCAACACCATTTAGGGCCAAAGTTAGAGGCCGATGGCAAAGGAGATCTAAAAATATTGGGATATGATCAAAATAGACAAGAAATAAAAGAGTGGGTAGATGTCATGTATAAAGACGAAGCATCTTCCAAATATTATGATGGAACAGCAATTCATTGGTACGAAAGTACATATGATTTTTTTCCAGAAGCATTGCAGTACGCACATCAAAAAGCACCAAATAAATATTTGATTCAAACAGAAGCATGTATAGATTCTGAAGTACCTGTTTGGAAAAATGATGCTTGGTATTGGAAAAAAGAAGCCACAGATTGGGGTTACGATTGGCGAGAAGAAGAAAAAAAATATTTACATCCAAAATATGCTCCCGCAAATCGCTATGCTAGAGACATTATTGGTTGCCTAAATAATTGGGTAGACGGATGGGTAGATTGGAATATGGTTTTGGATCGCCAGGGTGGGCCAAATTGGTTCAAAAATTGGTGTGTAGCACCAATTATTGTAGATCCTAAAGCGGATGAGGTTTATTACACACCGTTGTATTACATCATGACACATTTTAGTAAATTTATTCGTCCTGGTGCAGAAGTTATTGGAGTTGATTCAACAGATAAAAATTTAATGGTTACAGCTGCTCAAAACCCCGATGGTTCTGTTGCTGTTGTTGTATTTAATGAAGGGGTGGAGCACAAATCATTTGAATTAAAAACTTTAGAATCAACAAAGCAAATTTCAATAAGCCCCCAAGCCATTCAAACAATATTGATTACTAACTAACAAGCAAAAAATATGAACAATTTAATTAAAACCAACAAAGTACCAATGGGCCAAAAAATTGCTTTTGGTTTTGGGATGTTGGCAAATCAAATGTTTCCAGCAATATTAGGAATCTTTATGGTCGTTTTAGTTGAAGACCTTGGGTTTTCGGGCTGGATGTGGTCTTTAGTGTTTCTTTTTCCAAGAATTTTTGATGCTTTTTTAGATCCTATTATGGGCTTTATTTCAGATAACACAAAATCTAAATGGGGACGCCGCCGACAATATGTCTTAATTGGCGGAGTAGTTATGGGACTTGCCTATATTTTTATGTGGCAACTTTACAAAGCTGATGGAGTAGATTATAACTTTTGGTATTTCTTTTTATGGTCTTTAGTATTTTATTTAGGCCTTACAATTTTTAGCGTTCCATACGTAGCTATGGGTTACGAAATGAGTGATGACTTTCATGAAAGAACAAATATTATGGCTATTTCTCAGTGGATTGGCCAGTGGGCTTGGGTTATAGCACCCTTGTTTTGGATTATTATGTATGATGAAAACTGGTTTCCTTCAGCAGATGTTGCTGTACGAGAATTAGCAATTTGGGTTGCCATTCCTTGTGCTATTTGCGCCATTGTCCCTGCAATTTTTATAGAAAGTAAATCAACAGTTAACGAGGATTATGAACCACTAAATCTAGCTAATATTGGGAATAGCATCACAAAAATATTTGAAAGTTTTGTTGAAGCCTTTAAAATCAAAGATTTTAGAAAATTATGTGGCGCAACATTTTTAATATTTAACGCCTTTAATACGGTTGCAGCACTTACTTTTTTTGTTATTGTCTATAAGTTATTTAATGGTGATGCTGGTGCAAGTGGAATTTGGGTTTCTATGTTTGGGTGTTTAGGCGCTTTGGGAACAACATTTATTGTGATTCCAACCGTCGCTTGGATGTCCAAAAAAATGGGGAAGAAAAAAGCATTTATGGTGTCACAATCAATCTCATTAGTAGGTTATGTAATGCTATATTTCTTATTCATACCAGGAAAACCTTGGATGTACATTATAGCATTGCCTTTCTTTTCATTTGGAATAGGAAGCTTATTTACCATAATGATGTCAATGACCGCTGATGTAATTGATATTGATGAGATAAATACAGGAAAGCGGAGAGAAGGTATTTTTGGAGCAATATATTGGTGGATGGTAAAAGTAGGTTTTGGGATTGCGGGTGCGCTTAGTGGTGTAATCATTACTGTGGTTGGTTTTAATCCTGATATTGTAACACTAGACCAACAATCTGCTGTAGATGGCTTACACACTTTTTTCTGTTTTTTCCCAATGGGAGGAACTGTCCTTGCAATGTTTGTCATGCGTAATTATAGCACTACCGAAGAAAAAGTAAAAGAAATTAAAGCAACATTAGAGCAAAAAAGGAAAAATAAATTATAATATAACTCCAAAAAAAAATTAACCAATGTCTTATAGAAAAGAAAAACAAAAGTCACTTCTCGGCATTAATGTCAATGAATTAGAAAAAAAAGAACTCCAGGAGCTCAGTCAATCTGCGTTAAAGGCCGGAATGCATGGTCTATGTTTTAGTCCATATGAAGAAGGTCAAGAACCTGGTGATTCAATTTCCGAAGCACAAATAAGAAGAAAACTAGAAATAATTTCACCCTACATCAAATGGATTCGCACGTTTTCGTGTACAGAAGGAAATGAGCAAATTCCAAAAATAGCCAAGGAATATGGTCTAAAAACTTTAGTTGGCGCATGGCTGGGTGACGATAGTGAGATTAATGAACAAGAAATTGAGGGGCTTATAGCCCTAAGCAAAGCTGGTTTTGTTGATGTTGCAGCCGTAGGAAATGAAGTCATGTATCGTGGAGATTTGGAAGAAGATGAACTTATTACATTTATTAATCGTGTAAAAAATGAAATTCCAAACATTCCAGTTGGTTATGTAGATGCCTACTATGAATTTTCTGATCGTCCAAAAATTACTGAAGCTTGCGATCTTATTTTAGCCAATTGTTATCCTTATTGGGAGGGCTGTAGTTTGGAGTATTCTTTGGTATATATGAAACAAATGTATCAACAGGCACTGAATGCAGGCAAAGGGAAAAAAGTAATAATTACAGAAACAGGATGGCCAAGTCAAGGAACAAGTCTCGAAGGTGCACACCCTTCATATGACAATGCGTTGCGGTATTTTATTAATGCACAAAAATGGTCAAAAAATGACGCCATAGAAATGTTTTATTTTTCATCTTTTGATGAATCTTGGAAAGTAGGTTCAGAGGGTGATGTAGGAGCCTATTGGGGACTTTGGGACAAAGACGAAAATTTGAAATTTTAAGTTATTTTTCATAACTTCAATTCATGGACTATACAGAAGTTTTAGGAATAAAAAAGGGCGCAGCAGTTTGCTATTCAGGCTATCGTAATGGGCAACGCCCAGGGCATATTTACCCTTCGTACGATGAAGTCAAAGAAGATTTATTCATTATTAAAAAGCAATGGCAATACATAAGACTCTACAGTTGTGATGAACATTCAAAAACAGTTTTAGAGGTTATTAAAAATGAAAATTTGCCCCTTAAAGTAATGTTAGGAGCGTATATAGAAGCAGAGCTAGACAATCCCAATTGTCCTTGGGGTGGTGCATATCCAACAGATCAATTATCCGAAAATAAAAAAAGTAATTTCAAGAAAATGGATGTGCTAATTGGTTTAGCAAATCAATACCCTGAGATTATTTTCTCGCTTTCTGTTGGCAACGAGGCGTGCGTAGAATGGACAGATCATTTGGTCTCTGTTGATGCCGTTATTAGTTATGTAAAGCACGTCAAAGCCAACGCAAAACAGCCTGTAACATTCTGTGAAAATTATGTGCCATGGCTTGATAAATTAGCACCTTTGGTTGAAGAAGTAGATTTTATTTCCATTCATACCTATCCAGTATGGGAGTATAAATCAATTCATGAGGGAATGACTTTTACAAAGCAAAATTATGATGATGTTGCACAAAAATACCCTAATAAACTCGTTGTAATTACTGAAGCAGGATGGGCAACAACATCGAATGGGTATGGAATTCCAGTTGAAAATGTAAATGTTGAGGTACAAAAAATTTATTACAAAGCACTTTCAGATTGGAGTACTTCAGAATCAATTCTTACGTTTGTATTTGAAGCTTTTGACGAGCCTTGGAAAGGATCAAATGACCCAAATGAGCCAGAAAAACATTGGGGATTATATACTGTGGATAGACAACCAAAACTTGCTATGCAGCCAGTCAGCTACAAATAGGTCAACTTTTTTAAAATTTCACTAAATTGCATCTCGTTGGTGTTCATTCTATTATGAACGCTAAATTAAAGTTCTAGTTTTTTGTTCCTATGAAAGATAAAATAAAATGTCCTAATTGTGGTCACGGATTTGATGTTGAAGAAGCATTAAGCGGACAATTACAAGCTCATTTTAAAGCAGAGTTTGAAAAAAAAGTTCAAGATCAAGCCAAAATATTTAATCAAGAAAAGGAAAAACTTGAACAAGAACGCTTAGAATTTCAAACTAAAAAAGAAAAAGAAAATGAAATTTTTAAAGCCAAACTAGAACAACGAATTCTTCAAGAAAAAGAAATCATTCAAAACAAAACAAAATCTGATTTTGAGCTAGAACTCAAATCACTTAAATCTCAATTTGAGGAGAAAAACAACGAAGTTCGTGCGCTTAAACAACAAGAAATTAATCTCAAAAAAAGGGAATTAGAATTAGAAGAAAAAGCAAAAGACCAAGAACTTCTTGTTCAACAACAACTCCTTGAAAAACAAAAAGAAATTGAAGAAAAAGCCCGTGCAAAAGAACGCGAGGCCAATGTTTTGAAAGAAAGAGAGTTTCAAAAGCAATTAGAAGATCAAAAAAAGTTGATTGATGAAATGAAGCGCAAAGCCGAGCAAGGATCTATGCAAATGCAAGGAGAGGTTCAAGAATTAGTTTTGGAAGAACTTTTGAAACAAAGTTTTCCTTTTGATGAAATTTCTGAGGTTTCTAAAGGCATCAAAGGTGCAGATGTGATTCAAACCGTTGTTAATGCTCAACAAATTCAATGTGGAACCATTGTTTTTGAAAGCAAACGCACAAAAAATTTTGATAACAAATGGATTGATAAACTGAAACAAGATCAAATGCGAGTAAAAGGTGATATTGCTGTTTTGGTAACAGAAACAATGCCTAGTGATTTGAATCGTTTTGATTTTAAAAATGGGGTTTGGGTTTGTCACTTCAGTGAGGTAAAAAGCTTAACAAAAGTACTTCGAGAAGTTTTAGTAAAGGCACAGTCTGTTTCGGCTGTTCAAGAAAATAAAGGCGATAAAATGGAATTATTGTATAATTACTTGACGAGCAACGATTTTACTCAAAAAATAAAGCGAATTATTGAGACTTATGATACAATGAGTTCACAATTAAATTCAGAAAAAAAGGCAATGAGTCGCATGTGGGCTACTCGTGAGAAACAAATTTGGTTGGTTCAAGAAAATTTAAGCGCATTATTTGGGGATATCAAAGGGATTGCAGGCAATGCTATTGATTCTGTAAATTTACTTGAACTAAATGATCCTGATTTCGATGATTGATGATTTCATGTAATCAATCATTTTTTCTATAATTCTTTTCCCAATTCCAAGCAGATTTTACCATTGAATTTAGATCACGTTTTGCAGTCCATCCAAGTTTTTTGGAGGCCAACTCTGTGGACGCAAAAACAACAGGAACGTCTCCATCACGTCGATCTGTAATTTCACAATTTAATGACAAATTGTTTTGAGCCTCAAAAGCACTAATTACCTCCAAAACAGAGTAGCCTGTACCTGTACCTAAATTATAAATTTCAAAATTCTGTTCTTGTTTTTGGTCTACAAGACGATTAACTGCAACGGCATGTGCTTCCGCCAAATCCATAACATGAATATAGTCGCGAATGGCTGTTCCGTCTTTTGTTGGGTAGTCATTTCCAAAAACCATTAGTTTTTCACGAATACCTGCTGCGGTTTGTGTTATGTAAGGCATAAGATTGTTGGGAATACCATTAGGAAGTTCGCCAATTTCACCAGATTTGTGTGCTCCAATGGGATTGAAATAGCGTAAACTAATAACAGAAAAATCTAAATTGGCAGCGGTGTGATCTTTTAAAATTTCTTCAGCAATTTTTTTAGTATTTCCATAGGGAGAAAAAGGATTGCCCACTGGACTATTCTCTGTAACAGGGCATATTTCTGGTATACCATAAACAGTTGCTGAGGAGGAAAAAATAAAGTTATTTATACCAAGTTTTTGTTGTGCAATAAGTGTATTTATAAGAGAAAAAAAGTTATTCTCATAGTATTGTAGTGGGTGATCTACAGACTCTTTAACAGCTTTGTAAGCTGCAAAATGAATCACTGCCAAAGCCTCTTTATGCGCTTCAAAAGCGGCGCTTGTTGCATTTTTGTTTTTTAAGTCAACAATACATAGTTCTGGGCGTTTTCCTGCTATTTTTTCAATTCTTTCAATACTTTTATTGCTAGCATTTGAAAGATCGTCAAAAACGATAACTTCATACCCTTGAGCTAACAATGCAATGCAAGTATGTGAACCGATATATCCGCAACCCCCTGTTACTATTATTTTTGACATTTTTAATTTTTTTTAAATGTATAAATATAATTCGAGATGTAATACAGTTATTTAAAATATGGTATCAATGGGGAAGTTTTTCTCTTAAAATCCCATAGATTAATGTCCCTAATATTGCTGCAATAATAGCAATACTAATGGGCAAAAATCCAGCACCCAAAAGCGTAAACATTGGTCCAGGACAGGTGCCTGCTAATGCCCATCCAAGTCCAAAAATAATGCCACCTAGCATATATCTTGTAAATCCTTTTTCTTTTGGGATAAATTTAATTGATTCGCCATAAAATGACTTGATATTATAATGTTTTATAATAAATGTACTTACCACTCCCATTGTCAAAGCAGTTCCAATAATTCCGTACATGTGAAATGCTTCAAAACGAAACATTTCATAAATTCTAAACCAAGATGCTGCTTCTGATTTATACATCGTAATGCCAAAAAGAATGCCAATAATTAGATAGAAGAGAGTTCTCATAGTTTAAAATATTAAAGGAAACAAAAAGTGAGTCATAATCAGTCCACCAATAAAAAAGCCAACAACGGCTATTAGAGATGGTAACTGCAAATTACTTAATCCAGAAATGGCATGCCCAGACGTACAACCTCCAGCATAGCGCGCTCCAAAACCTACAAATAGGCCACCAAAAAATAAAATAATAAGTGTTTTTGGGCTATAAAAAACACGCGTTTCAAACAATTCTAAGGGCAAATATGCGGTTCCAGCGCTTTCAAATCCTAGAGTTTTTAAGTGTTCTATTGTATTTGAATTGATAAGTACAGCATTTTCATTGGTCATAAAGTTTGCAGCAATATAACCTCCAATAATTGCACCCAATACAACAACTAAGTTCCAGCGCTGTGCTTTCCAATCAAATCTAAAAAAATGAACTTGTTTTCCAGCGCCACACATGGTGCAAAGTGTACGAAGATTACTAGACATACCAAATTTTTTCCCTGATAATTGCAATAATAACATTATGAGTGCTATTGCAATACCAGAAATATACCATGGCCAAGGTTCATATATCAAATTCATAATTTTAAGTTTTATTAATGGCAAAAATAATTTATTTCAATTGAATTTATGTAGAGGTAATTAAGAATTCCATATAGAAAATAAATCCGGCCATAAGAAGAATAAAATACCCAAATCCTTTTCGGAGTTTTTGGCCATCAAACAGGTTATTTAAAAATGTTCCAAAAAATATACCAACGATTGCAATTGCTGAAAATGTTAGCAAAAACTCCCAATCAATATTCATGGTTAGGGCATCACCTAAAAAGAAACCAATCAAAGATTTTAGGGTAACAATTACAAGGGATGTTCCTATGGCTTTTTTGATGTCAATTTTTGCTAATAGTACCAATGCAGGAATGATTAAAAATCCGCCTCCAGCACCAACAATTCCTGTAATTGCTCCAATCAATACACCTTCCAATAAAATGAGTAAAAAGTTGTATTCAATTTTTTTAGTATTTGATGGCGTAGGGTTTGATTTTGGAGATTTAAGCATGGCAAATGCTGATGGAATCATTACCAATGCAAACAGCCCAAACATAGCCATCCTTCTTGTAATTGTAGTGCCATTTAAAACAAACAATTCGTCTGGAATTATTGGAATCAAAAATGACCGAACAAGTGACACACTTATGATGGCTGGAAGACCAAAAATAAGTGCAATTTTAAAATCTACATTGCCTTTTTGAAATTGTTTGAATCCGCCAACTAAAGCACTGCAACCAACTACAAATAGCGAATAACCAGTTGCTAATTTTTCATCGAACATAAACAAATATGCCAAAACGGGGACTGCCAAAATAGAACCACCACCTCCAATAAGTCCAAGTGTTAGTCCAATTAGAAGTGCAGCGCAATAGCCTAAAATTTCAATGATTTCCATGTGAAGGTCTTTATTAATTTCTGCCTAAAATTTAAGAGATTCAAAAGTAGTAAAATTGCAGAAATAAGCTTGTGAAATACATTTAAGTTTTTTTTGTAACTTTAAAAATCCTAGGTTATGATTTATTAATCTACATAAAATCAATGTATTATGATTAATTTATTGTCATACAAAACACTGTACAATTTTGCATTGTCAGAAAAGGTAAAATTAAAAATAGAGAAATTTATCTTGGTAGTTGCAATGGTAAGCTTCTTGATTCATTTGGCTATAATTTATTTAAAAAAATATGGTATTTGGAATCCATTTGAAGACTCCAATTTTTTTGATAATCCCATAGCAGCTATATATACTCCATTTTCATTCATCCTAGTATATGAGGTCTATTTATTAATTTTTTATCTTCCTCGTTCAATTTCCACATATATTACCAAGCAATATGAAATTATTACACTCATTGTGATAAGGAGAATTTTTAAAGATCTGTCTAACCTAGAATTATCATCCAATTGGTTTGATATAAAAAATGATATAACCTTTACATACGATATTATTACAGCTTTGATTCTTTTTTTTATGATTTATGTGTTTTCATATCTTAGAGAAACCTTAGATGATAAATCGTCTTTGAATTCCATTGATTCTCCAGAAATAAAACAATTTATAAGCATAAAAAAAGTAATGGCTACTTTGCTTATACCAATTTTTGTTTCTATTGGTTTGCTAACATTTGGACGCTGGATTATGGATGCCGCACCTGAAAACCTTTCTGCAGTACTCAAAGATGTCAATAGTTTATTTTTTGATGAGTTTTTTGCAGTGCTAATTATTGTAGATGTTCTGTTGCTTTTAGTCTCTTTTTTCTATACTGATCAATTTCATAAAGTCATAAGAAATTCAGGCTTTATTATATCGACAATTTTAATCAGAATGTCATTTTCTGTAGATGGTGTTTTGAACAATATTCTAATTTTTGCATCTGTTGCTTTTGGTTTAGGAATTCTTTGGATTCATAATAAATTTGCAAAAAACTTAAAGTTAGAATAAAAAAATCCAAACGTTTAGTTTGGATTTTATGAAGTTTTTTAAAATTATTTGAACTATCTTTTTTCTTTTTTCATTTTGGAATGCTTTCTTTTCTTACGCTCTTTTTGCTTTTCTATTTTTTTCCATTGTTCATATTGATCTGGATTCAAAATTGATTTCATTGCATTACGCATTTTAATTTTTTCATCTAACAAGTTTTCCTGCATTTTGAAACGTTCATCATTTGAAAGAGATTTTTTGACGTTGTTTTTTTGATGCATTTTGTTTCGCTTGGCTTTCTCCAAAATTAATGTATAAATCTCTTCTTGTTGCGATGCATTTAAATCCAGCTCCAAAGTCATTTTTTTGGACCAAAGCGTCGCTTGTTGCTCTGGAGTCATATTTTTTATGTTCTCCATTCGCTTTTCTCTTTTCATTCGTTCATGTTGAGGTTGTGCCAAGGTTACAAATCCTATAAAAAGTAAAATTGTTGTAAAAAGTGTTTTCATAAAATATTTTTGTTTGATATAATAGTTAAGAATTTAAAATTATCGTTTAGGGTCCAATATGGCTTCGATGCGTTGCTTCACATCTTTCAAATGAATATTGGTCATGCTGTCTGATGTCCGTCTGACCCTACGATTCACCAAAGTTTTTAGGGTGTTTAATTCGGCTCGAATAACAGCTCGAATATCAGACTGACTGGTATTAACAGCAGTAGATTTTACGTAACTACCACCACGTCTTTTCTTCTGACTGTCAGCAGACATCAAATAAGTCAATCGATCAATGTGCGCTCTTTGAAGGTTTCTTCGGTATGCGTCTATTTTTGTCCCACTGCTAAGTTCTTTCCATATGCTATTTCGAACAGTTTTTGTTAAGTCTGTCAATTTGAAAGCGGAAGAACCGTTCAAGACTTCATTTTCAACTAAGCGTGCCATTTTACCTAAACTTAGTAGGTTTTTTAAAGTTCTTTCTTGTAATGCTCGAACACGTTCAATTGAACCTGAATATTCAATGCGTTCAAAAATAGATTTATCTAAGAGCCATACTGGTGTATCGAAAAGTTGTTTGTCTAAAAATTTTAGTGCTGCTTTTTGTTTTACCTTTGGAACATGAGTATATACAGCCCCTTCTTGATCCGCTGTTTTGTAGTTTTCATAAACCCCTCCAATATTATTAGCTACATGTCCCATGTATCTATTAAATTGAGCTAAAACCTGGCCATACATAGCTTCTAAATCCTCATAATTGTCTCCATCTTTTGTAGTCCATTCAATTAAATTAGGAACAATGCGTTTTAAATTTTTTATTCCATAACTACTAGCCAAAACAGCATCATCACCAAGATCTTCAGTTTGAGAACTTGGATCAACAATATCCCCAACTTGTTGGTGCCCAAATCGATACAGTGGATCTCCAGCGTGTTGTAAAATCCAATTATTAAGCGTTTCTTTTTCTTCTTCGGCTGATGTGTTCAAAATAGGTCTGTAACCCCAAGAAATCGCGTATTTATCGTAAACTCCAATATTTGGCATCAGTGCAACACCATCGTCTCCAGGTTGAGCTATATAATTGAATCTTGCATAATCCATTATAGATGGTGCTGTTCCATACTTTTGTGTAAATTCTGCACTTCTTAGATCTTCAACTTTGTATGCACAACTGCTGCCCATGTTGTGAGGTAATCCTAGAGTGTGGCCAACTTCGTGTGCAGAAACAAAGCGAATTAATTGTCCCATTACATCATCTTCAAATTCTGCACCTCTTGCGTTAGGATTTATAGCTGCTGTTTGTACAAAAAACCATCCTCGAAGTAAGGTCATGACATTATGGTACCAATTGATATCGCTTTCCAGAATTTCACCAGTTCTAGGGTCGCTAACATGAGGTCCGTTAGCGTTTGGAATTGGGGAGGCCAAATAGCGAACTACAGAGTAGCGTACATCCTCTGGACTCCATTCGGGGTCTTCTTCAGGTGTTGGCGGATCAGCTGCGATAATCGCGTTTTTGAAGCCGGCTGCTTCAAAAGCGACCTGCCAGTCTTCTATGCCTTGTTTAATGTATTTTCGCCACTTTTCAGGTGTAGCTCTATCAATATAATAAACAATAGGTTTTTTAGGCTCTACCAATTCTCCAGCTTTAAATTTATTAATATCCTCCTCTTTAATCTCTAATCGCCAGCGGTCCAAATACGTTAATTCTCGACTACGCTGATCTTCAAGTCCATAATCTACCTGCCCTCTCGCAAACCAACCAACACGTTCGTCAAAATAGCGGCGTTTCATAGGCGTTTCTGGCAGTAAAATCATAGAGTTGTTGATTTCAATAGAAATTGTACCTGTACTTGAGTTTGAAGGTGGTGCAGACGCTGCATAGGTCTTTACATGCCTTGTTTCTATGTTTTTTGGATAACTTTTAATACTTTCAATAAAAGATTTATTACTTTCTAGTCTACTAACTTTATATTGTTTTCTGCGGTAATTTGGTAGTCCCAAGGCCTTTACATCTTTATTAAAAAGTTCAGATACATTAATCACAGTTGCTGTTGAATCATTATTATAAGCTTGGATTGGGAATGTGTACAAAACAGGTTCAAAATTTGAATTTACGACAGCCTCGTGTACCGGTAGAGAGTCTGCAGCAAAAACTTCATAAGAAACAACTCTTAAAAGTACTTTTTTTTCTTTCTTTTGCCATCTCAAAACTTGTGTGTTTTGCTTTCCACCACCAAAACCAATTCCAGAAGCTGTTTTAGCAATACGAGTCACCATCAACATTTCTTTGTCGAATAAAGAATCAGGGATTTCATAAAAGTAATCGGCATCAATTTTATGGACCGTAAAAAGTCCTTTATCGGAAACAGCATCTTTGGTGATGACATTTGAGTAAGGTTTTATAGCACCTTTTTTTGGTTTCGGTTTGGGTTTTTCTGATGTCGTGGGTTTATTTTTTTTTGTTGATGTAGCTTTTATGCTTATTGCACATGAATGAAAAATAAGTGCAACAAAAAACATTACACTGAGTTTCTGCAGTAGTGGTTTCATATAAAATTTTATGATAAATTGTTTATAAATAATGTATTACAGAAAATTTAAAGTTAGCTAAGTATTTAACTAGCCCAAAAATTTTACAACAAGTTCATCATCAGTCTTATAGACTTTTGCTAATCCTTGTTTTGTCAAGCCTTTAATACCTTTATCCCAACCTTTGTTACTGAGTCCGGCTTGGGTTTTTAAATCTGTAAGAGATATTGTGTTTTTATTTTTAAGAATTTCAAAAATAGCTTTTTCATTTTCATTTAAATTTAGTTCTTTTTTCTCAGGTTTCATTTGAGGAAAAAATAAGACTTCTTGGATGGAAGCATTGTCTGTTAAGAACATGATCAATCTATCCATGCCAATTCCCATTCCAGAAGTTGGAGGCATACCATATTCTAAAGCACGAAGAAAATCTTCGTCTATAAATTGTGTGGCTTCATCATCGCCTCTGTCGGCCAATTTGAGTTGTGCTTCAAAACGCTCACGTTGGTCTATAGGGTCGTTTAATTCAGAGTATGCATTTGCAATTTCTTTTCCACAAACCATAAGCTCAAATCGTTCAGTAAGCTCGGGATTGTTGCGGTGTTCTTTACACAATGGACTCATTTCTTTTGGATAGTCTGTAATGTAAGTAGGCTGAATGTAATTCCCTTCACATTTTTCTCCAAAAATCTCATCAATAAGTTTTCCCTTGCCCATACTTTTATCCACTTCTATGCCCATACCAATAGCTGCTGCTCTAAGCTCATCTTCAGATTTTTCAGTAATATCAAACCCTGTAAATTCTTTTATGGCATCGGTCATTGTAACTCTTGCGTATGGCGCTTTAAAGTCAATTTCATGACCGCCAAATGTAGCTTTTGTAGTTCCATTAACGGCTATGGCACAATGCTCTAAAAGTTGCTCACAAAATTCCATCATCCAGTTGTAGTCCTTATAAGCAACATAAATTTCCATGGCAGTAAATTCTGGATTATGTGTGCGATCCATACCTTCGTTTCTGAAGTTCTTTGAAAACTCATAGACTCCATCAAACCCACCAACAATTAAACGTTTTAAGTACAGTTCATTCGCAATTCGCATATATAATGGAATGTCTAAGCTGTTGTGGTGTGTAATAAAAGGGCGTGCTGCGGCACCCCCAGCAATAGGTTGTAATACGGGTGTTTCAACTTCAAAATAGCCAGCGCCATTAAAAAATTCACGCATGGCATTAAAGAGTTTTGTACGCTTGACAAAGACTTCCTTAATATGTGGATTTACGGCCAAATCTGCATAGCGTTGTCTATAACGCATTTCGGGGTCATTAAATTCATCGTAAGTATTTCCTTCTGAGTCTGTTTTTGGAAGTGGTAGAGGTTTTAAAGCTTTACTTAAAAGTTTAAAATTCTTAACAAGAACAGTTTTTTCACCAACTTGAGTGGTAAAGAGTTCCCCTTCAACTCCAATAAAATCACCTAAATCAAGAAGTTTTTTAAACACATCATTGTAAGCTGATTTGTCTTCGCCAATACAGATTTCATCACGATTAAAATACACTTGAATGCGCCCTTCACTATCTTGTAGCTCCGTAAATGCCGCTTTTCCTTGGACCTTTTTTCGCATCAAACGACCAGCGATAACGACTTTGTCCCCTTCTTTATAGTTGTCTTTTATTTTACTGCTAGTGTGCGTTACTGGATATAAATCGGCAGGATAGGGGTTTATTCCTAATGCACGAAGTTTTTCGAGCTTTTCGCGACGTACAAGTTCTTGTTCTGAAAGTTGCGCCATAATAACGGTGTATAATTTTGAACACAAAGATAATGACATTGGTTTGGATTTCAATAGGGGATGTAAAATTAAGTGAAAGTGTAACTTTTTTTACTAAAATTAGTCCTATAATTGTAAACCAATTTAAATAAGAAAACATGAGTATTTGGCGAGTTTTACTTTATATTTTATTTCCTCCTTTGGCTGTTGTTGATAAGGGGTGTGGATCTTTTGTTATTGTATTTATTTTAACCCTTTGTGGCTGGATTCCAGGAATCATTGCAGCGTTGGTGATTTTAAATAATCCTAATCGTTAAACTTGTATATTTGTTCGATGAATAAAACAATTAAAGTTCAAGATTTAGGGTTAAAAGATTACAAGGAAACTTGGGATTTTCAAGAAGATTTATTCAAACAAACGGTAGACTGTAAAATAAAAAATAGACGAGAAAATACTGAGCTACCAACCCCAAATCATTTTTTATTTGTAACTCATCCACATGTGTATACACTTGGGAAAAGTGGTGATTTTTCTAATTTACTTTTAACTGAACAACAATTAGCCGAAAAAGGCGCAACTTTTTATAAAATTAATAGAGGCGGAGATATCACCTATCATGGTCCAGGTCAGGTGGTAGGTTATCCTATTTTGGATTTAGAAAATTTCTTCACAGACATTCATAAGTACCTCAGATTATTAGAAGAAACTATTATTTTAACGCTTGCGGAATATGGACTAAAAGCCACCAGAAGTGATGGAGAAACAGGAGTGTGGTTGGATGTTGGCACCCCTTTTGCGCGCAAAATATGTGCTATGGGTGTACGTGCCAGTCGATGGGTTACTATGCATGGTTTTGCTCTTAATGTTAATACCGATTTGGGTTATTTTGACAACATTATACCTTGCGGAATTCGTGGGAAAGCGGTTACGTCTTTAAATGTCGAACTCAACCAAGAATCAGTTGATGAAAACGAGGTCAAAGAAAAATTACTAAAGCATTTCTTTGCACTTTTTGAGGCACGAATGTCCTAATAGATCTGATACATGATGAGCTCCGAATCATTACTCTGACAAATGAGCTCTAGTGCGGAGTCTTTATCAGCGTTAGAAAGATCAATTTTAGAAATTCCATAAATAGGAAATCCTGATAAAACAGTTGCTTTGCTGTCAAAAAGTGTTACTTTTTGAGCCTGTTGATCTGTTAATGCAATGTAGATTTTATCATTTAAGTAAAACAGTTGAGGGGGTAAATAGTTACCAAAATCCAAAATAGTCTTATTACTTTTTATTTGTAATTGATTTGCCCATTGAGCCACCAAAGTTCTGCTCGTACATGTCATGTTTGTTTGCGCATCAAAACCAAGGGTTTGTTTGCTAACTCGCCCTTTTATATCCACTTGTATAAGCTCTCCATCAGTGTCTATTGTAGAGAATTTATTGTTGTAGAAATAGATATTTTGATCCGAAAAATTAATAGACTCTTTAACGTCAATTCTAATTTTTCCTCTTCGATTTAAAATTTTTAAATCATTATCGGCAGCAAAAATAATATAATCTTTACTGTTGTAACGAATGTGCTGGGGAGGGTTTAAAATTTCAGAATCTGGACTGTACGAAAACCCTTTAACGCGTTTTCCTTTGCCATCATACATCAAAAGCGATTGGCCTTGAGTTACCAACAATCTGTAATTTTTATTTTTATCATAATCAAAAACAGAAACAGCCTGGGTAATTTTATCTTTAAATTTTAATGGAAATGGCCCAACATCTTTCCCTAAACGATCCAAAACATAAACACGATTTTCAGTTGAAAAAACCATTTGAAAACGTCCATTATTGTACAAATCAACTTGGTTGATACGCCCAACTATTGGGCCCGATAATTTCTTTTTCCAGCGTACAACGCCTTGGTTTGAAATTAAATACAACTGATTTTCAATATCTTGTACAACAATATCTTTTTGTTTTGTTTTATGATTTTTGACGAATTGAGCCTCGCCCAATATTGCAGCATCTAGTTTAATACTGAAAATTTCATTGATTTTTTTCTGTTCTTGTGTTGTTTGAAAACTTTCAATTTGTGCATTAACATGAACGATTTCATCATCCTTTATGACTTGAACAATTGAGTTTTTGTAAGCCTCTACATCTGCACCAGAAAATGATGCGCCAAAAAGATGATTGAATATATGGGCTAAATTTTCTGGGTTTAAAGTTTTTTGATATGAAACATCATCACTCAATTTTTGTAGAGTGTTTTGAAATGATTTGCTGTTGTTGAGGTTGACCTTATTTATGTGTTTTGAAATAATTTCTTTAGATACAGTTTCATTTTCAGAAAAAATCAAAAAATCATTAATAATTGTATAATTTGAAATATTGAGTTTAGGAAATAACCCTTCAAAATTTTGACTAAAAACAGAATTATTTTTAAACTTATATATGGGTACAGATCGGAATACTTGTAATTGTTCTTGAAAACCCAAAAGTGCTTCTTTGCTCGCGCTAATATCCAAAGAATGTAGTGCAATTGCAGAGCCGTTAGATGTTTTTATACTTCCTATTTCTTGACTGGTTTCAAGTATAGTTTTTGAAAGTTCAGAAAAAACTAAAGTACTGTCTAACGCTTTAATATTATTTGAAAATTGCTCAAAATCTGAATATATAAAAGTCTCAAAATTTTCAATATCGTCTGGAACAATACCGTTCAATTGCGGTGTATTTGGTGAGATATTTTCAAATAAATGATTCCATTTGCTATTTGAATCGGTGTAAATTCCGCTTATTGAAATATATTTTGGAGTTGCCTTGACATCTAATAAAACGTTATTGAACAAAGAAAATTCCTTTCTGTGCTGCTTAGGTTTCGCTAAATAAACTGAAAATGTAGCATTTAAATCAGTAAGATTTGAGAATTTTTTGTAGGGGTGAATTGAGGAGTTTTTTAAAGTTGCTGATTCAGAATTCGAAGTCGAAAGAACCCACACGCTATCTTGAATTTTGTTTTGCTTTAACAACTCTTTTGATCCAATATGTTTTTGTTGAGAAATAAATGTATAATCTGAATTTTCGGACATACACAAAAGTAAAGGCCCAGAAATTTCTAAGCTATCTAGACCACCAAGATTATTTTCAAAAATGGATTTAAACTTTGTTTTGGAAAGCAACTCGTTGTTTTTTAGAGTGCTTTTGAATACATCCATAGAGTTGATGTACATAACAACTTGAGCATCATTTGGAATAAAATCCTCAATGGACCCTTGTTTGTTTTGTGTATTCTGACAACTTATTGTCAAAATAAAAACAATAAAAACCAAAAACTTTCGTAGCATGAAACTTAAATCAATCAACCACCAACAAATATAGAATTAAAATTCAAAACTTAACTGGTTTGGTAGGAGTTTAAAAGACATTCTGTGGTATTTTGTAGGGCCGTATTTTTTGATGGCTTCTCGGTGCTCTTTTGTGGGGTATCCTTTGTTTTTTTTCCAATTATACATGGGTAGTTCCTCATGAATTTTTTCCATGTAATCATCACGGTATGTTTTTGCTAAAACTGAAGCTGCAGCAATATTAAGATATTTGCCATCCCCTTTTATTATGGTCTCAAAAGGAATATCATTGTATGGTTTAAAACGATTGCCATCGACACTAATAAATGTAACATTTTCTAATTGATCTACAGAGCGATGCATGGCCAATATTGAGGCGTTTAAAATATTTATTTTATCAATTTCATTGGGGAAAATATGTGCTACAGCATAGCTAATAGCTTCTTTTTCGATAATTGGTCGAAGCATCGTGCGCTTTGAATGAGAGAGTTGTTTTGAATCGTTCAGTAATTCATTTTTGAATGTTTTTGGTAAAATTACTGCAGCCGCAGTTACAGGTCCAGCCAAACATCCTCTGCCGGCTTCGTCTGTGCCACATTCAAATTCTTGGTTACTAAAACTGAGTTTAAGTGTCAAACCTTAAAATATATTATTGGTAAATATAAATTACTTTTTTTGATAATACTCAAATCCATCAAAATCCCTAATAATTTCCTACTTTTGAACCAACAATTTAGAACCCTCAATAGGTCATGTATAAATATCTGTTTGTTTTTTTTGCATTTCTAGCTACCATCAGTATGTATGGTCAGCGTAACTTGAAAACTTTAGATGGTAGTGCTAAAAGATCAAATACTTCAAGGAACATGGGAGCGGATAGCCTCTATGACAGAGGGTCAAAAAAAGTTGCTAAAAATACTGAAGCTAAAATTGAAGACTATAAAATTATTTCAAGAAAAGGGGACTCCACCCATGTCGATACTACATTAACAATTCAAAAGGAATATAAATTCAATTATTTAAGAAAAGATTATTTTGAACTTTTGCCTTTTAACAATATGGGCCAGACATATAATACTTTGAGTCACAATATGTCTAGTCAAAGTACGCTACCTCGATTTGGTACAAAGGGTAAGCACTATAATTATATGAGTGTAGATGATATTAATTATTATCATGTACCAACCCCCCTAACCGAATTGATGTTTAAGTCAAATTTTGAACAAGGTCAATTGCTCGATGCGTTTTTTACCACCAATACTTCAGAGCAATTTAATTTTTCTATCGCTTACAAGGGAATGCGTTCATTAGGGAAATATCAACATATTTTATCTAGCACAGGAAATTTCAGATTTACGACAAGTTATCACACCAAAAATAAACGCTATCAAGTACGTGCTCACATGGTAACTCAAGATATTTTAAATCAGGAAAATGGTGGAATTTCGGAAGAAGATCTTGTGGAATTTGAAAATGGTAACGAGGAGTTTATTGATCGTTCTTTGTTTGACCCTTTGTTTGAAGATGCTCAAAGCAGCTTGGAGGGACGACGTTTTTATTTAGACCAAAAGTATCAATTAAAACAAAAGGACTCACTGGGGAATAATGGAATAAATATTGGCAACTCCATTTATATTGAAGACAAATACTATCATTACACACAAAATAGGAATGCTGCTATTTTTGGTGATGTATTTGTAACCTCAAACCTATCTGACAAAAACACATTTGAACATTTCTACACTTCGTTTAATGCAGAGTATAACAATAAAATATTAGGAGAATTATCGGCACAGTTGAGCTACAATTCATTTAATTATGGATACAATTCTTTAGTTATACTTAATGGACAAACCATCACCAATCGCCTAAAGGAATCTGTACTGTCATTTGAAGGAGGTTATAAGCATCAGCTTGGTCCGGTGGAGCTAAAAGCCAACCTTGGAATTAATGTCAGTGGCGACTTAGAAGGTAATTTTCTTGATGCTCAAGCCAACTATAGTATCAATGATGATATGCGTGCAACCGCCAGAATCAATTTAAATTCATCTGTTGCAGACTACAACTATCGACTTTATCAAAGTGATTATTTGAATTACAATTGGCAAAATAACTTTAAAAACCAACAAACTCAACAATTAGCTTTTGATTTCTACTCTATCAAGTATGGTGCTTTATCACTAGATTATTCCACCATAAACAATTACCTGTATTTTGAAAACAAAGAACAACAAGGCGTAAAGCCTTATCAGTATGACAGCACAGTCAATTATGTTCGTGCTAAATATGAGAAAGAATTTAAGTTAAAAAACTTTGCATTAAACAATACGATAATGTATCAGCAAGTTTTGGATGGCGATCAAGTTCTCAATGTCCCTCAATTGAACATAAGAAATACCTTGTATTATGCCAATGAATTTTTTGAAAAAGCATTGTATTTACAAACCGGGGTCAACTTTAGTTATTTCTCTGACTATAATATGAATGCCTACGATCCAGTACTTTCAGAATTTTATGTACAAAATCAAAAAACATTAGGAAATTTTCCACGTTTAGACTTTTTTATAAACGCAAAAATTCAGCAAACTCGGCTATTTTTGAAAGCTGAACATTTCAATTCTGCCATGACCGGCTACAATTTCTATTCAGCACCCAACTATCCATACCGCGATTTTATTGTTCGTTTTGGTATTGTTTGGAACTTCTTTTTATAGTTTTACAGGTTAAAAAACACTTTTCTTTATTTTTTTTCAAAATTAATACAAAAAGTATTGTGAGTGTTGTAAAAGGGTTTTATATTTGCACCCGCTTTGCGTATGAATATGCAAAGTTTTGATTTTAAAAGACGTTCATTAAACATATTGATTGACAGCGTAGAGATTAATTGGAAACAATTAATTTCGACAGAGAATAGACCATTTTGAGTACTAAAAATTAAATTTCCTTTAGTTGTTATATAGAACAAAGCTTGCAAAATAGCTTTAAAGAATAACGATGAAGAGTTTGATCCTGGCTCAGGATGAACGCTAGCGGCAGGCCTAACACATGCAAGTCGAGGGGTAACAGGGAGTGCTTGCACTCTGCTGACGACCGGCGCACGGGTGCGTAACGCGTATACAATCTGCCTTATACTGGGGTATAGCCTTTAGAAATGAAGATTAATCCCCCATAGTCTCTTATTATGGCATCATAAAAAGAGTAAAGGTTACGGTATAAGATGAGTATGCGTTCTATTAGTTTGTTGGTGAGGTAACGGCTCACCAAGACTACGATAGATAGGGGCCCTGAGAGGGGGAT
>Ga0209654_1000654_pt1 | contig 32137 bp, 31 predicted proteins | sample SaaInl1SG_22_DNA_FD_184646 | JGI IMG/M metagenome (GOLD analysis project Ga0209654, IMG submission 184646) | Marine microbial communities from expanding oxygen minimum zones in the Saanich Inlet - ESP_161SG_22_DNA (SPAdes) (version 2) | ecosystem: Environmental > Aquatic > Marine > Intertidal... | reverse complement strand
TGATCAATGATGCCAAATATTTCTGCTCAAGAATATAGGTTTCTTTGTCGAACCAGCCTTTTTTAATATAGCCTCTGATGTGCTTTTCAATGATTAAGCTGGCTGTTACAGCGGCTGCTCCACCACCCCAGCCGGCATTTTCGACATAGACCGCCACGGCAATTTGTGGGTTTTCTCTTGGGGCAAAAGCCATGAACACCGAATGATCTAAGGATTCGTCTTTTACACCGTTTTCAGCCGTTCCTGTTTTCCCTACCATTTCAATGTCATTCATGTTTAGCACAGCAAGCTGAGCTGTTTTTCGAGCCGCTCGCGCCATTCCTTCAATTACGGCAGGGTAATAGTCAGCACCTTTTCCGGTATAGGTTTTGTCAAATTCAAGTGGCCTGATCTCTCCATCTTCTTCCAATGCTTTAACCAGGTGAGGTTTGATGTAGTAACCACGGTTGGCAATGATGGCAGCCAAATTGGCTGCTTGCAACGGAGTGACAAGGAGTTCTCCCTGACCGATAGAAAGAGAATAAATGGTGCTATAAGCCCAGCTGCCTTTTTCACGTGGATAGAGCTTATGATAGTAATTGTCATCAGGGACGAGCCCTGCTTCTTCTCCTTTGATATCTAATCCCAGAGGGTTCCCGAACCCGAACTTTTGAACGGCCTCTGCCCATTTGGCCATGCCTAAGTGCGTATCTGTAAATTTACTTTCTGATAGGCCCTGATTCACTGTTCTTCTCATCACTTCCCAGAAATAGTTATTTGAAGAGAATTCAATTCCTTTGGTTACGTCATAACGGCCAAGGGCTGCATGGTCGCCTAGGTTGTATTTTTTTAGCAGAATGTCTTCCTCTGTGCTGATCACACCTTCATCTAAGGCGATCAAAGCTTGCACGGTTTTGAATATTGATCCAGGAGGATATTTTGCTTGAATAGCCCGATTAAAAAGCGGTGCTGTGGTGTCGTTTTTGATCTTCTCAAAATTATTTCCAAACTCTCTTCCGCTTAGTAAATTAGGGTCGTAAGAAGGTGCCGATGCCATGACTAAGACTTCGCCAGTTGCCGGTTCAATAGCCACAATAGATCCTCTTTTTCCTGCCAACAACTTTTCAGCATAAGCCTGCAGTTCAAAGTCGATGGTGGTGTGTAAGTTCATACCCGGTACCGAGGCCGTATCGTAAGCACCATCTAAATAAGCACCCTTTTGAATTCCGTTGACATTTACAATCTTATGACTTACCCCTCTTTTGCCGCGCAATACTTCTTCATATTCTTGCTCTAGGCCTGTAATACCAACATAGTCACCAGCTTTATAGTATTTGGTGGTGTCAAACTCGAGTTGCCGGGGGCTAATCTCTCCGGTATAGCCGATGGCGTTTGCCAAAATCTTGTCCTCATACCTCCTAATGGTTCTCGGGTTCACATAGAACCCTTTAAATTGGTATAATTGATCTTGAATCTGAGCATACTCTTGGTGAGAGATCTTTTGAATAAAGGGAGACGGTTTTACGGCTGAATATTTTCTGCTTTTTTGCATGCGCTCATTGAAGCTTTCTATTTCAATATTAAAAAGAGCACAAAAAGCAGTGGTGTCGTTAATGTATACATCACGAGGAACCACCATCAGGTCGTAAATCGGTTCATTGTAAACAATTAAGTTCTCGTTACGGTCATAGATCAATCCACGGAAAGGGTATTCAACTATGCGTTGGACAATATTACGTTCAGCTTTGATCCGATAGGTATCATCCACTACCTGTAAGGCAAATAGCTTAATTAAGAAAACCAACCCAACTAGAATAAAGGCTGCTTGTATCACATATCTTCTACTCTCAAACATCATCTGGCCTTTTTAAAGAAGAAATACTGTGTTAATACAATAAAGATGAAGCTTATTATGGCTGTAATCAAGCCTCTTAACAAACTTTGGCCTGCAAGGCTGACATTGCCAGCTTCCATTAGAAATACGGTGACCGCATGCATAAAGATCAGCGGGAGTGCATAAGTCAAATACCAAGTAAAACCGTAGTTTGGGATAGTAGGAAGTTGGTTGACTTCGTAGCCACTTCGTGGGCCATTGATGCGTAGCCAATAATACCTTAAAAACATGAGCAACACCGAAGCCGCGGCATGAATGCCTAAGGTGTGATAGAACAGGTCAACGATCAATCCTGTAGCAAGGGCAATCAACATCCCAACGATCGCACTCATCTCTACCGGAAGCAATAGTAAGCAGAACAGGTAAAAAAAGTTGAAGCCTGTACCGTAAAGGACAAAGTTCCGAAAGACCAACACCTGCAGGGGCAAGATGACAAGAAAGCTTATGATGATGGTCGAATAACTCCTGTTCATGGTTGTTGTAGTGGGTTATTATTGACCAAAGAATCGATCTGTGTTTTCATCTCATTTTTTACGACATACACCTGCGAAAGTCGGGCGAAGTCTACGGAAAGTGCAATCTTAATGTTTAGGTAGGTTCCATTCGCATCGGTTTCAACGGATGTAACTATCCCTGCCAAGATCTCCTTTGGGTAAATTGCGTTATAACTTGACGTGACGATTGAATCTCCCTCAGAGATGCGTACGTCTGGTGTCATGTATAAAATGTCAGCTGATTTTGCATTGATCCCATTCCATAGTAAAGTTCCAATTCTTCCCGATGGTTTATGCTTAATGGATATGGGGTTTTTGGTGTTTAGTAGCGAGATTCCTTGCGCAAAATCTTCTGAAACAGACCTGATTTTACCAACGATACCGAGGCTGCTGATGACGCCCATTCCTGCTGCAATACTGTCTCTTGATCCCTTATTGATCATGAAAAAGTTATTCGTCTGACGGAAATTATTTTGAACCACTTCCGCCGGGATATATCGGTACTGAATGGAATCTAGACTGTCAGCTTGTAGCAATAACTGATCGAGGGTATCAAGACTAATCGGTTGTTGGTTTTGCAAAAGCATCCTGAGCCTGGCGTTTTCAGCGGCCAGCTCCTGATTCACATCTTTCAGCTCGAAATAATCCTGAACGTTCCTTGACGTATTGCTGACCGAACCGATCAGTCCGGAAGCTCCATTGATGAATGCAGTTTTTTGATAATCATTATTGCCAATGAGAAGCCATAAACAAATGGCTTCAAGTCCAAGGAAAACTAGAACGATCCTTGATCTTATTAGAAATGCAATTAATTGACTCATTCATTATTAGGTCATCAATACTGCCCTGTAGGAATTGATGTTTTTCAAGGCCTCTCCAGTTCCTCTGACCACAGCTCTTAATGGATCATCTGCAATGTGGATAGGTAGTTTTGTTTTCAAGGCTAAACGCTTATCCAGCCCTTTGAGCATCGCGCCACCTCCAGTCAGGTGAATACCTCTATCATAAATATCAGCTGAGAGTTCTGGCGGTGAAATTTCCAAAGCCTTTAGTACGGCCTCTTCGATCTTTGACACCGATTTGTCCAAGGCAAATGCAATCTCCGAATAAGAGATTTTGATCACTTTCGGTATCCCGGTCATTAAGTCACGACCTCTGATCTCGTAATCTTCCGGAGCGTCATCCAATTCTGTAAGTGCAGAACCAATGGCCATTTTAACTTTTTCAGCAGAACGTTCACCAATCAACAGGTTGTGCTGGCGTCTCATGTAATCGAGAATATCTTTGGTAAATGTATCTCCAGCGACTCTAATCGATTGATCACAAACGATACCGCTCAAGGCGATTACGGCAATCTCGGTGGTACCACCACCGATATCCACGATCATAGAGCCTACAGGCTCATCTATTTTGATGCCCGTACCAATTGCCGCAGCGATTGGTTCATAGATCATATAGACCTCTTTTGCATTGGCGTGCTCAGCAGAGTCACGAACCGCTCGTTTTTCTACTTCGGTAATGCCCGAAGGAATACAAATGACCATGCGATGAGAAGAAGGCATAAAGCTTCTCTTCTTCAGGTCGATCATTTTGATCATTCCCTTGATCATCATTTCAGCCGCTTCAAAGTCAGCAATTACGCCGTCTTTTAGTGGTCGAATGGTTTTGATGTTGTCATGAGTTTTTTCATGCATGTTCATCGCCTCTTTCCCAATAGCAAGGACCTTATTAGAGTTCTTGTCAATGGCAATGATCGATGGCTCATCTACCACGATTTTATCTTTGTGAATGATCAAGGTATTTGCCGTACCAAGGTCAATTGCTATATCACTTGTTAGAAATTCGAAAAACCCCATTCAAATGGTCTCCTTATCTGATTTAATGTCTAAAATTGTATCTATTTACTAAAAAAAACGCCGTATCAAAAACTTAATGTTTGAAATGGCGAGTACCTGTAAATACCATGGCCATATTGTGGCCATCGCAATAGTCGATCGAGAGTTCATCTTTGATCGAACCTCCAGGTTGAATTACTGCCGTGATGCCTTCGCCATCTGCGATTTCCACACAATCTGGAAAAGGGAAAAAGGCATCAGAGGCCATGACGGATCCTTTAACATCAAAGCCAAAGGCTTTCGCTTTTTCTATGGCTTGTCGAAGTGCATCTACACGTGAGGTTTGTCCAACGCCACTTGCTAGCATTTGTCCATCGTTGGCTAACACAATGGTATTCGATTTTGTGTGTTTGCAAATCTTTGAGGCAAATACCAAGGCCCTCTTCTCATCATCAGTAACGTTTTTCTTAGTCACTAATTTGAAATCCGCTGCTTTATCTGTCACCAAATCTCTGTCTTGAACGATGACCCCATTCAAGAGACTTTTGAATTGCTTTTGGGCAGAAAGGTTATCTTTTTTGACCAATAAGATCCTATTCTTTTTTCCCTTCAATAAGTCGAGGGCATCTGCATCAAAAGAAGGAGCAATCAATACTTCAAAGAAGAGGGTATTCAATTCTTCGGCTGCTGCCATGTCAATGGTTTGATTGCAAACGAGCACACCGCCAAAAGCACTGACTGTATCTGCCGCAAATGCCTTTAAGTAAGCTTCTTTGACATCAGCCCCTGTCGCCACACCGCAAGCATTTGTATGTTTTAGGATGGCAAAGGCATTTTCTGAGTCGTCAAATTCTTCGATCAAACAGACGGCCGCGTCAATATCGACCAAGTTGTTATAAGAAAGCTCTTTACCATTCAATTGATCAAAAAGATCATTTAATGGGCCGTAGAATTCGCCCGCTTGATGTGGATTCTCTCCATACCTTAAGGTTCTTCCTTCTCTTTCGCTTACTTTAAATTTATCCAAGCCTTCTACTTTATTAAAATAGCTGAAGATGGCAGAATCGTAATGAGATGAGATGTCGAAGGCTTCTGCAGCAAACTTCCTTCTATCGGCTAATTCAGTTGAACCAGACTTTTCTTTAAGAAGGGTCTCAAGAGCTCCGTATTGCTCTCTCGAAGAAACGATCAAGACGTCCTTATAATTTTTCGCGGCAGCTCTGATCAGTGAAATACCGCCAATATCAATTTTTTCGATAATGTCTTGTTCAGCTGCGCCAGAAGCGACCGTCTCTTCAAAGGGGTAAAGATCGACGATCACCAGGTCGATGGATGGAATTTCAAATTCCTTTGCTTGACTCAAATCACCATCATTGTCTCGTCTATGCAGGATTCCACCAAATACTTTGGGGTGAAGCGTTTTTACTCTTCCGCCAAAAATAGAAGGGTAGCTTGTCAAGTCTTCTACAGGTACGACTTCAGCGCCTTGTTCTTCTATGAATTTTTGTGTGCCTCCGGTGGAGTAAATCGTCACTCCTTGAGCCTTCAAAAGCTCAATGATTGGAGCCAAGTTGTCTTTGTAAAATACTGAGATTAAAGCGGATTGAATTTTTACCTGCGACATATCGAGGGGATTAATTAAGTCGCAAAACTAGGCATTTTAAATGGATTTGAGAACTTCTCGCTCGACCACTTTCGGATATTTTTTATGTTCTACGGCTAGGATTTTTTTGGCGATGTCTTCTGCAGAATCAGAAGGACTTAAGGAAACAGATTCTTGATACAGGATTTCGCCTTTGTCGTATGCTTCGTTCACAAAATGGATGGTAATCCCAGATTCCATTTCACCTGCCGCTTTTACTGCCTTATGGACATTCATTCCATACATGCCTTGCCCGCCATATTTGGGTAACAAGGCAGGATGAATATTAAATATTTTGTTTGGATAATGAGTCACCAAGGCCTCAGGGATGAGTAACATAAAGCCAGCGAGCACAACAAAATCAACTCGCTCTTCATCTAAAAGCGCAATGATTTTTTGACCCGTTGCCCAGTAACTTCGATCAAATACGTGGTGTGGAATAGAAAAACGATCTGCTCTTGCAATCACGCCTGCAGATTTGTTATTGGTGAAGACAGATACGATTTCAATAGAGGGGTGATCTTTGAAGTGCTCAAAGAACTTTTCTGCGTTAGAACCACTGCCCGAAGCAAAAACTGAAATTCTCTTTTTCATTAGATCCAAATCATACTAAGTACGCCCAACAACATAATGAGTTTACAATAGCCACTCAATTGATGAAAGCCTTTGACGGTATCCGCTTTTGCAATACCATAACCCAAAGAAGTCAATGTCAAAAGTAAGACCATTGGTAGTATGAAAGAAATGTTGTGCAATAAGATGAATACGGTGATGGAAAAAATGACCATAATGAGATATAGAAAGACCTTTGTTTTGGCTACACCATAAATAATGGGAATTGTTTTGCAGCCAAATCGTTCGTCTCCTTTACGATCTTCGACATCTTTGATGATCTCTCTAACTAGTGTGATGAAAGCAGCAAAAACGGCATAGCAGGCGATAATATAGGTTCTTTCCTGAAAAAATTCTGCCACAAGGACCAATGTTAAGCCCGTCAAGATGGCGATTGACAAATTACCAACAAGCGGCAGTCGCTTTAATTGATTCGAATAAAGCCAGAGTAAAAAGGCTGCCCCAAACATGGTTGCGCCAATGGGCCATGAAATGTAAAAGCCCAACCCTATTGCACCAAAATTCAAAGCAGTGTGTCCGGCCAGTACCCATCTTCTCTTGAGCTTTTTGCCGACGACTACGCGTTGGGGCTTATTCACAAAGTCGATCTTTACATCATAATAGTCGTTGATCAGGTAGCCGGCCGCAGTGATCATGACAGTAGCGGAGACCATCAGGAAAAAACCTTTATCGAAAAGCACTTGCGTCCAGGTCTCTCGTTTTCCTACTAAGAAAATGGCAGTAAGGTATTGAGTGAGCGCCACCATAAAAAGGTTGATTCCTCGTATGAATTTGAGGTACCCAATAATGGAAGAAGGCTTAAAGAGAGCTGTGATTTGCATCAGTAGTGCTTACGTAACAAAGCTAAGCTTGTTTGGCAGAATCTGGTACGGCTTTACTCCGAATAATAATCTAAGATGTGTTGAGAGATCATTTGGTAGAGCTGGGCAGTCTCAGGATCTTCTTTTAATGCCTGAAATTGTTTATCCAATGTTTCGAGGTCTCCTCTTTTGGCGGGGCCTGTTTGAGCAAATTCGGGTCCATTACTCAACGATTTATTAATGGTTTCAGTGATCAATGGTTTAATGAGGTCATAAGAAAGGTCATTGTATTCCATGATCCCTTTGGCGATCGTCAGCATGTGATTAGAGAAATTACTGGCGAATACGGCGGAAAGATGTAGCACTGCGCGCTCCTTGGAGTTTAATTCAGCTGTGGTTTGTGTGATGCTTTTTGCCAATGATTTGAGCCTTGCCAAGGCATCAGGATTATCCGCTTCAAGACAAATCGGAATGTTACGAAAATCCACTTTTTTGCCAATGGTGAAGGTCTGCAACGGATAAAAAACGCCTATATTCTCTGTTTGGGCATAGCCTAAACTCGATAAAGGTTTTGTGCCTGAGGTATGTGCCAATAGGCAGTTTCTCGGCAGCTCAAGGTTTTGCGCGATATCTTCGATGGCATCATCACTAATACAAATGAGGACAATGTCGGCTTCAACCTGTGAAAGCTTAGTGCCGATAATGCATTCGGCATGGTAAAAGTTCGAGGTCATTTGTTCAACCTTGGCTGGATTCCTTCCTGCTATGGCGGTCACAGCATGCCCCGCATTCTCTAGCGCAAGGCCTAAATGCCAAGCAACATTTCCTGTACCGATAATGGCGATCTTCATTGGGGTAAAGATATAAAACCATTATTTATTGGCCCACGATTTAAATCGTGGGTTAAGAATGGGTCTAGTGGCTTTAGCCACTTTAAATCTCAAGATGATCTAAATCAACAATCTGATCGAGTTCTTCTTGAAATGATTTCGTTCTGTGATGTTCTTTCTGGTTTTCAATGTATTTCTGAACTCGAGCTTTTTGTGATTCACTGACTGAGAATGCGCCATAACCTGTTTGCCACGAGAATTTTTCAGAGATCAAGTCATTGTGATTAATCCAATAGGCACTGGCACCTTTGATTTGTTTGACCATGTCCGCCAAAGAGATGTTTTGATGAAGGGAAAATAACATATGAATATGATCTTCGATACCACCAATGGTTTTGAGGTAACATTTTTTTTCTTGGAGTTGATTTCGAATGAAAGGATAGAGCTTTTTTTCCAAGGGTTCCTTTATTAAAGGAACTCTATTCTTTGTACTGAACACTACGTGAACCCAGATTTTAGGTAATGAATGTGGCATGATGTGTGAGTTTATTAGTTAAGATAATGAAAACCATTGAAATGGTTTTTGCTTGTTTCATTTTCAATAGCCATGGGTTTAAACCCATGGCTATTGATTTCTCTATCAATAAATGCTTTAGGATGTTTCGTCACAAGGATCAAATGAATCCAGATGTGACAATATGAATGTCCCATGGTGTGTTTTTTATTCGAATGTAATCGATATGGCCACAGTTTAAACAATCTAGCCTCGGGTTTAAACCCGAGGCTAGATTAGCCATTTTTGAATTATGATTTAGCAACTAGATCTATGGCCTCAACCAAACGGTCTAACTCATAAAGCGAAGTATAGACGTGAGGCGTCACTCTCGGTCCGTTGACTTGTTCCCATTTGATAGGACTCGTATGCACCTTATGTGTGCTGAAAAGAGCATTATGCACAGGACCTGCGTCCATTCCTTCAATGCCAAAATTGAACAGGGCACAGGTGTTTTCAGGTTCCTGGCTCGAGTATAAGTTAACCTTTGCCATGTCTTTGACCTGATTGACCCAGTAATTTTTAAGGTAGTTCAATCGAGCTTCCTTTTTATCTGCCCCAATGGCCAAATGGAAATCAATGGCTGAACTGATGGCTTGCTCGATCGCGAATGATCGCGTACCAATATTCTCAAATTTTCTGATGTTATCCTCTTGCCCTTCCGGGGCCGCCAGCAGTGGCCACACATCACCGATCTTATTTTTATTGATGTAGAGCATGCCTGTTCCGAAGGGAGCACATAGCCATTTGTGCAAGCTGGTGCCGTAGAAATCACAGCCGAGATCGGAGATCTTAAAATTGAGATGGGCAAAGGTATGTGCACCATCTACAATAGAGTAAATGGTATGCTCGGCAGCAAGAGAACAGAGTTCTTTCGCCGGCATAATATGACCCGTCCAGTTGATCATGTGAGTGATATGAAAGACCTTCGTTCTTGAGGTGATCGCATTCCGGAATTTATCAACCACTGCTTGGTTATCTTCCATTGGAATATCAAAATCCAGCCAGACCAATTTGATTCCATCTCGTCTTTCCCGCTGTTTCCAGGCATTGATCATATTAGGGTAGTCATACTTCGTGAGTACCACTTCGTCTCCCTTGTTTAGGTTAAGGCCAAAAATGACATTGTTAATCGCTTCCGTCGTATTTCTATTGATGGCGATTTCGTCAGGCTCAGCACCAGCCAAGTGTGCCAATTTGGAACGCAATGGTTCTCGCCCCTGATCCAAAATACGCCACATGTAGTAAGATGGCGCTTCGTTGGCATAGGTGTAGTATCGATTAGCAGCCGCTTGTACTACCTTAGGTTGGGGACTAACTCCCCCGTTGTTCAAGTTGATGATCTGATTTGAGGTAGTGTAAGCTTGCCGGATTCTTGCCCAAAGTGCTTCATCTTGAACTGCTTTTTCGACCGATAACTGGTTAACGGTTTGAATGGCATCTGCTACATCTTCGGCAACTGAATGAGAGAAAAATTTAGCTAATGATAAGGTACCGCTAGTGAGAAATGCTTTTCTAATGAAACTCCTTCTATTCTTCATATGGCTAAGGTCTAGCGGAAGATAAAGAAAATCAGAAGATTTGTAAAAATGGGGAAGCCATTCTAACGGGTAAAGCCTTCCTAGGCTAACGCTTTGTCTCGCATTTTGACAAATTCAACATAGCGCCTTCTTGTCGCAATGATGAAGCCAATGATCATGACGATTGTGCCGATCCAAAGGATGTTAATCTGAGGCTTTTCAATTGCCTGTAAAATGATCCAATCTTTTTGAGTGGTTTCGATGCCTAGCTCAATCGAACCGTCTGCTGGATTAATATTTTCCAGGCTTACACGAACTGCGATCTCTTGGTTCAATTCTAAAGGTCGTCCTACATTATTTTCTTTGATGATGAATTTTGGCTGTAGTAAGATCTTTTTGTCGTTTTCTGAATAAACCGTGATGTTGGCTTGAACAGCGGCATCATTCGGACCAAGGTCAACGAAGTTCACATTTGGTAATCTTTCTAAACTTTCAAATACCGCGATGTAATCATTGATGAAGAATTGCTCTCCCTGTTTTAGAGGTTTGATCTCTTTTTCACTCCATTCTGTAAATTCGTCTTCAAAATCGGACTGCAGTGCCACGAAAGTATAGAGGTCTCTATTCCATAGCTTTTTGATGTCAGGGGAAACGATAGTGCTTCCCATCTCCTCATTCACTTGGGTTCTTGGGAATAAGGTGAAGGATTTACCTGAGCTGTTAGAGACATATTGGACCTCATGGAATGTGTTTTCTGGGTTTCTGAAGTACAAGGTGTCTCCCGCTTCGGCATAAACTTGGTCATCAATCAAAATTGACTGTTTTGCCACTTTGTAATTTGGCTGCTCAGTATCCTCTAAATTGGATTTACTGATATATCCAGGAATGCCCTCCGCTTCCATGTTCTCGCTCATGTACGTGAGTTGATAGCCGGCCATCGGTTTAGGGTCATTCAAAAAGAGCACGATCATATTCGAATTCTGCTCTTCTGTAAAATCTCTGCTTATAATCGTAGTGTTCTTGGACACAATTCTTGAATAGCCTTCTGAGAACATGATGCCAATAAGGATCATGGCGATGCCGATATGGGCTACTGATCCCCCAGTGAGCTTGTAACTACCTGATTTCATCAAGTCGATCAAGATTTTTCCATTCGACACTATCGAGTACATTCCAGCAATAAGAACAACGATGTAGACTGGGTTATAAATATCTGCTACCATAAAGATGATGGCCGACAAGACGAGGCTCAAAATCACTGGGATAGTAAGCGCTGTCTTCAACTTCTCTTTATCCATTTTCTTCCAAAAGAAGAATTGGCCTGTACCAGAGAGAAAGGCAATGCCAACAGCGAACCACACTTGCCATTTTGAATAGAAAGCTACTTGGTCGGCTGGAGGGGCAAGACTCGATAAACCACCAAAAAGTTCGACGATCTTGTTGAATACCGGGAATGAGGTCGGAACGATCACCTGAAAGGCCATCAAGCAAAGCGTCAAGGCACCAATAAAAATCCAGAATTCTCGAGAGTAGGATGAGGCTTCTTTTTCTGACGTTGGTATTTCCTTCCACACGCGACCAGCGATGATGAGGGTGGCGATGATGAAGAACGATAAATAGATCAAGAGCTGCCCTGACAAGCCAAGATCAGTGAAGGAATGAACGGATGCATTACCCAGAATCCCACTACGCACTAAGAAAGTAGCATAGAGAATAAGTAAGAAAGTTGAGATAACTAATACAAAAGAGGTCTTCAACGCGGTATCGCTTTTCTTGAAGACGATCATGGTGTGCATGCTGGCGATAAGCACTAGCCAAGGAACATATACAGCATTTTCTACAGGATCCCAATTCCAGTATCCTCCAAAATTAAGTGTTTCGTATGCCCAATAGCCTCCCATGATGATGGCTGTACCCAAAATGACGCCACCAAAAATTGTCCATGGAAGAGCGGGGCGAATCCAATCTCTAAAATCTTTTTTCCATAAGCCTGCAATTGCAAAGGAGAAAGGAATGAGGGTACAGGCAAAGCCTAAAAAGGTCATCGGAGGATGAATGACCATCCAGTAATTTTGCAAAAGCGGATTCAGTCCTGTTCCATCTGCAGGGATAAAGTTAGGGTTGATCAAGAATACCGGGTCGCTGACAACATCTCGTAACAGCATGAATGGGGAGCTACCGATCTTTAAATCTCCAATCACCACACCTAGGATCATTGACGCAAGGAATGCTTGAACCGTCGCAAAAACAGTCATCACAGGAGCTTCCCATTTCTTGTTCGTTTTGATCAGAATAAAGCCAAGCAAGGCATTCCAGACAGACCAGATCAAGAATGAACCTTCTTGACCTTCCCAAAAGCAAGCAATCATGTAATGCGTGGCAAGGTTTACTGAAGAATGACTCCAAGCATAATGGTACTCGAAGTAGTGATTGTAAATGATGACAAAAAGCACAACCGCACTGCCTAAGACGGCAATTCCATGACTGAGAAAACTAAACCTTCCGAGCTTGGCCCATGAATCGTTGAGCGTGTTACTCATGGAGGCACGTCCATATGAGATTGCCGCTAGGATTGCCCCTATAAATGAGATAATTACGAGTAAATGGCCGAGATTTCCGATCCCTGTATGAATCATGCTTGATGGACTAAATGAGAAAGGAAAAGGTTATTGCTTAATGGTGGTCTCTTCGTATTTGGAAGGACATTTTAATAATACTTTATCTGCAACGAATTTGTCGTTCTTATATCCGCCAATGACCACCACTTTGTCGGATCTTAATAAGTCGGATGGCATCGGCTGATTTAAATATACTACTTGTTCTTTCTGATTATCATCGACCAGAACAAAACTGACCGACAACATATCCTGACTTGGGCTTACGCCAACGATGTCGCCGTTTGAATTTTTCTTCAATTCGCCAACAACATGTATAGATGCTTTTTCCCCACTAGTGGACATCGCATAGGCTTCGTCAAAAGAGACATAGGCACTTGCATTTTCTCTTGTCGACACTATTACGGCGATAGCAATGGCAATAACGATTAACCCAATAATACTAGATTTCTTCATCTTGTCTTCCAGTTCTTTATCACAAAAGTACGCTTCAAATGCTTAACTATTAAGACTTATCAACGAAAACCTCCTTTTCGAGTTTCGAGATTTTTCGATCGGTTTGAACCATGTAGAAGATCAATCCTGAGAAGATCACCATGACGACAGCAACGACTACATAGATCTTACCATTTGAACGCATGGCATCCGCCATTTCGATGTTTGTGTTATCGTAATCGTCTTCGGTGATTTCATACTTATCCTGCGCGTTCAACGAGAGGGTAAATAAAAGGCTGAGTAGGAAAAGGAATTTTTTCATAATATCAATCTTCTATGGCTGCTTTTAATCTTCTTATTCTGACGCGTAATGATACGATCCAAACGCCAAGCAAAGTCCATGCAATCACTGCTGGATAAAATACAAGTCTTAACCTGCTATCTAAGTCATAGGCATTAAAACCCGGGTTACCACCGTTTCCGGGATGCAGAGAGCTATCCGTCATTCTAGGCAAAATGAACAACAAAGGAATTAAGGTGGCGAATGCGAAAATATTGTAAATAGAACTAACTCGAGCCTTTTGAACAGGGTCTTCTAATGAATTTCTTAGCACTAAATAAGCCATGTAGATCAGAAGTGCTATTGCCGAGCTGTTCTGCTTGGGGTCACCGCTCCATGGTTCCCCCCAGGTATAATTTGCCCAAACCGCGCCAGTTGTTATTCCTAGAATACCAAGCAAAACACCAGCGTTGGCAAATTCAACGGATAGATCATCGTGTTTGAGTTCATTACTTCTTAGGTAGCGAATGGCATAAACTGCTGATGTGGTTAGCAAAATGATCATGCCAAACCACATGGTCACATGGAAGTGAAGGTTTCGGATGGTTTCATTCAATATGGCAAGCCGAGGAGCATCAAAAAGGAAGGCACCTAAGATGCTATAGGTTAATAAGATCACCGTTAATATCTTCCACCAGCTTTTTTTCATTGATCAAATTTGGCTTGTCCTCCTAATTCACCAGGAAGTCTTTTTTCTTCTTTATTTATGCATTGAGAAGAGGAAAACATTCCTTGGCCAGCAAAGATAGTCTGAAACCGCTAAAAAGTTGTGCTTCTCAGTCAAAACATGAGCCTTGGTCGTTATTAAGCAGACTTAAGTAATCATTGTTACCAAGTTCGTCTTCTCATGACTTGAATCTTTTATGTTGTAAAATAAATTCCCCTCCATACGAAGGAGGGGATAGGATGCAATTTTGAGGTCACTCACTACAAGTGAGCGCCACTTTGGTCGATAAATTGTCAATCAGTAAATTTTCAATACTAATTGTCAGATGCTTCGTCGCCTCAGCATGAGAAAGGTTGATTTGAGTTTAAATAGGTTGTTGTCTATAATGCGGAGACCAACATAACGACAGTTCTTGAATCAAATATATCTTCCAGTCTTCCCATCCTGAGCCATGACGAGGGATCAGCCATAATTGCAATTTGGCTGAAGCGAAGAATGGATTTCAATGGATATTACCAGAGCCAACCTTCAATAGCCAACCTTCAATAGCCAACCTTCAATAGCCATTCTCCCTTAGCTTCTCCACAAATAGGGAAACAGCATATATGAAATGGTAACGACAATGACATTTATCGCTGCGAGTATCAGCAGATCATCATAGTACAAACTCCTATCAATTCCATCTATGGCATTTTTTGAGCACTTGATCAACAGTAAAAGGAGGGGTATCAATACAGGAAAACTCAAGACCGCGACCAAAGTACTGCTATTAGGCGTTTTGGAGGCAATGCCGGATATCATGGTCAGCGAAGAGGCTAGACCGATTGATCCTAACACAATAGTAATGATAAATGTGAGGAGGTCTTGTATTGGGTTGCCCATTACTACACTGTACAGTAAAAAACCAACTAGTGTTAAAATGGTCATTAATATGCCATAGTAAATTGTTTTTGATACAATAATGGATTGAGGACTTGAAAGCGTATAGTAATAAAGTAAACGCCCATCACGCTCTTGGATAAAACTCTTTGAGATGGAATTGACCGCAGTAAAAAGTACAATGATCCAAAACAATGCGTTCCAAGTAATGGGCTGGATAACACCTGATCTGAGATTGAAACTGAGGTAGCAAACGAAAACGGTGGAAGCCAGATAAAGCAGAATACCATTTAATGCATACTTCTGTCTCCATTCGAGAAGGATTTCCTTTTGAATAAGGCTTAAGATGAGCTTGAATCCCATGAATTTCAAATATAAGACATGTTATTCAATGTTCTATTCAATAAAGACGCAGTCGAATCTGCAAGATGTTTTAGATTTACGCTTTACCTAACTCGCGGGAATGCCTGACAGTAGAAAAAGACACTTGGCCAAGACCCTTACTTGGCGGATCATTGGGACATTAGATACATTTTTTTTGGCCTGGATCATTTCAGGGAACCCCTTCACTGGAGTGAAGATTGGTGCTGCGGAAGTAGTGACCAAAATGATTTTGTATTATTTCCATGAAAGAACATGGTATAAGATTAACTTTGGATTAGATAGAAAAGCGGAAAGAAACAGGAGAATGGCTCAAGCCAGAAACGAAGAAAAACATATTAAGCCTCATCAATTCAAAATAGCGACGCAAGACCGTCAAAGGCTTCTTGATCAACAGCCTATGGTGGTTTGGTTCACCGGGTTATCTGGATCAGGTAAATCTACGCTCTCAAATCTTTTAGAGGCAGAGTTACATCAGCGAGGATTTAAAACCTATACCCTAGATGGTGACAATGTGAGAGAAGGTCTTTGTCGTGATTTGTCGTTTACTCAGGACGATCGAGCAGAAAACATTCGAAGAATAGGAGAAGTGTCTAAGCTCTTTTTAGATGCTGGCTTAATCGTGCTATGTTCTTTTGTTTCACCTTTTTCCAGAGATAGGGAGCTTGCCAAGCAGCTCATTGGACAACATAGCTTTATTGAAGTCTTTGTAGATTGTCCCTTGGATGTTTGTGAGCAAAGAGATGTCAAAGGGCTGTATAAAAAAGCAAGGTCAGGAGCGATCAAAGAGTTCACTGGCATTACTTCGCCATTTGAAGAACCAAAGGCTGCCGATGTTGTGATTAAAACAGCTGAAGAAGAGGCACAAGATTCCTTACAAAAACTTATAGCCTTTGTACTACCGAAAGTTTCTAAGTTGACACATGCCAAGATATAATCTAACCCATATAAAAGAACTTGAATCTGAGGCCATTTATGTGATTCGAGAAGTTTACGCCCAGTTTGAGAAGGCAGGGATACTTTTTTCAGGCGGTAAAGACTCAATTGTGGTGACTCACTTGGCTAGGAAGGCCTTCTTTCCTGCGAAGGTGCCTTTTCCATTAGTCCATATCGATACTGGCCATAATTTTCCGGAAACCTTAGCTTACCGTGATCAACTTGTCCATCAACTTGGTGTTGAACTGATCACTCCCTCTGTACAGGATTCGATTAATCAAGGAAGGGTCAAGGAAGAAACAGGTAAAGACGCTTCGAGGAATTGGCTTCAGATCACAACCCTTTTAGATGCAATAGAAGAGCATCAATTCGATGCCCTCATGGGAGGAGCGAGAAGAGATGAGGAAAAAGCCAGGGCGAAAGAGCGTTTTTTCTCGCATCGAGATGATTTCGGTCAATGGGACCCTAAAAACCAGCGTCCAGAGCTTTGGAATCTATTTAACGGAAAGAAGAATCATGGGGAGCATTTCAGAGTCTTTCCCATTTCCAATTGGACGGAGATGGATGTTTGGCAGTACATTTTAATGGAGCAAATCGAAATTCCTTCCTTGTATATCGCTCATGAGAGAGAGGTTATTTGGCGAAACAACACCTGGCTGCCCATGTCCGAATACATTGCCTTAAGAGAAGGAGAAGAAGTAGTCAACAAAAAAGTAAGATTTAGGACATTAGGTGATATTACGATCACAGGTGGTATCGAGTCTGAAGCCGATACGGTGGAAAAAATTGTAGCCGAGGTGGCTGCGGCGCGTCAAACGGAAAGAGGCAATCGAGCTGACGACAAAAGGTCAGAAACGTCAATGGAGGATAGGAAGAAGGAAGGCTATTTTTAATTGACGATTTAGCCATTAGGCCTTAGCTTTTGGCCTTTAGCAAGGAAAAAATCCATATTATCGCTTGAGAGATTTTACAAAATATAAAGTTTGGAATGAAGTGTTGGAGATTGCAGCAGAAGCCTATAGATTGACATCAGAATTGCCAGAGGAAGAGCGATTTGGTCTGATAAGCCAAATAAGAAGAGCAAGTGTTTCAATTTCTTCTAACATAGCCGAGGGAGCCAGCCGTTCTTTTGAAAATGACTTTTGTCGGTTTATAGAGATTGCCATTGGATCAGGATTTGAAGTGAAATCTCAGTTGCTTCTTTGTAATAAGTTAGGTTTTCTGAAACCAGATAATCTAAAGTCCATTGAGGCTAAACTAGAAGTGTTGCTTAAGCAGCTCAACTCATTAAGAAGTAAATTGAAGGATTCATGAGGACTGGAAATGAAAATTTAGAGACTTCCCAAGCCAACAGCCAATGGCTAGAAGCAATTCATCAATTGAATAAATCCAAAATATGAATCGCCAATTACCAACAGCCAACAGCTACTTAAACATGGAATTGCTTCGTTTCACAACCGCTGGAAGCGTTGACGATGGGAAAAGCACGCTCATTGGAAGGTTGCTTTTTGATAGCAAATCAATTTTTGAGGATCAGCTCGACCAGCTGCAAACGGCTAGCAAGAAACGTGGATTGAGTCATACAGACTTAGCTTTACTCACAGATGGCTTAAAAGATGAAAGAGAGCAGGGCATAACCATAGATGTAGCCTATAGGTATTTCGCCACGCCTAAGCGAAAGTTTATCATTGCCGATACACCCGGGCATATCCAATACACTCGAAACATGGTAACTGGGGCCTCAACGGCGAACCTTGCCTTGATTCTAGTAGATGCAAGGAAAGGACTTGTTGAACAGACGCGTCGTCATAGTTTTATTGCCTCATTACTGCAAATACCACACATCATTGTTTGTGTGAATAAGATGGATTTGGTAGATCATAGCGAGGAGGCCTTTGATCAAATCAAAGCCGATTACCAAGACTTCGCAGCAAAATTGGATGTGAAAGATATCCGGTTTATCCCAATTTCTGCTTTGAATGGAGATAATGTCGTAACTAAATCGCAGAACATGCCGTGGTATGAAGGGACAACATTGCTATATGCACTAGAAAATGTACACATTGGCAGCGACTATAATCACATCGATTGTCGATTCCCCGTGCAAACGGTCATACGTCCAAAAAGCAATGAATACCATGACTACAGAGGCTATGCAGGTAGAATTGCGGGAGGTGTTTTTAAAAAAGGGGATGAGGTCGCTGTTTTGCCATCTGGGTTTACCTCAAAAATCAGGGCGATTGATACCATGGATGGAGAAGTGAGCGAGGCCTTTGCTCCGATGAGCGTCAGTATGTTGTTAGAAGATGATATTGATATTGGCAGAGGTGATATGATTGTTCGGCAGCATAATCAGCCGCAAGTTAGTCAAGACCTTGAAGTGATGTTGTGTTGGTTCAATCGCACAGGGCCAATGATAAAGTCAAAATACACCTTGATACACACATCCAGTGAGGTGAAAGCGATGGTGAAACAAATTCAATACAAGTTGGACATCAACACCCTTCATCGTGATCAGGAGGTTAGTGATATCCGTATGAATGATATCATCAAAGTAAATCTGCGCACCACAAAACCACTGCTCATGGATAGTTATAGAAGAAACCGTCAGACAGGTGCTATCATTCTCATTGATGAGTCAACGAATGAAACAGTCGCTGCCGGCATGATTGTGTGATGGATTTATCTAAGCTTTTAAACATAGCCAGAAAGGCTTCTGCGGCCGCCAGTATTGAGATCCTGAGCATCTATGAATCGGGAAATTTCTCAATTGAAGCTAAAGAAGACAGATCGCCTTTAACCAAGGCTGACAAAGTAGCACATCGGATCATCACGGAATATTTAGAGGAAACGGATATTCCCATTTTGAGTGAAGAAGGAAGTCATTTGCCTTATGAAATAAGAAAGCATTGGGAGTATGTATGGATTGTAGACCCACTCGACGGTACAAAGGAGTTCATCAATCGGAATGGTGAGTTCACAGTGAATATTGCATTGATCAAGAATGGTGAACCGATTTTAGGTGTAGTGGAGGCTCCTGTGCTGAATAAACAGTATTATGGCATTGTCGGATATGGAGCATTTTTGAATGAAGCAAAGCTTCCAGAGATGAAACCTAAAGAAATGAATCAAAAAGGGTTGAGAGTAGTTGCTTCAAGGTCGCACTTGAATAAAGAGACTAAGGATTTTCTTGATTCGCTGAATCAGCCTGAGGTAGTTTCTATGGGCAGCTCATTAAAATTCATGATGCTGATTGAGCAAAAAGCTGATATTTATCCTAGATTTGCAACAACCATGGAATGGGATACGGCAGCGGCGCATGCAATTGTCAAATCTCTGCAAGGAAATGTTGTTGATTCGATGGATCAACCATTAGTTTACAATAAAGAAAATTTACTAAATCCCTTTTTTAAGGTTCTTTAAATGGCTGATAAAATTGCAATTATAGGCTTAGGTTATGTTGGATTACCCCTAGCAGTAGCTTTTGCAGAAAAATATGAAGTAGTTGGTTTTGATATCAATGAGAAGCGTATCAATGAGTTAAACGATGGTCATGATCATACTTTAGAGGTTGCAGACGATGAACTGAAAAGCGTTTTAAAAGGTACTTCAGAAGGAGTTGGTTTGATCAATACAAATAAATTGGAAGAAATTGCTTCATGCAATATTTTTATTGTTACAGTTCCTACTCCGGTTGATAAAAATAACAATCCCGATCTTACTCCTCTCATTTCATCATCAAGAATGATAGGCAGTATTCTTAAGAAGGATGATTTAGTGATATATGAATCAACGGTCTACCCAGGATGCACAGAAGAAGATTGTGTACCTGAATTGGAAAAGGCCTCAAGCATGATTTTTAATAAAGACTTCTTCTGTGGTTATTCCCCTGAAAGAATAAACCCAGGAGATAAAACGAATACCCTAAAAACCATCAAGAAAGTGACTTCTGGAAGTACCCCTGAGATTGGACAAAGGGTAGATGCGCTATACAGAAGCATTATTGAGGCAGGAACGCATTTGGCTCCTAATATGAAAGTAGCGGAGGCTTCAAAAGCCATAGAGAATGCACAGAGAGATATCAATATCTCTTTTGTCAATGAATTGGCGTTGATTTTTGATCGCATTGGTATCGATACGAATGACGTTTTAGAGGCTGCTGGCACCAAATGGAATTTTTTAAAGTATAAACCTGGCTTGGTAGGCGGTCACTGCATTGGTGTAGATCCTTATTATTTGAAACAAAAGGCAGAGTCATTAGGCTATTTTCCAGATGTTATTTCTAGTGGAAGAAAGGTCAATGATGCAATGGGTGAATTCATTGGTTCAAAACTCGTCAAACTTCTGATTAAAAAAGGGCTAAGGGTCAGTGGGAGTAAATGCTTGATCTTAGGGATTACTTTTAAGGAGAATTGTCCTGATATTAGAAATACGCGTATTATCGATATTGTCAAAGAATTAGAAGAATATGGAGTTCTTGTAGATGTTCATGATCCATGGGCTGAGAAAGAAGAAGTGAAGGAAGAAATTGGTATAGATATTATTGACAAGGCAGTGCTGACTAATTATGATGCCATCATACTAGCCGTCGCGCACAATGAATTTCTAGAATTGGATTGGAAACAAGCAGAGGGTAAGATCATTTTTGATGTGAAAGGGATTTTGCCTAGAGATCTAGTTGACTCGAGATTATAATGAAAGTACTTGTCACAGGAGCGGCGGGATTTATAGGCTATCATGTTGTCAAAGCACTAGTTAATAGAGGAGATAAGGTAGTTGGTATTGACAATATCAACGACTACTATGATCAAAACCTCAAGTATGGCAGGCTTCTGGATTGTGGGATTGAATCTTCAGAACTAAAGGATTCAAAGAGCATTCAGAGTAATAAATATGCCAATTTTACCTTCTTAAAGGTCAGACTGGAGGATGCAAAATCGATCAAGGATCTTTTTGAAGAAGAAAAATTCGACCATGTTATTCATTTAGCCGCCCAAGCTGGAGTCCGGTATAGTTTGGAGAACCCTCATGCCTATATAGAGAGCAATATCGTTGGTTTCGTGAATATTCTTGAGGCTTGTCGGCAACATGAAATTGCACACCTCACCTATGCATCTAGTAGTTCAGTTTATGGATTGAATGAATCGATGCCTTTTTCAACCAAAGACAATGTGGATCATCCGATCAGCTTGTATGCAGCGACAAAAAAGAGTAATGAATTGATGGCGCATACTTATTCATATCTATATGATTTACCGACAACAGGCCTTCGGTTTTTTACGGCGTATGGTCCTTGGGGCCGCCCAGACATGGCCTATTTCCTTTTTGTTGATGCTATTTTGAAAGGAGAGCCTATCAGGGTGTTCAATAATGGTGAAATGTCTAGAGACTTCACCTATATCAATGATATTGTTGAAGGTGTGATCCGCGTGAATGACAGTCCCCCCAAAAACAGCGCTGATGGTTCTCAAACAACCGCACCATATAAAGTCTATAATATTGGAAATAATGCACCGGTCAAATTGATGGATTTTATAGAGATTATTGAAAAAGAATTAGGGGTCGAAGCACAAAAAGAATTGATGCCGATGCAACCTGGGGATGTGGCTGCGACATATGCAGATGTTTCTGATCTGATGAGTGATTTTGGCTATAAGCCAAAGACCAACCTTGAATATGGGGTTAAGCAATTCATCTCTTGGTATAAAGAATTTTATCATGTCAAATAAAGATTATTTCGTGCACGAGAGTGCCTATGTGGATGAAGGCTGTCAGATTGGTCAAGGATCTAAGATCTGGCACTTTAGTCACATTATGTCAAATTGTATCTTAGGGGAAGATTGTAATATTGGACAGAATGTTGTAGTAAGTCCAGAGGTGATTTTGGGTAACAATGTTAAGGTGCAGAACAATGTGAGCATCTATTCGGGCGTAATATGTGAAGATGATGTGTTTTTGGGGCCATCAATGGTTTTTACTAATGTAATTAACCCTAGAAGTGGTGTGAATAGACGCGGTCAGTATACTAAGACCATAGTTAAAAAGGGAGCGAGTATTGGTGCTAATGCTACAATAGTTTGTGGCCACGATATTGGGGAATATGCGTTCATCGGTGCGGGAACGGTTGTTACTAAAGAAGTTCCTGCCTACGCCTTAGTGGTAGGCAATCCAGCTCGCCAAATTGGCTGGATGAGTGAATATGGACATCGTTTGAACTTTGGCAATGAAGGTTATGCGACTTGTGAAGAATCAGGAGAAAAGTATCAATTATCAGAAGGACTAGTTAAAAAAATAAAATGAAGAATTTTACCCTTATAGGAGCTGCAGGTTATATCGCTCCTAGACATTTGCAAGCCATCAAAGAGACAAATAATTCGCTTGTGGCGGCAGTAGATAAGTTTGACAGTGTGGGCATAATTGATTCCTATTTTCCAAATGCTGATTTTTTCGTTGAATTTGAGCGTTTCGATAGACACATAGAAAAATTGAAGCATGAGAATAAGAAAAATATTGACTACACATCAATATGTACACCAAATTATCTTCACGATGCACATATTCGACATGCTTTGAGAGTAGGTTCGGATGCTATTTGTGAAAAACCATTAGTTCTAAACCCTTGGAATATTGATGCTCTCCAAACGATCGAAAATGAAACTGGTAAAAAAGTCTGGAACATTCTTCAATTAAGAGTTCATCAGAGCATCATTGATTTAAAAAAGAAAATAGAAAATGGCCCTGCAGATAAGATTTATGACGTTGACCTGACATACCTTACTTCCAGAGGTAGTTGGTACTATACCTCATGGAAAGGAGATATTGATAAGTCTGGAGGAATAGCAACGAATATTGGTGTCCATTTCTATGATATGCTGGGATGGTTATTTGGTGAAATTAAGAGCAATACCGTTCACGTGCATGAACATGATAGGGCTGCCGGTTATCTGGAATTTGATAGAGCTCGTGTAAGATGGTTTCTATCCATCAATGAAGATGTTTTGCCAGATGAAATAAAGGCGAAGGGTCAAAGAACCTTCAGATCGATACAAATTGAAGGTGAAGAGATTGAGTTTAGTGGAGGATTCACAGATCTACATACAACTTCTTATCAAGAGATCATTAACGGAAATGGCTTTGGGCTCGATGAAGCTCGAAAGGCCATAGAAATAGTTCATGATATACGACATAGCAAGCCTATTGGTTTGAAGGGTGAATATCACCCACTTGCGAAAACACCTTTAGTTAATCATCCATTCTATCCAAAAGCATGACAAATATTCAAATGGTTGACTTAGTCAGTCAATACCAAAATATAAAAACAGAAATTCAAGAAGAGATCAATAAGGTGCTGGATGCAGCAAGTTTTATTAATGGTCCTGTGGTTAAAGAATTTCAGGCGCATCTAGAATCTTATTTGGGGGTAAGGAATGTGATCCCCTGTGCGAATGGAACGGATGCGCTACAAATCATTATGATGGCTTATGACTTTCCTAAGGGGTCAGAGGTCCTTGTTCCTTCATATACTTATGTGGCTACCGTAGAGGTCATTGCCTTACTAGGGCTGAAGCCTGTCTTTGTTGAGGTCGAGTCTGATTCTTTTAATATTGAGATTACGGATTTAAAGGAGAAAATCTCCGATAAGACCGTAGCCGTTGTGCCTGTTCATTTGTATGGACAATGTGCACAAATGGAACAGTTGCTCGAAATAGCCCAAGAATATGACTTAAAAGTGTTTGAAGATACAGCCCAAGCCATTGGTGCTGAGTTTACCTTTTCTGATGGTCGAGTTCAGAAAGCAGGAACTATCGGTCATGCAGGTTCGACTTCTTTCTTTCCATCCAAAAACCTGGGTTGTTATGGTGATGGTGGAGCCATTATGACAAATGATGACGATTTGGCGGTCAAATTGAGAATGATAGCAAATCATGGTCAGTCTATAAAGTACTATCATGATTCAATAGGTGTCAACTCAAGATTGGATAGCCTTCAGGCCGCTATTCTTAAGGTGAAATTGAAATACTTGGATCAGTATAATCAGGCACGTTATCAAGTTGCACAGAGATATACTGATGCCTTTAAAGAAACAGATTGGATCACCCCACCTTTTGAGTCAGACTTTAGTTCGCATGTCTATCACCAATATACGGTCAAGTTAGATGAGAGAATTGATCGTCAAGTACTGATTGATCATTTATCTGCTAAGGGTGTTCCGTCTATGATTTACTATCCGGTACCTAATCACTTGCAAAAGGCATATAGTTATTACGGATACAAACAGGGAGACCTACCTTTAACGGAAAATCTGTGCTCTAGGGTAATATCTTTTCCTATTCACACGGAGATGAATAAAGAGGATCAAGACTATATTATTGAGGCTGTTCTAAGTGTTCATACGTAGCCAAGACTAGCATTCACTTTTGAATTAGTTATCCAAAAGCCTGTTCTTGGTTGGTTAACAGCCGAGGAAAGTTCCCTTCGTGGTTTTTACCTGTTAAATTTCTTAAAATTTTCTTGTAATCTTTTTATATCAACTTTGGTCTTTAGCTAATAGTGAGTAATTTTGTTACTCATTATTGGCTAAGTCTTTGTGACCGACCGGGCGAAGCTGTACCTATTTGAAGATGAGTAAATTTGATTTTGTGGAGATAACTTTTCCTCCTAATTCTTTAAAGTTCAAATCTGCTTTTCTGTCAATTATTACGTAGAACGTTGTTAGAAGCATTAATCTCTTCAAAAACCAGAATAAAGCTTTTGTTAAAGTTTTTCTTAAACCCTAATACAGCAGGACACCTAAGGGGCTTAGCTCAAGAGTTTGAAGAAAGCACGAATTCGGTTAGGGTAGAATTAAAAAGACTCGAAACGGCAGGAATGATCAATTCTAAAATTGTAGGCAATAAGAAAGTTTTCAGAGTAAATGAGCGCTTTCCACTTTTTAATGAAGTCAGATCGATAGTGCTGAAGCAAACCGGTTTGGATAAAATTATTGATGAGGTAGTTATTAATCTTGGAGATCTGCATAAGGTGTATTTGACTGGAGACCTTGCGCAGGGAAAGAATAGTAATGAGATTAGTTTAATTTTAGTGGGTAATCCTGATAGAAAATATCTGACTCTATTAATAGTTAAAGCCGAAAAGTTAATTGATAAGAAAATTCAATATTTGATCTACAGTAAGGATGAATTTAGTCAAAGGGCTTACGAGTCCTCCAAACTGTTACTGCTTTGGAATGAAGAATAGTCAAGGTAAATATTGGACAGCGTTCTATACCAAGCCTCGAAGCGAAAAGAAATCGGCTAAGCGGCTTTCAGATAAAGGATTTACGGTTTATTGTCCTACCCGAACCGTTTTAAAGCAATGGTCTGATAGAAAAAGGAAAATACAAGAGCCTTTGTTTACATCTTACCTTTTTGCCAAAGTGAATGAGGATGAGCGCTTGGCAATTTTATGTGACACTGGAATTGTACGTTCAGTTACCTGGCTAAAGGAGCCAGTTAAGATTCCTGAAAGTGAGATAGAACTGATTAAAAAGTTCTTAGGGGAGTTTCCACATGCATCGTCTTCTCCATATTCGGACTTTGCTTGCGGGGATGAGGTAAAGGTAGATCATGGTTTATTTAAAGGTTCAAAAGGTATTATCTATAAGATAAAAGGAAATACAGTTGGATTATATTTAGAAGCATTAAGTCAGTATATTCACGCCGAATTAAGCAAAGATCATTTGAAGACATTGAGTTGATACGTTATGACCATTTTTAAATTCACGTTTAAACGAATTGACAAGTTACTTGTAGCGCTTGTAGTTCTTTATATCCTTATAATCCCCGGATACAACATCGTAGCACAGACTGTAGATGCGAGAGAGATTAATGGTGAAATCCAACTGCTCTCGGAAGAGCAACTCAATGCCTTTTGGACGAATGCGAAAAAAAGAGGATATACGTTAAGAACTGTTCCCGCTTTGCTTGGAGGTAGTGGCTACTCTTTCGAAGAGTCTGCTCGGATTGTTGAACGATTAAAAATACTTGAACAACAACAAATCGGTAATGATTATACAGGGGACTTAACCTCTTTTGAGCAGAAGATTTTTGGGTTACAGCTATTTGAAAATAGTTTTAACTTCTCCAGTTTTAATTATTTACCTACACCAGGAAATTATCAATTGGGCGTTGGAGATGTGTTAGGAATTGTACTGTATGGAGAGACCGATGCCAATTATACACTAGCCATCGACAAAGAAGGCAAAGTTAGGCTGCCATTTATTGGTCCGTTTTCATTGATTGGGTTGTCGTTAGATGCTGCTAAATCTTTAATCAAGCAAAAGCTTGTACAGGTCCATGCTGGTTTGGGAGGTGCTAATCCCAATGTATATATGGATCTTACTTTAACTAATGCAAGATCGCTTACGGTTTCTGTTTTAGGTGAAGTGGAAAGTCCTGGGTATTACAGCATCCCCTCAACATCTAATATTTTTGGTGTTTTATATAGCGCAGGTGGCCCTACCTCTAACGGGACATTAAGAAATATTCGAGTTTTTAGAGCCAATAAACTAATCAAAGAGGTAGATCTTTATGATTTCATCAATAAGGGGTACATAGATGAATCGTTTGTGTTCAAGGATCAAGACGTGATTATTTTGCCCACATATGAATCGAGAGTTGAGCTCGCGGGTGCGGTCAAAAATCCTGGTATTTATGAGATTAAGTCTGAGGAGAGCCTGAGCGATTTGGTTTCTTTAGCAGGGGGATTTGAACCTGGTGCAGATACGTCAACATTTGTGTTGAAAAGGTTACTAGGGAATAGTCAATTTGCCAAATCAATTGATTCAAGCTTCAATCTAGAGGAACTTAGCAATGGAGATATCATTGAGTTTATTAAATCGCAAGATTATGTCCTTGACCGGGTTCAGGTTACGGGAGCAGTCAAAAAGCCAGGGGTTTTATCCTTTGAGACAGGTATGACTTTGCAGGATGTTCTAGACCAGGCTGGAGGTTTGAGAGAGGATGCTGCCCAACAAAGAGTTACCATTTTTCAAGTTGAATCTGATCTAGATCATGTTTTAAAATCAATCAATACAAATAATGTGGATCCAAGTTCGATTTTGATTACCGAGCGAAGTCTAGTTTTTGTGCCAAGCAGGATCATAATCGCGGAGTTGGGTACTATTTCAATAGATGGAGCTGTAAAAAGAAAGGGTGAGTTGCCTTACTATGAAGATATGAGCTTATTGGATGCTTTGGTTTTATCGGATGGAATTGAAGCCTCGGCCTTTGGAGGGAATGTTGAGATTGCTAGAGTCAAATCAACTGCTCAACTATTAGGGAATGATTTTATTAATATTCCTATCCCTCAGACTATCGAGGATTTTGGAGTTATGGATGATTATCAATTGAAAGTAGGAGACAGAATTACAATAAGGAATAACCCCAATAGGGGGGTCAAAAACACTGTTTTTATAAGAGGAGAAATTTTGCAATCCGGAGAATATGTGATTGACCCGGGCATCACTAGAGTCTCAGATGTTGTTCAACGTGCTGGGAGCTATTTAAAAACGGCAAACCTAAATGGACTAAAATTATATAGAAGAGTTCAGACCTTAGATGAGGAGTCAGATAGCTCTATTTATGAACGAAAAGAGTCTGTTGTTGATTTTATCAATGATCCTCGTTTTGATGGGTCGGTGTCGAAATTGCAATTTGATGCCACAAATAGTTCTTTTAACAAATTGGAGAAAGAAAGAGAGTTAGCCATAAGACAATTTGGAAGAGGTTATGGTTCATCTCAGGACAGCATAAGCGTTTTAAATAATTTCAAGTTATCCAAATCTTTTGTCGTGGATGGTAAAGTAACAGAATTGTTAGAAATAGGTCTTTCTTACGAAGAGATCATCGAAAATCCTAACTCTATTTACAATGTAACGCTTTTAGAGGGAGATATTTTATATCTACCACCTATGTCATCATTGATTGAAATTGTTGGAAATGTCTTTAGACCCACTCAGGCAATTTACAGAGAGGACAAAACATTTTTGGACTATGTGGAAACCGCAGGAGGTTTCAAAAGACGTTCGGATAAAAAGAGGGCCTATATAGAATATAGTAACGGGGAAGTAAAAAGAGTAAGAGGGTTTTTATTCTTTAAAACTTATCCTAAGGTAGAAATGGATTCTCGTATTCTTATACCATCCAAACCGCCTGTTCAGCCATTGAATTTTGATAGGATTGTGGCTTTAATTACCACAACAATATCAACTTACTTATTGATAGAGGCTGTTTCAAGGAGGAATTGATGAAAAGATTAGTAAAACTCTTAAAGTTCAACAAATCAGGAAAGCATTACCTATTTGTGCAACGTGTAATTCAGACAGAACAGATATCCGTACTTGAGGCGATAAAATTCTTTCTTTCATTCTGGAGGATAGTGGTAGGTTTTGCTATAGTATTTTTGATTGCTAGTTTTATTATTTCACTTTATCCTAGACCTGAATCTTATACCTCTACTTCTGTAGTAATTCCTGATGGTGGGGCACCGCCAAAACAGAGCGTTGGTTCAGAACTGGAGGATTTAATTCAACAACAAGTTCAATCTTCTGGAGACTTGGGTGTTGAGTCTTTTCCAGGTATTATAGAGAATTATCCTTTCCTTTTGAATTTAATAGATGAAAAAATCCTCTCGGAAAAGTATGGTGGTTATATAGAGTTAGGTGAATATGTTTCAAAGATGAATCAACCTTCATCTTTGGATAACTTGATAGGTAAAGTCAGGGGCTTACCAGATAGATTTCTTGGATTATTTAAACCAGATGAGGACCCTTCAGCGGGTCCAATCGTTACTAATAACATGCCTATTGATACCTTAAAGGTAGTGACTCTAAGACAGTTGGGATTAATGAGTTTGTTATCCGAACAAATAAAAGTAGAGGGTAATAATTCTATCACAATAGAGACAGAAATGCCAGAGGCAAAGGTAAGCACAAGGCTGAATAGCCTTGTATTTGAAAAATTAGTAGAAGAAGTAACCCGTATAAAAACAGCTAAGCAGCAACGAGATTTATCATTAATAGGAGATCAATTAGATACTGCAAAAACAAATTTTGAGATAAGTCAAAATAACTTGGCTAAATTTAGGGATACGAATAAGGGAAATAATTCAGCCGCTGCACAAACCGAATTAGAAAGGCTGACAACGGAATATAATTTATACTTTACGCTTTATTCTAGTTTGGCAACGGAATATGAATTGGCCAAAATTGAATTAATTCAAAATATTCCTTTTTATGATGTGATAGAACCAGCCTATGTACCACTCTTACCTAATAATGCTGGAGGTGTCAGTATAAGCGCATTGATTAAATCTGTTTTAATCGGAATTGCCTTGGGGATTGTGTTTATAGTAATCTATTCAGGCTTACTGATTCTGAGGCTATTGAATGATAAGCTGAAAGAGACTAACCTTTAATAATTGTGGAATTTATATTTATCAAGAAATTCAAAAATGCAAATTGAAAACTCAAAAATCCTTGTTATAGGTGGAGCAGGTTTTATAGGTAGTTTCGTAGTGTCCGAATTGCTTAAAGAAGATGTAGCAGAAGTAGTCGTTTATGATAATTTTGCCAGAGGTCAGAAAAATTACCTGAATGAACAATTAAAAGATTCAAGGTGCTCAATTTTTCCGATTGGGGGAGATATAAGGGAGGTTGATATTTTGGATGCGGCAATGAAAGGTAAAGACTATGTAATAAGCCTCGCAGCAATGTGGTTACTCCATTGTAAGGACTTCCCTCGCACAGCATTTCATGTTAATATTGAAGGTACTTTCAACATTTTAGAAGCCTGCGTTAAAAATAAGATCAAAAAGCTGATTTGGTCCTCATCAGCTTCAGTTTATGGTGATGCTGTTGAATTGCCAATGACTGAAGAGCATCCTTTTAATAATAAAAATTTTTATGGCGCCTCTAAGATAGCTGGAGAGGCAATGGCAACGGCTTTCAATGATCGGTATGGATTAGAGGTTATAGGTCTTCGGTACATGAATGTTTATGGACCTCATCAAGACCAGACTGCTGCTTATACAGGAGTAGTACCAATTATGCTCAATAAAATTGAGGCCAATGAGTCACCAGTGATTAATGGTGATGGAAGTCAGGCTTACGATTTTATTTATGTTGAGGATGTTGCTAGGTGTAACGTAGATGCATTAAAGAGCGATACTAAATTTGGTATGTATAATGTCGGTACAGAGGTTCAAACCTCTATTAAGGAATTATGCGATACAATTTTGGATCTTAAAAAATCGAAACTTAAGGTGATATACAAACCTTATTCTGAGGACGATGCTAGGTCTTTAGTTCAAAATAGAATTGGCTCCAAGAAAAAAGCTCAAAATGAGTTGGGATTTCATTTTAGATATAATCTCAAGGAAGGACTTCAAAAACTAATAGATTGGAGAGTAGAAACCGGTACAGATAGACCTAGATAGAGTATACATGGAGCATCAAACTTGGGATGTTATTATAGACGCTCGCAAAGCTGGTGGACGGGCAAGTTTAAAAAGTATTTGGAAGTACAGGGACTTATTGTGGCTACTTGTTAGACGAGACTTCGTTTCATTTTACAAGCAAACAGTACTAGGACCAGTCTGGTTTTTTATAAAACCAGTTTTTAGCTCCATTGTGTACCTGTTCATTTTTGGTGAGCTGGCAGGCTTGTCATCGGATGGTATTCCTCCTATTTTATTTTATGTATCTGGGTTGACGGCCTGGTCTTATTTTTCTGAAACGGTTTTGTTGACGTCTAATGTCTTGAAAACAAACGCACCTATATTCGGGAAGGTTTACTTTCCAAGGTTGATTATGCCATTAAGTATTTTGTTATCCAATATGGTAAAGTTAGCCATACAGCTATTGTTAATATTCGTCTTAATAGCATATTATAGCCTTTTTCAAGGCATAGGAGGTTTTGAGGTCACCATTTTAATGGTGCCGGCAATAGTAGCCATTATTGCATTGCAAGCTTTCGGTACTGGTCTTTTTGTTGCCTCCATTTCTATAAAATATCGCGATATCTCAATGTTGATTGGTTATGCTTTACAGCTAGGACTCTTTATTACTCCAGTGGTTTTTCCTTTATCCAGTACAACGGGAAAATTTAATTTGTTTTTATCACTTAACCCCATGACTCAACCAATTGAGTTATTTAAGTATGCTTTTTTTGGCACAGGCAGTTTCTCGGTTTTTGATATTGCCTATATGATTTTGGTGACATTATTATTGGTTTTTTTAGGCGTTTACGCGTTTAACAAAGCAGAAAAGACTTTTGTAGATACAGTTTAGAAATATGAGCACCGCAATAAGTTTAGAGAATATATCTAAGGCCTATCAATTAGGGGTTTTTAATACTGGTTCTTTTTCGAGTGATTTGGGAAGATGGTGGGCTCTTAAAAGGGGTAAAGAAGATCCTTATCTTAAAATAGGTGAAGAAAATGACCGTGCAACCAAAAGTTCGAGCAATATTGTTTGGAGCTTAAAAGATCTTTCTTTCGATATTCAGCAAGGTGAGTCAGTAGGTATTATTGGGCGTAATGGAGCAGGTAAAAGTACGCTGCTTAAGGTGTTATCACAGATTACCCATCCAACTACGGGTCAACTAAGACTAAAAGGAAAAGTAGCGAGTCTTCTTGAAGTAGGAACAGGCTTTCATCCCGAATTA
>Ga0209654_1000652_pt1 | contig 32175 bp, 34 predicted proteins | sample SaaInl1SG_22_DNA_FD_184646 | JGI IMG/M metagenome (GOLD analysis project Ga0209654, IMG submission 184646) | Marine microbial communities from expanding oxygen minimum zones in the Saanich Inlet - ESP_161SG_22_DNA (SPAdes) (version 2) | ecosystem: Environmental > Aquatic > Marine > Intertidal... | reverse complement strand
AATTGACGGTGATAACATACCATCTGCGAATGTCAAGGAGATGATGGAAGAGATTGCAAAATATGGCAACCCTACGTTGAAAAGAATATATGGAGATTGGACCAAACCCGGATTGAGTAAATGGAAAAATCTATTATTGGAAAATGCCATAACACCCATACAGCAATATGGGTATACAACGGGTAAAAACGCAACCGATTCTGCAATGATCATTGACGCAATGGACATACTTTACAGTGATAAAGTAAATGGCTTTTGTTTAGTATCGAGTGATAGTGATTTTACTAAACTGGCTACACGACTAAGAGAAGCAGGTATGCTGGTAATAGGAATTGGCGAGAAGAAAACACCTAATCCATTCATAATTGCATGCGATAAGTTTATTTACATTGAAATTCTCAGAAAACAATCTGAGGATAAGACAGATCCAAAAGAGTCTAATAAACCTTCCTTTGACAAAATCACCAGCAAAGAGATCAATTTAATCACCTCTTCAATCAATGATTTATCTGACGAGGAAGGGTGGGCATTTCTTGGAGATGTTGGAAGTTTGATTCAAAAAAAACGCCCCAATTTCGACGCTAGGAATTATGGATTTGAAAAGCTCACTCCTCTTATTAAGTCAATTGGCAACTTCGAAATTGAACAACGTGAAAATTCCAAAAGCAGACATAAATTAATCTTTGTTAAGAATAAAGAAAAGCGTATTCCGAAGACTAATAATTGATCTTCAACGCACATTTTCTTAAGCAGATAAAAAACCTGCAAGAGAAAATAGATTAATGGATTTTTATAATGTCTCTTAGAAGGGTAAGTGACGCATAAAGATCAGATGAATTTCTTCGTAGTAGAATAAAAAAAAGGCGGTTAAGCCAACCATAGCCCACCTACCTTTTTAATAAAATAGGGTGTGATGCCCTACAGGATAAAGGTAGTCTTTATTAATTGAGAAACTCTGTTTTAATATTAAAACTTTGATAGAACTTCTATTTTGAGCATAACCTATTACTTCTTCGACTATTTTATTGTTTCAAAATAAGCTATTCAGAATAGTAAGTCTGTGTAAGAACTGAATTTATTATTGCATTTAGTGATACTGCATCTTTGAGTAATAGGCGCTCGAGTGACCAAAATTCATTAGGTGGATGAATTTTAGTTAGAGGAGAGATGAGCGCCGGCCTTAAAAAATGTCCTGTCGACATTTTTAGCGTACGAGCGAAACAGCGCGTTGGCATTAGTGATAAAGCCGTTATACTGTTACAGTAGAGCGGCTTTTTATGATATCTTTTTTATAAGAACTGCTTCGTTATAGGTTTTGTATCTTGTTGATATAAAATAAATTAGCTTTGAAAAAATTTTTAATTCTTACGGTAGTTGCTCTAACTATGTCTTGCAGTAAAAGTGAGAACATAGAATCCCCAGCATTAATCACCTTTCAAAATTCTGGTAATATTTACTTTGAAAATGGTACCTGTAAATGTCCAGAAGCTGCTATCGGCGATCAGGACAAAATTGAAGGTATCGTATATACCGCTGTGAATAACTCCTCGATTCGAACTGAAATTAATAAGGGAAATATTTACCTATGTACAACCCTAGTAACAGATATGTCAGGAACATCAAACCCTTTGACTAACTTTTTTAATGATAACGCTTTCAATGGAAACATTGGTTTTTGGGATGTATCTAATGTGACTAATATGGATGGTATGTTTTATAATGCAGAATCTTTTAATCGAGACATCGGCAATTGGAACACCTCTATGGTCGAGAACATGGGAAGCATTTTTAAAAATGCCTCCTCATTTAACCAGGACATCAGTAATTGGAACACATCAAAAGTTACTAAAATGCTTGATTTATTTGCTCTTGCTAAAGCCTTTAATAAAGATATTAGCTCTTGGGATACCTCAAGTGCGACGAATATGGATGGCATGTTTAGAGAAGCTATTTTATTTAATCAGGATTTATCCGCGTGGTGCGTACAAAACATCCCTTCTTTACCTGAAAATTTCGCCTTTGCATCCGGTCTAGACGAAGATAATTACCCAGTTTGGGGAAGCTGTCCATAAAACATTGATCAATAAAATTGTAGATAGTCAACTAACAGAAGAAGTTGTGCTGCAACTTTGAATAATGTAAGGCACAACTAATTTGCCAAAATCTCTCGTATTTCGGTAAATTCTATGAACTTTAGGTAAACAATATTTTTCAGCGAAACATGAAAAGAGCATTGGTGATTTCTGGTGGAGGAAGCAAGGGGGCATTCGCTGGTGGAGTAGCTGAGTATTTAATAAACCACGAGAAACGAGATTATGACCTGTTCTTGGGTACCTCCACAGGTAGTTTATTGATTTCACATCTGGCCCTTCATCAACTTGATGAAATCAAAAGTCTTTATACCAGTGTAGATCAGCAATCTATTTTTAGTAACAACCCGTTTCGAATTCGAAATGTTAACGGTCAAAAAATAGTAAGTATCAACCACATTAACACCCTTTGGAATTTTCTGAACGGGAGAAAAACCTTTGGTGAAAGTAAATACCTCAAAGATTTAATTCGAAGAAATGTCACACGCGAAATGTATGAGGCAATTCTCGAGAAAGAAAAGGAGGTTATTGTTACCGTGTCTAATTTGACTACAAGTCAAATCGAGTACAAATCAAATAAAGATTGTACTTATGATGACTTCTGCGATTGGATTTGGGGCTCGTGCAATTATGTGCCCTTTATGAGCCTTTTAGAAAAAGACCATTGTCAGTATGCTGATGGGGGATTTGGGGCCTTAGTTCCTATTAGAGAGGCCATTTTGAGAGGTGCTACCGAAATTGATGCCATTATTTTGGAGACTGAGGTCACTCTGGTGAACAAGTTACCTGCTAAAAATCCGTTTTCCCTGCTATTTGATGTTTTCGAATTCATGCTAACCCACGTTGAAAGGCACAATATTACTATTGGTAAATTGGCCGCAACCAGCAAGGACGTTCAACTGAACTTGTATTATACCCCAACCATTTTAACAACGAACTCTCTAGTTTTTGATAAAAAAATGATGGGTGAATGGTGGGATTCTGGATATCAGTACGCCAAAGCCAAAAACGAAGAGTTAATGAGTGAATTTAGACCTGATATTTTAACCGATCAGGAAATCGAGAAATCAGCTATTTCTCTCCACGAAACAACTGTAGAATCTGAGCAATTAAAATAACGAGTGCGCAACCCAAAAGGTTTAACCATAGGTAAGACATTAGATCTGCATAAAAGACCATAATGACTAGAATTTGGGTGATGATGGCGGCATAAAAAACGGCTTTTCCGTGAATGCGTTTGAAGAAAAAAGCGAGTAGAAAAATCCCCAAAACATTTCCATAAAAAATTGAACCGATGATATTCACTAGCTGGATGAGATTTTCAAATAGGCTAGCTACAGAGGCGATAAGAATTGCGATAATTCCCCAAATCAGTGTAAAGACCTTTGAAACTTTCAAATAATACTGAGGTGCTGTAGAGACTGGCGCATACCTCTTGTAAATATCTAAAGTGGTAATCGTGCCCAGTGCATTTAATTCAGAAGCGGTAGAAGACATAGCCGCTGAGAGAATAACCGCGAGTAGTAATCCTATTAAACCTACAGGAAGATTATTTAAAATGTAGTGAATGAAGACATAATCCTTATCGTTTGATGCGATACTTGGATCTGCCTCAGCAATCAATTCTTTTGCTCTATTTCTGAGTTCATTTTCTCTAGCATCTAGCGTTTGAATCTCGCTTTCAAGCAAAGCGATTTCAGTAGTCTCACCCCTGTCATTCGCTTCTAGATAATTTAGTTGAAGTAGCTGTCTCCCTTTCTGAATATCGGCTAGTTCATTACTTAAGGCTTTGTATTCTATTTGGTACTCTGGAGCTTGCAGGACTGCTCTAGCCGCCGGATTAAAGTGGATTGGCGTATGATTAAACTGATAGAAGACAAAAACCATTACCCCTACAAAGAGTATGAAGAACTGCATGGGAATTTTGAAAATTCCGTTAAAGACTAATCCGAGTTGGCTTTCTCCTTTCGATTTTCCAGACAAGTAACGTTGTACTTGACTTTGGTCGGTTCCAAAATATGAGAGAGCAAGAAAGAATCCGCCCGTAATTCCGCTCCAAAAGGTATAACGGTTGTTGGGATCAAGACTAAAGTCTAATACCTCCAATTTACCTGATCGATCTGCGATGGTAAGGGCATCAACAAAGGACACTTCAGTAGGCAGCCCCGAGATAATCATGTATAGGGCGACAAACATCCCACCCATGATCACAAACATTTGTTGTTTATGGGTAACATTTACGGCTTTCGTACCCCCACTAACTGTGTATAGGATTACCAAACCCCCAATGGCAACTACTAATAATTTCAAAGGCCAACCTAACACCGCAGAAAGTATAATAGCCGGCGCGTAAATAGTGATCCCTGCAGATAAGCCTCTTTGAATTAAGAATAATACAGCCGTTAAAGTTCTAGTTTTTGCATTGAATCTATTCTCTAAGAATTCATACGCCGTTTGTACGTTCAATCGGTAATACAAAGGGATAAAAACCAAGATAATGACCACCATGGCAATGGGAAGACCAAAGTAGAACTGAACGAAACCCATACCGTCATGATAGGCTTGACCTGGCGTAGATAAAAAAGTGATGGCAGAGGCCTGGGTAGCCATAACAGAAAGCCCTATGGTAGCCCAATTGGCTTCTTTTCCACCCAAAACGTAATCCTTTATATTTTGTGTGCCTCGGGTTTTCCAAATCCCATAAGCCACAATAAATATTAGGGTAGACAGGAGAATGATCCAATCAACTAACTCCATACCCTTAGTTCTTTTCTAAAAGATTTGAAGATGACGAACTCGCTCCCAATGAAATCATATTTGCGATCAATCGATACGCCCCTGGCACTCCGGCAGGCAGTTCTCTGAAAAAACTAAGGCCGGTGTATACAAAATATCCATCGCCTAAGGGTGCAACTAGCAAGCTTCCTTGTTTTGGGGCTTCAGATTGGTCATGCATTTCTAGAATTGGAATATAAGATTTGTCCCATCGATTAGGGAAATACAAACCTCTTTCTTGTACCCAACCTTCAAAATCCTTTTCGGTAATCTTGTTTGGAAACGTTAAAACCGGATGATTCGGCTGCAATAGTTTCACCACTGCATTTTCTTCGGTTACCCTATCTGAAGAGTTGGTTAATGGGAATGGAGCAATAGGGATCTCATTATTTCCTCTTCGATTTGCTGTATTGTACTGACTAATTAAAACCCCACCTTGTGAGACATATTCTAACAATTCTTGTTTCTTGAGAGCTAGACCATCAATCACATTTAACCCTCTTATACCAAGAATAACAGCCTTATACTTATTGAGTAAATCTGTCGTAATTACCGAAGGGTCAATCTGTTCCACATGATAACCTATGGCTTCTAAACTTTCTGACATCTTGTCTCCCGCACCCATAATATAGCCTAGAAGCTCACCCCTCTTTTGCAAATCCAAACGCACAAATTTCGATGCTGCATTAACCAAAACCCTCTGGGTTGGAATATGGTCATAGGTGATAGAAATAAGGTTTTTTGTATATGATTTAGCATTTACCCTAGCCTCTACAGTGGCAATAGTTTCAGTAGCCCTTTCAGGTGGAGATACGGTAAATTTGAAGGACACTTGTTTTCCCTCCTGAGAGAGATTAAAAGATTGTGTCAGCGGCTCTACGCTCCACTCTTTGGGAAGTTGCAGGCTAATCTCGCCTTTCTGATTGGGCGCAAAGGATTGCACCTTTACCATTACCTCTTTAGACGACTGATCTGAAAATAGAACTACATCATTTGAAAGGGCAACAGAAATTGGAGGAACTACTTTAAATCTTTCCCAAAGTTCTCCTTTGTCAGGTTTTGCATACCGGTATACAAGCGGCAAGTCAAAAGACATTTGAATATCACCAATACTCAAGAAGACCTCTGCACTTACAGCTGGCGGAGACTCTGGTAGCCCTATCAAACGTTGATCTTCTACCTCGTACATCCCCAAACTAGGCGATTCATTGAGCCAATATGGATTACTAAACTTCGTCGATTCTTGTATTTTTAAAGACAGTTGTATGGCTGTGCTTAAATTAGTCTCTAAAGGCTTTTCAACGATCGAACTCAGCATTTTAGCACCCTTGATTTGAATCTGCTTTGCGCTGATTAGGGAGGTGTTTCTAGCGAGTAACTTTAGCGAGGCATTAATAGTCTCCCCTGGGGTAGCATAGGCCATATTAGTCTCAAAAGCCAAGTGCAAACCGGCTATATCTTTGATTAAATGTCTAAGCTGTTCGCTTTTCTGTATTCTCCAAAATTCATCTTCAATTTGCTGAATTAAAGCATAGGCTTTAAGTAGATTGGGTAAATGAGCTGCGGGGTTTTTGAAGTCAAAATTCTCTTCAATCGGCAAGAGTAATGCTTGAATTTTATCTCCTTCTGGGATTCGAGTCCATGTGGTGTTTATCCCTTGAAATAGATCTTGACCTTCTAAAGACTCGCCCTTGAGTAATTCGAGATACTCCATCTCTTCTCCCCTGCTATTTAACCTACCAAAACCTTGACAAAGGTGCTTACTACTAGCTAGTGAGGCTATTTCATTATTCGACATACCTAAACTGGGGAAATAGACGCCTACATCTAAACTAACTAAACCCTTTTTCGAAGCCTCTTGAAAATTCTTTTGTGAGCCATAAAACCACCAAGAGGTATTAAAAAATATCCTCGAAGGTTGCCATGGTTCAAGTACTGAAAGTTGTTGCGGATAAGCACTCGGATTAGCCGCTAAATCAAAGGCTTCCATGCTTAACATAGCACTCGAGGTGTGGTGACCATGCGTAGATCCTGGAGTCCTGTGATCGAATCGATTAATAATCACATCAGGCTTAAAGGCACGAATTCTTCTTACCACATCTGCAAGAACGGTGTCCTTATTCCAAATTTGTAAGGTTTCTTCTGGAGTTTTTGAGTACCCAAAGTCATTGGCTCGGGTGAAAAATTGTTGTCCGCCATCTACGCCTCTAGCGGCTAACAACTCTTGGGTTCGAAGAACGCCTAATAATTCTCTTATTTCTGTACCTATTAAATTCTGTCCACCATCACCACGCGTTAACGATAAATAAGCAGTGTTTGCATGAATTTTATGAGTGAGGTACGAGATGAGTCTGGTATTTTCATCGTCTGGATGCGCGGCGACATACAATACATTACCCAAGAAATTCAATCTTTGAAGATCATGATAAAGCTCTGAACTCGTTTTAGGCCTAAAATCTTGGCCCGACATAAAACCCATTGTGGAGAGAATCACCGCGAAAGAACCTATCGTTTTAATGAGCTTTTTGATTCCTCTGAAGTTTCTATGGAGTTGCATAACTTTTTGCTTTCGGCAAACTAAGTGTTCAAGATAAAGATAACTCTTCAAATACTTGCTTAAGGAGGCGATCAAACTGAACACAGTTACTCCAATCGCAGATAGTCGATCAATGGTCTTCAATGTTTAACTTCGGGGCATGGAAGTGATCAGTTTAAGAGATTTTCAAAATGAAGAGTTCTGGAACACGATAACCCACTTTGCCGGGTTCATCCTCTGCCTTGTTGGCATTCCCTTACTATTCTATTTTAATCAAAATCTCACCAGTTTGAGCCTAGTCGCCTGCGCTCTTTTTTCATTAGGGTTATTGATGGTGTATGGCTCCTCTTCAGCCTACCACTTTGTAACTGACCAGCGACTAAAAAAGAAACTGCGAATTCTCGATCATATAAGTATTTATTATCTGATTTTAGGTTCGTACGCACCGATGTGTCTGATTGCGCTTTACGATTCTTCGGGCCTAACGATATTTTTAACGGTTTTGTTACTAGCTGTGGTGGGCACCATTAAAAAACTATTCTTCACTGGTAAGTACGGATTCATTTCTCTTTTTCTCTACTTGTTAATGGGCTGGATGATTATTTTTTACTTCCGCTCCTTTATCAACTTAATGGATTTTCAGGCCCTCGTCCTCATAGCTATAGGAGGCTTGTTTTACACCTCTGGGGTTGTATTCTACGCGCGTGACAAGAAAAAGTATTTTCATGCGATCTGGCACTTATTTGTACTCGGAGGTTCGTTATTTCACTATCTAGCAGTTTTACTTTATATCGTTTGAATAATTAAAATAAGGAGTAACATCTAGCGACTTTAAGCGTCCTATAGGTAATGAGATATCTTTCAATTCTTCTTTTGACTATTTCACCTCTTAGTTGGTCTCAACAGTCAACATCCCCCCTCGTACTAGAAGCCGACACCTTAGATCTTGGACAAAAACCTATTTTATTGCAAGAGGTTATTGTTGGTACAAGTAATTTATCTGCTTATGAGCTAGTGTTAGCTGCGAAAAAGACAATGGAGTCTTCGGTCAAGAACAAAGATCATGAGCTTACCTATTTTATGCGTCACTCCGAGCTGAACGAAGTCGATTTGAATCTTGACCTCAAAGAAACAAGCATTGAGCAGATTAGCAATGAATTTATTAATCAAATCACTCAAAGCATACCGAAACAATCTTCATTACATACTGAGGCCCTTTACCGGTTAACCCAGCAGGACAGTCTAGGAGAATCGGCGCGACTACTTCGTGGATTTCAATTAGAAGAAGAATCAAGCAAAATCGATGCAGAGAATGTAGCAGAATTCTTCTTAGAAAAAATTGAGGAAAGCTTAAGTAAAGGGAATTACTTCAAGGTAAAGTCTGGCATATTTGGAGGAAAAATAGAAGAAGATGACATTGACCTTGATGAGTTGCGCCCTACAAAAGACTCCATTGTTAGCGATAGTATTGAAATAGTTAAAAACCACCGCTTAGCATCCGTGGTGGGCTATCAACGGTTAAAAGAATTCAATCGATATCAGCCTTATGGTTCAGATCCAGTGGTTAGTGTTTTTGAAAAACCAAAACGCTTTGATTTTCAAATTGTCGACTACACCTACTATAAAGATCAGTGGGTTCATGTGATTGCTTTCAAAGAAAAATCGAAAGCCCAATTCTACGGCGAACTTTGGATCAATGAAGAAGACAACGCTTTAATTCAATTCAAGTTCATCAATACTAAGCCCATCAAATCAATAAAACTTCTTGGATTCGAATACTCAGAGCCAAGAGCTCAAGGCCAATTCTTATATAAAAAATTCGATGACGGTAGCTATCGCCACTACTTTGGACGGCTTGAACTAGACACGAAAGTTAATGTTAACCGTCCACTCTCATTTATTGAAAAAAAGAAAGCCTTTATTGGCGGACGCAAAGTAAACCGTGTTGACCTAGATATTTCTTTTGGCCTTAATCAAATAGAAGAATACACCTATTTTTTATCTGAAACTTTTACTTCAGAAATGGACACTAATAGCCCTAGTGTACTAGAAAAACTCGACTCCTACCCAATCAATTTTTGGGAAAACTCTGAATTTTCAATTGCCCCAAGTGCGGCCATGAAAAATTTCAGAAAGCTTACAGAAAAATAATTTTGTAACCTATACTTCTCAATTCAAATAAAAATGTTACGTTTGCGTTACATTAAATAAACAACCACCATGAACGCAGAATTAATTATACCAGTTATTGGTATGCTAACGGGAATCATCATCCCAATTGCCGTATTTATTTGGCAATACTATGATGCCAAAGGAAAACGAGAGGCAGTAGTAGAAATCTCTAAGCACCTCAACGACCCTTCAAGACTAGAAGAACTTTTACAAATTTTCGACGAGCGAAAGAAGGAGCCGATAGACTATCGTCGAGGTGGCGTAATCACCATCTTCGTAGGTGCAGGTCTTTACTGTTTAGGAGTATTTTTCTTAGGTAGCATTCTAAAAGGTGTTGGGGCATTAGTAGGACTCATCGGTGTAGGTACATTGATCGCCGGTTACCTCTATCCTAACACAGAGAAAGAACTCACTGACGCAGTAGACAAATTTGAAAAGAAGTAAGAATGGGTAAGGACCATCAAAAACTCCTTAACAATCTCGCAGAACGTAGAAAGCTTGCTGGTCTTACACAAGAAGAACTTTCGATACAAGCCGAAGTATCTAGAAAGAGTATAAATGCAATTGAAAATGGCGTTTATGTACCCTCGACAGTGCTAGCATTAAAGATTTCAAAAACCTTGAACTGCACGGTAGAAGACCTTTTTAGGTTGCCTTAAATCGTTACTGTTATTGTAAAATAAAACACCCTCCGCTGGGAGGGTGTTTTTTTATTTTAAAAGCTCGAGACTAAGCTAGTTTATTTTAAAATCAGCATTTCGTGATTTTACAATCATATACATGAAAATCAAGGCTAAAGCGAAATGTGCATAACCATAAAGGTCAGGAACATCGGTTCGTAATTGCAGAACAATATATCCTTGCAGGATATTCAGAAGTATAATTGAGAGCCCTATTTTTTGAGCCAATTTAACCGCAGCTTGATTCTCTGAAGAGTAAGAGATCTTATTTGGAAAACTTACAATTGCTGCACATAAAAAAGCGGCGGCAGTAATAAGGTTTCCATAATCTCCGGTTAAGTGAAACTGGTTAGATTCTCCTAACACAGGAAGAAGAGAATATAGAAAAGTACCTAGAAGTAAATTTCTACGATTCATTTTAATCGCCCCATAAGCAGCTAGTGCAATCGTTACAATGCTACCTACGGTAAAGAAAATAGTTAATGCATCCATATTGAATATTTATTGGTTAAGGTATTTCGAATATACGTTGTTAGTTGGCTCCAAAGAAGTCTTTAAAATACATGAGCTGATACTTTATTGCATTTCTCCAATAGTCCCAATTATGAGCTCCTGGCCGTTCAATATAAACGTGACCTACTCCTTTCTTAAGAAGTTCTTGATGTATCCTTTTATTATCGTTGAAGAAAAAATCATCATAACCACAATCAATAATTAAACTGAGGTCTTCACTAATAAGATCCAGCATATTAATCACCGCATTTTCATCCCACAAAGTTTTATTTTCAGAGAAAGGGCCAAGTCGTTTAGCAATATTCCAGTTATCTGGAAAGGAACGGATATCTACTCCGCCACTCATTGAACCCGCTGCACCCCAGAGGTCTTGATGTTTGAATGCCAGGTATAATGCTCCATGGCCACCCATACTTAAGCCTGTGATTGCCCGCTGATTTTTTTCAGATGAGACTGAGTAATTCTTCTCTACAGCATCAACCAATTCTTTTGCGATATACGTTTCATATTGCATATTCTGATCAATCGGACTGTCAAAATACCAACTTGTATCTCCACCATCAGGGCAAACGATGATAAAATCTAAATCGTTAGAAAGTTCTCGAATGATTGGTGCTTTGGTAATCCAGTCTGCAAAATCCCCGCCAGCTCCGTGAAGTAAAAATAATACGGGCCGTTTCTCATCCGTTAGAGAATAATTTTCTGGAGTCACCACGATATTGGGAATCGTCTTCTGCATGACCTGACTATAAACATTTAACGTGTCTATTTGAGAAAAGGTCATCCAAAATGATGACAGAAATAGTAAACAGAACAGGGTTAATTTCTTGCTGGGTATCATTTTAACTTTTTGTAATCTACCAGGAAGTTAGATTAATTCACTTGTTGAGAGAAATAAAATTTAAATTTCAATGTCCCATTTTCCCTAACTAGATAAGCACTTTCTAACCACTCATAGTACAAATAAGTATCTCCCTCTGGTGTTGGTGATTCGAGGGTAAATTCACCAGTGTGTTCAAGAGAAACGTGTGCAGAATTTTTATCTAAATCAATTCTTAAATTCTTAAATGTTCGGTTTGATTCAAATTTTCCAAACCCTTTTACAAATTCAAGAAATTCTTCTAGATCAAACGTTCTTCCAATCTCATAGATTAAGAAATCTTCTGTTACATAATTCGCATAGCTTTCAAGATCATTGTCGAGGGCATAGAACATGTCATTAACAACGTTCATAACCTCCTCTTCGGTTACCATTTGATCCTCGTTTTTAGCAAAATCACAACTAATTAGTGCGAATGCGCATAGTAAGGAGATGTAAATTTTCTTCACGATATAGAGTTGTTTATTGCAAAATACAACTTATATTAGAGATAAACCTAAATCCAATTAAAATGAAAAACATCTTTTTTTTATTCGTAATGAGTTGCGGATTAACCTTCGCCCAAGACATTACTTGGGGGGAAACTTTTAATGCAGATTTTGTTATTGACTCAGCGATGACAACTGACGGAAAAAATTGGCAAATCGCGGCGTCAGGAGATGCTGGCCCTTATGGGAAAGCTTATTTGTCTTACTCTTTCACTAACTATTTCGATTCTGAAGGTCAAGGAGAATTTACCGGATTCGCATGGACCCAAGTTGGTGAGAAAGTAGTTAACGGATCACTTCAAGGTCTGTGGAAGAAAGAAGGAAAAGTTTTTAAAATGTACTCCTTAGACAACGATGCCACCAATGGAGTTTTTAATATAGTTAGCGGTGAGGTTGATTTTGTAGCTAAGACCATGAAGTTCAAAGTAGCTCCTATTAAAGATTAAATATAAGATTATGAAAATAGACAGAAGAAATTTCTTTTCAACTCTTGCCTTAGGGGTGGGAGCAACAGCTTTTCCCAACTTTCTTAGTGACTTTGAAAATCTGAAGGAGGTTCAAGCTGGTGCGCCAATCAATAATGAAGAACTCACAGAATGGTTCAATAATATTAAAGGTGAGCATCGAGTGGTTTATGATGGAAGTCAACCACACAATACCTTGCCTATTGTCTGGAATTGGACCTTTTTGCAATCTAACAACTCTGTAGGGGTAAGTGACAACGAAATGACCGCGATGACAGTATTACGTCATTCAGGAATTGTTTTTGCTTTCAACTCTGCGGTATGGGAAAAATTTAAACTCGGTGAGCTCGTTTCATTTAATGATAACAAGACCGGGACACCTTCTCTAAGGAATACCGTTTATGAACCACAAGAAGGGGATATGCCCTTACCTCCTATCCAAGGAATAAAAGATCTTCAAAAAAGAGGATCTCTTTTCTGCGTTTGTGATTTAGCCACCAAAGTTTATGGCTCAGCAGTCGCATCCAAAATGAATCTAGATCCTGATGAAGTTTATCAGGAAATGGTAGACGGTATTTTACCAGGCATCAAACTCGTCCCATCAGGGGTATGGGCATTGGGTCGTGCTCAAAACAACGGCTGTGCATACATCTTTGCAGGTTAAGTAATAAATAACTGAACAATGGAAAAAAATATTTTAAAAGTAAGAGCGCATGATGCAATAGTAGGTATCTTATATCTAATCAGTGTGGGATTAACCTTCTACACTTCGAATCTTGCATTTTTATGGATTGCGATTGGGGTTGCAGCTCTTCAAATTATAAGCCCCTTAACTAAATTTTGCCCAGTATATTTTATACTAAACACGCTTATGCCCACCTCTGATCCTATTCAGAATGGCAAATAATTCAACCCGATAAAACCTAACAAAATGAAAAAAATTCTTTTACTCGCATTTCTAGGTGCGTTTCTCTCATGCTCAAATCAAGAAACTAAACAAACAAAGTCTGAACCAGCCTCTGTTGATAAACTATTTAAGCCTACATACACCGATAATTTCAAAATTGGCGATCCCGAAAATATTTTAATAGTGGAGAAAATGCATCAAGGTATAATCTCAAAAAACTTCGAAATGGTCGGAGAATTCTTAACTGATGATGTTAGTTTCTATATGGAAGATGGGGCAACAATCGAAGGTAAATCAGCACTATTAGACTTTATGGAAACCAATTTTACCAAAATCACCTTAAAAAATTATTCAGTAGGTGTTAGCATCTCTGTAGTAGGAGAAAACGGTCATGAATGGGTTTTAATGTGGGATCAAGCTGATATAGAAACCCCTGATGGCAACCTTCAAAAGGTAGATTGGATGGATGCCTTCAGATTAGAAAACGGAAAAATCGTAGCCATGAATGGATTCGTAAAATCACCTAAATAGTTAGACCTAAATAATTTGAAAACGGTTGCACTTCTATAGTGTAACCGTTTTTTTATTTTTAATTAGAAAATTAAGGAACTGCAAATGAGTTTTACATCTGATAAAAACGGAGCTGAGATAGCATGGTTTGCTCCTATATGCGATGGTGACGACGACTTCTTAGGAAATAGGAATCCGCTTTATAAAAGCAATTGGCAAAACACATCTCAGATTGTAAAAACCGCTGATCATTTGGGATATCGTAACATACTTTGTCCGTCTTCTTATCAAGTTGGTCAAGATACTTTATCATTTGTTGCAGGGATGGCTCCAATAACCGATCAAATTAATTTTCTAGCAGCTATACGTTGCGGTGAAGTTCATCCCCCAATGCTAGCTCGAACAATAGCAACACTAGATCATATGCTAAATGGCAGATTAACACTAAATATTATCTCATCTGATTTGCCAGGAACTTATCTTTCATCTGAAGAACGCTATTCTAGATCTAAAGAGGTCATCGAAATTCTTAAGCAGGCATGGAGTCAAGACAGAATCGATTTCAAAGGGAAATATTACGAGTTTGACTTACCCACACTTCCTGTTAAACCTTATCAACAAAATGGTGGGCCGCTTCTTTATTTCGGAGGGTATTCACCACAAGGTCTTGAATTATGTGCAGAACATTGCGATGTTTATCTAATGTGGCCTGATAAAGAAACCGGTCTGCAAAAGGTAATGGCAACGATGACCGAGAAGGCTTCGAAGTATAATCGAAAGGTTCTATTCGGTCTTCGCATTCATGTTATTGTGAGGGAAACAGAAAAAGAAGCCCGTCAATATGCAAAAAATTTACTTTCAAAGTTAGATTTAGATTTGGGAGATAATATTCGCAATAGGGCTCAAGATTCGAAGTCTTTAGGAGTTAGCAAACAATCTCAATTACGAGATGAATCTGACTCAGAACATTATGTAGAGGCTAATCTTTGGACAGGAATTGGATTTGCCAGATCAGGATGTGGTGCGGCTATCGTTGGAAATCCAGACCAAGTGTATCAAAAACTCAAGCGATATATGGAAATGGGAATAAGTTCGTTCATCTTATCAGGTTATCCACACAAACAAGAATGCCAACTCTTTGCAAAATACGTCTTGCCAAGACTGAACAACATATCACTACCAAAGCTTTTAAATAGAATCCCTCATGATACGCCTGACACACCATTAGGTGCGGGAAATCGATTTTGACAAATGATAGACTTTCTTCTGGTTTTAGCTTATTTCTCGGTAATCATGTTTGTTGCCCTTCGAGGGAAAACAGATTCTAATAGTACAGCAGACGCGTATTTTTTGAGTTCTAGAAATCTTCGCTGGTATTCAGTTGCGCTGTCAACAATTGCTACAAACGTACAAGGGTATCAATTCTTGGGAATGATGGGGTCCGCCTATTTATACGGCTTAGCCCAAGCGAATTTAGAGATTAACGCCGTACAAGGAATCTTACTCGGTACATTCGTATTTGTTCCTCTTTTTCTGAAAGAAAAAATAACCACTATCACCCAATTCATTTCTAAAAAATTAGGACAGCGAATAGCTGTGGTATATTCTTTAGTTAATATGCTATTATTCTCTACTATTACACTTGGTGCAGCTCTTTTCTGGGGAGCTTATGCAGCCGATTTAGTATTTGAAGAACAGTTGTCGATACTTCATGAGAATCGAATAATTCGGATAGGTATCTTGATTGTAATATTAGGTGTCTTTTCAGCGATTTACACCTACCTCGGAGGTCTTAATGCCGTTGTGAAAACGGATATCATCCAATTTGCAATCTTGATTCTAGGAGGAGCCGTTGTTTGCTTTGTTTCAATAAAAAATTTAGGAGGTTGGGAACAATTATATATCAAAACTCCCGAGAAGATGCATCTCCATTTATCTTCTGATCACACAACTCTTCCCTGGACTCATTTATTTGGTTTATTCTTCTTGAATATTAACTATTGGTGTGCTAACCAAACGATCATGCAACGAGCATTAGCCGCAAAAAACATCAAACACGCACAAGTAGGACTCATTGCCGGTGGGTTTATCAAATATATCATGGCAATAATTATTATTATCCCAGGTATTGCCCTCTATGGCGAACTCGGTGCTTCCCTTACAGAGCCGGATCTTGCATTTCCGTATATGATAAAAACGTTTTTGCCGGTAGGCTTAAAAGGAATCATATTATGCGGTTTATTTGCCTCATTGATGAGCACTGTAGATTCGACTTTTAATTCTTTGGGAACACTTTGGTCTACTGATATCTACTCAAAATACATCAACAAAAGAGCAACAGACTCTGAAAAAATCAACGCTGGACGAAATGCTATTTTATTCAGCTTAGGTAGTGCACTACTCACCGGGTTTATACTACTATACTTGAAATTCAATGATCCTGGATCAGCATTCACTCATACACTTAATAACTTGAGATATTATATCAATTGCGGAGTCGTAGTGTTGATTTGCAGTGCTGTAACACTTTATAAACCAAATCGAAAATGGATATTATGGGCTTTTATTTTAACCGTACCCTTAAATATTTTCTTACAGAACTTTTATCCTGATTTGAATTACTTTGTTAGAGCCTTCTATGTAATTATTGCAGGGCTTTTTATAGCGATTATATCAAGCAGTTTCAGACTCTCAAATTTGATAGCCCTATTTTATGGAGCGAACGATAAAGTTCGATATTTCGGGTGGTTACTTCTATTCAGCTTAATCGCACTGCACATTATTTTTCATTAAACTAGAGTACACCGATATATGGCGATTGTTCTCTTAGATTCAAGAATTAGGTTTATTATTTTTTCTCTGTATCCGATGTTGTCTTCTGATTATAGTTAAAAGAAAATATACATAGATAACAAAGATTACGGTTCCTATAGAAAACATTATTTTATTCTGCATCATCCTGTATATTTTTGGCGTCTCTTCTTCTCTGTCTGATTGCGATTGCAAAACCTAAAATGGTAATTGGCCATAATCCAACATATATCCCTTCTAGCTGGTTTCCAGTAAACCAAAGAAATATGGAGTAAAGAAAGCTTAAGAACGCAAGTATTGTTGGGTAGTATTTTTCTAAAAATTTCATTGAACTTCTTTTCTTATAAGTTACGAAAGAAAAAGTTAACCTTTAATTCATCTCTTAGATCTGCAATAAAAAATCCACTAAAGCTTATAGAAATACTCTTATAATCTATACAAATGAGAAGTCAAATTACTTCACTATCTTTTAAAGAGTTAATTTTCTCAAAATGAAAACATTGAAGGTTATTTTGTCTTTAATTCTGTCCTCAGTCGTTATCAACGTATGGGTTTTTAGATTTAATAGATCCACTATGTATCGGGGGGGCGATTCCTCTAATATGATTGAAGAGTTTGCCATCTACGGATTAAGTGAAGCCTTTGTATATATCGTTGGGGCTTTTAAAATACTCGCAGCATTAGGTATTCTAATTGGTTTATTCAGAAAAAATTTAATCATCCCATCTGCTTTGCTCATGGCTCTTCTAATGGCCGTAGCCTTATTTATGCATTTTAAAGTGGGAGATGATATGATTAAATTTTTACCAGCTTTCTTGATGCTTATCTTAAGTTTATCCTTATTTCAATTGCAAAGAATTGAGCAGAGCAGTTAATAGAATTACATCTTGTTCTATCTTCTTTTCTCTCAATTTTTCACTCATCTGGAATACCATTGAAACTTTTACTCAAAAAACTAAGAAGTTTATTTTGATAACGTCGATTACGACGCGTTCCTTTCTTTTTAGATGCTCTTTTATTCCTTCGCTTATCATTTACAATACGTTCTAAGTCATCCGCCTTATCCACTTCCTTGTAATCTTGAATTCTGGTACGTCTCATATTACAATTTCTTTGCATTATTAAATTACAACCAAAAACGACGAATTAATGCGGGAACAATAAGTAGGTCTACAAATAAAGCACTTAGTACAGCAACCACACACAAGATTCCAAAGTCAGACACTGCAGGAATGTCACTAAAACTGATTATAAGAAACCCAATGGCAAGAGTTACACTAGAAATAATCAATGATGGCGATGAAACTTTTATGGAGTACTCTAATGCTTGGCTTACACCCTTATTTAATTTTCGGTTACTTCGAAAATTATAAAGTATATGTAAGGTGTCGTCCATTGAGATACCTAAAACAATCGGAGCAATCATGGCGGTAGTTACTCCTAGTGAAATATCTAGCCAGACCATTAGTGTTGAGACAGCGAAAACTGGAATTAAATTGGGGATCAACACTAGTATAGCTCTTTTAATACTTCTGAGATAGAGAATGAAAAATACTCCGATTAATAAAAAAGCAATGATAAAAGAGCGTAGTTGAGACTTAACAACATATTCATTTAATCTGGCAAAAACAGTTGCAAATCCATTGATCTTTAGACTAGTAGCGGATACATCAAAAACCTCTTCATAGTCATCTTCAATACGTTGTATAAGTTGACCGATTTCAGCAGATGACAACTGAGGAAAGGCGATCGTGAACGAAAGGGTATTTTTGGCTGGGTTGAGTATGTTAAATATTGAATTGCTTGAGTTTTCAACTAAGCTCGATTGATTATTTTCAGCTCTCAACTGATCTTCAAGAAATACACCTTGCGGGTATCGATTTTCAAAAAACTTTTTAAGACTATAAATTGAAAAAATAGATTTTACCTGCTCATTATTTCTAAGCTGTTGTTCAAAAGCTAATGATTTCTCCTGGTTATCTGCGCTAAACATCTCATAATTATTTGGAAACTTCAAATCTAGCTGCATACGAAAACTACCCCCCAACTGTTCCTCTAAGGCGATGATATCGTTTTTAGCTCTTCCATCAGCCAAGAGATCAGCAGACTTCGTATCTACAGATATAAATAATGAACTCAAGAGGATTATAGATAGAATAATTGAACTAATGAGTATGATTTTAGTCTTCGATAAATGACTGAATACAATAATTTGATTGATCATTTTTTCAAATGAAAGGTGAGAATTGCTGTGTTGAGACCGATCAAAAACAGAATTCTCTTGAACTGCAAATGGAAGTCCTAGAATTAAAACTAGGTAGGCCATAAAGAAGGCTATAAGAATACCGATAGCTGCAAGAAATCCCATTGAATTTAGAGCTGGTAAACCAGAAAAAACCAAAGCTAGGTAACCTATAATCGTTGTTAGGGTGGTTAGACCACAAGGAATAAAGCTATGTTTTATCGTCAAAACAATCCAATCTAGACGAGACTTATCAGGATAGCTTATTCTTGAACGATGAAGTGCATTAATAATGTGAACTGTATCACTTAGTGCGTACACTAATAGTAACGTAGGGATTAATGCTGAAATCATATTAAGCTTGATATCGAAAAACCCTACTAAGCCTAATAGATAAAGTGGTGGAAGAAGTACACTACCTATAGCTATGCCTATGTATTTACGGCTTGGAAGTAATCTGAATAGGACAAAAAGTATAACTATAAATGAAATGGTACCGAAAATAGCTGACTCTAAAAAAAGTCCATCATTGTAAGCTTCATTCAAAACTGGAGGCCCAGAAATTATTGCGCTTGGATACTGTTCTTGAATAGTTGAGATAACCACTTCTATTTCTTTTGACTTAGTTGCTTCTATTTCAGTGGAGGGTAATAATTGAACATAGAGAAACAGATTTTTACGATTTTCTGAGACTAGCTGATTAGATAAATCAGAAAATTGGTTCAAAAGCTTTAGTTGAGAAGCATTTGATCGTTTAGAATCATAAAGTTTAGCAGGCAATAACTTACTACCAACTAATAAAGGGTAGTTAGCATCAAATAATGAGTATGTTTTAAATACAACAGGATTATTACTAAGGGTATTTTGTAAGACTTGTATTGAATTCTCTTCAACTGCTAATTGTTCAAATTCAATAGGGATTGAAGCAATAATTATCTCATCTGATCCACTATATTTCTGAAATGATGTGTAAGACTCGTAAGTAGCATCATCTTTCACAAACCAAATAGAGAGCGAATTATCTATTTTAATTTTTGAGAACTGAAAAAAGCTAAATATTGAAATAGATAAGGTTAGAACACCTATCGGTTTTCGAAACCTAATTATTGCAGCAATGATCGTTCTTAAAAATTGATCCTTATACATGCTACATAGATTAATTTCAATCTACAAGAATATCGTAAACCACCACCTTACTCCACAGATGACTATAGTTGGTCACAAATAATTGGTGCACCGGATCTACTTGATAGGCGTCTTGATCAGCCACGCTATCGAAATAAATGACCTCTGAGACGTGCCAATCACTAGCAATAACTTCTCGATCAAATGTAGGAGCTGGCTCGCCTATAATTAGGTGCTTAACTTCTTGTATAGCTGCCAACGATTGTAATCCCTCTTTGAGTAGTTGCTTGTCTTGTACAGAATCAGGGTTCTTAAGAGAAAAATACACGTGATGAATCATTTGTTTTTCATCCTTTTGCGATGTAGAAGGAGTGTTCTGAGCCTGAGTGATATGTCCGCCAAGTAATACGGCGATAAATAGCAAGTACTTCATATTCAATGCTTGATTTTAATTCACTCCAAGCTAGACAAAAAATATAAATTCATCATCGAGAGATGATACCCACAAGGCTTTGACTACCATTTAGAGTTGTTAATTTTTAAAAGCGTAAGCGCAATTCTTGTAACTTAAGGGAATGCGACCTTACCTTTTAATTGAGAATAACTGGAAGAATCTATCGATAGATAGACACGATCTTGCCGTAATGTCTTGGGGTGCCACAGAAGCACACAACTATCATTTACCTTATGGGACCGATGTCTATGAAGCAGACGCCATTAGCACAGAATCTGCGCGTAAAGCCTATGAGAAGGGTGGTAAAGTTATCGTACTACCTCCTATTCCCTTCGGTGTAAATACGGGACAGCGAGACATTTATCTAGACATCAACCTCAACCCTAGCACTCAATTGGTGATCATGCGAGACATCCTCACCGTTTTAAATCGTCAAGGAATAAAAAAACTCTTACTCATAAACGCCCATGGTGGCAATGATTTCAAACCGATTCTAAGAGAATTAGGTGCTGAATTTCCTGAGATGCTTTTAACCCTGTGCAACTTTTTTCAAGTACTTGATAAGAAATCTTATTTCGAAGAAGGGGGTGATCACGCCGATGAAATGGAGACAAGCATAATGATGCATTTAAAGCCAGAATTGGTATTGCCTTTAGAACAATCTGGATTGGGAGAAGAAAAACAACATCGAATTAAGGCCGTTAGAGAAAAATGGGCTTGGGCAGAAAGAAGATGGTCTGAGGTAACCGAGGATACTGGCATAGGAAACCCTAAAAAGTCAACTAAAGAAAAAGGCGAACGCTTTTTTAACGACCTAACGAATAAAATCAGCGAGCTGATGATTGATTTGTGCACTGCAGATTTGAACCGATTGTACCAATAATAAACTCTTGAAATATGCGAACACTGCTTCTCTTATTATCCGCCCTGATTCCTATTGGGTTGACGAGTCAAGAAATACCTACACGATGGGATGAATTAACCTTTTCGGATTGGGAATTAGCCTTAGAAAAATCTAAAAATACCTGTATCCTTCCCATTGGTATTCTCGAAAAACATGGCCCCGGTGTTCCTATAGGCTCAGATCTTATAAGGGCGAGAGAATGGGCGAAAAGAGCAACGAAAGAGGAATACGCTGTGGTTTTTCCAGACTATTTCTATGGTCAAGTTAATGAGGCTCGTCAGCATTATGGCACTTTCTCGTTACCATCTGACTTAACAATGAATTTGTTAGAAGCAACCACTGATGAAATAGCCAGAAACGGATTTGACAAAATTATCATCATTAATTCTCATGGTGGAAATCCACAAATGATCAGATATTTCATTCAAAACCAACTAGAAAAGAAGAAAGATTATGTAGTCTATTTCTTTGAACCTGGAATGTCTAAAGAAGTTCGAGATGAAATGATGAGAATTCGAAAGACAGAGCTCGCAACAGACCAACATGGAGGTGAAAGAGAAGCATCTGAAATAAAATATCTCAGACCTGAGCTTCTAAAGCTAGAAAGAAGTCCCGATGAATCAGGTGAGAATCTAAACCGACTAAAACTTCCAAGCACACTCTACACTGCCATATGGTGGTACGCCTCCTATCCCAATCACTACGCCGGAGATGCGAGTTTTGCATCCGTAGAATTAGGAAAATTAATCACTGATAACACATTGAATGAACTGATAACAGCAATTAAATCAGTTAAAAATGACCGTCAAACTCTTGAGATTCAAAGAGAATATTTCAAAAACGTTAAGCAATAATTAAAAGCTAAAATGAACCGAAACCAATTCTTAAAAGTCAGTTCCTTAGCTGGAGTTGGCTTAGCCATTAATCCTTTAAACTCTTGCGGATTAAACAGTAAACCAATGAAATTAAAATCGATTGGATTGGGATTATTCTCTGTTCCAAAACTTCTAGAAAATGATCTAGAAGAGGCTATAAAGATATTATCCGAAATGGATATCACAGAATTTGAAACCTACGGTCCTTATACGTTCTCAGACGACCGCAACAAGGCATCATGGGCTGCAGTGACCCCTCAACTAGGGTTTAGTGTGAGTGGACTCTATGGGAAATCGGCTTCCGAATTCAAAACCCTTTTAAGTAAATACAACATCACAGTCCCTTCAATGCACACCGACCTGTATACCCTCGAAGAGCATCTTGGAGAATTAGCAGAAGCTGCAAATGCACTAGGGGCAAAATATGTGGTACTACCCTCCATACCCGATCATGAGCGTCCAAGTATTGATGCCTACAAGACCATGGCCGAGCGCTTCAATAAAATCGGAGAGCAAGCAAAAAAGGAAGGAATCTCGTTCGCCTATCACAATCATGGCTATGGATTACAACCCGACCAAAATGGTGTTGCTCCTATTGACTATATCTTCGATGGCACAGATCCTGATTCAGTCTTTTTCGAAATGGATCTGTTCTGGACAGTAGCAGGTAAAGCCAACCCCGAACAATTACTTACTAAGCATAGCGGCAGGTTCAAAATGCTTCATATAAAGGACATGCGAGAGTTGAGTTATTTTTCTGGAGACGGCTCAACACCAGAACAATGGATGGCCTTATTTCCGCAACTTACCTCGGCAGGCAGCGGTGTAATGAATTTAGAAAGCATTCTAAGAAAAGCTATGCAGCATGGTGTTGACCATTACTTCATAGAACATGATTTTGCACCAGACCCTATCAAAAACATCGGCGATGCGGCAGGTTATTTGAAGAATCTAGAAATAAGTATCTAATACCTAAATTTAAAATCTATGATTAGAGTTTATCTATTATTAGCCACTCTCCTAATGACACCATTTCAAGACCTAGCGAAGAATGAAGATGAACGATTTATTCGATTGGTTAAAATTGAGATAGACCCAACCTCACTTGAGGAGTACGTGCTTATTCTCAAAGAGCAAATGCAAACAGCTGTGCAGATTGAAGAGGGGGTTTTAGAATATACCGTTGTGAACGAAAAGGACAATCCTCACTTATTTACCTTAATCGAAATTTATAAGAATTACAACGCCTATCAGGATCATATAAAGACTAGCCATTTTTTAAAGTATAAAACTAGTACCCAAAAAATGGTTCAATCTTTAGAGCTTATTGATGTTAATATGGTTAAAGCAGTTAATAAAAATTCGTTTTGAGTATGAATCAATACTCCATTCGAAAAATATCATTAGCCGACCTATAATCGCTAATCTTAATTAGCAAGAAAACCTTTTCAGAAACTTTTGCCGCTGACAATTTCGAAGAGAATCTGACAGAGTATCTCGAAAAAGCGTTTAATGAAGCTCAGTTAACCTCAGAACTCCAAGACAAGAATTCTGAATTTTACTTTGTTGAAGATCATGATGAAGTCTTAGCCTTTCTAAAAGTTAATACTAATCAAAGTCAAACCGAGAAAGTGTTAGAACAGGCGCTAGAGATTGAAAGAATTTATGTTGACAGGGAGTTTCAGGGTAGAAAAATCGGCCAGCTATTGTTGTCAAAGGCGATTGATATAGCTAAGAAAAAGCATTTAAAACAGGTTTGGCTAGGAGTTTGGGAACATAATCCCAAGGCTATTCAATTTTATGAAAGAAATGGGTTTCAAAAATTTGACAAGCACATCTTCAAATTAGGAGATGATGAGCAAACTGATATTTTGATGCGATTAACCTTATAAATGATGAATCTAGTCGAAAACACAGTCACATACAGTAAGCCTCAATCTATATTACTAGCCTCAATGATTATTTTTATTCTAATCGGCCTCAGTAGTTGTGGAAGCCAACCAGAAGAAAGTTCGAATTGGTCACATTATGGAGGAGGTAAAAAGAATCAACACTACTCTTCTTTAACTGCAATTACTAAGAATAATGTAAGTCAACTAAGCGAGGCATGGAGCTATCAATCTGGAGATGCTGATTCTTTTACACAAATTCAAACTAATCCGATTGTAATAGATACAACTCTAATAACAGTTTCTCCTAAGTTAAAACTACAGGCATTGAATGCGAAAACGGGTGAACTAATTTGGAGTTTCGACCCGTTCGAAATAAAAAAGGATGAAGCGAAAGGAGTAGGCTATTTTTCGCTCAATGTTTGTCGGGGAGTAGCCCATTATCAAGACGAGGGGAAGTCAATAATCTATTACGCAGCAGGGTCAAACCTCTATGCTATAGAAGCGAACTCTGGAGTGCCTTACCAGCCATTTGCAAATAATGGAATATTAGACCTACACAATGACCTAGGCAAAGATGTCAGTGATCTCTATATTGCCATGACTTCGCCGGGAATCGTCTACAAAGACAAATTGATTATCGGCACCCGGGTTTCTGAAAGTGCGGATGCAGCTCCCGGTCACGTAAGGGCCTATAATGTGCACAATGGTGCCCTTGAATGGGTCTTTCACACCATTCCAAAACCTGGTCAAGAGGGTTACGAATCTTGGGAAGACCCTGAGGCCTATAAATATATTGGTGGAGCAAATGCATGGTCAGGATTCAGCATGGATGAGGAACATGGTCTAGTCTTCGTCCCTATAGGTTCAGCATCCTATGACTTTTATGGAGGAAATAGAAAAGGAGACAATCTCTTTGCCAATAGTTTAGTTAGCCTAGATGCGAATACAGGTAAAAAGATCTGGCACTATCAAACAGTTCATCACGATTTATGGGATAGAGACCTACCAACACCTCCAGTAGTTGCTGATATCAATAAAAACGGTAAAGAAATCCCGGTAGTAATTCAGCCAACCAAGTCTGGATTCCTCTATGTGTTGAATCGGTTCTCGGGAGAACCTGTCTTCGAAATTGAAGAAATCGAAGTTCCGATTGAAGGGGTGCTAGACGGTGAAAAGCTTTCAAAAACACAACCTGTCGCTTTAGTGCCAAAGCCTTTTGCCCGTCAATCTTTCACTGAAGAAGACATCAACTCTTTGATTTCAAAAAAATCCCAAGACAGTATTAGACAAGTGCTTTCCAAAATTAGAAGTACTCATATTTTCGATCCTCCTAGTAAAGAAGGAACACTTATTTGGCCCGGATATGACGGAGGTGCAGAATGGGGCGGAGCATCCTTCAATCCAGAAAGTAAAATGCTTTTTATCAACTCGAATGAGATGCCCTGGATTCTGACCATGAAAGAATCTCAACAAATAGAAAGTCAGAAAGTAACTGTTGAAAAGGTAGGATCACAGCTATATACTAGAAATTGCATAGTATGTCATGGAGAAGACAAAAAAGGATCAGGAGATTTTCCTTCCTTGGTTGATATAGAAAATCGCATCTCATCTGACAGCCTAATTTCTCTGCTTAATACAGGAAGAGGAATGATGCCCTCCTTCAACCAACTAAACGAAGATGAAAAAAGATCAATTTCTAGCTATTTACTGAGACTTAATGATCTTCAAAATGAATTCAAAGGAAAATCATTGCTGTCTGGTTCTTATCATGATGTACCATTCGTTTCAACTGGGTATAAAAAGTTCCTGTCTCCAGAAGGATATCCAGCCATCAATCCTCCTTGGGGCACATTAACAGCCATAAATATGAATACAGGTGAGCACGAGTGGCAAATTCCTTTAGGCGAAACACCTGAATTTGAAGAGTTAGGCATTCGAACAGGAACTGAAAATTACGGTGGAGCAGTGGTTACAAAGTCAGGAATTCTCTTTATCGCCGCAACTAAAGACTCCAAAATCAGAGCCTTCGATCAAAAGAATGGCGATCTGCTTTGGGAGGCACAATTACCCTATCCAGGTTATGCAACACCATCTGTTTACCAAATTGACGGAAAAGAATATTTAGTAATTGCGTGTGGCGGCGGAAAACTAGGATCTCCTTCAGGTGATAGGTATGTCGCATTTTCACTCTAATTCAAGGCAACAATTATGATAAAAACTATAAATTCTTGGGCTTTAAAATTTGCTTTATCCTTTACCGTATTATTATCGAGTAGCTGTCAACAAGACGAACAAAAAATACCGATTCGAACCGTTGAAAACCATCACAACCAACAAGATTTTTCATTTGCAATAATTTCAGATTTAAACGGTGGAGAGCGTCCTGGAATTTTTGAAAAAGCGATCCAAATAATTAATCGATTCAACCCAGAGATTACCCTCAGTGTTGGGGACCTTATTGATGGGGGAATTAAGGACTCTACCGAAATACAAAATCAATGGAAAACCTTCAATAATAGACTGAATGAATTACAATCTCCTTTTTATTATGTTGGGGGGAATCATGACTTATCTAACATTGAGATGGTAACATCTTGGAATGATTTATACGGTCCGACTTATTATCATTTCGTGTACAAAGAGGTGCTATTCCTAATGCTGAATTCAGAGGATTTCAGTGAAGAAAGATTTGAAGAAATTTTTCAGGCAAGGGATTATGCAATTAAAGTTCTCTCTGGTGAGGAAGAGGGAAAGTTTGAAGAAACCGAATACTATAAAATGCCTGAAAGATCGTTTGGATCAATTAGTGAAGATCAACAAATCTATTTTGAAAACGTTTTAGAGCAATACCAAGATGTTCGTTGGACTTTTCTTTTCATGCACAAGCCTCTTTGGAAAAACAGTAATAACGATCGTTTTCATTCTATCATTCAAAAAATGAATGATAGAAATTATTCTGTTTTTAGTGGGCATGAACATTCATTCTCATATCAACAGATTAATGATCAATCCTTCACAATTATGGCTACCACGGGAGGAAGTCAAAATGCCCAGGATCCAAATGCATTCGATCATATCACATGGATAAGCATGAAAGAAAAACCTGAGGTTTCTCATATTTTATTAAGTGGAGTTATGAACGAACAGGGTGAACCCGATTAATTGATCTAATGTACAACAGAACCAAAGCTACAACGGTTGAAGAATACATAGAGTCAGCTTCAGCACCTCAGAAAACCCGGATTCAAATTATTAGAGACTTAGTGCGCGATTCTGCTTCGGATATTGAAGAAAAGATTAGCTATGACATGCCCGCCTTCATTTATAAGGGCAAAATTCTTCTTTACGTAGCCATTCAGTCAAAACATATCGGGCTCTACGCTTTACCCGAAACTAACATTGAATTCGCCGAAGAATTAACCGCATTTAAAACCGGAAAAGGAAGCATTCAATTACCTAACAACAAAGACCTACCGATCGATCTGATTCGTCGGATCATAAAATTCAGAATGAGAAAAATTGATGAACTAAGCTAAAGGAATCAACCACCTGATTAACTGCAGGGTAATCAAACCCCAAAAGGTTCCTGTAACCATACTCACAATAGCTAATACAATGGCGTGCGGCATCAATCGTTTATCATAGGCAGAGGCTACTGCGGGTGCGGTAGATACCCCTCCCACGTTAGCCATAGAAGCTAGGGGTACCCATACCAGAGAAATATTCATTCGAAGGGCAAGCCAAAATGAAAGTCCGAATTGAAGAACCATCCATGCGCTGAGAAAAGTGATCAACCGTGGATTAAATTCGAGATAATTCAGGTTAAGTTTCAGTCCTAAAACACTCATCACTGCGATGATTAGCATCTTGCTAAGTTTTTGTAGTGTTTTATGATCCCAAAACCGAAAGACATTTGCCAAGAGCATGCCCAAAAGACTGAACACGATAATTTTGATAAGAAAAGAAAGGTTGAAAAGAGAAGACAGCGCAACAATAGATGCGATAGCGGTTACACTCCAGAAAAGATTCGTCTTTTGCCTTTCATTAGTAACCTCAACATTAAAGACCACTTCTTCTCGACTAAATCTTTGATTCAACCACGGTGTCTTTTTGATCCATTGAAAAAGGAAAAGCGTCCAAACATTTACAATCACATTGTCAAGAACTAAGACACTGAGAAAAAGAGTCTCTGGTGTTTCGGCCAACTCTTTCAACACAAGCATTGAACTACTCCCCCCTATCCAGCTACCCACTACGGGCAGGGTTGAAGTATAGCCTTGATCGATAATCAAAAACTCATGAAAATCAGGGATCAAACTAAATACTAAAAGCAGTACGACCGGGCATATCGCTATAATCGCTGAGCTCAATAAGAAATAGATCAGTGGCCTACCCGCCACAATTTTTATATCGTTAAGAGATATCGAAGACATCGCACAAAGCACAGTCAGTGGAAGTAGATATTCTTTACTCAGGCTATGAATCAGGTGATCTTCAGAGATCCTTAAGAGAACAGGATTTACCATTGCAGGGATCACATAAGCTAGTAGTATCGCTGGCACCCATCGGGTAAATTTTTCTAAACGCGAAGAAGCTTCCACTCTTAAAATGAGATAAACGCAGAGCGGGATAAAAGCAAAAACTAAGAAGTTGTCAAAAATCATTAGACTGCGTAAGTATTCCTAATAGTGATTGTATACCTTCAAACAGATTCTTCAGACGAATGTTCTCATTGGCTGCATGAATTTGCGCGTCTGGATTAGGAATCCGCAATGCAACACCTTCAATTTGAAGCGCATCAATAAACTTACCTATAGGTTGAGAACCACCTGTCGTATTGAGCTTTAAGACTTCGGTCTTTCCTAAACCCCTCTGTATTCCGCTCACTAACCAGTCACCAAATTTCGAGTCAATCGGGGTTCGAAAAGCCACCGATCCCACGGTGGTTTCCATAGTCAGCAATTTCAAATACTCCTTGCGCTCTGCTCTAGTTGGTGGATGGGGAAGAATTAAATAACCTTGCTCTCGAATATGTTTTTGAATCAAATCAAACTGACGTTCTGCAGGAGTTTCAGGAGTTAGTCTTAACTCAAATTCAGCGGTAACTTCAGTAGGAATTCTCGTCTTCACGTTAACTGTATTTGAAGAAATACCTCGAAGAATTAAACTAGGATGCTGATATACCTGCTGAGGGTGTAAGCGATCAGTATAGAGCTTTGATTCTAGTCTTGATTCAAGTTGTTCGAAGGTTCCGAGATCTAAAGATTCAAAATAACTTAGATCAGTGGCCGACTCTTTATAAGGATCAAATTCGTTGATAAGGATTTCTTCATGATCTCCAACCATAGATGCCACAAGCTGGTTCATGAGATACCATGGATTCGGACTAATCCCCGAATACTGCCCGCTATGAAGTTCTGAAGGTGCCCCATAAACCGTGAGCTTCATTGTCGCAATTCCTCTAGCACCAAAGGTTAGGGTTGGTACGTCTGCTAGAGACCTTGTTCCGTCCAATATCAATAGCGCATCCGCTGTAAGTTCCTCAGATTTAAGTGCCAGCAGCGAGGTTAGATTTTTCGAGCCTTTCTCCTCCTCTGTATCCCCAATGATTTTAATATTAACCTCGGGAGTAATTCCTTCACGATGGAGACGCTTTAATGCATGCAGTAGTGAGAAAGCAGGGCCCTTAGAATCTGAAGCCCCACGAGCAAATAATGCCAAAGAATCGATTGGCTCACTACCCTTTTCAACTTCTTTCCAGTCACTACCGATCTTATGTTTTAGGACGGGAGAAAAAGGATCTTTTTGCTCCCAATTAGAGCTATCAGCTGGTAAGGCATCTAATTGAAGATAGATCAGCAGGGTCTTCTCAGCCCCTACATTCAAATTGGCGTATAAATAAGGGGTTTCTTTTACTTCCCATTTACTTACCTCAAAGTCAAAACGGGTTAAATAACTGGTCAGAAAATCTAGATTATTTTGAATACCCAGAGCATCATCAGAAACATTCGAAATCGATAAGTAATCGTTAAACTCTGAGAGAATTTCATTCTTTTCTTTTACAGAAAGATCAAACTCTTGTGCACTTAACGAACCCATCGATAGAGCGACGAGCAATAAAATACAAGATGCTTTACTAGTGAAATACCTCATCACAACTGAGTTTACATTCCATCTAACATACATAAAAATCGCATCGGTTTTAAGAATGCTTAACCCTACTTTTAACTTTATACATTAACTTGATTGCTTATGAAAATTACCTTTTTAGGACACGCATCCCTTCTCATTGAAGTAGGCGGCAAACACCTTGTCGTAGACCCATTTATCACGGGTAACCCTATCAATTCAGTGATTAATATTGAAACGCTTCAAGCAGATTACATTTTAATCACTCACGCACATCAAGATCATATACTAGATGTTCAAGCGATTGGGGAGCGAACTGGAGCAACGATCATCTCTAACTTCGAAATCGTAAGCCATTTTGAAAAAATGGGATTGAAAGGACACCCAATGAATCATGGCGGAAATTGGACTTTCGATTTCGGTGACCTTCAATACGTGAATGCCATCCATAGCTCCAGTTTTCCCGATGGTTCATACGGTGGTCAACCTGGAGGTTTTATTCTTTCTAGCTCTGAAGGCACGGTCTATATCGCTGGTGATACAGCACTTACCTATGACATGAAACTCTATGGTGAATCTCATCAGATTGATCTCACAGTACTCCCAGTCGGAGACAATTTTACCATGGGGTATAAAGAGGCGCTCAAGGCTTCAAAATTACTCGGATGCTCCAAAGTACTCGGATATCATTTCGACACTTTCGGATTGATCAAAATCGATCACGAAGCAGCTAAAAACCACTTTCTTGATCATGGAGCTTCTCTAGAATTACTCGAGATCGGTGAGTCACTAGAGCTGTCTTAAAATTGGTAGCTTTACCTTGATTAATGGTATTTTAAGAGGTATCAGAATCGATACCTTTAGCCCTTTAAATCAATACATTATGAAAAAAATCTTTTACATCTTATTCGCTCTACCTATCCTAAGTTTTGCTCAATCCGAATACAAGGTATCCTCATACCTAACTGAAGGATTCAAAGCTCCCAATACCCATTACATTGGTGAAGCATGGTTGAATGGAGTACTATCTGCCGATGAAGAGCTACCTTATGGAATCACCAAAGCTACCTTTAAGGCAAATTCAACCCTAGACTGGCATTATCACAGTTCAGTTCAGGTGTTGATTGTCGTTGAAGGCGAAGGCTATTACCAAGAAAAAGGAAAGGCTGCGATTCGCATGAAAACGGGTGATGTAATCCGATGTGAAAAAGGCACAGAGCACTGGCACGCTTCCTCAAAGGAATCTGATGTCACCTATCTTGCGCTTTATGGAGGTACCGAACCTACCACTTGGACAGAGGTACTAACCCAAGAAGCCTACGATACGATCGCTGATCAATTAAAATAGAATTAGGTATAAAGCAGCGCTAGAGATTGGAGACCAGAATTAATAAATACCTAAGTGAAATAGGATTTTGCTCTCGAAGAGCGGCAGATAAGCTTCTCGAAGAAGGGCGAATTACTATTAACGGCGTTAAGCCTGAGTTGGGTACAAAGGTCTCTGAGAACGATATCATTGCTGTCGATGGCAAAGTCATTGGAGAGCGAAAAGAACAACACGTCTATATTGCACTAAACAAGCCTAGGGGTATTGTCTGCACTACTGACCGAAGAGTCGAAAAGGACAATATCGTTGACTTTGTGGGGCATCCGCAAAGAATATTCCCTATCGGTCGATTAGATAAACCTTCAGAGGGTCTGATTCTATTAACCAGTGATGGTGACATC